>JGI12053J15887_10001522_pt1 | contig 10872 bp, 8 predicted proteins | sample MedBloCAOM1_O3_FD_15887 | JGI IMG/M metagenome (IMG submission 15887) | reverse complement strand
TACCATAGGCTTCTGGACAGGAAACAAGCAGACGCGAAATGGCACTGCAGGAGAGACCGCTTCCTCTAATCCGGAATTAACTTTCGGCAGGTCAGCGGATCCGGTGAAAGTATTTTGGGCTAGATTCCTCGGCAATGATCCCGCTCCCGTTATCGCGTATCCGGATGCGGTTTTCCTTCTGGACGATGCCAACGATCTATTCCGGTTCCGCCAGGGGGCAAGCGATAGCCGAGGTGCTCGCGTCGATCCACACCTGGCGCGGCAATTCGCCTCAAACCCTTCACTTGTTGCCCAAGCAGGCCAACTCTACTACGAGAATGGATACACAGGTACTGGCGAGCTCCAAGGTATCGCAATGTTGACAGGCCTTTTTGGGCAGATGGGTGTGAAGGCTACTATCAAACCCAGCCGCGACATCACTCCTGATGATCTCAAGCAACATAACGTGATTTTGCTCGGTTCGCCATTCCAGAATATTGCAGTCGCTCAACTCCTTTCTACGGGAGATTTCACATTCGAGAACCCCGATTCTCGACGTGAACAATGGAGAGCTCAAATCTTGAATGCTCATCCCCGAGCAGATGAGAATTCGACCTACCGCACGGAGCGCGACCCAAGAAGCCAGGTGTTGAACACGGATTACAGTCTCATATCCATACAGCCGAGCGTTGTTCCGGGCCGATACATCGCGGTACTGGGTGGCCTGGACACGAAAGGAACTGAAGGCGCCACCATGTTCGCAACTTCAAGGCCGGGAGTTGAGGAACTCTCCAGGGCTTTAGCTGCCTTCGGCGAATCGGGCGCAAAGGGTGGGACACCTGTATTTCAAGCCCTGGTACGCGTTCGTCTTGAGAAAGGCTACCAGGTATTGGAAGCCGATCTAATTGCGGTGCACAAGTTCCGCTCCCAGAACTCGAGCGGGGCTGGCGGCACCACCCCTAAAACGTCAACTCCTTAGTGGAAAGTTCCAGGACTGGCTAGTTCGCCTCTCTGTCAAGGTGACAGTGGAAAGTTGTGCTCAACTCCCATTGTATGTCTAGTGCTGGCCTCCCAAGAGGACCCTTTCTCCGAGAGGCTATGCAGCCGTGCAACGGGCGTCCCCGACACTGAACGCTTTCAGTTGCACCGGAACCTTGCGTAACACGCTGTGTAACGTTGATGAAACATCCTCGAAAACCCCGTGCAACAGCGACGTTTCAGATCTCCGTATCCCCTCCGTAACTAGACAGCCGTTGCCTTGTCTCGCTACCGTTTCCAGCGTTAGTAAGGACCCGTCTCTCCAGGATGCAACTCTCGTCTCGGAATCCACAAATCGTGGGGCCGCTACGCAAGGTGCTTCGCTCTCTCCCGGGAGCCCTGAAAGGTCAGGCTCGGAATGTTCGGCGACCTGTACAGAGTTGAAGTCAAAGGGAAGATGAAAGCCGAAGGAGGCTATATGCAATCTGAACTTTCTAACTATAAATGGACCACCAAAAATATGTGGCCAAGAACTTCCTCAAGCAAACTGCTGATCTTAATTTGCTTGCTAATGGTCGTACCGGTGGCCTTTTGCCAAGGCGTTAGCGGACATATACTCGGGACGGTTAAGGACAGCAGCGAAGCGGTCGTCTCCAATGCAGTCGTCACGGTCACGAATCAGGATACCGGGTTCACCACAAAAATCACGACCGGAAGTAGTGGCGACTATCGAGTCGACAATTTGCCCCCCGGAAACTATCAAGTCAGGCTCGAAGCTCCTGGATTTCGTGCTGCTGTCTCTAACGGAAATGTGGTCACAGTTGATGTTGGCACGCGAGTCGACTTCGCACTCGCCGTGGGTTCTGCTACCGAATCAGTTGAAGTCGAAGCAGCAAATTCTCTCGTTGACAGCACTAGCTCTTCACTTGGCGAGGTGATCACTCAGGGAGATATCTCTAATCTGCCACTCAATGGACGAATTTATTCGCAACTGGTCCAAACTGTCCCAGGCTCTGTCGCGACTGGATTTGGAAGCGCTCCAGAGGCTGCAGCCGGTGCAGGAGCAGCCGGGCCAATCACCGCCAGTGTGAACGGTATGCCCTGGGGAGGTACTACTTACACGTTGGACGGCGTGAATAACATGGAACTGTTGAACGCTTTCCAGACAGTGACTCCTGCCCTGGACGCTCTTCAAGAAGTGAGAGTATCAACGAACAACGCTGAGGCTACGGTGGGCACTTATGGTGGCGCCCAGGTTAATGCCTTCATCAAGTCTGGCACCAACCGATTTCACGGCTCTGCCTACGAGTTCTACCGCAGTGACGCTCTGAATGCTTTTCAGTGGAGAGCCAGCAAAAAGGCCCCTTACCAGGGAAATCAATTTGGTGGGTCTTTGGGCGGTCCGATTTTCAGAAACAAAGCCTTCTTCTTTGTGGACTATCAGGCGCTGCTCCTGCAGAACGGCATAAGCTATATTCTCACCGTTCCAACCGACCTGATGAAGCAAGGAACCTTTCTAAAAAGCCAATTTCCGAATCCGATCTATGATCCTTTGACACGAAACCCATTCCCGACGGTCACTACCCCTCAGGGGGCCGCTTGGCAGATTCCTGCTTCGCGCTTTGATCCGGTTTCGGCAAAGATGGTCTCAGGCGCAACGATATGGCCGACGGCAAGCAATCAGACGAGCACCAGTAACAACTTCAACGCGAATACAACCGAGCCCGACGATAATCATCAATTCGACGTGAAGGTCGACTACCAGTTCGGGAACGGTGACCGGTTGTTCGCGCGTGAGTCCTTCCAGCGACGCGACCTCTCCGCTCCTTCACCAGGTACGCGATTCATCCAGATTAATGACGTCAATGCACAATCCAGAAACCACAACGCGGCAATCGGGTACAACCATACGTTTTCTCCCACGGCGACGAACGAACTGCGGATCGGGTTCAATCGGTTTTACACGCAGGATTTTGGAAACGACTTAGGGACCAATGAAAATACCGTACTTGGAATTCCCAATGGCAACGATGCTGCATTTGGTGCAACAGGGATCGGAAACTTCGGTATAGGCAACATAGTCCACACCGGCTCGCAGGGGTGGACGAACTCGCATCGAATCAGCAATTCCTTTCAGATTACGGACAATTTCATCAAAGTCTATGGCCGCCATACGTTCACCATTGGCGAAGACTACAGGCGTTTGCAAGCCTCATTGACGAATTCGGATGCCAACAAAAATGGCGACTTCACCTATGTCTCGGACTACACAAGCAGTTGCACGATGCAGCCGACTTGCACAGGCTCGACAGGCGGGAATCAGTTCGCCAGTTTTCTGCTCGGTCTCTCGTCCGCGGAAGATCGTGGCTTCGTTGCTACCGACCCGGCCACTCGTGCAACGCTTTTGAGCGTTTACGGTCAAGACCAATACAAACTGACTAGAAATCTGACGTTGAACCTGGCGCTGCGTTGGGACCTGATCACGCCGGCGATCGATAAAGACAACCATCAATCCAATTTCGACCTTGCGAAGGGTGTTCTGGACTTTGCCAGTTCAGGCAATCGCGGACCGAACGTGAATACCTACTACGGGGGCTATTCTCCGAGGGTTGGATTCGCCTATTCCCCTAATAGCGGAAAGACTGCCGTCACAGGTGCCTTTGGAATTACCTACTTCCCGGGTAATTTTGGCGCGATAGGTGGATTCCTGGAAAGGAACTTTCCGTTCTTTGAAGTCTTCAACGCCCAGGCACAGTTAAGCAACATTTCCCTCACTCCACTCAGCGTCACCGGCCTTCCAACATATATACCGACGCCTATCACGGCACCGGTGCAGCCGCCAGTGGGAGTCGGCGTAGAACTCATGTCGCAGCGAATGCAGCCCGACATGGCAGACGCCTGGAATGTTGGAGTCCAGCAGGAGCTTACTCCATCGACCGCGCTGAGTATTACTTACGTCGGAACGAAAGGCACACACCTGTTTCGGAGACGGAATATCAATACGCCTCCACCAGGAACCACTTCCTTCAATTCGCGCCTGCCGTACCAATACTTCAATGCATCGGGACAGCAATATGCGACGAATATTGGATATGCAGGAGCCGACGGTTCCTCCATCTACAACGCCCTTCAGGTGCAACTCAAGACCAGAATGTCGCATGGTTTACAAGGCAGGATCGCTTATATATGGTCGAAAGAGATTGATGACATGAATCTCTGGTGGCCGCTTGGAAATGACAGAGTGAATCGTGGAGTAGGCACGAGCCAGGCGCCGGACGTCCCGCAGAGCTTTATCGCGAGCCTTGTCTACCAGCTACCGTTCGGTAAAGGGCAGCGGTGGCTTTCCGACGCCTCCCGTCCCACTGAACTGTTGGTCGGCGGGTGGCAGCTCAGCACGATCACAATCCTACAGTCCGGAATGCCCCTCACGATCAAGGCCGCCTTCGACAATTTGGGCAGCGGTGTCACTAATAGAGCAAATGTAACTTGCCCTACAGTGAAAACGATAGGATCTGTATCTAAATGGTTTGACACTAGTTGCTTCACGACTCCCGGTCCCCTTCAGCTAGGCAATTCCGGATCAGGCAAGGTGCGCGGGCCGGGCTATTACAACGCGGATCTATCCTTGTCCAAGTCTCAAAACATTCGAGAGAAAATGAGACTCATCCTCCAGGTTGATGCCTTCAATCTCTCTAACACTCCCCACTATTCCAACCCGGATACGAATCTTGCAGACTCAAACTTCGGCCAAATTGGCGGAACGAATGGAGTTCCGAGGCAGATTCAGCTTGGTGTCCACGTAACCTTCTAACCTCACGATGCATTGGGCTACCGGTGTCACTCAACCTATTGGGTGGCGCCGGCAGTTGCCTACAACGAACTGGGGCGCTACGTCTAGACGCGCGAATTGCGAATCGTGACAAAAGATCTGGAGAGGAAGCGAACAATGGTCGACCGGAGACGGTTTGTTGGAGCACTTATGGCCACCGCTGTCGCGTCACACGCAGAGCGGTTTGCTAAAGGCAGCCGCCTTTCCAAAAAGACGGCGAACGACCTGATCCCTGAAAGTTCATCCGACACGCCGAACTACTGGTGCACCTGGGCCGCACAGAACTATATGTATGGCCATGATCTTCCGGAGCTCGACCCTAAAGTGTTGGAGGGTGATTCGGGAAGCAAGCTTGCTCACGATGCCATGACAGAGAAGATACTCTTCGGAAGAACAGGATGGGCACAAGACTTCTTTCCCAGGATTCGTGAGGACGTCCTCTTCCTCCTCGATGACGGATGGCAAATTGGAGGTACTGCAACTTTCGAGCTAGACCCGAAAAAGTTTCCCTCCTTTACTGGATCTCCTGCTGACCGGCTCATGAAGTTGAATCATGCGATCCGGGGCGCAGGATGGCGTGGAACGGCGCTTTGGTGCCGAAATACCCCAGGGGGAGATGCGGATCATCGCCTCGAGAGGCTTAGTCAATCCGCCGGGATCAAGTATTGGAAGGTCGATATAGGTGATCCGACATTCAACCTGGTGCGGCTCCGCAATCAAACGCATATCCCCCTTACGTTAGAGCATGTCCACGGCGAATGGCCCGTGAATGGAGATTGGAGAAAAGATGGGCGATTCGGTGCTCAACCGTGGGGTTCCAACCGAATGGAAATCCTGCAGCATACAGATGTCTATAGAACCTATGATGTGACCTCGATCCTGTCTTTGCCCACAACGCTCGATCGGGTTTCTGAAATGCTGAAGGGGGCTGAAGGGCATTCTGAAGTGCGCGGCCTGTTGAATGTGGAAGATGAAGTTTACGTGGCTGCGGCTATGGGGTGCACTATGGGAATTCTGCGCCACCCACTGAAAGGAATGAGGCCTGGAAGAGATACAGATCTATTTTTCAATGGGCCCAGACAAACCAAGAAAAGGATGGATGAAGTTGCGCGCGCGCTTCGTTGGCAACGGATTGCACCGCCGTTCTCTCCAGGATTGGGATCAGTAAAGCTCAGCGACGAAATTTTGACAGACAGTTGGATCTTTGAGAAAGGTCAAACCTGGCAGAACGAAATTGTAGGGGCGAGAGTGCAGCAAGGAGCCCCAGCTTGTCTCGCTCGCAACATCAGCTTGCCCGAGGTAAAGGCCAAGGGCGATAAACCATTTGTCTTCACAACAAGGTTTCCAAATGGCGCGGTCGCAATCGCAGCACAGGAGCGGACTCAGGTTGGCAGCGGCTGGTACATGCCCGCATGTGATGTGACTCTATCTGTGGCCGACGCGCCTGGACCTTATGGTGTATTTGGCTATTTCGACAGCCTTACTCTGGCTTTCGATAACCCCTTACACGATAGACGAGTTCTCGCCCAGGATCTGGCAGGTAATGAGGCTATCGATATCTCGAGTCTGGTGCAAGTTCGGGGTAAGAGCCTATACATACCTGGTAATGTGATCCGCCGGATAGGTCTTCATAGCGCGACACCAGGAGATCTCTCCGCACCTGGTTTGGTGGTTGCTATTGGCTGAGGTAAACGTTACCGTACTTCGTGTCTTCTCTCACCGTGTTCTACTGTTGGAGCAGCACTAGGCGATGGAAATGGGGACGGTTGTGTATCGATGCCTTCTTCTATTCGGTTTGTCATCCTCCATTGCTGTCCATGCACAGGCCGTCACTCCTCTATCGAGCCTGCAATTCGAGTCTTCGGATAAGAAACTGGTGCAGGCCTTCCAGTGGGCAAAGTCGCAGGCGCTGACTTATGCTCACGACGGTTCCGATCCTGTAGGGCCGTGGTATGAAGCTGCACTTCCAGGACGTAATTCGTTTTGTATGCGCGACGTCTCACACCAGACCACAGGTGCAGCGGCGCTAGGCCTGTATCCGGCTAATCTCAACATGCTGGAGCGATTCGCCGTCGCCGTTTCCCCTGGCCGCGACTGGGCGGGATACTGGGAAATTGATAAGCTGGGAAATCCGTCCGCCGCAGACTACCTGAGTGACAATGATTTTTGGTACAACCTCCCGGCCAACTTCGATCTTCTCGACAGCATCGTTCGCATGTGGCGTTGGACGGGTGACAACACCTACTTGAACGGTCCTTCCTTCCAGAGATTTTTCGAGTCGACCGCAACCGCTTATGTGAACGCGTGGGATCTTCAACCCGACACAATTCTGAAGCGGCCCAGGCTCATGAATCAACATTTGTCCAAAGGAAAGTTCGTACAGTCGCGCGGCATCCCAAGCTACACGGAAGGAGAGAACAACTTTAACCTTGGGACGGATCTGCTCTCGGCCGAGTACCGCGCTTTTGAATCCCTCCGGTTTGTAGCTATCAGCCGCCATGAGGTGAGCCTCGCTCAACAGTATGCGAATACAGCGAATAAAATCTTGCATCTCATTGAGCACATGGCTTGGTCTGAGAAGGATCACCATTTCGTCGGCTTCTTTTCTCAGGACGGCAGCACGCACGGCTCTGGCGACGCTATGGTTCTTTACTTCGGAGCTACGAAGGATTCGGACCGAATTCGCGCAGCGCTCTCCCACATCGAATCAGCGGAGTACTTGAAAAACATCGGAATCGAAGAGGAAAGCTACCTCGCGCAGACCTTCTATCGCTTTGGCGAGATCGAAGCTGCGTACGAAAGCATAATGGACCTTACTCGCCCTGACAAAAACAGACGTGAGTACCCAGAGGTTTCTTTCTCGGTTATTGGCGCCATAGTTATGGGAATGATGGGCATCGAAGTGGTTGATGACGGTAATTCGGAGCGTCCACTTCTCCATTCCATCTCGCGGCTCCTGAAGAACTCCGACAGCGCAACCTTGACGGGTGTTCGTATACGAGAGAATCTCGTAGATTTGGAACACGGGGGGGATCGAAGAAGCACCTTGACCAATCGGTCAGGACCTACACTTCATTGGCAAGCGGCTTTCTCGGGTAAAGTTCCGTTCTTGATAGTGAACGGTCATCCAGTTCGCGCCAAGATATCCTCCAATGCAGCATTAGCTCCGGTCAGTTGGATAATCACGGACGTTGTCTCTGGAGCCACGGTCGTTGTAAGTCGACCATGAGTAACCCGGAATGGATTGGGAGTAGTCGCGGCGAGATGACTAGAAGGTGAGTTCTAAACGATGGGGCTGGGGGTCGCCTGCGCGCGGGAGAGTTATGTATGTGTCGGGCGGGTAGCGAGATGGGATTCGAGGACGGCACTGGACTCTTGGGTGATTTTCCCCTAAATCCTTGATCCCTGAGCAAAATCCCTATACTAGAGTGGCCTGTTTTGGCTTTTGGAGGGTGCGAAATTGTCACGTAACCTCCAATGACCTGTCTTAACGAGGCCGGTATTGGGGCGCTAGTAATCGACACGGCATATCGCTTTTCTCGAACTTGCGCCAATGCGACTGGGTGTGCCCTACGTACACATTTGGAACATACTTCATCTCGATCGCTCCGGATCGAGCCCAGAATGTTTTTTCAGTTGGCCCTATGAGACGACATCGGAAGCTCTCGCCAGGAACGTCGAGGGATTGAAAGAGATTGGCGGGCTCTTTGCTCCGATTCTTGGAGTTGCGAAGTCTTACGCGGAGAAGAATGGACTGCAGATCGACTGGAACGATCCCACCGCAACTGTTTCCAAATTGGCCATAATCACGCAGACGCCTAAGGAGTTTGATTTCCCAATCTCCAAATGGCCTCCCCAGTTTCATTATGCGGGCCCTTTTCACGACGATGAAGGACGGGAGCAAGTGCCTTTTTCCTGGGGAAAGCTGACGGGGGCAGACGCTCCGAATGGTGGGGTATAAGGCTGTCTCGGACGATGACTGTGGCTTTCTTTGAAGAGAGAGCTAACGGTCGGATCAGAGGATGCGCATGGGAAGATCAGATTTTGCTTGCGGATGTAAGCGACCACGGTGTCACGATCGGAGTAGACGGAAGATTTGGCGGCTCCTGTAGCGGGGATCGGCGTGCAACGGACCGGCTGGGAGCCAAGGCTGGCGAGATTGTTATGTTCGTGCGCAAGGTGAGCAATTGGGATAATCTTCGTCACTACTGAACGTGATCACTCCATCCGCTTTGCCCGTTATGAAAAGGCTCCTCCTGGCGGTGACTGGGGAGGCGATGAACCGGGTGTTGCCGCCAACATGCCCAAGCGCCCAAGAGGATCGAATGGTTCCGCTGCCGACCAACTGGACGAAGAATTCGAGTGATCGCAAATTCAACCGTGTGATCTCGCTCTGACACGGAGCACGACCGAGCCAACCTGAGTCCGAACCTCCCGCGAAGTCTTAGAGCTGTATCTGGAGCGCCCGTGGCATGCAGCTGGTCGAGCAAGAGCCTCTCTGGGGGGCGCTTCGGATACAGCGACTTGAAGGGAGCCGCTCTCCGGAGTCGGTCTTATGTATTTTCTATCGGATTGCGACGAGTGGTCCGGATCGCAGGACTAGTGTTGTGGACGGTGTGGGTGGGTCGCGACCGTGGACTATGCAGAAATAGGTGGTCTTGAAGCAGCTGCGGATGGTGCTTGAGGTGATTTTGTTGGTGCCACAGGCTCGATGAGACACAGCGTGGGTGCGCATGCCGGAGCACGTGGAGAGATCGAGGCTGGAGTTGCAGGCTCATGCGGCACATAAGTGAGTGAGGGGTGGAGAACGTAGGAGAAGTTGAGCTGCGGAGAGCCGTTCCACGGTGTGCATGGAGCCTCCGCAGACGGGACAGTTCCAGTAGGTGGACGAGCCAGCGTGATCTGCATGAGGCGATGCGGTTGGCGCCGAGATGTCGGCTGAGTTGGCGAGCAGCTGGAAGCACAGCGGCAACAGCGAAGCGCGTCGCCGGTTGGCGAGGAATCCGAAGTTGCGGATGCGCATGAAGCTACGCGGCAGCAGGTGGAGCAGGAAGCGGCGCAGGAACTCGTCGACCGGCAGAGTCAGGAGCCGCTGCTTGTTGGCATGCGCGGAGTCTCGCCAGCGGAAGGTGACGTTGCCCCGCTCCAGGGCGACGAGTCTGCGGTTGGAGATGGCGATGCGGTGGGTGTATCCGCTGAGATAGCGCAGCGCGTGTTCCGCTCCGCCGAAGGGTGGCTTGGCATAGACGACCCAGTCGTGGCGGAACAACGATCGGAGCCAGGCGGCGAAGGTTCGTGGTTCCGCCAGTACTGCGAGGTGACCGTAAAACGCGAGCTTGTCCTGGCGGAAGGCGGTCTTCAGTCCGGCGACAAACTTGCCGCGAAAGACGCGGCTGAGCACCTTGACCGGCAGGAAGAACCTGTGGCGCGAAGATATCCAATGGGTGTGATCGGGAGCGAGGCCGCCCGCGGCGGCCACGCAGTGGACATGGGGATGATGCTGCAGCCGCTGGTTCCAGGTATGGAGCACGCTGAAGAAGCCGATCTCCGCGCCGAGGTGGCGGGGATCGCGAGCGATCTCCAGTAGCGTGGCAGCACTGGCCTGGAAGAGCAGGTTGTATATCACGCGCTTGTTCTGGAGCGCGAGAGGTGCGAGTTCACGCGGCAGGGTGAAGACGAGGTGCACGTATCGGGTGGGCAGCAGTTCTTGTTCCCGTGCCTGGAGCCAGCGCAGACGCGCGTTCGCCTGGCATCTGGGACAATGCCGGTTGCGGCACGAGTTATAGGAGATGGCCGTCGTATGTCCGCAGGCGGAGCAGCGATCACGATGGCCGCCGAGCGCGGCGGTGCGGCAGCGGGTGATCGCGAGCAACACCTTCTGATGTTGCCAGCTGATCCAGCGGCAGCTGCGCTCAATGAAGCTCTGCCCGGCCCAGCGAACAATATCGGCCATCTCCAGCGGAGGCCGGTCTATGCGCTGCGTATCTGTTCTCCGGGTGCTGGCAGGGTGAGCGCATCCAGCGGACTGGCAGTTGCGCTGAGATGGCGGTGGGAGAGGTGCAGGTAAATCGTGGTCTCTTCGAGGT
>JGI12053J15887_10001521_pt1 | contig 10873 bp, 10 predicted proteins | sample MedBloCAOM1_O3_FD_15887 | JGI IMG/M metagenome (IMG submission 15887) | reverse complement strand
ATGACAAGGGAACGTTCATGCAGGACGTCGTCAACGTCAACCCGCGCGCCGTGATCGATGAGATCAGCATGGTCCGCTGCGGCTATGGTTCCAACATCGAGCTGTTCCAGTATCAGGCGCCCGATCAGGCCAAGACGCTGCCAAAGAACAGTGATATCGCCGGTCACCACATTGCGCTCTATGTCGACGACATCGACAAGGCGGCGGCCTATCTCAAGGACAAGAACGTCAAGACGATGCAAGGGCCGATCCCGATCAAGGAGGGGCCCGCCGCCGGGCAGTCGATCCTGTATTTCTTTGCGCCGTGGGGCCTGCAGATGGAGTTGATCAGCTATCCTAAGGGAATGGCTTATGAGAAGGATGCGAAGTCATTGCTCTGGATGACAACGGATCCCGTGAAGTGAGCCGCGGCATAGGAGTTCTCTATTTTGCTCCGAGACCTCGTTCGTTGTCCATTCGCTTAGTTCGACCTTTCCAAGGTGCGCGGGCGTGATTTCGTTCGGCGTGCGAGGACTGCCTGGGCATCGGGAGATCAAAAGAAAATCCTGGGACGACCAGCCTTGGTAGCCTCAAGCCGAGCCCCCTGTTTTGCATTCAACGCTCAAGAGGCATCTCGGTCCAGCGAGCGGCTCGCCTGCCGGACTTCATTCAGGAACGCCTTAGCCAGACGTGATAGAGGCTCCGCCTCAGACCACAGCATGTAGGCCACGGCCACTGTCTTGGGCGTGAAAGGCCGAACGATAAGGTCTTGGCCGCCGCTCTGGCGCGGTGAAAACGGATCGACGACCGCCGCGCCCACGCCGGCGGCCGTGAGCACACATGCCGTATTGCAGTATCGTACCTCGACAGTTGGCTGGAACGGCGCGCCGGCCTGCGCAAAGCTCTCGCGCACGGCTTCGCCCAATCGCGTGCCGCGCTCCAGCCCGATGAAAGGCAAGCCGACAAGGTCGGAAGCGGAAATGACTGGCCGTTCGGCCAGCGGATGGTTCGGCGGCAGGACGCAGACCATTTCGCCGGTATGAACCACCTCATGCGCAATGCCGGAATGATGCGACAGCCCGAGCGCGAAGCCGAGCTCTGCGACCCTGCTTGACACGCCGTCGATGATTCCTTCGTAGCGTCGTACATCGAAGAAGACACGCGTCTGCTGACGGCGGCGCAGGAAGTCCGACAAAGCGCGTGGAATAATGCTGTAGGCCAGCGGCGGCGTCGCCACGATCGATAGAAGCCCTGTGCGGCACTCCCTCAGATCGCGCACGCGATTTTCGAGTTTGGCGTGGAGCGCAAAGATCGCCTGACTTTCCTTGTAAAGCGCCATCGCCTCGGTGGTCGGGAACAGCCGGTTGTTGACGCGCTCGAACAAAGCGAAGCCCGCCTGCGCCTCCATCGCCTTCAGCGCGTTGCTGATTGCCGGTTGAGACAGCGCCAGTTCGTCCGCCGCCGCGACCGTGGTCCGATGGCGGATAACCGCTCGCAGGATCTCCAATTGGCGCAGGTTCATATAACTACCGGTTATTGTCTCACTGAAAATATCATAGCACGAGTGATTGCATTTAGGGCTGCGCTTCCGCGTAATCACCTCTGCATCGGATCGCTATCGGAGCGGGCTCATCCGCCTCTTGAGTAAGCAATCCGCTCAGATTGGAGGCAATGTTGGTTCGAGTTCTCCGCGCCGCCGCCGCTCAGATGGGGCCGACGCAAAAGGCGGACTCGCGAGAGCATACGCTGGGTCGGATGTTGGCGTTGCTGGAGGAGTCGGCTGCGTGCGGCACAACACTGGTCGTTTTTCCCGAACTGGCGTTCACGACCTTCTTCCCGCGATGGCTTATCGAGGGCGAAGCGCTTGACCATTACTTCGAGCGCGGGATGCCAAATCCGGCCGTGCAGTCCTTGTTCGATCGCGCCCGGGAGCTCGGCATCGGCTTCTATGTCGGTTACGCCGAACTGACATCGGATGGTCGGCGCTTCAACTGTTCGATCCTGGTCGATCGCGACGGCGAAATTCTCGGGCGCTATCGCAAGGTGCATTTGCCGGGCTCGGTCGAGCACCGTGCCGGCGCAGCCTACCAGCAGCTCGAAAAGCGCTATTTCGAATATGGCGACCTGGGATTTCCTGCCTTTCGGGCGGGACCGGACTGGAGCCACGCGATCATGGGCATGATGATCTGCAATGATCGCCGCTGGCCGGAAGCCTGGCGCGTGCTGGGCTTGCAGGGGGTCGAACTGGTTTGCGTCGGCTACAATTCCGCCGCTTACGATCCAAACGGCGGTGTCTCCGAAGACGCGGCGCTGCGCACCTTCCATTCCAAGCTGGTGACTCAGGCCAACGCCTACATGAATGCCACCTGGGCGATCGCGGTCGCCAAGGCGGGGAGCGAGGATGGCTCCGGACTGATCGGTGGCTCCTGCATCGTGGATCCCAATGGCCGGATCGTCGCCGAAGCGAAAACGCTCATGGACGAAGTCGTCGTCGCCGACCTCGACCTCGATCTCTGTCGCCAGGGCAAGGACAAGATGTTCAATTTCGCCGCGCACCGGCGGCCGGAGCAATACACGGCGATTACCGAGCGTGCTGGTGTTATCGAACCAGCCGCTCTCGATGCGGTTAAACATCAAGCGGCCGGTCGCGGTGCGGGCCGAAGGAGCTGATATGACACGTCTCTCATTCACCGTTGGGTTCGCCGCGCTCCTCGCCATCACAACGGCGAAGGCCGCCGAACTGCCGGAATCGATCAAGCAGGCGGGCACGTTGCGGCTGACGGTCAACTCGACCTATGCCCCCATGGAATATCGCGATCCGACGACAAACCAGCTCGTCGGGCTCGATATCGATCTCGCAAACGAAATCGCGAAGCGGCTGGGCGTGAAGATCATCTGGAGCGAAACGCCGTTCGCCGAGCTCATCCCCTCATTGCAGACCAAGCGCGCGGATTTCATCATCAGTGGCATTTCGGACCGCAGCGCGCGGCGCGAGACCGCTGATTTCATCGACTATCTGGCGACAGGTCCGCAGTTCTTCGTCCTGACGGAGAACGAGGCGAAGTCCGCCATCGATCTCTGCGGAAAGAAGGTCGGAACGACGCGCAGCACCAGCTTCCCGATCGAGATCGAGAAGTGGAGCAAGCAGAATTGCGAGGCGAACGGCAAGCGCGCTGTGCAATATGCTCCGGGCGAAAACAGCATCGATGTCCGCAACCAGCTCAAGCAGGGCCGCATCGACGCCGCGGTGCAGGGCAGCGAGACGTTGCCCTACGCCCAAGGACAGGAGGCCGGGAAATACCGCATTGTGAGTGAACCGTTCTCCACCGGCTATCAGGCCATCATGTTCCGGAAAGACGATGCGGCGCTGCGCGAGGTGGTGACGGAACATCTCGCAGCGATGATAACCGACGGTTCTTACAAAGCCATTCTCGACAAATACGGGCTGGGTGCGAACGCGGTTGCCCACCCGATGATGAATGCGGCGCCGCAATGAGAGCGGCGCGCGCCCTTGCAGGAGGCTTCCCCGATATTTCGGAGATGACGGTCGCGCGTCAGGCCCATTGGCGGCGATGGCTCGCTGCGGCGGCGATTCTCGTCGTGTTGGCTGCGATCGGCCGCGCCTTTGTCAACGGCCAGATCGAATGGACCTATGTCAGCCGCTTTGTGACCGCGAAGGTGATCCTTGAAGGCATCACCAACACCATGGTGATGGCAGTGCTCGCGATGGCCCTCGGCATCGTTTTGGGGGTGGTCGCCGCGATCATGAGGCTCTCGCCCAATCCGGTGCTAAAGTCGGTCGCCGCCGGCTATACGTGGCTGTTCCGCGGCACGCCGCTGATCCTGCAACTGCTGTTGTGGTTCAACCTCGCGCTGGTGTTTCCGACGATCGGTATTCCGGGCCTGTGGTCGGCCCGGGCGGTCGATGTCATGACGCCGTTTCTGTCCGCACTTCTCGGCCTCGGCATCAACCAGGGCGCCTACACGTCCGAGGTGATGCGGGCGGGCATGCTGTCGGTCGACGTCGGACAATATGAGGCAGCTCAGGCGATAGGCATGGGAAGGCTGCGCGCGCTGCGCCGGATCATCCTGCCGCAGGCGATGCGGGTGGTGATCCCTCCGCTCGGCAACGAGTTCATCGGCATGGTGAAGGCGACGTCGCTGGCCAGCGTCATCCAGTATCCGGAGGTGCTGCACAACGCCGAGAATATCTACTACGCGAATTCACGCGTGATCGAACTCCTGATCGTCGCCGGCTCCTGGTATCTGCTCGTGGTGTCGATTTTGACGCCGCTGCAAATGCTTCTCGAGCGACGTTTCGCGCGTGGCACGTTGCAGATCACCCGATGACCCAGCCCCTCGTTGCCATCCGTTCGGTCAGCAAGAATTTCGGGGAGTTTCAGGCCCTGAATCGTGTCTTGCTGGACGTCTGGGCGGGCGAGGTGCTTTGCCTGATCGGCGCGTCGGGATCAGGCAAGACGACGCTTCTGCGTTGCATCAATCAGCTTACGTCGATCGACAGCGGCGGTATTTGGCTGGATGGCGAGTTGCTGGGCGTACGAGAAGAGGGTGGGCGATTGCATCGCCTCACCGAACGGCAGATCGCGCGCCAGCGCCTGAAGACCGGCATGGTGTTTCAGCGCTTCAACCTGTTCCCGCACAAGACTGCGCTTGAAAATATCACCGAAGGTCCGGTGCAAGTGCAGGGCCGCAAGCAGGGGGACGCGCGGGCGGAGGCGATGGAGCTTCTCGGGCGCGTCGGGCTCGCGGCGAAAGCCGATGCCTATCCCTCACAGCTTTCCGGCGGGCAGCAGCAGCGGGTGGCGATTGCCCGCGCGCTTGCCATGAAGCCAATGCTGATGCTGTTCGACGAGCCGACGAGTGCCCTCGATCCCGAACTGGTCGGAGAGGTGCTCACCGTCATGAAGGAGCTTGCCCGCAGTGGCATGACGATGATGGTGGTGACGCACGAACTCGGCTTTGCACGCGAGGTCGCGGATACGGTCGTCTATATGGACCATGGCGCGATCGTGGAGTCCGGGCCTGCGGCGGAGGTTCTGGGCAGGCCCCGTGAAGTACGTACTCAATCCTTTCTTTCCGCGGTGATCTGATGAGGCGATTTTCATGATGAAACTGTTTCTCGCTGCCGCGCTCACTTGCGCCGCTGCCAATTCGGCCATGGCGATCGAACTGCCTCCGGAAATCGCCAAGCAGGGCAGCATCAAGTTCGCCATCGTACCGAATTATCCGCCGATGGAATTCCGCGACCCCGCCACCAACACGTTGACCGGTTTCGACGTCGAGCTTGGCGAGGCGCTCGGCCGCAAGCTCGGCGTCAAGATCGCCTGGCAGGAAACCAGCTTTGACCAGATGATGCCTGCGATTTCGACGGGGAGGGTGGATGCGATCCTGTCCGGCATGACGGACCTGGCAAGCCGGCAGGACACGGCGACCTTTGTCGACTACCTTCGCAATGGGCCCCGATTTTTCGTGCAGCAATCGCGCGCAGCAGAGTTCAAGGACACGATGGCATTCTGCGGGAAAAAAGTCGGCGCCAGCCGGCGCACGTCCTTTCCGAAGCTGATCGCTGCCTGGAGCGACGCCCATTGCGGCGGCAACCTGATTCAATTCGTCGGCACGGAAGGATCAGCCGATGCCCGGACCCAGCTAAGGCAGGGTCGGCTCGACGCGGCTGTTCAGGGCGGCGAAACGCTTCCCTACATGATGGACCTCGAGCCGGGCGCCTATCTTCCGATCGGCGATGTGTTCGCCGTTCAGTTCACCGGGCTCGCTTTGAACCTCAAAGAGAAGGCGCTCCAGCAGGCAGTCGTGGAGGCCCTCGATGATTTGATTGCGGACGGCTCGTATCGCACTTTGCTTGCGAAGTGGAAATTGACCGATTACGGCGTAGAGAAGGCGACCATCAATGCTGGACAGTAAAGCGCTTGCGAGCATTCCGCTCATTCCCGCGAACACCGCGCCGCCGGCCCCGGACTATCCCTGGCCCAAGCCCTACACATCAGCGATGTTCCTCTCCTTCGACGTGGACGCGGAGAGCGCCTGGACCAGCAAGGACGCAGCTCACGCCCAGCGCCTCATCACGATGAGCTATGGCGGCTACGAGGCACGCGTCGGCACGCCGAAACTCCTTGAGTTGCTTGATCAGCTTGATCTGAAGGCAACGTTCTTCATCACCGGCTGGTCGGTGGACGCGCATCCCGCGATGGCAGAGGCTATTCTCAAGGCGGGCCACGAGATCGGCCATCATGGCTACCACCACCTACTGCCGGATCCGGGCGACCCCTGGATCGAGGAGGAACTGGAGCGGGGATTTGAGGCGCTGAAGCGTCGGCTCGGTGTCGAGCCGACCGGCTATCGGGCGCCTTACGGCGAATTCACCGAAGAGCTGCGTGTGGCGCTGGTGCGCCACGGTATCGTCTACACCTCGTCATTTCGCGACGACGTGCGGCCTTACCGCCATCGCCTTGCAGACGGCAGGCCGGGCACGATCGAGCTTCCGGTGACCGCAAGCTACGACGACTGGATGCACGGACTGTCCGCCCGATTCAGCCCCCGGCCGATCTTTCCGAAGGAGCATGTGCTCTCGATCTGGAAGGATGAACTCGATGAGGTCAGGGATTGGGGCGCGATGGTCACGACCGTGCTGCATCCGCAATGCAGCGGTCGTCCGATGCGGCTTCGCCTGCTGCGGGAATTTCTCACCTATGCCAAATCCTGCCCCGATCTGTGGATCACAACCGGAGAGGCGATCGCGGCGAATTTCAGAAGTCACGAAGCAACCACCCTCTGAGAACCGCCGATCAGATATCCCAGGAGTCATCGATGCTCGTTTCCCGTCGTTCACTGTTAAAGGCCGCCGCCGCAGCGCCGGCGTTGTCGCTGCCGGGAATCCTGCGGGCGCAATCGCAGACCACGCTGCGCTTCATTCCGGTGATCGACCTGACCTTTGTCGATCCGATCTACTCCACGGCGCAGGTTTCCCGAAATCATGGATTCATGGTCTACGACACACTTTACGGGATGAATTCGGCGCTCGAGGTCTCGCCTCAGATGGTGTCCGGGCATGTTGTGTCCAACGACGACCGGCAGTGGGACCTGACGCTGCGCGAAGGCTTGCTATGGCATGACGGCGAGCGCGTGCTGGCGCGTGATTGCGTCGCGAGCATTCGCCGATGGGCGGCCCGCGACGGGTTCGGCGCCGAGCTGATGGCTGCAACGGACGAACTATCGGCGCCGGACGACCGTACCATCCGTTTTCGGCTGAGCAGGCCTTTCCCTCTGTTGCCTGTGGCGCTCGGCAAAGCCGCGATCCAGGCGCCGTTCATGATGCCCGAGCGGCTGGCGAGCCAGGATTCTTTTAAGCCGTTGACCGAGGTCATCGGCAGCGGTCCCTTGCGTTTCGTGGCCGACGAGCGCATCCAGGGCGCGCGCAACGTTTATGCCCGTTTCGATCGTTACCTGCCACGTCAGGACGGCAAGCCCGATTGGACTTCCGGTCCCAAGATCGTTCATTACGACCGCGTCGTCTGGACGACGATGCCGGATGCGGCGACAGGGGTCGCCGCGCTGCAAACGCGCGAGCAGGATTGGCAGGAAACAACACCGCACGACCTGCTGCCGGTGCTGAAGCGTACCGGCGGCATCACCANGCGGATTCTCGATCCGCGGGGTTACACCTGCATGTTGCGGGTGAACCATCTGCAGCCGCCGTTCGACAATCCCGCCATTCGCCGGGCGCTGTTGGGCGCGATCGACCAGTCCGTATTCATGACGGCGGTGGCGGGCGATGATCCCGCCTATCAATCCTCGCCGATCGGCTTCTTTGCGCCCGGTACGCCCATGGCGAGCGATGTCGGCCTCAATGTGTTCCGTGGGCCGCGCGACATGGCGAAGGTCAAGGCCGATCTGAAAGCGGCCGGTTACAATGGCGAGAAGGTGGTGCTGCTCGTCCCCACCAACTCGCTTGCGCAAAAGCCGCTCGGCGACATCGCAGCCGATATGCTGCAGCAGGCCGGCATGAATGTCGATTATGCCGGGCTGGATTTCGGCGTGGTATTGCAGCGGCAGCTGAAAAAGGATCCCGTCGCCCAGGGCGGCTGGAGCGCCGGCGTTGGCAACTGGCAAGGCATCGATTGGCTGAACCCGGCCGGCAATTCGAATCTTCGCGGCGACAGCAAAACGGCCGGCTGGTACAAGAGCGAGAAGATGGGGGCGCTACGAAGCCAGTGGCTCGCCGCTGGCAACCTTGCCGAGCAACAGCGTATCTGCCGCGATATCCAGGCGCTATCGTTCGAGGAAATTCCTTATTTCCCGATCGGTCAGTACAAACAACCGACCGCGTACCGCTCGAGCATCACCGGTATCCTCGACGGTACGGCCGTCTTCTGGAATGTGCGCCCGGCATGAGCACGATAGCGATCTTCGGCAGCTATGTGTTGTCGCGCAGGGATGGCGCGCAGGAGGTGCTGCGCGATTACTGGGTGTTGCTGGAAGGCAAACGGATCGCCGCCGTCACGCCCGACCGGCCGTCCGCCACCGAGGTCTTCGACAGACCGGGCCGTTTCGTGCTGCCCGGACTCCTGAACCTGCACAACCACTGCTTCAGCGAAGCGGTCGCCCGGACGCACACCGAGGACGGCAATGGTCGCCGGAACAACCCGAGCATCGTCTATACGGTGCTGCTGCCGCTGACCAAGCGCGGCGCCGATCTGCTGTCGCCGTCGGAGCGGCTCGCCATCGCGCGGCTCGGCGTTCTGCAATTACTGAAGGGCGGCGCCACCACGGTGATGGAGCCATTCCGCAACACCATTCCGGAGATGTTCGACGCCGCCGAGGAAATGGGAATCCGCTTCTACGGCGCGCCCTATCTGTTCTCCACGTCGGATGCCAAGGCCGGTCCCGATGGCGTGGTGCGCTATGCCGGCGATGATGGCCAGGCCGATATGAACACCTGGAACGCGCTCTATCAGCGCTGGAATGGGCGTGGCGATGGCCGGATTGGCCTCGCGATGAGCCCGCACGCGACCGACACATGCGGTCCGGATCTGCTGCGGGCTTGCGCCGCCCGCGCGCGCGAACTCGACGTTCCCATCACCACCCATCTCGCGCAAAGCCAGGCCGAAGTCGCGACGATCGCGAGCCGTCACGGCGGTCGCACGCCGGCCGAATATCTCGACTGGCTTGGCCTTCTGGCACCTGATCTTATGGCCGCGCACTGCATCGCGAGCACCGATGGCGATTTGAAGCTGATGGCGGCGAGGGGCGCCACGGTGCTGAACTGCCCGCGCGTGTTTGCGCGCTCAGGCGTTACGGCGGCGTTCAGCCGGTTCGCGGAGCACGGCGTCCGGACGGTGGTCGGAACCGACGGCTACAACATGGACCTGCTCGGCGAACTCAACGCGGCGTCGATGATCTCGAAGATTGCGTCCGCTCGCGCTGATGTAGCCTCCGCACCGGAGCTGATCGAGTCGGTCACCGCAACCGCGGCGGCAGTCATCAAGCGGCCGGACCTCGGGATGATCGCGCCGGGCGCAACCGCCGACCTCACCGTCGTCGACTTGACCCATCCCCATTTACAGCCGTTGTTCGACCCACGGCGCGGGCTCGTCGCGCTTGGGAACCGCGCCAACATCGATCAGGTCATCGTCGAGGGGCGTGTGCTGATCAACGCCGGCCGATACATTCACGGCGACGAGACCGCGATGATTTCGGCCGCAAACGCGGCGATCGGCAAAATCTGGGATTTGCCGGAAGCTCAGGCGGCCTTCAATGGTTGACGGCTCGTCGGTGCACGCGCTTCTGTGGATAGGCGAGGCGCCCTCGCGCTGCTTCCTTCATATCAGAAGATGACAATGCCTTTCGATTTGGTCCTGCGCGGCGGCCGGGTGATTGACCCCTCCCAGAAGCTTGACGCTGTGACGGATGTCGCCTTCGCCGGTGGCAAAGTGGTCATGGTCGGAAGCGAGCTCAGGGCCGATCCCGGAACCGATGTGCGCGACGTGTCGGGTTACATCGTCACCCCCGGTTTGATCGATCTGCACACCCACGTCTATTGGGGAGGCACCTCGCTCGGCATCGACGCCGAGGAGTTCTGCCGCACCTCCGGCGTCACCACGGCGGTCGACACCGGTAGCGCCGGCCCGGGCAATTTCGTGGGCTTTCGCAAGCACGTCATCGAGCCGAGCCAGGTTCGCATTCTGGCCTATCTGCACGTCTCCCACGCCGGCATCTACGGCTTCTCACATCGCGTCATGGTCGGCGAGAGCGAAGAGATGCGCCTGATGAATCCGATCGACGCCGTCAAGGTGGCCGAGCAAAACCGTGACCTCATCGTCGGCATCAAGGTGCGGGTGTGGGTGTGGAGCTGCGGATCGGATTCGCGGCTGGTGTGGTGATCGAACATCGACGGCCCACGCTAGGAGCCTCCCGAAGATGTCGGCGGCGTACCCGGCTTCGAGCTGTTCCTCGACGCCATGACCGATCCGCAGCACAAGCAGCACAGCAACCTCATGCGCTGGCATGTTACAGCAACGCCGCAACCGATCGACCAGCCCTTGACGATGCGGGTCCTTGGCCGGGCCTGAGGGGCAGGTGACAGGTCAGCCCGGATGTTTGCACATGAGTGATGTTTAACGGAAAAATGTCTCCTTCTCCACCTTTCCGTTGTCGATGAGGTGTTGTGGTATCATCGCGGATGCCATCTCCCTACATTGGGTGCTCGAAGCAGCGATCCCTGGGAGGAGTTGATTTGATTTCGCATTGCTGTCTTCACGAGCCGCCGGCGAGCGAGCGGGACCTGCATCGGCCGATCGCGAGCACCAACGATCTCGACGACATCCTGTGCTGGCGCGAGCAGCGTTCTGTCTCGCGACAG
>JGI12053J15887_10001519_pt1 | contig 10877 bp, 10 predicted proteins | sample MedBloCAOM1_O3_FD_15887 | JGI IMG/M metagenome (IMG submission 15887) | reverse complement strand
TCCTGCTGGCCCGCGCGGGCACCAAGGTGCTGGTGGCCGATCTCGACCTCAGGCTTGCCGAACGCACGGTTGAAATGATCCAGGCTGAGGGCGGCACGGCGGCGGCGCAGTCGGGCGACATCACCAACGAATCCGACTGCAAGCGGCTGGTCGATGCAGCTGTCGACCGCTGGGGCCGGCTCGACTTCCTCGACAACAATGTCGGCATCGGCAGCCGCGGCAGCGTCGTCGACGAGAAGCCCGAGGAATATCGACGGGTGATGCAAATCAACGTCGAGACCATGTTCCTGCTCTCGAAGTACGCGATTCCGGCAATGATCAAAACCGCCGGGCGCGGCTCCATCGTCAACATCTCGTCGATATCCGCGCTCCGGCCGCGCGGGCTCACTACCTACACGACCTCGAAAGCCGCAGTCATCGGACTGACCCAGGCGATGGCGGTCGATCACGGCCGCGACAACATCCGGGTCAATTGCATCTGCCCCGGTCCGATGTACACACCAATGGTCTATGCGCGTGGCATGAGCGACGCCGCACGCGCCCAACGTGCCAAAGCTTCGCTGCTGAAAACCGAGGGAACCGGTTGGGACGTCGGCCACGCCGTGAAATTCCTGCTCAGCAACTACGCCCGCTACATCACCGGGCAGGTACTGGTAGTTGACGGCGGCGTCACGCTGCAAGGCCCGGAACGCGACTCACGGGATCACTGATCACTTCGTAAAGGGAGTACGAACACGATGGCCCGCCTGCCCTATCTTGAGGCCGACTAGGCCGCGCTCGAATACCGCGACATGCTCAAGCGCAACACCAACCTGCACAAGCTCTTGGTCAACTCGCCCGACATGGCGCGTGCCTTCAACGGCCTCGGCGGCTACATCCGCTTCAAGAGCAAACTCGACCCGCGCCTGCGCGAACTTGCTATCCTTCAAGTGGGCTGGCTGGAGAAATCGGAATACGAATTCACCCATCATGTGAAGATCGGCAAGGACTTTGGCGTCACCGATGAGGATATAAGGGGCCTGATAGCCGAGACCGAGGGCAAGCCCTCTCAGCTTGAGCCACTTGCCAGGGCGATCCTGAAAGGCGCACGCGAAATGGTGCGCGAGCTTGCGATGTCGGATTCAACTTTCGCCGAGATCAAGCAGAAACTCTCTGACGAGCACATGACCGATCTCGTGCTCACCATCGCCTTCTATTGCGCGGTCGTCCGCGTGCTCGCCACCATGAAGATCGACAACGAACCCACCTATAACGAGGTACTGCAGCAGTACCCAATTCCGGGAGTGAAGTAATATGCGCCTGAAAGATCGCGTCGCCATCGTCGTTGGCGCCGGCCAGAGCCCCGGCGAAGGCATCGGCAACGGTCGCGCCACCGCCCTCACCTTCGCGCGCGAAGGCGCCAAGGTGCTGTGCGTGGATCACAATATCGAGTCGGCCCAGGAGACGGTCGACATGATCGGTGCCAAGGGAGGCACGGCGGTGGCCTACAAGGCCGACGTCACCAAAGAGGCCGAGATCAAGGCCATGGCGGCCGACGCGCACACCCGCTGGGGCCGCATCGACATCCTGCACAATAATGTCGGCGTCAGTCTCGCGGGCGGCGACGCCGAGCTGCTCGACATCACCGAGGAGGCACTCGACCGCTGCGTCGCGATCAATCTCAAGAGCTGTATCTTCGCAGCAAAACACGTGATCCCGATCATGCGCCGGCAGAACAGCGGCGCCATCATCAACATCTCCTCGATGGCGGCCATCACCACCTACCCCTATGTCGCCTACAAGGCGACCAAATCGGCGATGGTCGCGTTCACCGAGCAGCTCGCCTACCAGAACGCCCAGTACGGCATCCGTGCCAACGTCATCCTGCCCGGCCTGATGAATACACCGATGGCGGTCGACACCCGCGCCCGCGAATTCAGGAAACGCCGCGCCGAAGTCGAAGCCGAACGCGACGCCAAAGTGCCGCTGCGCAAGAAGATGGGCACCGGCTGGGACGTCGCCAACGCCGCGCTCTTCCTGGCTTCCGACGAAGCCAGCTTCATCACCGGCGTCACGCTTCCGGTGGACGGCGGCGCAAGCGTGCGGCGCGGGTAACAGAAGATGGCCGCCTCACGCGAAACGAAAACTCCGCCCGGCGCGGCGCCAACTCTCGACTACGACGCCATCATCATCGGGGCGGGCATGTCGGGCATGTACCAGCTGTACCGGTTGCGCGAACTCGGGATGCGGGTGCGAGTGTTCGAGGCCGGCACCGGCGTCGGCGGCACCTGGTACTGGAACCGCTACCCGGGCGCGCGCTTCGATTCCGAAAGCTATTCCTACGGCTACTCCTTTTCGAAGGAACTGCTGCAGGAATGGGACTGGTCCGAGCATTTCGCCGGCCAGCCGGAGACGCTGCGCTATCTCAATCTCGTCGCCGACAAGTTCGACCTGCGCCGCGACATCCAGTTCCGCAGCCGGGTCACTGCTGCAAGCTACGCGGAGGATACGCGCAGCTGGAGCGTCACGCTGCAAGACCGCAGCCGCTTCCGCGCGCGCTTCCTGATCACCGCCATCGGGCCGCTCTCCGCCCCTACGATGCCGCGGATCGAAGGCGTGAACACGTTTCGGGGGAAATCCTTTCACACCGCGAGATGGCCGCATGAGCCGGTTGACTTCACGGGCCAACGGGTGGCAGTGATCGGAACCGGCGCCACCGGCGTGCAGACCATCCAGACCATCGCCGGGACCGTCAGACACCTGACAGTATTCCAGCGCACACCGAACTGGTGCGCGCCGCTCCACAACGGCAAGATCGACGCGGCGATGCAGCAAAAGATCAGGTCCGGTTATCCCGAGATGTTCAAGCGATGCCGGGAGACCTTCGCCTGCTTTCTGCATACGCCGGACCCGCGCGGGACTTTCGAGGTTACGGAACAGGAGCGCGAGGCTTTCTTCGAAAAGCTGTATTCCGAGCGTGGCTTCGGCATCTGGCAAGGTAATTTTCGCGACATTCTGGTCGACCGGAAAGCGAACGCTGCGATCAGTGACTTCGTGGCGAGGAAAATCCGCCAACGCGTGAAGGATCAGAAGGTCGCGGAAAAGCTTGTTCCGAAGAACCACGGCTTCGGCACCCGCCGGCTGCCGCTGGAGACCTTTTACTACGAGGCCTACAACCAGGACAATGTCGATCTGGTGGACATCACGGAAACACCGATCGAGCGGATCACGCCTGATGGCATCAAGACCAGCGTCAAGGGATACGAATTCGACATCATCATCTACGCGACCGGCTTCGATGCCATCACCGGAAGCTTCGATCAGATCAACTTCCAAGGCGTGGACGGCGTCGGACTAAAAGACAAGTGGAAGAACGGGCCGCAGACTTTTCTCGGCGTCATGGTCGACGGCTTCCCCAACATGATGATGCTGATGGGACCGCACACGGCACTCGGCAATATTCCGCGCAGCATCGAATACAATGTCGATTGGGTGACCGGTCTGATCCGCTACGCGCGGGAATCCAACCTGACGCGCGTGGAGGCCACGGCAGCGGGAGTGACCTCCTGGACCGATCACGTCAAGGCACTGGGAGTGGGTCTGCTTTCCAACGAAGTCAATTCCTGGATGACCGGATATAACAGCAATGTGACGGGCAAGCAGACGCGTATCATCGCACGCTACAGCGGCAGTGCTCCCGCCTACCGCGCAAGATGCGACGAGGTGGCAGCCAAGGGATATCAGGAGCTGGCGCTGGAATAGAGCAACAACGCTCAAAATGAACTGACGGCTGGCAGGGCGGGTGTGGCTTTGGCTTCGCCGACTGAGAAAAATCAGATGGCTGCCGTTCAATTGGCGTTGTCTTCACGACGAGCGGCCGCCGCGGCTTTTGCCTTATGCGTTCCAGAAATTTTGCAGCCCAAGCCTGGTGGGCGCCGGATCTCGACCGATAGCGCTTCGAAAATGCCCTGAAGTGAATATCGTAATTGCGGGCAAAACGCCGGATCAGGGCGGCCTCTTCATCGTATCGCTTGAACTTCCGATAGATCGTAGCTGCCTCCCAGTAATACCACGGGACCGTCGCGTGCTCGCCTGTGATGCGGCCGCCTTGTTCCTCCAACTTGACCTCGGCCAGCGCCACCTGCAACGCCGTTTCGTACTCACCGATCCGTTTGAGCTGGTTCACGCGCTCGGCAGCGGTTGCCGATGTAGGAGCAGGTCTCTCGTATCGCCATGAGCTCCAGATTTGCTCGACAGACGCTTTCTGCAGGACAGGCGCTGTCTGCAGGACAGGCGCTTTCTGCAGATATGTCGGCGTCTCAGGAGGCGGTGACGAAACGCCCTTCGCGCGAAATCGAGCAAGCAAGGTTCTCAACATTCGAAATGCTGCTTATTGAATTTGTTTCGGCTTTAATGGCCGGCAATCTTCCCCAAGCGGGTGCAAGCTAACTTTCAAATAAATCCGGTAAATCCGGTCCACCGCAGTCTTCGCCGGACAGTTTGAGGTGAGCCGCCGCCGAGGCAAAGCAATGGTGAGCTTCGGAGCACGCGGCAGCCCAGAAGTTGCGGACTGGCACTGAACTCGAAGCCAAGTCTGCGCCCAAAAAATAGATTTACCGCCCACATTTGCGGCTTCCGCCAATCTTGTAAGCAACTAAGATCAATTCGAATTTGCGGTAGTGTTTTTTTTATTCAGCGGCCAGGTTTTTCTGTGCCTTCCAAAGGTCCTGCTGACAGCAACAGGTTTGAACGCGGAACCGCAATGGCGTTGCGGTATTTTCTATTTCTATTGGCTGCCTACATTGTCTTTCACAAGATCTTCCCGTTCGGTTTGTTCAGGACGCGCCTCGCCGACATGACTGGCGCCGATCTTTTGCTGCTGATTTCTCGCAGCCTGATTGCCACGATAGGTCCCGCATATTTCGCCATAGCAGGATTCATTCAGCCGGCTTTACAGGACAGAGACAGAATTTGGTGCGAGCGATGGACCGGTCTCGCCTTCGGTGTGCTCACGATTGCGGTCGGATCGATATTGATTACGGCACTGGAAGGAACGGGGATTATTATCGTCACGGCCCGTTGGGTCGCTAGTGGCATTTTGTGGCTGCTGTTCTAGCGCTTCGCCTTCCTGGCCCTCCCCGAAGCCATTTTTGCGGGTTCGCATTCTTCAACTAACCCGAGTTTGAATCGTCTGGTCCGGCGGAAATATCTTGTCGCTGGGGGCGTGAAACGCGGGATTAACGTCCCATGCAGCGTCAGCGCCGATGCGCGCGTCAATTTTTACTCTTTTTTCACCAACTCGGAAATCCAGTTGGCACTATTTACCTGTTTGGAACCTGGCAGGGAGCTATTTGGATAGAAGTTGGATCTTGCTGGATCTTGTTATGTCGAAAAAGAACGCCGCAGATATACAGATTGATCACATCCACAGCCGCGCGATCTGCGATGAGATCGGGGAGCGGCTTCGCGAGACGCTCAGGCGAGAGGCTCCAGAACTCCCTCCGCGTCTGCAATTGTTGGTTGATCGACTTGCCGAGCTCAATGGTAGATCCGCACCTTCGATCGTGCCGTCTTTCGACGATATGCTGCCGCGGCGAGAACTTCATTCCTCGTCGGTATGATGTCCACCACATACGGCAGAGCTCACAAACCAAAATCGCGCGACTAGCAGCCCGTGAACCGCGGGTCTGGCCCTTCGTGCAATTCCTTCAAATACGCCAGCGCATACACGGCCAACTGATGCGTGTCATTTTGTCCGGCAGAGCCGAGCGTGCCGATATATCGAATAATTTTCTCTCTGGATTGCGCAATCCGGGCGGCATCCAATTCGCGGGTCAACCCGTAGGTGTGCAACGCCCGATCAACTATTTCGTCCATGCAAAAAACTCCGAACTACTGCAATGCGAATAGTTGCAGTGCAACATCCCCGTTTGACATGGTCAAGCCCAATTTTTGGCAGGGATCTGCCAATGACGTCAGCTTCCAGGAGGAAGCGTCGTAACAGGCGGGGATCTCGGCGCGTCCGCAGGATGGGTTGCCGGCCGGTCAGAACCTTGGGGTTCAACTCTCCCTCCCAAAATGCACCGCCCAGCCCAGCGATCTCTCATGTCACACCGAGCGCGACCAGACTATCTGCGCCGACAACTCGGCTTGCCCGGAATCAAGGCGTGGCTGACGCGATGGTTGCGATCTCTATCTGCGGTTCCCAGAATTAACCCGCGGCGTCGACATCAAGCTTAACGCGCGGCTTTCGTTGCGCGGTCATCGAAACCCGATAGCATCTTCGCACCGAACATGGTCCCCGTTCGGATCCGCGATCCCAGCGATCATACCTCCACTTGGCGCCTTATCTCCGCGAGACTGCAGAATGGTCGCAGGCAGTCAGGATTTTGAACAAAATGAAAGTCCGCGGTCGCGGCCGGCCTGGGTGAGCGTTTGGCACCTTTGGACGGTCGTCATCCCCAGGCGATCGATTGCGGGTCGGCTCGTGTCTGGAAAGGTTTGGCGACGCCATGACGGACGGCGTTGGACCTACAAGAAATTCGTCGAGTACAGGAATGACCAAGCTGATTGAGCGACGGTCAGTTGGACTGACGGCGCGTAGCCCCGATGCTCCAACTCAGATCTTGGGCACCTAAGTCCAGTCCGAGACTTCGAATTCGCTCTGACTTTCTTCCACAAACTTGGATATCGCAGCGCTGCAGGGTTCGCGCTCCGCCTTTCCGTATTTCACGCCTTTGACGGCCCAATTGGCGCCGTCGGGCGACCCGGGAACAACGCGTTCGACAATAATTTCGATGAGACCCTCACACCGTGAGTCGCTTCCCCGGACGGTCTCGGCCAAGGCCGATTCAAGGGCGGCGCGCGCAATCCATGTGCGCTTTTTTGCCGATTGTTCCGTCTTTTTTTGACTCATGTTGCACCGCGTAATTTCGGCCAAGTTCAAACTATGCCCTGAATCGTCTTCCGCAGGCCCATTCATGTGCAAATTTCTCGCGGCCGCCTTGCCTTGATTATCGAAAATTTCAAAGTTTACTTTCTGGCCCTTCCGGAGATCCCTAAAGCCGGCCGTCCGGACCGCGGAGAGATGGACAAAAACGTCTGCGCCGCCCTCCGTCTTTATAAATCCGTAGCCCTTTGACCGATTAAACGACTTAACCGTGCCTTTAGTCATCATGTGGTTCCAGAATCGCCGGCTCAGCCGATCATAGGTCGGATTTTGCACTGCAACAAAGCGTCGGCGTTCGTGGAACCCGCCTGATAGCGCTATTGTGAGGTTTCCACTGGAGGCTGCGGGATGAACCAGCGAGAAAGGTAAAAAAACACCTCTGTGGTTGCTCACAATGGCCGAATATTATCCACGGTTGAACCATTCCGCGAACCCATTCGTTGAGTTTTCTGCCAAACGCAACTTTGTTCGGCAGGAGACAGCCATGTCAGAGTTTAGCGACCGATATTTCGACGCGCGACCGACGGTCAGACGTATCCGTCGGATCGATTACGCGATCCGGCACGCCGGGCTAAGAACTGAGGACGGCCTGCGGGGTTCATCGCCGTGGCCGTGGATCCTCGCGCTCGCCATAAGCCTCACCATGTGGACCTCGCTGGCGTGGCTGATCTTGAGAAGATAGCTCGGACCCCGGCTAAGCGCGCAGGCATAGGATTTCATCGAGATAAAGCTGCGCGCTGCGTTTCCAGGAGAACAGTGCCGCTCTCATTCGTCCCTGCGTCGCCATCGCCGCGCGAAGATCCTGGTTTCCTGCCAAGCCAATGATCGCGTCGCGCCAGCCATTGCCGTGATCGGGATCCACATAAGTGACCGCATCGCCTCCCACCTCGACAAGGCTTGCCGCGTTCGAGGAGATGACGGGGCAGCCCCTGGCCATTGCCTCCAGCGGCGGAATTCCGAATCCCTCCGTCTTGGAAGGGAATGCCAAGCATAGCGCCGCCTCGTAGAGCGCGGCCAGGTCGTTATCGCCAACATAGCCGGCGTAGTGAATGTTGGATCGCTGATGACCGGGCGCCGTCACGGAAAAAATGCTCGATGCCGCGCCAACGACGACGATGTCGATACCCGCTGCATCAAGTCCCTGCGCCTGTTCGAGAACGACATCGACATTCTTGTGCTTCGCGCTGCTGCCCAGCAAGAGCACGTAAGGTCGTTTCAAGACCTTGAGGAGTGGAATTTCGGCCCGGCTGGCGTCCCACCGCAGCGCGTGCTCATGGCCGTTGGGCGCGATGAAGATCTTTTCGCGTCGGCAGACCCCGTACTTGACCACCATATCCGCGGAAAACTGCGATACAGTCGCAACCCTGCTGGCTCGCTTGCCAATCAGCGGCAGCAGTGTCCGATAAGCCAAGCCGAAGCGGCGCGAATAACTTTCCGGTTCGACGAACGTATTCGCGTCATGAATGCAAACGATGTGGTTTCGCGCCAACATGGGGCCGAAATTTCCAAGGCTCAGGACGCCGGATCTCGCATACCAGGGCAAGACGAATTGGTCCCAGGGATGGCCCGAGCCGAACCTTGTCTGGCAAACGTCGATTTGCGAAAGCGCAGGTTTTACTTCCACTTCGCCCGGCAAGATGAGGCGAAATCCGAGCCGCCTCGCGATATCGCCGTCTTCTGAAAGGATTTTGTCAAGCGAGGTGACGATTTCGTACGCATAGCGTTGAACGCCGGTCATCCGCTGGGTCATGTAGCGGCCGTTGATCGCCCAGATCGGCCTTGCGTCAACGTCGTCGTCAGAGCCTGTCATGATTGGAACTTCGGTAGCAGCTCAGCCTGCCAAGCCCCCACTATATCAGGTCCGGTCTCCACCAACCGGTAGGACAAGAAACAGGGTAAATGACGGGCCGCTACACAATTCGGGCGATCGAACGATGCCCGCCACCCGGTTTGTTCTTCAATTGCCTTTTTCACCCTGCAGCCGCTAGCCGAGAACCCTATCCGCTTCCGCGATCGCGCAGAGAATGTGGTAAAATGAGGAGGCCGGAATGGAATCGACCAATGATCGGCCGTCGCGATCGAATTGATCGTACCAGGCTCCCAGGACGGGATGGCGCAGATAGTGTCGGTACAGGCGAGCTAGCGCTTCACGTGCCTGGTCGGCCGCATCCGGCTCTCCCGCCTCCGCCTGCGCGATCCAGGCTTTGGCGATCTCCGTCTGCGGCCAGCAGCGCCGGGTGAACTTTCTGATATTCCCGTCGGCGTCGCCCTCGTCGAACAGACAGCCCGTCACGTCGTTGCGATATCGCAGCCCCGAAGCGAGCAACTGCGAGCGATGCCGGGCGGTCGGACAGCCCGTGATCCGCTCAAAGCCTTTGAGCAGCCATACCCATTCCGCCTGATGCCCAGGCTCAACACTGACAGGCTCTATTCTCGACCAATCCTCCTCAAAATATTCGCCGAGAACCTGACGTCGCGGATCGTACAAATTCGCGACGAAGAGACTGTACAATTCGCCGGCGCGATTCTGAAATACGGGATCGCTCGTGGCGTCGAATGTTGCGATCATCGCCTCGAACAGGTGCATCTGCGGATTTTGTCGGCGCGGCATCGTTGCGGGAATTCCCTCGACGAAGCCGCCATTGGGCGATCGCAGGTCGCGGTCGATAAACGCGAGCAACGATTCGATCTCGTTCCGGACCTGAGCATCCTTGCTTAACTGAAACACGGCAGACAGCGCGAGCAGCACGAATGCGTGGTCATAGCTATCGCGCATCGCGTTCATGGTAGAACCGTCCGAATCGAGCAGGTGAACGAAGCCCGGCTGGCCATCGGGGCTTTTGGCTTTCGCCAAAAGATAATCCAGGCCCTTCATTGCGATTTCGCGGCCTTCTGGATACCAGCCCATTTGGGCGGCTTTGGCGAAACAATAGATCTGCCTCGCTTGAACGCGGACACGCCGCGGCGCGGCGCGATCCGCCCTGCCTTCGATATCGAGCCTTTCGACAAAGCCGCCGGCCGCCGGATCCCAGCCTTCGCGGGACCATAATGGCAGCGAGTGCTCGATCATCAGGGTCTTCAGAACTTTCACGATATCCTGGTGTTCGGGCCCAATTGATTGGGCTGTAGTTTCGATGACCGTCATTCTGCCTTCTCGCGGCCCGTGGAGATGGCTTCTTATCATAGGGTTAGGCTTTCAGCCATGTGCCAAGGTTTGTGCTGACGTTTAGCCGAAGGGGCTCGGTCTGGAGGAGCCGCCAACGTTGCTTGCAACCGCCGACCTGACGCGATGGGTCCGAAAACTTCAATGCCTTCATTGTTCTCGGCTCCTTCCAGATCGGGAAGCCCAGCGAAGAGAACCTCACTCAAAAACGGTTCTGGTTTTTGTGGTCGCAGATCAGTTTCTCGGTTGACCTCTAAGTGTCTGTCCGAAGAGTTCTTGAATCATGTGAATCAGCTGTGATTCAAGGGTGGGTGGCCTGATTCGACAGGAAGCTCAGCCGATGTGGACGAACAAGAACCGCGCCCGTTATGACCGCAGCAAGTTGCGATATCCGAGCGATCTGACCGACGACGAATGGAAGCTGGTCGAACCGCTGATCCCGCCCGGCAAGCGTGGCGGCGGCAAGCGGACGGTGGTCATGCGGGAGGTGGTGAACGGCCTGATGTACATTTTGTCAACCGGCTGCCAGTGGCGCGCGATCCCGAAAGACCTGCCGCCGAGAAGCTCGGTCTACGGCTACTTCGATCTGTGGACCTATGACGGCACGTTGGAACGAATCCACCACGCGCTCTATGAACAGTGTCGCGAACGAGAGCAACGGCAAGCCAGTCCGACCGCCGCCATCATTGACAGCCAGAGCGTGAAAAGCGCGGAAAAAGGGGGGCGTGCATTGATCCGCACGGGTACGATGCGGGCAAGAAGATCAAGGGCAAGAAGCGGCACATT
>JGI12053J15887_10001518_pt1 | contig 10877 bp, 8 predicted proteins | sample MedBloCAOM1_O3_FD_15887 | JGI IMG/M metagenome (IMG submission 15887) | reverse complement strand
GACCTTATCGGTGGCGCGGTGATTGGCAGCCGCGCGCTGTTGCAGCCGGTGCGGCTACTGCGCGGGGCGATCGGCACGCAGCTCGATCCGCATTCCTGCTGGATGCTGGGTCGCTCGCTGGAGACCTTGGCGGTGCGCGTTCGCGCCGCCGCCCGCAACGCCGAGACCGTTATCCGCGCGATGGAACTTCACCCGAAGGTTACAGCGGTGCATGCCCTCGGCGGTGAACGCGGCAGCGAGGCCACGCGTGGGATCTACGCCAGACAATGCACGGGTCCGGGCTCGACCTTCAGCATCGAGATCGCGGGTGGTGAGGCCGAGGCGTTCCGTGTGTTGAATCGGCTGCGCATCTTCAAGCTGGCGGTCAGCCTGGGCGGCACGGAATCGCTCGTGTGCCATCCCGCCTCCACCACGCATTCCGGCGTGCCTAAGGACGTGCGGGCCCGCATCGGTGTCACAGACGGCTTGATCCGTCTCAGTATCGGGCTGGAGAACGAGGACGATCTGGTTGCTGACCTCACCCAGGCTCTGGCGGTGCTGGATCAATCCTGAGCGCGGCTTTCCCAGCGGCCGGCAGGAAATACAGGGGGTCCAAGGCACTGGAGAAGCTGGCCTGATCGATCGGGGAGACCTGGTCGATCCCTCGCCCGAGGAAAGCGGCGACCAAAGCATTCAACGGTCCCGGCGCGTCGAGTTTTAGTCCCAATCCATCAAGATCGTCCGAGACGCAGGAAGGGCTAAAATCCAAATACCTGTTGGAGGTGTCGAGCCGCGCGGCGCTGGGAACACGCACGACAAGCATCCGAGAGGCCGATGGCAGCGCGTGGTGTGCGACAAAGGCCTGGGACGATAATATGCCGCAAAGCACGCTGGCCGGCGGTCCCGGCATGATCAGGATCATCGACGCGGGCAAGCCTGTATCCGGATTCCTCAGCAACATGTGCAACGTCCCGCCGCTGAGCACGACATCGCCAATCATCTGAACCGGGCCTCCGATCAGCGCCTCGGTATAGGTTGCCCTGAGCGTTGATCCCTTTCCCGGCTCGAGACGCAGCGCGCCACGGATCAGTTGCCCGGCATAATGGGGCGACCAGGCGAGCGAGTAACAGGCGAAGGTGCCGTACAGGGTGCGCAGCCCGCCCGGATCGGAAGGTGTTCCGTTGACAGCCTCGGAACGGGCGCGTGGCGTTTCGGTGCGGTGCATGTCTTCGAGGCTGGCGCCAAAGAGCAGAGCGATCTCGTCGCGAAACTCGTTCATGCTGCAGGTCGCGAGCCAAGTGCCGGGTCGGTGCGTCCCGAGAACCTTGGCCCAATCCTCATAAAGCTGGGGCGAGCGCGGCAACGCCCGCCCCTGGATCCACTTATGCAGCCGGTCGATATCACAGGGTGTGTTCGGGTTCACTGCCCTGAACCGCGCACAGAGGCCCTTATGCGTCGCGTTTCCCAGCACTGCGGCCGTCAGGCGCAATTTGGCAGCGAATTCAGCGTGCATCGAAGCGTCCAGGTCACGCACCCATCGCGTCTTGAGAGAATTTTCCCGAAAATGAACGTCTTTCTATGAATCGTCCATCGATTTCCTGGAAATTCCATGGAAATGCTCGCGATGCCTTTTTTGGTGGCGGCCGCTAGGCTGGGTCAACAATCGTCGCAGAAAGTGTGACGCTACGCGGTCTGGAGCGCCTGCAATAGACTATCGACGAGCAACCGAGGATGCTTGGCTATGATCGCTCATGCCGCGCGGTATAATTTGCTCCCCAAGTCGGTCGCGGTGGTGGGGTGTGGTCTGATCGGGGCGAGTTGGTCCGGCCTCTTTCTGTCGCACGGCTTCAACGTAAAGACGTGGGATCCCTCCGCCGAAATTCGCGCGGACCTTGCTGCTCGTGTCCAAGGCATTTGCGCCCAGTTGGCGGAGATGAAGTCCGGCGAGGGACTGTCACGCGGAACCCTCGTAGTTGAGCCGTCGATTGCAGGGGCTGTGCGTGACGTGTTCTGGATCCAGGAAAACGCGCCGGAATCGGTGCCCGTAAAGCAGGCGATCTATGCCGAAATCGAAACAGCCGCTTCGCCTGAGACGATCATCGCAAGCAGCACATCATCGCTGATCTGGTCGGAATTGGCGACCCAGTTACGCTACCCGCAACGCTTCATAACCGCGCATCCTTTCAACCCACCGCACCTCATGCCCCTAGTCGAGCTTTACGGAAACGACCCGGCCGCTTTGTCGTTCGCAGAATCGTTCTACCAAACACTTGGCCGCAAAACCGTTCGATTGAAAAAGGAGGCCGCCGGGCATATTGCGAACCGGCTTTCCTCCGCGCTCTGGCGCGAAGCGGTCAACATGGTCGCCGAGGGCATCGCCGATGTCGCCGAGATCGATGCGGCCCTTGTGCATGGTCCAGGGCTGCGATGGTCCGTCGTCGGTGCGCACATGGCTTATCATCTCGGCGGCGGTTCCGGCGGGATCGAGCACTACTTGAAACATCTCGGCCCCAGCCAGGAGGCTCGCTGGGCAAGCCTTGGCTCCCCCAGCTTGACGCCGGATATTTGCGCCAAACTCATCGCGGGGGTTACGGCGGAGGCGGCCGGCCGCTCCATCACCGAACTCGAGGCGGAACGGGACGCGGGCTTGATGCGCGTGCTCGCGGCGCGCGACGCCCCGCCGAAGTGAGAGGCGGCGGTGGCAGCTCATTCCCACCCAATCGCTAAAGTGTTTACCTCGGCTACCAGCAGGCGGAGGCTAGCCTAGCCATGTCACTCGATCCCTCGACCAGTGAGGTCCTCACCTCTGTTTCCACCGCGACGATCACGACCATCTTGCTGAAGAGGGGTCTGCGCAACCTGTGGATCCGCGGCGCGCGCCCTCTTGAGAAGGGGCAGCCCCGTTGCGCCGGGCGAGCGTTCACTTTGCGTTTCGTGCCCGCGCGCGAGGATCTCGCGACGCCCGCGTCCTGGAGTTCGCCGATTTCCACCCGCGCGGCGATCGAGGCCATGCCGAGTGGCTGCATCTCGGTGGTGGATGCGGGCGGCGCCACCGATGCCGGCGTCTTCGGTGATATCCTGACGGCGCGAATGGCCCGCCGAGGCGTCGCAGCGCTGGTGACCGACGGTGCCGTGCGGGACGTCGCCGGTGTGCTCGGAACCGGACTCCCAGTCTGGTGCCAGGGCGTCGCGCCACCGCCATCCGTTGCTGCTCTTACCTTTGTCGGCTGGCAGGAGCCGATCGGCTGCGGCGGCGTCGCCATTTTTCCTGACGACGTGATCGTGGCTGATACTGACGGGGCGGTTGTCATCCCAGCAGCGCTGTTGGATGTCGTTCTGGCTGAAGCACCCGAACAGGAGCGGATGGAAGCCTGGATCATGGAGGAAATTGGCCGAGACGCGCCTTTGCCGGGTCTCTATCCGATGAATGCGGAGACGAAGGCGCGTTACGAGGCCTCAAACAAGGCCGCGGATCCGCCCGGGACCGGGCACTAAACCCAGCATTTGCGCCCCCGCGCCTTGTCGCACATGATGCCATCCTGCGTGCTCTCGCACACAACAACGACGCATGGACGCCTTCCTGGCGATTGTCCGGGGCGACGATAACAGTGCGGCAGGAACGAAACCAAGGATCGCGTCATGAGCGTCACCCGCAGCCTTAAAGAACGCCTTCGCCGAGATGGGAAGGTGTTCGGCCCTATGATATTCGAATTCTTCTCGCCGGGAATGCCGGCGATCGTTGCCGGATCCGGCGCGGATTTTATTCTATTCGATATGGAACACACCGGCCTCGGCTATGAGACTCTGAAACACATGATTGCCGGTTGCAGAGGCCTGGACGTGGCACCGCTGGTTCGTGTGCCCACCAGCGAATACCACTTCATCGCCCGAGCACTCGATCTTGGCGCACATGGCATCATGGTCCCGATGGTCGAGAGCCGCGCCCAGGCCGAGCATATCGCTGCCTGCGCGCATTACCCCCCTTTCGGCAGGCGCGGAGCGGCATTCGGTGTCGCGCATGATGGTTACCGGGCTCAGCCAATCGCGACGATGGAAATAGCGCGCGAACGCACGCTGGTCATCGCTCAGATCGAAACCGCGACGGGCCTGGAAAATGTCGAGGAAATCGCGGCGGCAGAAGGCGTCGACGTGATTTGGCTCGGCCATTTCGATCTCACGAATTTTCTGGGGATACCCGGTCAGTTCCAAAACCCAATTTACTTAAGCGCCGTCAAGCGCATCGTGGAGGCGGCAAAGGCCAGCAAGAAGGTCGCGGGTTTTCTTGTGCCTGACGACAAATGGGCGACGGAATATTGGGAGCACGGATTTCGCATGATCGGCGTCGGGCCGGATCATGTGCTGTTTCAGAGCGCACTCGCACAGCGCCTCGCGTTTCTGAAAAGCCAGGCCTGACCTCGTCGGCTCGCGTGCCGCACTGCTGAAACCGTCGGGGCGCGGGGCGGCTGCGATGCCTCGCCTCGAACTGATCTACATCCCGGCGGGTTTCTGCAGATCGGCGCGATGGATTTGGTTGAGGAATTCGAGATACTCGGAGACAGAGGATACCGATCGCTCCGTCACCGATCGATCCGACCAGCGAAATCGCACGACACCAGAGGATTTATCTTTTCCGACATGAAATCTCGCTTTCACAAGCGTGATGCCGAGTGTGGACTTCTTGCCTGATTTTCCCATAGCGCGCTTAAGCCGTGCGATTCGATCTGGGCATGTCGCATATCCCTATCTGGCTTAGCTCGGCTCAAATTCGTGGCGAAGCCAAGCTGCCGGGCTGTGGCCGCAATCACCCCCCGAAAAAAAGACGACGCTGTAAGAGCGCCGCCAAGTTTAGGGAGGGAACCTGCAGCGGGCCTTAGCCGTGCTGCGGACGGGACAATGATGTCGGATGCATCGACGGGCAATTCCTTTTGTGCGCTGCACAAGTGCTAACAGCTATGCCCAGCGTGATAGGGTCGGCCGACCGGCTTTGAGTGCTAAAGCTGGATGGGGGACGCTGCTCGGCAGCCGGTCCTTGATTGTGAGTGGCGGCCCGCGGCTAGGTGTAAGCAAGAAAAATAAGGGCATGATTACATTGTTCCAGGTCATACTCAGTGGGCTTGCGATCGGCGCGATTTACGGCCTGATCGGGATGGCACTGGCGATTTCCTACTACGTCACCCGCGTCATCAATTTTGCCCAGGGACAGTTGTTGATGATCGCCATTATGGTCGTGGCGGCGATTTCGTCCGCCGGGTGTTCCCCTTGGATAGCGGTTCTCGCGGGACTCGCCGCCTCCTGCGTCATCGGGGTCCTGTCCTATGTGGTGGCGGTGCGGCCGATCCTCGCCTTCGATCGCTTCAGCTTCGGCTGGCTAGTGAGCACCTTGGGCTTCGCCGTGGTGGTCGAGAATGCCGCCGCTTATATCTGGGGTCCGACGTCGCGGCCTTTTCCTCCGCTTCTGAACAGTTCCAGCCTCCACATCGGAGGCGCCATTCTCACGCAGCAGCAGCTTCTGGCAATTGTCGCAGCAATTGGCCTTGCCGCCGTATTCGAGTTGGTGCGCAGGCATACGCTGTTTGGCAAGCTTGGCATGGCAATCGCGGCCGATCCGGAAATGGCCTCCGCCATCGGGGCGAATATCACGGTGGTTGCGGTCGTGGCCTTCGCTATCTCGGGGCTTTTCGCAGGCATCGCAGGCATCCTGATCGGGCCGCTGACCTTCGCGAACCCCTATCTCGGTGACACCTACGGAACCTATGGCTTCATCGCGATGATGATCGGCGGGGGAACCGAAAAGCCCGTTGCCGCCATGTTCGGCGGCCTGCTTCTGGGCATTCTGTCCGAGGGCGCCAATGCACTGATCAACTCGCAGGCATCCGACTGGTTTCCGTTCCTCGTGCTCGTGGTGATTTTGATTTTCACGCCGCGAGGTCTTTTTAGTTCCGGAAATTTCTTGCTCCGTCTCCGCCCGGCACATTGATCGCGCTGCCGAGGAAACGCCGCGATGAATGGAAAGCCGGTGCAAGTCTCAACGCCAGTCGGTCGGATGGGGCAAATCGCGGCCCGATTGAAGCAAGCGGCAGGTCTGCTCGTAGTGGTGGGATATGTTCTCCTCACCTATATTGTCGCGAATTTAAATCTGAACCTCCAAAGCCTCGTCCTGGTTGCCGCGGTCTTTGGAATTTTGGCGATCAGCCTCGATTTGGTCGCGGGCACGCTTGGACTCTACTCGCTAGGCCAGGGTGGTTTCTTCGCGATCGGCGCCTATGCCACGACACTGGCGGCCACGGATTTGAACATCAATGTCTTCGTTCTGTTGCCCATTATTCTCGCAATCACCGGCCTGAGCGGCATGATGATCGGCGCGATGTCTCTTCGCGTCAGCGGCCTGTATTTCGCCATCACGACATTCATTTTTACCCTCATAATCACGGTTCTGGCGACAGATCTACAGATTACGGGTGGCACACAAGGTTTGCTTGGCCCGCCTTTCCCGGACTTCCCGCAAAGCCTCACCGTGCTCGGCTCATCGGTTGCCTGGTGCGCCATGCTCTCGCTTTTCGCTGCCACTGCTCTGGTCTGGAACATACGGAAATCGCCACTGTATCCAGTGCTGCTCGCGATCAGGGATGCCGAGCCCTTCGCTGAGGCCGCTGGAGCGCGTACGGCGCTTATCAAAATCGGCGTCTTCGGCCTGTCAGCTTCCTTGGCGGGATTCGCGGGATGGCTCTTTTCCTTCCTTGGCGTCGTATCTCCTGGTCAGTTCGACTGGGCGGTCTCGCTGAACATCCTCGTCATGGTGCTGCTGGGCGGAATCAATACTACGCTAGGCCCGCTTGTGGGCGCCGCTTTCGTCAGCGCATTCCCGGCCGTCGTCAATATCAACCCTTGGCTCCAAGAGATCATCTACGGAGCACTCTCCATCTTCGCCATCACCGTCTTCCCCGAGGGTGTGGTGGGAATAATCAAACGCTACGTGTTTCGGGACGGCAGGAGCGAGACCATCGGGCGTGCGGATCAACAGGAGGCCGCTCCTGTTCCCCTGTCACGTCCAAACCAGGCCTTGATGCAGCATGGACCGGCCGTTGATGAAATTATGGTCGAATGCCGTGGCATCGAATTCGGCTATGGATCCGGTCCCAAAGTCCTGCGCAACGTGGATCTCATTGTGAAGCGCGGCCATATCCACGGCCTTATCGGCCCGAACGGATCCGGCAAAAGCACGCTTGCGAATGTCATCGCCGGCCGTTTGCGACCATCGTCGGGAACGACGACCGTTAGGGGATCGCGGGTCGATCGTTTTGCCCCGAGCGATCGCGCGCGGCTCGGCCTGCGCCGAACCTTTCAGGCCGCCGAATTGGTGCGCGAATTGACCACGCGGCAGAATGTTCTGGTCGGCTTATATAGCAGTGTGCCCGGTATCGTGCGAAGAGCGGCAGTCTGGCCTTTGCTCCCGTCCGGCCGCCGCGACATGAAACAGATGCAAACACGGGCCGCCGAAGCTCTGCTTTCGGCCGGCGCCGGGGATTGGACCAATCGGCGGGTCGGTGGTGTCCCGCATGGGATCGAGCAACTAACGCAGCTCGCATCGGTATGCGTGGCGGGTCCGGACATTATCATTCTAGATGAACCGGCAACCGGTCTGTCAACGCGGGAGGTTGATCATCTGGCGCGTATTCTCAGCGGTCTGAAGGCTCAGGGCGTCACCATGATCATCATCGAGCACCAGACGCGTTTCCTATTTCCACTCTGTGATCAAGTGACGGTCTTAAATGCGGGCGAGGTCATCCTCACCGGCACGGCGGATGAGGTTAGGGCAAACTCCGTCGTCAGGCAGGTATATCTGGGCGAATGAAAACCGAACCAAACCAGGCATTGCGGATTTCATCGCTATTCGCTGGATACGGGCGTTTTGACGTCGTTCGCGACATTAGCCTGCGGATCGAGGAGGGCGAAGCCGTCGCGCTGCTCGGTCCGAATGGTGCCGGGAAGACAACGGTCTTGCGCGCGATCATGGGTCTGGTGAAACACCGGAGAGGCACGATCCAGGTGTTCGGAACAGAGATTTCCGCGCTTCCCACGCATCGGATCGCCAGCGGATATGCCGCGATCGCTCCCGAAGGTCGCCGGCTTTTTCTCGATCAGTCGGTGGAAGACAACCTGATGCTCGGCGCCTTACATCTACGCCGGGACAAGGCGCGGGTTCAGGCGCTCATCGAGTCGGTCTACGAACTTTTTCCGGTATTGCTGGATTACCGCCGCCGCCGCTCGGCTTTCCTCAGTGGCGGGGAGCAGCAGATGGTCGCGATCGGGCGGATGCTGATGGGCGATCCGCAGGTGCTGCTTTTGGATGAGCCCTCAGTGGCGCTGTCGCCAGTTGCTGTGGACATCGTCGTGAAGGCGCTTCTGGAACTGCGGAAAAGAGGCGCCTCACTGCTGCTCGTCGAGCAGCGCATCGATGTGGCGGTGCGGATTTGCGACCGTCTGTATATCATGACGCACGGTGAAATTGTCGACGAGATGAATCCGGATACGATCGGCCATGAAGGCATCGGAATGATCAATAAGTATCTGGGCTAGCCGATCCCCCGCCCGGGATGCACCAAATATAAGCTTCGGTGCATCCTACCAATCAGGAGTTTAGTCGGTAACTTCTACCCATGTCTTGGTCGCCGCGTCGTATTTGACCAGGGTTAGTTCGGCGGCCGTAATGGTAACGTGGTTCTGCGGGCTGAAGCCAAGATCGCCGGTAATGCCACCAAAATGCGAGATCGAGTTGAATGCCGCCTGGAGCGCTTTCGGCTCAGTCGACTTCGCGTTCGTGATGGCCTGAGCGAGCATCATGATACTGTCGTAGCTCGTCTCAGCGAAAGGCGTAGGGTCCTCGTTGAACTTCTTTTTATAGTCCGCGGCAAAAGCTTGCAGGTCGGCGCTCGGATGCAGCGCGGAAGTAAGCGCCGCGCTGATCGTGCCGTCCGCCTGATCACCAGCCAGCTTGGAGTAGGTATCGTCCGCATTAGTCTCGTCATTGCCGAAGACGGTGGACTTTAGCCCGAGAGAATGGAGATCCTGAGCAAATGCCGCCTGATCCTGAGGCGTAAGCCACACGTCAACGCAGGTCGCCCCGGTCGCTTTGATCGCGTTGATCTCCGGGATCAGACCGGTCGTCGCGCCGGTCGACCAATTCTCGGTAATCGTTTGATTGCTGGCGATGAGTTTGCCGGCCTTGTCGTAGACCTGCTTGATCCCGTAATAACCGCCCTCGCCATAGGTCGTCGGGTCATGCAGGACGGCGAGACCGGACGGGCAATGCTTCAACGCATATTCCGCGATTTTCGCACCCCATGCGAAGGTGTTCAATCCGAAATCGAAAACCCAAGGGTTCGGCGCGCCATCTGGCCCTTGGGTGTAAACCGTCAGCCCGCCGTCATCGACCACGCCGATATCCGCAATCTTGTACCGATTGGCCAGCTGCGCCGTCACAGGCCCGGTATCTGGCGAGCCAGCGATCGCAACCGCCCCATTGCTCACAAGCTTCTTGAACAACTGACCCGCGAGCGTGGCAGAAGCGTCATCATTGTGCCATTCCAGCTTGAGCGGCCGGCCGAGCACACCACCGCTCGCATTGATCTTCTCGATTGCGAGTTGTGCACCCTGAACCGTGGCGATACCCGTCGATCCATAAGCGCCGGTTGTTCCGGCAATCAAACCAACCAGGATCGGATCACTGCTTGCATAGGCATAGCCCGTCCCGAAAAGCAGTGTAGCCACCGTCGTGACAATACTATTAGCAAGACGCTTCCTCATCGGATCTCTCTTTCCTCTTTAAGTCCGGGAATGTTATACGCTGCTGGCCTCACCACTTAGCCGAGCGAAGGACCCTTGTGCTGCCGTCCGGAATTAGCAATCGAACCGGATAGGCGAGGATCAGCGCGCGCGACTGTCTTCCGACTGATTGTCTGCCACATCGCCGCGCCTGTCCACAGGTCTTCCTCGTTGCGCCCTCAACGCACCGCCCAAATGCCCCGGTTGTCCCACCTGCGGCATTTATCGGCGCGAAGGATTGCAGTATTCCGGTTCCGACCGATTCCAAGGACAAGCCATGAAACTGGATCACACTGCCAAGGGCGTTTACCCAATCGCGCCCACGCCTTTCAGCGCGGATGGCCGCATCGACTTCGCCTCGATCGACCGCATGACGGAGTTTTATCGCGAGGTCGGCAGTACGGGCATGACGGTGCTCGGCGTGATGGGGGAGGCGCCGAAGTTGGACAATGAGGAGGCGGTGGAAGTCGCCACGCGCTTCATCCGCCGTGCCGAAAACCTGCCGGTAATCGTGGGGGTCTCCGCACCGGGCTTCGCCATCATGCGCAGCCTGGCCCTGGCCTCCATGGAGGCCGGTGCAGCTGGGGTGATGATTGCGCCGCCGAACACACTGCGCACCGATGACCAGATTGCGACCTACTATAGCCAGGCAATTGAAGCGATCGGCGATGACGTGCCCTGGGTGATCCAGGACTATCCGCTGAACTTCACGGTCGTGATGACTCCCGGCGTCATCCGGCGGATCGTTACAGAAAACAAGTCCTGCGTCATGCTCAAGCACGAGGATTGGCCGGGGCTGGAAAAGATCTCCACCTTGCGCGGCTGGCAGGCTGAGGGGGCGATGCGTCCCATCTCCATCCTGTGCGGCAATGGCGGATTGTTCCTGGATTTCGAAACCGAGCGCGGCGCGGATGGCGCCATGACGGGCTACGCCTTCCCCGACATGCTTGTCGATGTTGTGCGCTTGCAGACCATTGGGCAGCGTGACGCGGCGCATGATTTATTCGACGCCCATTTGCCTTTGCTGCGCTACGAGCAGCAGCCCGGCATCGGCTTGGCCATCCGCAAATACGTGA
>JGI12053J15887_10001517_pt1 | contig 10879 bp, 9 predicted proteins | sample MedBloCAOM1_O3_FD_15887 | JGI IMG/M metagenome (IMG submission 15887) | reverse complement strand
ATCGCCGGGCATCACCGGCTTGCGGAATTTGCACTTGTCGATGGTGAGAAAATAGACCGCGCGCGGCTTCTCGGTGCCTTCGACCGACTTGATGCCGATCACGCCGGCGGTCTGCGCCATCGCCTCGATCATCATCACCCCGGGATAGACCGGGCGCTCCGGAAAGTGCCCGAGAAACGGCAGCTCGTTGAAGGTGACGTTCTTGATGCCGATGCCTGAATAATCGGTCCGGATGTTGAGCACCCGGTCGATCAGCAGCATGGGAAAGCGATGCGGCAGCGTCTTGAGGATTTCATTGATATCGACGACCGCGAATCTGACCGGTGCCTCCTCCTCCATCACTCGCGCCCCTCCCCCTTGGGAGGCGTCGCGCCGTCGCGCACCAGGCGCTCCACCGCGACGATCTCCCGGAACCACTGCTTGGTCGGTTTGGCAAAGAAGCCACCCCAGCGCCCATTGGCCGGAATGTCATCCTTGACCGCGCTCATCGCCGTCACCTGAGCGCCGTCGCCGATACGCAGGTGATTGTTGATCCCCACCTTGGCACCGAGCGCCACATTGTCGCCAATCGTCAGGCTTCCGGCGAGCCCGATCTGGGCGGCCAGCAGACAATGCCTGCCAATGGTCACATTGTGGCCGATCTGGACCTGATTGTCGATTTTGGTGCCCTCGCCGATCACGGTGTCGCGCAGGCTGCCGCGATCAATGGTGGTTCCGGCGCCGATCTCGACGTCATTCTGGATCAGCACGCGGCCGGTTTGCGGCACTTTCAGATGGCCATCCGGTCCAAAGAACACAAAACCATAGCCGTCCTGGCCGATGCTGCAGCCGGGGTGGATCAGGACATTGTTGCCGATCAGCGCAGACTGGATGGCGGTGTGCGCACCGACATTGCAGTCCCGCCCGATCCTGACATTGGCGCCGATCACGGCACCCGACCCGATCACCGTCCCGGCGCCGATTTCGGCATCGGGGCCGATCACCGCCAGCGGATCGACGATCACGCCGTCCTCCAGATGCGCCGATGGATCGATGACGGCCGACGGCGCGATGCCGGCATTGCCGAACCAGGATTGCGGGCGAAGCGCGTCCGAGTGGAGCTCGCGCGCAACCTTTACGAATTCGCGGAACGGCTGGGCCGCGCGCAGCACCGCGACATGAGAGGGGACGCTGGCCTCGAAGCGCGGGCTGACCAGACAGGCTCCGGCCTTGGTCGAAGCCAGTTGGTCGGCATATTTCAGGTTGTCATAGAAGGTCAGATGCATCGGGCCGGCTTCTTCGAGCGCAGCCAGCCCCCTGACCTGTTGGCCGCTGCGCGACGAATCGACCACATGCGCCGTCGTCAACGCGGCGAGTTCGGCCAGCGTCGACGAAGGTGGTTGCCTNGAAAANGTCGGCTGCGCCATTCCACCCGTCGCGGTCCGGCCGGTGATCGAATTTAGAACGATGTTCCGCCGCCAAACTTGAATTGCTGCACCCGGTCGAACTGACCCTTGGTTATCGGCACCGCATAATCGAAGCGCAGCGGACCGAACGGCGATGCCCAGATCAGGCCGACACCCACCGACGTGCGGACGACATTGCCGTTGTCAAACTGCAGTCCGGTACAGGTTCCGGAGGGGATTGAAGAATTTACCCTTGGAGGCGTACAGCCGGCAACGTTGACCTCATTCGTGAACGCCCACGAAGTCGGTCCCTTATAGTCATAGAGCCCGCCGGCATCGGCATAGACCGAGCCCTTGAGGCCGACTTCCTTGGGCAGGAACCAGAACGGCATCTGCAACTCCGCCGACGCGCCCCAGTATTTGGTGCCGCCGAGCGCATCGCCGGTACCGAACGGGTTGATGTCGCGCGGACCGATGCCGTTCGGCGCAAAGCCGCGCACCAGGTTCGGGCCCATCTGGAAGTGATCGAGCATCCGAATCTCGCTGTTGCCGATCTGGTTGAGGATGCCGCCTTGGACGTGGATCAGCCCGACGATGTCGGCGACCAGCGGGGTGTAGTATTTCGCGTCGATCGCGGTCTTGAGATAGCGCACATCGCCGCCGACGCCGGCGAAGTCCTGGCGGAAATCAACCAGCAGGCCGTCGGTCGGGTTCTTGTTGTTGTCCAGCGTGTTGTAGTTCAGCGAGTAACCGATCGAAGACGTCAACGTCTGGCCGCTCTGCAGTTCCTTGCGGACCGGCAACGACGCCTCGCCGTCGCTATAGCAGCCCAGACCGGTGCCACTCGGATCGACGGTGCCGGGATTGGCGGCGATGTAAGCCGGGCTCGGATTGAAAGCCGGACTGGTCGGATCGTTGTTACAATTCCGCAGCGCATCCGGCAGCGAGATCTTCTGCTGATAGATCGAATACCGGACCTGCAGCGCGAGGTCCTCGCGCAGGCTGAAACCGAGCCTGGGGCTGAAGCCGATCGTCTTGGTGCCGTAGGAAATATAGCTGTTGGCCAGCTGCTCGCGCTGGAAGAGGTCGAGGCCGAGCGCGACGCGGTAGTCCAGGAGATAGGGTTCGACGAACGACAGCGAGTAGCCGCGCGCGTACTGGCCGTAGGTTACCGATGCCTTCGCGAACAGACCGCGGCCGAGGAAGTTACGCTCGGAAATGCTGACCTCGGCGAGCGCGCCGTCGGAGGTCGAATAACCGCCCGACACCGAGAAGTCNCCGGTCGATTTCTCCTCGAGATCGACCACCAGAATCACGCGNTCGCTGGANGANCCGGGTTCGGTCGAGATCTTCACCGACTTGAAGAAGTCGAGATTCTTCAAACGCCGCTCGGCGCGGTCGACCAGCGCGCGGTTGTAGGCGTCGCCTTCGGAAAGATCGAATTCGCGGCGGATCACGTAGTCGCGGGTGCGGGTGTTGCCGCGCACATTGATGCGCTCGATATAGGTCCGCGCACCCTCGTCGATGGCGAACGTGATCGAAACGGTATGGGTCTCGAAATTGCGGTCGCCGCGTGGACGCACGATCGCGAAGGCATAGCCGCGCCGCGAGGCCTCGATCTGCATCTCCTCGACGGATTTCTCCAGCGCTTCGGCGTTGTAGAGCGATCCGACATTGACGCGCGAGAAACTGCGAAGCGTGTTGCCGTCGAGCGTGCCGATGCTGGAGGCGAAATTGACCTGCGCCACGCGGTATTGCTGACCTTCTTCGATCTTGAAGGTGACGAGGAATCCCTTCTTCTCCGGGTCGTATTCGGTCAGCGCCGCCACCACCTGAACGTCAGCATAACCGTTCTTCAGGTAGAATCGGCGAATCAGATCGCGATCGGCTTCGACGCGGTCGGGATCGTAGACGTCGGCGCCGCCGAGGAAGCTCAGCAGGTTCGATTCGCGGGTCTTGATGATGTCGCGCAGGCGATAGGAGGAATAAGCGACGTTGCCGATGAACTCGATGGATTTGACGCCGGTTTTCGAGCCTTCCGTGATCGTGAACACCAGATCGACACGGTTGTTCGGCTGCTCGATGATCTCAGGATTGACGCGCACGTCATAGCGGCCGGAGCGGCGGTAGATTTCGGCGATGCGCTGGGCGTCGGACTGCACCATCGGGCGCGACAGCGTGCCGCGCGGCTTGGACTGGATTTCCGCCGAAAGCTGCTCGTCCTTGACCTTCTTGTTGCCCTCGAAGGCAATGCGGCCGATCACCGGGTTTTCGACCACGGTCACCACCAGGCGACCGCCCGCCGTGTTGATCCTGACGTCCTGGAACAATCCGGTCTCGATCAGGGCTTTCAGGCCATCATCGATACGCGCCTGATCCAGACGCCCGTCGGGCCCCGGCTTGAAATAGGAGCGGATGGTTTCGACCTCGACGCGCCGGTTACCCTCGACTTGAATCGAAGACACCCCCTGGGCAGCGGCCGGCGAAGACACAAGCATAGCCGCCGGCGTAACGGCGACCGGCACAGCGAACATGATCAGAGCGGCCAAAAGGCCTCCCCGCACTCGCATTCCAACATTCATGCGCAACGCGCCCTTGTCATTCCAGTGCCGGATCGCACCCCTACGAGCCGGCAGATTCCCATTTGTTGCTAGCTTGTAACCAATTATTTCGGGGCGGCAAACGTCGTAGTGCAGTGCAATTTCATTTTCATTCCAAGACGTTGCCCATCGGCCACGCTACTCAAACACGAATTGATTAGCGTCATCCGAACAGGCTCTTCAGCCAGGGCACCTGATGGAAGTCGTTATAGAAGGCGAACACCATCAACATCAGCACCAGCACCAGGCCGACACGGAACCCGTATTCCTGGGAGCGGTCCGACAACGGACGCCCGCGGAGCACTTCCGCCGCATAGAACAAAAGGTGACCGCCGTCGAGCAACGGCACCGGAAACAGATTAAGCAGACCGATCGAGATCGAAAGCACCGCCGCGAGGTGAAGCAGCGGGGTTAACCCCAAGGTCGCGACCTGGCCGGAAATCTGGGCGATCCGAATCGGCCCGCCGATTTGGTCGGCGCTGGCCCGGCCGGTGAAGACGTTGCCGATATAGGAGAGCGTCTGGTCGATCACGAACCAGGTTTCCTTGACGCCAAGCCAAAGCGCGGTGGCGGGGTCGACTTTCTCGGTCGTCACCTCGCCGGCCGACGTCGCGCGGGTGATTCCCATCACGCCTTGCTTGTGGGTGTTGCCGAACGGGTCTTTGACTTCCCGCATTTCCGGCGTGCCGCGCAATTGCAGCGTGGCATCGCCGCGCTTGATGGCGAATGTCAGTTGATCGCCGGCGTGGGTGACGACGATCCGCTGCATGTCGGAGAAGCTTCCGATGGTCTTGCCGTCGATCGCGGTGACGACGTCGCCGACCTGGAAGCCGGCCTTTTCGGCGGCGCTGCCGGCCTCGACCTTGTCGACGCGGGCGGTCGTGCTCGGCTTGCCGAAGAACGTGAACAGGCAGGTGAAGATCACGATGGCCAGGATAAAATTGGCGATCGGACCGGCGGCCACGATGGCCGCGCGCGGCCCGACCTTCTTGTGGTGGAAACTGCCGGCGCGCTCTTCCTCGGTCATGTTGGCGAGGGCTTCCGACGATGGCGTCGAGGCCTCGCTCTCATCGCCGAAGAACTTCACATAGCCGCCGAGCGGAACCGCCGAAATCTTCCAGCGGGTGCCATGGCGGTCATTGAAGCCGACGAGTTCCGGGCCGAAGCCGAGCGAGAACGTTAACACCTTCACGCCCGCCCAGCGGGCGACCAGGAAGTGACCGAGCTCATGGAAGAATACGACGATGGTCAGGACAAACAGGAAGGGAATGATGTAGCCGATGAACCCATGGCTCAACGTGCTGAAACCATTCAATAAAAACTCGAACATCCGATTTCCCTCAAGCAGGGCCGCAAGCCCTGTCCCCAACCATCTAGGATGCCTTTAAGGCAATTTGAGGCAATAGGGTGGCGGCTTTATTTCTGGCGTTATGGTCAACGGAGATAGCGTCGTCCGCCGAGGTCAAAGGCGCGAGATTGCCGGAGCGGATCCAGGCGTCCATCGTGGCTTCGACCAGCCGGGCGATCGCGCCGAATTTGATCCGGCCGGCGATGAAGGCCGCCACCGCGACCTCGTTGGCGGCGTTATAGACCGTGGTGGCGCCACGGCCGGTCCGCAGTGCGTCATAGGCGAGCCGCAGCGCCGGGAACCGGTCGAAATCCGGGGCCTCAAAGGTCAATTGTCCGATCTTGGCGAGATCGAGCTTTGCCGAAGGTCCGACGATACGATCAGGCCATCCAAGACAATGCGCGATCGGTATGCGCATGTCGGGCGCGCCCATCTGCGCAACCACTGATCGATCCGAGAATTCGACCATGCCGTGAATGATCGACTGCGGATGCACCAGCACGTCTATTTCGTCAGGCGTCAGCGCGAACAAATAGGAGGCCTCGATGACCTCGAGCCCCTTGTTCATCATCGAGGCGGAATCGATGGTGATCTTCTGGCCCATGCTCCAGTTCGGATGTTTCAGGGCCTGCGCCAATGTCGCCTGCTCAATGTCGGCGACGGCCCAGGTCCGGAACGGCCCGCCGGATGCGGTGATGATGACGCGAACCAGTTCTTCGCGATTGCCGGAGCCCAGCGCCTGAAACAGCGCGTTATGTTCGGAATCCGCCGGCAGGATGCAGGCCCCCGCCTTCGCCGCGCGCTGCATGAAGAAATCACCGGCGCAGACCAGGCATTCCTTGTTCGCCAGCGCCACCGTTGCGCCGCGATCCACCGCCGCGAGCGCGGGCTTCAATCCGGCCGCACCGCTGACGGCGGCCATTACCCAATCCGCCGGACGCGCGGCCGCCTCGATGATGGCGCTTTCGCCGGCGCCGCATTCGGTCCTTGTGCCGGCCAAGGCGTCTTTGAGTTCCTGGAGCCGGTCCGGATCGGCGATCGCCGCAAATCGGGCGCCGAACTCGTTTGCCAGTTTGGCGAGCGCCGGCACGTTGGTATTCGCGGTCAATGCCTCGACCTGATAGCGGTCGGGCGAGGCCCGCAAGAGATCCATGGTGCTGTCGCCGATCGAACCGGTGGCACCGAGGACGGTCACGGCGCGGACGCCGGATGCCGCGGCCTTGTTGTTACGCAACGGGACAGCGCTCATATTTTCACCAAACCATAAGACCGCGGCCGACGCCATCCGCGCCAGCCCGCAAAAACCCGAAAATCGCCGCCAGGACGATGGCGGCCACGAATCCGTCGAGGCGGTCCAGCAGACCGCCATGCCCGGGAATGATGTGGCTGGAATCCTTGACGCCGAACCGCCGTTTGACCGCGGATTCGAAGAGATCGCCGAGTTGCGACGCAATCGAGAGCACCGCAGCCAGCAGCAATAACGGGCCGGCATTGCCGAGGCCTGCGGCCGCAAACGCGCCGGCAATGACAAGGCTCGCAGCAAAGCCGCCGATCGCGCCGGCCCAGGTCTTCTTGGGACTGACCCGCGGCCAGAGTTTCGGTCCGCCAATGCCGCGGCCGGCGAAATAGCCGCCGATATCGGTCACCCATACCACCAGCAGGATCAGGATCAGCGCGGCGAACCCCCAGGCGTGATCGAGGCGAACCAGCACCGATGCGAGCTCCGCCGCCGCCGCATAGGCAAATCCCGTTGCGGTCCAGATGCGCTGCTCCGCCGAAAGCAACGCCACCGCGGCGAAGCCGAGGATCATGACGACGAGCGCGGCATCGATTCGGCCTGAGGCCAGACAAAGTCCGGCGATGGCAAGTGCTGCGACACCTGACGCGATCACGGGCATCTCGCGCGCCGTGCCCACGATCGTCAGCCATTCCACATAGAGGCCGATCGCGGTCAGCGTCACCAGCCCGGTCCACAGCCATCCGCCGGCATAGGCGATGGCGATCGCTGTTGGCGCGAGCACCAGGGCTGCGGCGATGCGCATCAACAGGTTGCGCGCCCCCTGCTCGCCGGCCGCCGGTGCGGCTTCGTGCTCGGTCACGATCCGGTTTTCACGGCGAGGCCGCCGAAACGGCGCTCCCGTCTGGCATATTCGGCGATCGCGCCTTCGAGGGCGGCCTTGTCGAAATCCGGCCAGTGGATCGGCACGAACACGAGTTCGCTGTAGGCGGCCTGCCACATCAGGAAATTCGACAGCCGCTGCTCGCCGCTGGTACGAATGATCAGATCGGGATCGGGAATGTCAGGCGCATCGAGATAGCGGCCGAGTGCGTCGGCATCGATCGATGCGGGGTCACGCTTGCCCTCCGCGACTTCGCGCGCCAGCCGCTGCGCGGCGTTGGCGATCTCCTGGCGCGAGCCGTAGTTGAACGCAACCACGAGATTGAGGCGCTTGTTGTCGCGCGTGAGGTCTTCGGCCTCTTTCAGAAGCGCGCAGATGTCCGGCTCCAGTCCGTCGCGCTCGCCGATCACCCGCACCCGCACGCCGTCGCGATGCAGCGTGGCGAGATCGTTGCGGATGAACCGCCGCAGCAAGCCGAAGAGGTCGCCGATTTCGGTGGCGGGACGCGACCAGTTTTCCGAGCTGAAGGAGAAGATCGTGAGGTAGAGAATGCCGAGTTCGCCGGCGGCGCGAACCACATGACGCAACGCCTCGACGCCGCGGCGATGGCCCTCGGCGCGCGGCAGACCGCGGGCCGCCGCCCAGCGCCCGTTGCCGTCCATGATGATCGCCACATGCAACGGCGCGCCGGATGGATCCGGGGCTTCGGGTGCGGGGGCGGCGGCGTTCGACATCGGTCAGTCCTGCTGCGTTAAACGGTGAGGATTTCCTTTTCCTTCGCCGCAAGCAATTGATCTATTTCCGAAATCATGCCGTCAGTCACCTTCTGCACATCATTGGCCAGACGTTCCTGGTCGTCCTCGGAAATCTCGTGGTTCTTCTCCAGCTTCTTGACGGTATCGAGACCGTCGCGGCGGACATGCCGCACCGCGACCTTGGCCGCCTCGGCATATTTATGGGCGACCTTGACCAGTTCCTTGCGGCGATCCTCGTTGAGCTCGGGAATCCGCAGCCGGAGCACCTGTCCTTCGGTGGCGGGACTTAGACCGAGATTGGAATCGACGATCGCCTTTTCAACGGCCTTGACCATCGACTTGTCCCATACCTGCACAGAAAGCAGGCGCGGCTCGGGCACGCTGATGGTGGCGAGCTGGTTGAGCGGCATGTGGGTGCCGTAAGCGTCGACCTGCACCGGTTCCAGCATCGAAGCTGCCGCACGGCCGGTTCGCAGGCCGCCCAGTTCATGCTTGAGCGACTGGGTGGCGCCCTGCATGCGGCGCTTCAATTCGTTGATGTCGAAACTACTCGTGGGCATAACACTCTCCCCTCCTGAAAACTTGATCGTCGAGGCCGCCAGCCTGATGCGCCGGAGGCTTCCCGCCGCCGTCAGCCGGCGACGATGGTGCCGTGGCCCGTGCCGCGCAGGATGGCGCCGATCGAGCCCGGCTCGGCGATCGAGAACACGATGATAGGCAGCGACGTCTCGCGGGCAAGCGCGAATGCGGTCGCATCCATCACCTTGTAGCCACCTTCGAGCGCCTGCGAGTGGGTCAGACGGTCGAATCGCTTGGCCGAGGGGTCCTTTTTGGGATCAGCCGTGTAGACGCCATCGACATTGGTCGCCTTCAGCACCGCCTGGGCGCCGATTTCGGCCGCCCGCAATACCGCCGTGGTGTCGGTGGTGAAGAACGGATTGCCGGTTCCGCCGCCAAGCAGCACGATCCGGCCCTCGGCGAGATATTTGTGCGCCGCACCCCGGGTGAACAGCTCACAGATCTGCGGCATCACGAACGCCGACAGGGTGCGCGCTGGCGCCCCTCGCCGCTCGATCGCGGCCTCCAGCGCCAGGCAGTTCATCACGGTGGCGAGCATGCCCATGGTGTCGCCGGTCGGGCGGGACACGCCGCGCGACGAGACTTCCACGCCGCGGACCATATTGCCGCCGCCGACCACCACGGCGACTTCGACGCCAAGTTGCTTGGCCGCGATCAGGTCGCCGGCAATGCGGTCGATGGTCGGCTGATCCATCCCGAATGAATGCGCGCCGGCAAAATATTCGCCCGAAAGCTTGACCACCACCCGACGATAGACCGGCTCAGCCATTGCGAATCGCTTTCCTTGGCCCGCGCGCAGCTCTCCCGGCCTACACTACGGGCGCGGTATCTTCCGGCGGCTTCTTCTGGCCGCTGGCCGCCGCGACCTCGGCTGCGAAATCGGATTCCTGCTTCTCGATTCCCTCGCCCAGAGCATAGCGCACAAATCCCGCGACCTTCACAGGCGCGCCGATCTTACCCTCAGCTTCCTTGACNGCCTGNGCGACCGACTTGGCGTTATCGTGGATGAAGGCCTGTTCCAGCAGACAGACTTCCTTGTAGTAGGTCTTGAGACCCGACTCGACGATCTTCTCGATGACGTTTTCGGCCTTGCCCTGCTGGCGGTATTTGTCGGCGAGCACATCCTTTTCGCGTTTCACGATCACGGGATCGAGCCCGGCGGCGTCCAGCGCCTGCGGATTCGCGGCGGCGACATGCATGGCCAGCTGGCGGCCGAGAACCGAAAGCTCGTCGGTCTTGCCGGTGGATTCCAGCGCCACGATCACGCCCATCTTGCCGGCGCCGTCGATCACGGCGTTATGGACGTAGCTCGACACCACGCCCTTGCCGACTTCGAGCGAAGCCGCGCGACGCAGCGTCATGTTCTCGCCAATGGTCGCAATCGCATCCTGGATCGCGCGCTCCACGGTGACGTCGCCGACCGGCGCCGCCTTGATCTTCTCGACATCGGCGCCAGCCTTCAGCGCGACCTGGGCGATCATCTTGACCAGTCCCTGGAACTGCTCGTTGCGCGCGACGAAGTCGGTCTCGGAGTTGACCTCGACGACCACGCCCTTGGTGCCCGATGTCAGCGCGCCGATCAGGCCTTCGGCCGCGACCCGGCCGGCCTTCTTGGCGGCCTTCGACAGGCCCTTCTTGCGCAGCCAGTCGATCGCCGCCTGCATGTCGCCGTCGTTCTCGGAAAGCGCCTGCTTGCAGTCCATCATGCCGACGCCGGTCGTCTCGCGCAGGTCCTTGACCATCGCTGCTGTGATTGTTGCCATCGTTGAACGTCCTTGTTGCCTGTCAGGGCGACCGCGGCGCGGCACTTGCCGCCTCGCCGCCATCCACCATCAGGAAATGTCGAATTCGGAAAGTGAAGCGGTGGCCGGGAAAATTCCGGCCACGCTGCTTGCGTTATTCCGCTTCCGCGGTCATCGCCTTGGCTTGGGCGACCCAGCCATCGGCGCGGCTCGGAAGTCCGACCTCTTCGCCGATCTTGTGCGCGGTGTCGTGATCGAGTTCGGCGAGCTGCCAGTAATGGAAGATGCCGAGGTCGTTGAACTTCTTCTCGATCGCGCCGGACACGCCGGTGAGCTTCTTGAGATCGTCG
>JGI12053J15887_10001516_pt1 | contig 10882 bp, 10 predicted proteins | sample MedBloCAOM1_O3_FD_15887 | JGI IMG/M metagenome (IMG submission 15887) | reverse complement strand
GAGGTCGAGGCGGTCGCCGTCCGGCGTAAGGATGGCGTCGGCGCCGATCTCGTCGCCCTGCGCCATCAGCACCGAACGGTGGATGGTGTTTTCCAGTTCGCGGACGTTGCCCTGCCAGCGGTTCGATGTCAGCACCCGGCGGGCGTCGGCAGAGATCGGCCGCAACGGCACGCCGTTGGCGTCGGCATATTTTTTGGCGAAGTGCTGCGCCAGTTCGAGAATATCCGCCGGGCGTTCGCGTAAGGGCGGTATCTTAAGGTTGACGACGTTGAGCCGGAACAGCAGATCCTCGCGGAACGTGCCTTCGCGCACGGCGTCGGCCAGGTTGCGGTTCGAGGTCGCGATGATGCGGATATCGACCGGCACCGGCCGGGTTCCCCCGACCCGATCGATCACGCGCTCCTGAATTGCGCGCAGCAACTTGGATTGCAACCGCACATCCATTTCGGAGATTTCGTCCAGCAGCAGCGTGCCGCCGGTGGCTTCTTCGAATTTTCCGATACGCCGTGCGACGGCACCGGTGAACGCGCCCTTCTCGTGGCCGAACAATTCGGATTCCAGCAGATGCTCGGGTATGGCCGCGCAGTTGATGCTGATGAACGGCTTCTTGGCGCGGTGGGAGCGGGTGTGGACATAGCGCGCCAGCACTTCCTTGCCGGTGCCGGATTCGCCGGTGATCATGACGGAGGCGTCGGAGCCGGCAATTTGCTGCGCCAGCTTGACGACCTTGGCCATCGCTTCGTCGCGATAGATCAAATCGCGTGAGTCATTGGCGACGGCGGCGAGCACCGCGGCGATCAATTCCGGGTCGGGCGGCAGCGGGATGTATTCCTTGGCGCCGGCGTGGATCGCGGCGACCGCGGCGCGGGCGTCATTGGAGATGCCGCAGGCGACGATCGGTACGTGAATGTGTTCGGCCTCCAGNCGCATCACCAGATCGCGGATGTCGAGGGCGACGTCNACCAGCAGCAGGTCGGCGCCCTTGCCGCCGCGCAACACGCGCATCGCCTGTTCGTGGTCCTCCGCGTGGGTAACGGACGCGCCATTGTCCATGGCGATCTTGGTGGCTGTCGTGAGCTGGCCCTTCAATGTGCCAACGATGAGAAGCCGCATGGTAATCTCCTGTCGTCTGTTCGCGCCCGTGGTGCGCCGTATCGTTTAAAAGAGCCTCAGGTGCGTTCCGTCTTGATGATTTCCGTCATGGTCACGCCAAGCTTGTCTTCCACCAGAACCACCTCGCCGCGCGCCACCAGCCGGTTGTTGACGTAGATGTCGATCGCTTCGCCGACGCGGCGATCGAGCTCGAGCACGGTACCGGGCCCGAGCTTCAGCAATTCGCCGACATCCATCTTCGAGCGGCCAAGCACCGCCGAGACCTGCACCGGCACGTCGAACACGGCTTCCAGGTCGGCCGCGATCCGCGAAACCTGTTCGTCCTCGTTATATGCCACGTCATCGATCGACGGCGTGTCGGCGGCATTGAGATCCGGAAGCGGAACCTCTGCGTCGGTGTCACTCATGGTTCAATCCTCATCGCCGTGGTTCCGCCTGGTTGCGGGACGCTATGTAGCGCCCGACAAGTTCGTTGATCTTTGCTTCGATCGCCGCGCGCTCCAGCACGACGCCGCCATCGGCCCACTCGATCCTGCAATCGCCGGTCTCGATTTCCGGCTCGGCCAGGATCACGAGACGGCCCTGGAAGCCGCTTTGTTTCGCCAGCCGCTCGATCCGCTCGCGTGCGGTCTCGTAGAGGGAATCGTTGATCCGGACCACGAGATGCGGCGTCGAGACCAGATGCGAGAAACAATCGCTCACCAATCCGGTGATCTCGCCAAGCGGCTCGCTGGAAATCAGCTCGCTGCACAGCTTGCGCGCTACCGCAACCGCGACATCGACGGCTTCGGTCTCCATCCGGGTTTCAATGCCGGAGAAGCGTGTCGCGATGCCCTGAATGGCGATCCCGATCTCCTCAAGCGCCAGCGCGACGCGGCGGTCGCTTTCCGCCTTCGCCTCGCGCTGCCCGGCATCGAAACCGTCGCGATAGGCGTGGGCCTCGGCCGAGGCGATCTTCTGCGCAATTTCCGAGGGCGTGGCCGGCCGCTCGCGGGTCTTGTCCGGCGCGGAGAAGTCCATGTCGAACAGAAATTTTGCGGGAGCGGCCATCAGTACACCAGCTCGTCGTCGGCGCGGCTCTTGGTCAGCATGATTTCGCCCTTGGCCGCGAGGTCCTTTGCGAGATTGACCAGCAGCGCCTGCGCCTCGTCGACATCGCGCAACCGGACCGGCCCGAGCGCGGCCATGTCGTCGAGCAGCATCTTGCCGGCGCGGGACGACATATTGCCCAGGAAGAAGCCACGAACATCCTCGTTGGCGCTCTTTAGCGCGACGCCGAGCTTGTCCTTGTCGACGTGGCGCATCAGCGTCTGCGCTGATGCGGAGTCCAGCTTGACCAGATCGTCGAAGGTGAACATCAGCGCCTTGATGCGTTCGGCCGCCTCGCGATTCTCCTCTTCCAGCGAAGTGATGAAGCGGGTTTCGGTCTGACGATCGAAATTGTTGAAGATTTCGGCCATTACCTCGTGGGCGTCGCGGCGGCGGGTCTGCGAGAGATTCGACATGAATTCGGTGCGAAGCGTCTGCTCGACGCGCTCGATCACTTCCTTCTGCACCGCCTCCATTTTCAGCATCCGGTTGACTACATCGAGCGCCATGTCTTCGGGCAGGATCGCAAGCACCCGCGCGGCGTGCTCCGGCTTCAGCTTCGAGAGCACCACCGCGATGGTCTGCGGATATTCATTCTTGAGATAGTTGGCGAGCACCTCTTCCTGAACGTTGGAGAGCTTCTCCCACATGTTGCGGCCCGCCGGACCGCGAATTTCGTCCATGATGCCGGTGACGCGGTCGGAAGGAAGATATTGCTGCAGCAGCCGCTCGGTGGCGTCGAACGTTCCCATCAACGCGCCGGACGCCGACATCCGCGACACGAATTCGAGCAACAGGTCTTCCACCACGTCGGCCTCGACGGTGCCAAGCGTCGACATCACCACCGACAGTTCGCGCACTTCTTCGTCGTCGAGCAACGACCAGACCTTGCCGCCATATTGTTCTCCCAACGCCAGCATCAGGATCGCGGCACGTTTCGGTCCGCTCATCGGCGGGCCTTTCGGACGATTGCTCTGACGGCTCGCCAGCGTGGCGATGACGCTGGTGATATCGTTGGCGTTTGTGGTTTGCGGTACGGACATGTCAGATCACGTGGCCGGCTCGGTGAGCCATTGACGAATGATGGAAGCGGTTTCGTTCGGGTTTCGCTCGGCCAATTCGCCGACGCGATGCACCGATTGCGCATGGACCTGGCCCTGAACCTGGGCGACGTCAATCATCTGCGCGGTGGCATTGGCAATGAGGCCGACGCCCGCGGCTTGTGCGCTGCCGTCGGTCAGCGCCGGCACCGAAGCGTCGCTGGTAAGCGAGGCAAGCTGCTCAGAGGCGAGGATGCGCCTTACCAGCGGCCGGATCACCATGAACAACACCACAAGACCGAGCAGCATCATGACGCCGAGTTCGATGACGTACATTACGTCGTCCTTGGTGAACTGCAGCATGCCGAGCAGGCCGGCCGGCTCGGCGACTGGAACGACTGCCGGCGCTTCGGCGAATTTGAGGTTCACGACCTCGACCTGATCGCCGCGCTTCTGGTCGAAGCCGATCGCCGAGCGCACCAATGTTGCGATGCGGTCCAGCTGCTCCTTGCCGCGCTCCTGATAGACCATCTCGCCTTTGTCGTTCTTGGAATAGCTGCCGTCGACCAGCACGGCGACCGAGATGCGGTTGACCCGTCCGACCTCGGTCACTTCGGTCTTGGTGATGCGGGAAATCTCGTAGTTGTTGGTTTCTTCGGTTTTCTTGCTCTGTTCGCGCGCGGGCGTCGCATTGTCCTGGCGCTGATTGCCCGGCAATTCATTATTGACGGTGACCTGACCGCTATTGTCGGCGGTCGCGCTGGATTCTTCCCGGGTCTGGCTTGAGCGCAGCACCCGGCCCTCGGGATCGAAGCGGTCCGAGGTCTGGGTAATTTTGTTGTAGTCGAAGTCGGCCGAGAGCTGGACGCGCGCGCGGCCGGCCCCGACCACCGACGACACGATTGCCTCGACCTGATTGCGCATCCGCTTCTCGAATCCGGCTCGGCGCTCGTCCCCGATGGCGTTATCGGTATCGCCGGTTGCGCCGTCGGCGAGCAATTGGCCGGCTTCGTCGACGATCGACACCCGCTGCGGCTTCAAGCCCTTGACGGCGGAGGCGACCACATGGCGGATGGCGCGAATCTGCTGCGGTTCGAGCGAACCACGCACGCGCACCACGATCGAGGCCGATGGTTCGGGCGTCTCTCGCGAAAACAGCGGCCGCTCCGGCAGCACCAGATGGACCCGGGCCGCCTGGATACGGTCGATGGCGCGGATAGTACGGGTAAGCTCGCCCTCAAGCGCCCGCAAATGATTGATGTTCTGGACGAAGCTGGTGGTGCCGAGCGCGTCGGATTTGTCGAAGATTTCGTAGCCAACGCCGCCGCCTTTGGGCAGGCCGCCTTCGGCAAGCTTCATGCGCAGCCGCGTGACCTTGTCCTTCGGCACCATGATCATGGAGCCCTCGTTGCGCAGCTCGAAGGGAATGGCCTGGCGTTCCAGGTCCTTGATGATGCCGGAGGAATCCTCGACGCTGAGGTCGGTAAACAGGGTGGTCATCTGCGGCGTGGTGACGCGCATGATGACAAACGCGAAGAATGCGATCAGCGCGGCTGTCACCGCGACCATCGCCATCAACCGCGAAGCGCCCAGACCTTTTAGGAAGCCTACCGGACCCTGCAAACCAACCGCCCCCAAGGATTCGGCCCGAAGAGCCGACTGGGCAATTATTGCCTATGGGATGGTTTCGATATGGTTAACGGAGGTTAAGGGCCGTGGCAAAAGTTCAACATGCAAAAAATCGGCTTCGCAAGGCGAGGCCGATTTTCGTCAAATGCCGCCGGTTCCGAGAGCGCTTATTGGCGATATTGCTGGATGCGGGTGGTGCGCAGTCCCGCAAGGCCATGCTGATCGATGGAAAACTGCCAGGAAAGGAACTCGTCGACGGTCAGCGTGTAGCGGCTGCAAGCCTCCTCAAGGGAGAGCAGGCCGCCGCGGACNGCGGCAACGACTTCGGCCTTACGGCGAATTACCCACCGTTTGGTCCCGGGCGCGGGCAGATCCGCAATTGTTAACGGACTGCCGTCNGGCCCGATGACGTATTTTACCCTCGGGCGATGGGGTTCTGTCATGGCGTACTCACAAACTCTCAACCACTGAACTCACGGTGACAACCTACGCCCCGCGACTTAAAATTTGCCTAAGCCCAAGGCTTCAATGCGAATCTCCTTGAAAATGCCTGCAAAGCGTTCGGCCCGGTGCCTTTGGGGGGACCAGGCCGAAGCGGGGTTTGAATGAGTTGAGAAGGGCTCGATCACGCGAGCCCGCNGTGCCGCGGACTAGTTTAGCCAACGATGCTTTTGATCTGGCTGACCGTGTAGGTCTGGCCGTTGATCGACAGCAAAGGCGGCGACAGGGTGAGATCTATCGAGCTGACCACGCCCTGGACCTTGGTGGGGATAGTCACGGATTTGCCTGCGTCGTCCGTTACGGTGGCGGTCAGCTTGTAGTCGCCGTCCGCCCATTGCGCGCCATCGGTACCCTTGCCGTCCCAGAAGAAGTCCTGATTGTCGCCGGTCTTGACATCATAGCTGCCGCTGAAGACGACTTGTCCGGCACTGTTGGTGATCGAGACGTCCACGATGGACTTTGTCGGGACATCGAGCTTCCAGTGCGCCTGGGCAGCCTTGGTCATGGTGGCGGTGTTGCCGTCGACGACTGCGGTCCTGCCGACGAAGCCCAGCGCCTGCGTCGATTGCGCGGACTGCTGCAGCGCGGCCAGCTCAGCGTTGGTCTTGAGTTGCTGCTCGACGCCAGCAAATTGCACCAGCTGCTGGGTGAACTGGTTGGTGTCTAGCGGATCGAGCGGGTTCTGGTTCTTCAATTGCGTCGTCAGTATCGTCAGAAACGCTTGAAAATTTCCGGCGAGCGTCGTGCCGGCGCTGGACGCGGATGAGGCCGATGGCGGCGTCGTCGCCGAAACGATCGGGCTGGGCACGCCTGTTGCTGCTGTCGTCATGTCCGTCTCCTCAGACTCTGATATCTACGCCGCTACTCGATCCGAGCACGCGGCCATAAGTTCGTCCCGCGGCAACAGCGGGGATCGCATCTTCATCGCTGATGACCAGCCGCTGCGCGTTGCGGCCGGTTTCGTTGTCGTTGTTCTGCCCGGAAGAGGACTGATCGCGCAGGCTGAATTGCAGGCCGCCGTTGCCGGTCTTGAAGCCGGCATCATCCAGCTGGCGCTGCAGTTGCGGCGCGTCCTGGCGCAACATTGACAGCGTTTCCGGCTTTTCGACCGTCAAATGCGAAGTGACATGGCCATTGCGATCGACATCGATGCGGACATCGATGCGGCCGAGATCGGCCGGATCGAGCCGGATCTCGAAACGGCTCTTGCCGCTTCGTGCCGAGACGGCGATCTCAAGCGCGAGGCCGCTCAACGGCACCGGCGCATTGGTGGCTGCCGCGACGCTCAACGGTCCCGCGGGGGCGGCCGTCGCTCCCGCGGAGGGCAGCTGCGGCTGGAACGTGCCAGTCGCCTGAGCGTCCGCATCCGGTGAATCGGTTAGCGCATGTGCCGGCCCGGCGACCGCCGCGTGCTCATGGGCCGCCACGGCAGCTGCCGATGTTGAACTCGCGAAGCCTTCTGCTTTCGCTTCGTCAACAATGCCATTCCCGGCCGGTTGCTTGGACGGGACGGCTATTTGTTGCGTGACATTGGTGTGCGCCGCCTCGCCCGTTGCGGTGGCTGCGGACGAATCGGACGCGCTCGACGCGGTATCTGCGTCGCCGGAGGTCGCGGTCTTGCTTTGCGCCCCGGCCGGAGTTTTGAGCAGCGTGGCTTTCGGTGCGACTGGTACCGCCGCGGTCACGGCCAATGCCGCGTTTGTTGTATCGGCCGGCGTTAGCTGTTGCTTTACGGGCTCGGCGATCGCCTCGTTTGCCGCCACTTGAACCGCGATCTTCGCGGGGGCGGCCGCATCCGAACTGGTCGCGGTATCGGCTGCCGAAGCGGTGGCCGCAGCGGCCGCGTCGGAATCGATCTTGATCTGCGCGGGCGATGCGGCGGCAGCTGACGAACTGGCTGCGATTGCCGCAGCCGCAAGCGGCGCCGCGGCATTGCCGGACGCCGGTGCTGCAGCAGGGGTATCCGTCGTTGGGATGGTGACGAGAAGTGCAACGGCGACCGGGTTCGGCGGTGTCGCGGCAGACGGCGCGTCCTGCTGCGCCGAGGCGGCTGAATCAGTCGAGGGATCGGATGCAGAAGCGTTGTCGGAAGGCGACTCTGCGGCAGATTTCGCTGCGCCGCCGTTCACGGCACTGGATTTCGCCTTGGACTGTTGGGCCGCATCGGCGTTGGCATTGGTGTTGGCAAGGGCGGCGGCATTGGCGTCGGAAGTCTGTTGGGCGTTGGCGCCGCGATCGTCCGAAGCGTTCCTTGCTGCCCGGTCGGCGGTGGCGTTGCGCGATCGGGTGTTGTCGGCGCTTGCCGCAGCACCGTCGGAGCGGCGCTGGGAGGCGGATCGCTGCTGCGCATTTGANGCCGCGCGATCATGGCCGGTATCGACGGGCNNGCTGCTGTCGACCAGCGCCCCGAAACTGTCGTTTGCCTGCGATTGGTCGGGCCGCGCGGGCCTCTGCGGCGCCGCGCCTTGAAAAGACAGGCTTGTTGCTGCTTCTGACGTGACGCTATGCACGGGCGGCCTCTTGCAATGAAACTGGACCCTACGATCAGCAAGGACCGGGCCATCCCAAACTCCAAAAAATATACAATATATATCAGTAACTTATGCGGATGTGCGGGAACTACGGAGCCGCGCCGGCAATCGCCTTTTCTGCCCCGGGGCGGCAAGATTTGCCGTTTGCGGCATGCAAAAAGCGGTTGGCGTGATTGCCTCCCGAGAATACGGCCTATATTAGAGAGTAGCTTTTCAGCCGTTTCCGATGAGGCGAATTCGCTTTTTTTGGAACCGCTCCAAGGCCTTCTAAGCTCAGAGTGGCTTTCTAATCGCAAACGGGCTTTCTAATCGCAAAATGGCTTCCTGATCGCGAAGCGTTTGACGTCACCGCGATCGCATCAATGACCGGAACCATGCTCAACAATCTGGATCTCGAAGGCCGTCCACAGGACACAAGGGTCGTCGTCGCCATGTCCGGCGGCGTCGATTCTTCGGCGACGGCCGCGCTGTTGAAGTCCGAGGGTTACGACGTCGTCGGCATCACGCTGCAGCTTTACGATCATGGTGCGGCCACCCATCGCAAGGGCGCCTGNTGCGCCGGGCAGGACATCCACGACGCACGCAATGTCGCCGAGCGGATCGGCATTCCGCATTACGTGCTGGACTACGANAACCGTTTTCGTGAATCGGTGATCGACAATTTCGCCGCCAGCTACGCCTCGGGTGAGACGCCGGTGCCTTGCATCGAGTGCAACCGCTCGATCAAGTTCCGCGATTTGCTGGCGACTGCGCGCGAGCTCGGCGCGTCCGCGCTCGCCACCGGACATTATGTAGCTTCGCGCCGGATGGGTGACGGATCGCGCGCGCTGATCTGCGCCGCCGACGCCGATCGCGACCAGAGCTATTTCCTGTTCGCGACCACACGCGAGCAACTCGATTATCTGCGCTTTCCATTGGGCGATATGACCAAGCAGCAGACGCGCGAACTGGCGCGGCGCTTCGGATTAGCGGTCGCGGACAAGCAGGACAGCCAGGACATCTGCTTCGTGCCGACCGGACGCTATACCGACGTCATCGGCCGCTTGAGGCCGAATGCCATCGAGCCCGGCGATATCGTCGACCTCGACGGCCGCGCCATCGGCAGGCATCANGGCATCGTTCATTTCACCGTCGGNCAGCGGCGGGGATTAGGNATCGCCTCCAGCGCGCCGCTGTATGTGGTGCGGCTAGAGGCAGCCAGCCGCCGCGTNGTGGTGGGCCCGCGCGANGCGTTACGAATGGATCGCATCGTGCTGCGCGACATCAACTGGATCGGCAACGGCCCGCTCGATTGCGCGGTCGGCGACGGGTTGGAGATTTTCGTGCGCGTGCGATCGACCCGCGCGCCGCAGCCGGCGTGGCTGCGCGCGGTTGATGGCGGTTATGAAGTCGAGCTTGTCGCAGGCGAAGAGGGCGTCTCCCCCGGCCAGGCCTGCGTGTTTTACGATGCGCCCCTGGGCCAGGCGCGCGTGCTCGGCGGTGGATACATCCAGAGCGCGACCGCGAAGAGCGCAGCGGCTAAAGGCCCGGCGCGGCCGCCGCCGCTCGTCGCGGCGATGCGCGGATAAAAACTTCAGGGCGGGGGCATGGCTGCAGATATCGACCGCGCGGGGGTCGCAAAGGCTTATGGGCGCTGGGCGCCGGTTTACGACCTGGTGTTCGGCAAGGTTTTCGACCATGGCCGCCAATCGACCATTGCGGAGGCCGACAAGATCGGCGGGCGGATACTGGATGTCGGCGTCGGCACCGGATTGTCGCTGTCGGATTATTCGCCCACCACGAAATTGTGCGGCGTCGATATCTCAGAACCGATGCTGCGCAAGGCGCAGCAGCGCGTGCGTGCGCTGGGTCTTCGCAATGTCGAGGCGCTCGCGGTGATGGATGCCAAGAATCTGGCATTCCCGGATTCGTTTTTCGACGCGGTGGTGGCGCAATATGTCATCACCGCGGTGCCCGATCCCGAAGCCACGCTCGATGATTTCATCCGCGTGCTGAAACCCGGCGGGGAACTTATTCTGGTCAATCACATCGGCGCCGAGAGCGGCCCGCGCCGCATCTTCGAGCTGGCGTTCGCGCCGTTGGCGCGGCGGCTCGGGTGGCGGCCGGAATTTCCATGGGCACGGCTGGCCGATTGGGCGGCAAAACACGGCGGTGTCAGCCTGACCGAACGCCGACCGATGCCGCCGATGGGACATTTCTCGTTGATCCGTTATCGTAAATCCTGAGGTCTCCGACTTTATGCGGAACCTCCGCGCGTGCGAGCCGTTTTCACTGCATGACAATGAAACACTCGCTCTTTCTCTCATGCATGCTGATGGCCGCGTCCGGGACGGCGAGCGCACAAGCCCCGCCTGCGCCGGCGACGCCACCGGCCCAAACGGCACCGCCAGCGCCCGCGCGCGCAAACGACTGCGCGCCGATGCAACGGGTACCGCCGCAAGGCACCGTCTCGCCTGACGGCACGACCACGGGCCAACGGGCAGAGCCGCTCGGCGACAAACTGGCGAAATCCGATGGCGTGTTGTGCCCGCCATCCGGCGTTGACCCGGAAATTCGCGCACCGACACCCGATACCGGCAACACGCCGGTGATACCGCCGCCCGGCAGCCCCGGCGGCGATCCCAGCGTCCGGCCGAAATAGTCGCGGTTTGCAAGCACTTGGCGGAATAGCGGGGTTTGCTTGACATGCCCTTGACCGGCTTCTTATATGCCGCGCGTTCGCGACTGCGGTATATAGGCCGTGACGGCGGACGCCGTGGCGGGGTAGCTCAGCTGGTTAGAGCACGGGAATCATAATCCTGGGGTCGGGGGTTCGAGTCCCTCTCCCGCTACCAGAAAACATAACAATCTCAGCGCCTTATAGTTTGGCGACCGGCGGAGATTAACGCGAGATCGATCAGTAGCGATTCTGTAACGACGGATTGCCAGATGACGCTGATCGAAGCCGCGCGGTAGAATGAAGCCGTCGTCCGCGCTGGC
>JGI12053J15887_10001515_pt1 | contig 10884 bp, 11 predicted proteins | sample MedBloCAOM1_O3_FD_15887 | JGI IMG/M metagenome (IMG submission 15887) | reverse complement strand
ACGGCCGCGCCGTGCCTGAGCTAAAGACTAGCATTTTGTGACCGGACAACCAGTAGCCTCGTGAAGTTCGCGTGCATCGCCGCACACACGAGCTGTGGATTCCTTGCTGAACAGCCGCACCGGGACGGGGAGCCGGTTGGCCCGTCGGATATGCGCCGAGTCCGAACGCGCGCTCAACCGCGTATCACGCTGAGTTTATCATCAGGCCGTGCATATCCTCCTTGCTACAACCGAAGCACCCTGCACCCAAAAGGTTCGGTGCATTCCGCGAAATAAAGCCGCATCGCCGGTTGGTGGAACGCAAATTTCTTACCGCGGCCTTTGAATTCGGATTCAAAGGCCGCGGCGGTTCGGGTCTGGCGGCGAGAACGTCACCGCTCAACCAGAAAAGCGGCTTCGGTATTCCGAAGGCGATACCCCGAGATGCCGCATGAAAGCCCGCCGCATCCGTTCGTCATCGCCGAACCCCGCCCGCTGCGCTACTTCGACCACGCCGCGGATTTCCTTGCTTTCCAGCAACAGCCGCGCGGTCTCCACCCGCAGCGCCTCGACCCCGCTTGCGGGCGTCATTCCGGTGCGGGTGGCATAGGCGCGCGCAAAGGTCCGGGGGCTCATTCCGGCTTTTTCGGCAAGCGTCTCGACTTTGAGATCGCCGGCAATATTCTCGATAATCCAGGCGTGCAGCGCGCTGAAACGCCCCTCCACATCCGACGCTTGTGCTGCCAGCACGGTAGAGAACTGGCTCTGGCCGCCGGGGCGTTTGAGAAACACCACCAGCCGTCGCGCGATGTCCAGCGCAGTGATGTGGCCGTAATCCTCCTCGATCATGGCCAGCGCGAGGTCGATGCCGGCGCTCACACCGGCCGATGTCCAGACCCGCCCGTCCTTGACGAAGATCGCGTTCGGCTCGACCGTGATTTTGGGGAAGCTGTCCGCCAGTCTCGGGCAGTAGCGCCAATGCGTCGCGGCGCGCTTGCCATCCAGCGCGCCGGTCCAGGCCAGGACGAACGCTCCAAGACACACCGATGCCACGCGTCGCGCTTTCGGCAGCACTTGCGAAATCCATTTCATCAGGGTGCCGTCTTGCCGCAACTCCCATATGCCCGGGCCGCCCGGAATCACCAGCGTATCGACCTGGTTCGGCCGAACGCTGGAGATCGGCGCGGTGTCGACCATCATTCCGACGTCGGTTGGCACCAGTCCCCCCGAGGTCGACAGATACGACAGCGAATAGCTCGCGCTCGACAGCTCGATCTCCTGCAATTCCGCGAACACCTGCGCCGGACCGGAAATATCGAGCAGGGTCACCCCGGGAAAGGCGACGATCGCGATGCGCTTTGCGGACGTTTTTTCGCGCAAATCGGCTCGCCGGGATTTGGCAGATTTCGAGGGCATATTGTCCTTTAAGCGATTCAAGGCTCGCCTGTATAGCTGCCTTTGAGAACAGCGGGGTGATGACATGTTGCGAGAACTGCGCCGCCAATACGGGACCGTCAGATCGCCTTGGGCCGAATACGCCACCTATAGTTTTCCCGACGCCTCGCTTGTCAGCCAGGGCGAACGGCAGTCCCTGATGGACGCGATGAACAACATCATCGCCATCAACTGGGAGGCGACGGAGCCGCATTGGACGGCAGCCTCCTCCCCGTTCGACAGCAAATTCAGCCTCATTCTCGTTTACGCGCGCTCTGGACTGGTCGCGTTTTCGGTTTACCGCACGCTGCGGATCGCCGGCCGGCCCGCCATCTATCGAAGCGGCACGGAGGTGCTTCCGGCCCATCAAGGCTGCGGCCTGTACGGATTTTTCACGACCGAAATCTTGAAATCCGCGGGCGCTTCCGACAATAGCGATGCCGGCATTCTTTACGGATGGCGGACGCGCAATCCGATCGTCTGGGCGGCGAACGCCAGGATCTGCGAAAAAGTCACCCCCTCCCTGCTCGGGGATAGCCAGGATGCTGCGTTGCAAGCAGACTGTATCGAGATGTGCTCCTTGCTTTACCCCGGCAAGAGCCTCGAAATTCCCAGCATGATCATGCGCGGCGCGTATGGGCACATCAAGCATCACCGGCAGGCCTATCATGGGGCGGCCTCGCTGGTTGATGCCGCGATGCAGCGTATGATCCCGGATTCGGCGGATGCCCTGTTCTCCGTCGGCATCGCGAGGGTGTGATGGCGATAACAGAACAACACACCGCATTCGCGGGCACGGACCGCTTTGGCGATCGCGCCTATTTGGCATGGGCTACGGTGGCGACGGCTTATGCGATCGCGTTCCTGCAGCGCGTGTCGCCCCAGTCGGTCAGTTTGAGCTTCATGCAGGATTTCGGCACCGACGCCGGCGGTGTTGCTATGCTGGCCTCGAGCTATTTCTGGGGCTACACGCTGATGCAGATTCCGGCCGGCCTTTTGGTCGACCGCTACGGCGTCAAGCGCGTGGTGCTATTCAGCATGGCGGCGTCTTCGCTCGGAAGTGCGGCGTTTGCGCTGGCGCCAAACCTGATGGACGTTTTTGCCGCGCGGCTGATCGTTGCCTGCGGCGACGCGCTGGTATTCACAGCGCTGTTGAAGCTCGTCGCCCTCAGTTTCACCGACGAACGGTTCGGCGTGATGTCGGGCATCTCGCAAGTGTCAGGCTATGTCGGCGGCGTGATGGCGACGACGCCGCTGGCGGCTGCCGTGACGGGCTTTGGCTGGCGCGCGTGTTTTGTATTCATAGCCTGTGTTGGCGTGGCAAACCTCGGCTTTGCTTCGCTGGCGCTCAAGCCTGAGCCGGTGCCACGCAGCGCCAAGACTCTCGGCGGCGTTCTCGCCGCCAGCCGGCAATCGCTTTCGCAAATCGCGAACTGGGGATGCGCCATGACCTTCGCATCGCACTTTGCCGTCGTGACGACACTGTCGGGGGTGTGGGGAATTCCGATGGTGGCGCATTTCTTCAACATGTCGCCGTCGGCGGCGAGCACTCCGCTGCTTGCATTCATGGTTGGCAATGCGATCGGCTCGATCTTTCTTGGCCACATGGCGGACCGCGCCGCGGCCGCGCTCGACACCGCGCTGGTTCGCATTTGCGTGCTGCGCATGATCTTGATCGCAATGCTGTTGCCGCCATTCGCCCATGCGCTGGGCTTCCTTTACGNCACGGTGATTTTCGCAGCGCTTGGACTCGTCGCCGGCGGGACCGTTCCGCTCGTACTGAAATGCACCAAGCGGCTCTACACATCCGATCTGATTGGCGTCGGAGCGTCCGTCAACACGACCGCAGCAGGAATTTTCGCAGGCGCCTCACAGCCCATTATCGGGCTCGCCATGATTGGCGTCAGCCAACTCGCAGGGCCCGGCCCGGGCGCGGTTGACGATGCCGGCTACGGCGCTCTTATCGGAATTCTGCTGCTCATGTCGCTGCCCGGCATCGCCGGCCCACTACTGATGAGGAGCAAATTGATAGTTCGTAACTAGCGTTAAACGGAGGGGACGGAATGTCGCAGTTGTATTTGAGAAAAGGTGAAGTCGGCTCGAACTATGCGGTGAGTTCGTGGCAAAGCGTCATGTTCTCTGAATTTGAAGCACAGATGAGTAGTGAATCAAGGCCTTTTCCCTGCATTTTTGGCGTCACGGGTTATCGCGCGGACCAGTTGCGGTATCTGTTTCTCGATCCCTTTGAGGTCGAGGTTCTCGGCACCCAGCTTGCGCATTTCGTGGGCGAATCGCGCTCGCTCGGGCCGAACACATCGCTGGTGGTGTTTACCCGGCCGCGGCCGGTGCAGACGCTGGGCGCCTACTACCGGAAAATGTGGCTCACGCTCGACCAGCTTGCGCGGCTGGACAAGAGTCCCTGGCCGGAGACGATCCCCGAACAGGTCGATCATCCGATGTGGGAATTTTCGTTCGCGGGTGAACCGATATTCGTGGTGTGCAGCACGCCCGCGCATGTGATGCGGCAAAGCCGCCGCTCAAGCGCATTCATGCTCACCTTTCAGCCCCGATGGGTGTTTGAAAAGATCCTCGGAACGGAGAANGCCGCNTCGGCCGCGTTCGCCGAAGTACGCAAGCGGCTTATTCCNTACGACAGCACCAGTCCCTCGCCGCTGCTCGGACGCTACGGCAACAACGAGGGACGCGANTACCAGCAATACTTCCTTCCCGATGANAATCATGCGGAAACGGGNTGTCCTTTTGCCAAACTCGCGCAGAGCAAGTCCTCTCAGATCGAAGACAGGGAGCAAGCGGCATGACCCAGATCATCGCTGGCACGAAGACAGAATTCTCGATCGACCCCGCCATCCTGCAATTGCTTCCGACGCAAGGCAGCATCGAATTACAACACGATGCCGCCGGCAAGGTGCATCATTTCCATACCCACCCGGTCGATGAGATCCTGGTGATCATCAGCGGCAGACTGAACTTTATGTGGGAGGGCGGCGAGCGCATCTGCGGTGCCGGCGATACCATCCTTTTGCCAGCCGGCACGCTTCACCAATCCGAGGCGCTGGACGACTCGATCTATGCGATCGCGACGCGTCCGCCCGCGGTACCGGGCAGCAATTGAAACGACCGGCCGCGTTTGTCAGGACAATGGGGGGTCTACGCCCCCAGGGCCAGGTGCCGGGTCGCTCGCGAGACGTTCGACCAGTTCGATGATCTCGAAGCGTTGGCCGGGTTCAAGTTTGAGGAAGGCCTTCAAGAGCCGCAGGCTTTCAACCGTTTCGCTCGATGGAGCTCCGAGTCTTTTCTGAAGCTCTACAACAAATGTGGGATTCTTCATCTCTCACCTTCAATGAGGAACACGAATGGCATTTCCAGGAAAACGTGAGGGCTTGGCCCAAAAGGTCGATACTGCGGCTAAGGAAGCTGAACGTCTCGGCCTGACGACAGCTACCTTGATACTTCGAATGGCACGGCTGGAAATTGACCGGGCCGAACCCGACGAGGTTGAAAGTATGCCAAGGAACAACTGGCGCGGCAAGCCTAACTGATGGGCCGAAAACGCCGCGTCCGCCCTAATCGTGCCAGATTCGGTTCGCTATGGCGGGTTCGGTTCCGGTGTCGCCGATTGAACATGATGTCGATTTTCCAATCGATATCCGCCCCGGCGATTTAGTCGGTGCAGCCATTATCGCTTGCCCGAAATAGTCCGCCGCAAATAGCAAGGCTGCGGATCAGTGGCGTCACAACAGCTTTTTCCATACCGACCGGAGGCGCGGTTGCTATCTGGTCAGCCAGCCCGCGCCGCGCCATTCGCCACGAATGGTGAGTGTCCCAAGCGACGTCACCGTGTACCGGGCACGGCTCCAAAAACCCCCGCTTCGGCAAGCGCTGCGATGCGACCATCGTCATAGCCGAGAGTCCTGCGCAGCACTGCCCTGGTATGCTCGCCCAGCAGGGGCGCCGCTATGGGGTCAACGACCGGCGTCAGGCCGAGATGGAGCGGCGATTCGATATTGGGGACGGAGCCCGCAGCCGGGTGCGGAATCTGGCTGAGGCGATGGCGTTCACGCACTTCCGGCGAGTTGAAAGCCTCCTCGACGGTACGAAGATAGCCGACCGGCACATTAGCCGCCTTCATCTTCGCCACCCAGTTCTCGCGAAGGTCTTGCGCAAAAATCCCTGTGAGGATCGCACGCAGTTTCTCCTTGTTGGCCGATCGCGAGCGCCGGTCTGCGAATTCACCGCTGGCGAGATCCGGCCGGCCGAGCACCTCGATGACGAGGCGGCGATACAGCCGGTCATTGGCGCAGGCGATGTAAAACGGCGCGTCGGACCCGTCGTAGACGCCGACAGAGGGCGACCCGTTCGGCGAATTACCCTGACGGCTCGGATTCACACCGGACATCAAATAGGCCATGCCGTAAAATTGAGTCATCGCCACCGCGATGTCGAACAGCGCCACCTCAACAAGCTGACCGCGGCCGAGCCTATCGCGGGCGAGCAGCGCCAGCAGGATGGCGTTGCAGGCTGACATGCCCGTCACCATGTCGATCGCGGGTGGTCCGGTCCGCACCGGTGGCCCATCAGGAAAGCCGTTGAGCGACATGAATCCGCTTTCGGCCTGCGTGATCGGATCGAAACCGGGTCGGAATGCAAACGGCCCCTGACGGCCATAGGCCGAGATCGAGCAGTAGACCAATCGGAGGTTGCTCGGCGCAACCGAAGCATAGTCGAGGTCGTACTTCTTCATCACGCCGGCGGAGAAGTTTTCCACCACCACATCCGCTCGCGCGATCAATTCCCGCGCCACGTCACGCGCCTCGGACTTGGTGAGATCGAGGACGATGCCGCGCTTGTTGCGATTCAAACTGACAAAAGCAGCACTTTCACCGGCAAGATCGGCGTGTTCATAGCTGCGCGTGTCGTCGCCGCCATCCGGGTTCTCGATCTTGATGACTTCGGCGCCAAAATCGGCCAGGGTCTGCGTGCAGGCGGGACCGGCGACGACCCGGGTGAAATCCACCACCAGCAGACCGTCGAGGGCGGTCGGCACGCCCTCGGCGCGTGGCGTGCGATCCGGCAATTGCGGTCTGGCAGTCATGATCGGTGTTTCCCCTTTTTATATTGATTGGTGGTCTTCAGGTTGAGTACTAGGTCATACTTTGAAGCCTGCTCAACTGGCAAATCGGAAGGCCAGCCCTGCGCGAGCCCGGATAAACGAGCTTCGGCCCGTTTCTCCGGCGATGCCAAGCCGGAGAACATGGCCGGAAATGCAGCAAAAAAAGATAAGGGGGTGAGATCGTCTTTGTTAAGCCAACGGGGCGATGCGCGCCCGATGACAGGCTCCGCAAAGCAATCCGGGAGGCAGAGCTAGCCTGGACTGGCAGGTGCCAAACCCGCAATGACTGGATGGGCGCGCAACGTCGTCGCAAACAGCAAAATCGTTTAGTTCAGTTCGATCCCCAGAAATGCCGCAGCGCGGCGGCAAGTCCAACCGAACGCTCCCAAGGGAGGAACAATTTCGCGCCTTCAAGTTCAACGACTTCGCGCGCTCCCGGGATGGTGTCGCGCAGCCAATAAGCCCATTTCACGGGAAAGAAGACATCGGCGGTGCCCCAGACGATCAGCGTCGGAGCCTCTAATTTGCGAAGCAAGGGCTCGACAGCAACGGTCTGTCTGTTATCGAAGGACGCAATAAACCGTTCGAGGTTGCGCGTCGATGCCGGAGATTTAAACAGGGGTTCAAGCCAGGTTCTGAAGTCCTCGGGCGATAGTTGATCCGGACGCTCGAAGCCAGCGCCAAAGCTTGCTCTGGCGAAAGCCACGTCTTCGAGCATGCGCCGGCCGACGGCGCCAAGGCCGCCCTCCATTGCCAGCCTGCGCAGCGGCTCGGCCTGCTNTGGCGGCCAGTTGTCATGCGTATCGCAATCCGTGAGTGCAAGACTTCTGATGCGCCCGGGGTGCCGAGCGGCGAAAATCTGGACGATCCCGCCGCCGCTGTCATTGGCGACGACGTCCACCTTGTCGAATCTCATGGCCTGGCAGAACGCTGCGAGCATGCTCGCCTGAGCGTCGAATGAAAGATCCTGGTCGGCACCGGCACCTGTGGCACCATGCGCGAGGATATCAATCGCGATGCAGCGCCTGACATCCCCAAGCCGCTCGATGAGCCTGTCCCAGAAATGACCGTTCAGGAGAACCCCATGAACAAAAATCGCCACCGGTCCCGATCCGGCTTCCCGGTATGCGATGTTTCCGAAATCGGTCGGAACATATTTGTACTCGTGAGTGGGCGCCTGTTTGGTGCGCATTTCGGTGTATCCCTGGTTGTGGTCTGTCGGATGCTGAATCTTGCGCGGGCAGCGGCGAAATCGCGTGCCGCCAGTGCCCTCACCCCTTGGCCTGATTGTCCAAGACGTAAGCTGCCACCGCCAAGGCGAGACCGATGGCGTCGATGGCATAAAGCGCGAGAATGGTGGGCCCGTAGCCCGCCACACCTCCATCAAGTGCAAGGCTGACCAGACGGCCGGCGAGCAAGCCGCCGAACACGGCGCCTAGAACAACAAACGATGTCTGTCGCGAGAGCAGACCGAAGAGAGAGGCGGTGCAGACAAGAGCGGCCGCCAGGAAGAACCCTGAATACTGCGCCCTGACTTCGTTGATGCCGCCGGCGTTGACGATCCCGAGCCCCAGCTTTGCGGCAACGCTTTCCGGCGCGGTGGCGCTGCTCCATGTCGTCAACAGGAAGAACAGGATGTTGATCATCAGAACGGCGGTCCCAAACACTGGCGGCATGTCGAAACCTTTCAGGTGCGCGGCTTATAAATTAGGATGCTCGCATGGCACGTAACGATATACATAAATAGATTATGTTACATTTTTCACTTATGTCAAGTGGGCTGGAAACGAGGATATGGTAAAATCGCGCAAGGAACAGAACCTCGAAGCGACCCGCGCAGCGCTGATGGCGGTGGCCCGGAAGCATTTCGCCCGCGATGGCTATTCCGATGCGGAGATCGCCAAGATCGCCGCCGACGCACGGGTCACGACCGGCGCGGTCTATCATCACTTCGCCAGCAAGAAGGGGCTGTTCGTCGCGGTGGCGGAGGATCTGGAGGCCGAGATACTTGCAACGGCCGCTTCGGTTACATCCGATGATCCCTGGCAACGCCTGAGGCTGGGCTTTGAAAAGTTGATCGATCTCTGCGCGTCGCCGGCCGTACAACGCATTATTTTCGTGGAGGCGCCGCAGGTGGTTGGACCCGACGCCTGGCGCAAGATCGAACTTCGCTACGCGTTCGGCACGCTACGCGCCGTGCTTACGGCGCTGCGCGAGGCAAACATCATCAAGCCCTACCCCGTCGACCTGATCGCGCGGACGCTTCTGGCGCTGTTGCACGAGACCTCGGCCGAGTTGGCGCGCTCCAAGCACGACCCAAAAATTCGAGCACAGATCAGCGATCTGGTGGCAGGCGTACTGGATGTTTTCCTCGTCCGCTGAACGGGCCTTTCGGTGCGAGACTATTCGAGCATCATCCACACCTGACCGAACCGTACGATCCGGCCGGGGACGTAAATACAAGCCTTGGATCACTGCTGCTTTTCCCAGAACGACAGCAGACCCTGCGACGCCGAACCACCGATCACACAGGGGATGCCGACCGCGACCTGGCCAAGCGCCGCCGCCGAGACGCAGCCGAGTGCGACCGCGCCGACCCCGACCTGGCCCCAGAAGTCGAGGTTGCGCCTGCCATCTGAGCCCTTGGCCTTGAGCTCTTCCACGGCAGCGAGCGCGTCCTTGCGCACCGCGCCGAGCTGTACGGTGTCGGCGGCCTCGATTACCTCGCCGAGCGGCGCCTTGATCGCCTCAGGCTGGCTCGCCTGTTCGCTGCGGAGAAACTCGCGCAATCCGGCATCGCGGACCGCATAGCTCGCCAGCGTGTAGCGCGCCATACTGCCGACCGTCAGCTTGTCGACGGTATCACGGCTCTTGCTCCAGGGCAGCATCTGCATGATGCGCAGAATCGGAAGGTGCGAGCCGGTCGCGAAATAATATCCCCACAACGTATCCAGCAGGTCCTGATTGCCGGCGAAGGTCTGCGTCATCCTCAGCTTTTTGTCTTCCTTGGCAAACGGATTTTTGGTGAAGACGCCGCGTAACTTGTCGAGCATGCCGGGTTTTGTTTCTTCCAGCGGAATGCTGGCGAGCGTCGGCAGAGTGCCCGTGAGGTAGCTGTCGATCATCACTTTTCGTCCGGGCATTCGCGGCGCGACCTGACGCAGCAAATTCTTCCAGTCGGGCAGCCCCGAATAGGCGATGGCGCGGACGATCACCCATTCGTCTTCCGGTGCTACCGGAAACAAGCTGGTAACGAGTTGTTCGGCCTTGGCGGGGTTCGATCCGATCGCGCCGGCGATAAAGCCGAGATAGATGCCCGAATTCTCCGGCTCCTTGAAACTTTGCGCGTGGAACAGCACGCGCACAGCCGCGGGGACATGCGCATAATCGGGCTTGGCCCGATAATTGTAGATCCATTGCTGGACGACGCTGAGCGAAGCTCGTGGATCGATCTCCGGCGTGGTCGACGCACCCGCGGGCGGGATCAACAGGAATAGGATGGCAACGAGTGCTGCGTAGCGCATGTGATGCTCCCGGCAGGTGTTCCCGCATGCGACGGTCGCAGCGCGAACGTTTCGGCCCTAAGGCCAATAGGGCTTTGAAGCCGCTCTACGACAATTTTGGGATGGCGCTGCTCAATGCCGAGATTGTGATAAATCAGCAACATGCAAGACATTCTTTTGCCTTGCGGGGGCACTTCGATCCCGCCCCGTCAAGTGAGAGGTGCACATGATGAGGCGACGTATGGCGCCGAGCCAACGCAGCTACCGCTCGATGTCGGCGTGCGCGCTGCTGGTTGCCGCTCTCGGGCTGTTTTCTGCGCCGGTGGTGGCCGCCGCCCAAGCGCACGATATCATCGACGTGCAAGGCAATCGCCGCGTCGACGCCGAGACGGTTCGTTCGTATTTTCAGCCGGCGCCGGACGGACGGTTCGACGCCGCGGCGCGTGACGCGGCGCTCAAGGCGCTGCTGGAAACCGGACTTTTCGACAATGTCACGATCGAGCGCGTCGGCGAGCGGCTGGTCGTGCATCTAAGCGAGGCCCCGGTGCTCGACCGCGTCGCGTTTGAAGGCAACAAGAAAATAAAGGACACCGAGCTCACGGCCGTCGTCGAATCCAAGCCGCGCGGCACACTGCAGCGCGCCGTGGTGCAGGCCGACGTCGGCCGCATCATGGAAGCCTACCGGCATGCCGGGCGCGACGATGTCGGCGTCGTGCCGCAGATCATCGACCGCGGCAACGATCGGGTCGACCTGGTTTACGTGGTGACCGAGGGTGGCAAGACGACGGTGCGCCAGATCAACTTCGTCGGCAATCACATTTTCGGCAAGCGACAGCT
>JGI12053J15887_10001514_pt1 | contig 10886 bp, 13 predicted proteins | sample MedBloCAOM1_O3_FD_15887 | JGI IMG/M metagenome (IMG submission 15887) | reverse complement strand
GGATCAGCATCGCGGGATGGCCGCCCAGAAAGCGACCGACCTGCGCCGGCTGGTAGCGGAAGTAGCCGCCAATGAAGTGGCGCTGCGTCATCGGCAGGAGGAGTTGGAGATCCATCTGCTTGCGGCGCCGGCAGCCAACTGGCATGAGGCAGCGGACAAGGCGCGTTACCTGCTCAACCTCTTTGCCATCACGCAAGCCGCTCAAGATCCCCGCAGGCAAAAGATCATCGCGGCCGTGCTCGCCGACTTCGATCGGCTGTGCGGCGATTCCTGACCGCCCGCGCAGTTGAGATCCTCTTTCTTCGAATTGGCAACTCCGGGTGTCATGCACGCGGCCTACTCGAAACGTGATTGGTGCCGGCGGGGAATTGGGCCTACAGGAGAGTGCATTCCGGTGGAATCGGACATCCCTCCGACATCGTCGTGTTGACGGCCTTTCCGCGCAGCGGTCGCCGCTGCGGCGGAAACGCATGGGATCCGCCTGTGGAGATGCAACTCGTCATCGTCGCTGTCGTTGCCACGGTCGTCGTGTTCGGCCTCGTGATGCTCGTCAAATACATCATCCAGTCTTAAAGCGACACTGCTTCAAATTGATCTGCAACTTTTGAGACCATGCGCCGGAGGGTAGGTCGCCGGGGACACACCCGCCTCATTATTCCGGCGCGTGCAGCAAGCCCTCGAGCTGCGCCCACCAGCGAAAGGTGTCCGCGGCGGCGTCGGTTTCTTCCGCGGTCGACGCGGCATCGAGACGGCGCAGGATCAAATCCCGCGTGGCTGGCCAGCGGCCAGGGTATCCGCGCAGGAACACGGCTGCATCACCAAGCGACCGGATGAAGACGGTCGGCGTTCCGGCAAGCTGCAGCGGCGGCTCGAATGCGGACATGATGCGAAAGCCCGAACATGTTCCGATGTTGCTTTGATGCACAATCACGCCACGCTCCCTCACCCCCGTAAACAACGAGGAGAGGGAGCAGGTCGAGTATGGGCTACGCTGATTTCCAACTCGCAGATAGCTCTAGAGCGCATCCCGATTAGGTCGAATCGGGATGCGCCCTAGATTCTTGATTTTGCGCATGTTCCTATCGGAAAACCGGTTCCCACTTTTCCGGGACATGCGCTAGAAACCCATGCCGCCCATGTCACCCATGCCGCCGCCCCCTGGCATCGCCGGGGCGGCCTTCTTCGGCAGCTCGGCGACCATCGCCTCGGTGGTGATGAGCAGGCCCGCGACCGAGGCCGCGCCTTGCAAGGCCGCGCGCACCACCTTGGTCGGATCGATGATGCCCTTCGACATCATGTTCACGTACTCGCCGGATTGCGCGTCGTACCCGTACGCATAGGTGTCGCGTTCCAGGATCTTGCCGACGATGACGGCGCCGTCCTCGCCCGCATTGATCGCAATCTGCCGAGCCGGCCAGGAGATAGCCTTGCGCACGATCTCGACGCCGGTCTTCTGGTCGTCGTTGTGGGTGCGCAGCTTCTTGAGGGCCTCGCCCGCCCGCAGCAGCGCGACACCGCCGCCCGGCAGGATGCCCTCCTCGACCGCCGCACGAGTGGCATGCATCGCGTCGTCGACGCGGTCCTTGCGCTCCTTCACCTCGATCTCGCTGGCGCCGCCGACGCGCAGTACCGCGACGCCGCCGGCGAGCTTGGCCAGCCGCTCCTGCAGCTTTTCGCGATCGTAATCAGACGTGGTCTCCTCGATCTGCGCCTTGATCTGGGCGATGCGCGCCTGGATGTCGGCCTTCTTGCCGGCGCCGCCGACGATCGTGGTGTTCTCCTTGTCGATCATCACCTTCTTGGCGCGACCGAGCATGTTGACGGTGACGTTCTCGAGCTTGATGCCGAGGTCGGCNGAGACCAAGGTGCCGCTGGTGAGGATCGCGATGTCCTCGAGCATCGCCTTGCGGCGATCGCCGAAGCCGGGCGCCTTGACCGCCGCGACCTTGAGNCCGCCGCGCAGCTTGTTGACCACCAGNGTGGCGAGCGCCTCGCCCTCGATGTCCTCGGCAATGATGACCAAGGGCTTGCCGGTCTGCACCACCGCCTCGAGCAGCGGCAGCATCTCCTGCAGCCCGGAGAGTTTCTTCTCGCAGATCAACACATAGGGATCGTCCATCTCGACCCGCATCTTCTCGGCGTTGGTGATGAAGTAGGGCGAGATGTAGCCGCGGTCGAACTGCATGCCCTCGACCACTTCGAGCTCGGTCTCGAGCGACTTTGCCTCCTCGACCGTGATCACGCCCTCGTTGCCGACCTTCTTCATCGCGTCGGCGATGAAGCGGCCGATCTCGGCGTCGCCGTTGGCGGAAATGGTGCCGACCTGGGCGATCTCCTCGTTCGAGGTGACGGCCTTGGAGTTCTTGTGGAGATCGGCGACCACGGCCTCGACCGCGAGGTCGACGCCGCGCTTGAGATCCATCGGGTTCATGCCGGCGGCGACGGCCTTGGCGCCTTCGCGGACGATGGCATGCGCAAGCACGGTCGCCGTGGTGGTGCCGTCACCGGCCTCGTCGGAGGTCTTCGAGGCCACCTCGCGCACCATCTGCGCGCCCATGTTCTCGAATTTGTCCTCGAGCTCGATCTCCTTGGCGACGGTGACGCCGTCCTTGGTGATACGCGGGGCGCCGAAGCTCTTGTCGAGCACGACGTTGCGCCCCTTCGGGCCGAGCGTCACGCGCACCGCGTGGGCGAGAGTATCGATGCCGCGCAGCATCCTGTCGCGCGCGTCGACCGCGAATTTGATTTCCTTGGCAGACATTTTGGTTATCTCCGTTGGGGGTCCACGTCCTTCGAGACGGGCGCTTGCGCGCCCTCCTCAGGACGAGGCCGAGCCGTGGTCCTCTGATTGCTTCTTGCGCGTCTCGAAGGATGAGGTCGCGTGGTCACGCCGCTTTCTTCTTCGCCACGGGCACATCGATCACGCCCATGATGTCGCTTTCCTTCATGATCAACAGGTCTTCGCCGTCAAGCTTGACCTCGGTGCCCGACCACTTGCCGAACAGCACGCGGTCGCCGACCTCGAGATCGATGGGGATGAGCTTGCCGGCCTCGTCGCGGCCGCCCGGGCCCACCGCGGTGATCTCGCCCTGCGACGGCTTCTCCTGGGCGGTATCGGGGATGATGATGCCGCCGGCCGACTTGGCCTCGGCATCGATGCGCTTGACGACGACACGATCGTGCAGCGGACGAAATTTCATGGATATCTCCTTGGACTTTGATGAAGCACGAGTGCGGATGTCGCGCGCCGTGCCAGCGGATAGTCGGGGCTTTCGTACAATCGGAGAATGTCGTCGCGGTCGAATATTTCGTCACCGACCTCGAGACAGGCGTTCGGGAGAAGCTCGGCTGGAAGCTCCTCGATGGCGAAGCGGATCGCGTCTGCGGCGCGAGCAAATCGTCCGTAGCCGAGAGGGAAGGATCGCCGACGCCTTCCGCTCCTGGAGGGAGCCTCGCTGACCTCGCCCCTGGTGGGGAACAGCTCGGCCACGGTGGCGTAATCAAATGCAGCCATTGGCAACATATAGATACGAGCTGGCTCTAAAACTATACGCTGCAGAACAAATATTTTGAAAATCGACGATAATTCTTTCATTTTATTGCGGACGGGAAGANCTCGTAAAGTATTATTCAGTGAGCGGCCATCCGGCGACCTGGCAACATCAACTCCGTTCGATCCTGATTTTTGTCGTGTGACCGCACGTGTTGCACGCCAGCGAGAGCTCCTCGAATGCGCCGCCGAACAGAACCGGCGTGATGCGGGTAATGACCATTTCCGTTTCGCACTTCGGGCACATCGACGAAGCGTCTTGTTCGGATGGCAACTCTTGGCCAGCCACATGATGTCCTATCACCCGACAATGTTTGGAGCGAGCTCGACCGATGAACGAAACCCGGTCAGGTGAGGGCTTCATCCGGAGCAAGGGCAGCTGACGCCTCGGGAGCCACGCCTGCATCGTCTTCAAACCGAAGCATCACCGCCGCACGTCGCGGAACGAGACGAGGCGCTGCCGGCCTTCGTCCCACAGCACAAGCCGCACGCATTTGAGGCTCTGCAGCAGGGTCAGCCGACCGATGCCGGCAAGGTCCGGGTGGTCGCGCAGCACGCGCGGCAGCCGGTAACAGGGGATCCGGCTGCACAGATGATGGATGTGGTGAACGCCGATATTGGCGGTGAACCAGCGCAGAACGCCGGGCAGGGCATAGTGCGAGCTGCCGTGCAGCGCCACCTCCTGCAGGTTCCAGGCGCCGTCGTGCGCCCATACGGTATGCTCGAACTGGTGCTGGACGTAGAACAGCCAGACCCCGACCGAGGCCGCGAGCAGCATGACCGGCAGATGCACGAGCAGGAACGGTCCGACGCCGACCAGCCATATCATCGTGGCGGCGACGACCGCGATCGCGAGATTGGTCGCCATGGTGCTGAACCAGGGCCGCCAGCCGCTCCACAGGTCGACCGGCAGCCGATGCTCCAGGATAAACAGATAGGCCGGGCCCAAGCCGAACATGACGAGCGGATGCCGGTAGAGGCGGTAGCGCAGCCGGCCCCAGCGCGACCGCGTCAGGTACTCGTGCACGGTCAGCGTATCGACGTCGCCGATCCCGCGGCGCTCGAGATTGCCCGACGTGGCGTGGTGAATGGCGTGCTTGCGGCGCCAATAGTCGTACGGCGTAAGCGTCAGCACCCCGATCACGCGTCCGACCCAGTCGTTGGCGGAACGACGCGGGAAGAAGGCGCCATGGCCGCAATCGTGCTGGATCATGAACAGCCGCACCAGAAAGCCCGCGGCCGGCACCGCCAGCAGCAGGCAGAGCCAGTAGCCGAGATCGAGCGTCGCCCACATCAGGACCCAAAGCAGGACCAGGGGCCCGGCGGTGATGGCGAGCTCGACGATGCTGCGGGGAAGGCTCGGCACGCGATAGCCGGCGAGAATCTGCGTCAAGCCGCGGGCGTCGGGCGCAACCGGGGCCGAGGGAGATATGCTTGTGTCAGCCAAGATAACCTCTCTGTCGTGATGGAAATAGCCTGCCCTCGGGCTTGATCCGAGGGCTGGGAACCGGTTTTCCGAATAGAACGAGCCGCTCCTTGGCCAACCAGGCCAAGGAGCGCTCTGTCAGCCCCGTCGGCATCAAGAGCTATTACTCGGTATCAAGAGCGATTACAAAGCCGTGAGCAGGTTGGCGCAGGCTTGCGCGACCGAGCGGTCGGGCGTGCTCATGCCGGGGAATGTCGCCCAGCCGCCCTTCTCGATGTAGCTGTCTTGCTGCCAGGTGCTGACCTTTTTCAGCTCGGCCATGTTGGCCGGAGCGTCGGCGGCCTGCTTGAATTTGTCGGCACAGATCGGGGCCAGGACTGCCACGAGGGCGCTGGCGGCGGCTTTCGTGGCNTCTGCCTTCGCCGTGCTTCCCAAGGTCCACCCGCCCCAGGCGAAGCCGATGACCATGGTCGCGACAGCGCCGGCCGCCGCGCCCTGGCACAGGCGCGTGAGCGACTCGCCTTCGAGGATTGCAGGCATTTGCATGATGATCTCCTTTGGCAGCCCCTTTCGCTCGACGATTTCGGGAGCGAGGAGCTGCGGGTGCCCGGAAGGGCTTCGGTCAAATAGTTGAATTGAAGGCCGGCCGCTTTGCGCTGGCGCCTCGGTTAGAGTAACCATGCACCCGTTGCAGAACAAAATCTGTATAAAATTGACCACTTTCGGAACAGCCCCGAGCGCTCGATTGGACATCGGGGGCTCCCGGCGGGGTTCGACCGTCCCCATATAGACTAAACGAGGACGCAATGCCCCACGCATCGGGCCGGATCATGACGACCAAACGGACGGCGGCCAAACGCACACCGGCGTTCGATCCCAGATCCTTTCTCGCCAAGATCGGCGACGGCAGGACCATCTCCAAATATCGCAAGGACCAGGTCGTTTTCTCACAGGGCGATACTGCGGATGCCGTCTTCTACATCCAGCGCGGCAAGGTCAAGCTCACCGTCGTTTCCGAGCAAGGCAAGGAAGCGGTGGTCGCAATCCTCGGAGCGGACGAGTTCTGCGGCGAGGGATGCCTGGCCGGGCAGCCGCGACGCATAGCGACCGTCACCGCGATGACCGAATGCACGGTCATGCGGCTGCAGAAAACAAGCATCATCGGTGTGCTGCGCGACGAGCCGGCGTTTTCCGAGGTCTTCATCTCGCATCTGTTGACCCGAACGATCCGGGTCGAAGCGGATCTGGTGGATCAGCTGTTCAATTCCAGCGAGAAGCGGCTCGCGCGGCTGCTGTTGCTCCTGGCGAATTTCGGCAAGGACTCCAAGCCCGAGCCGATCATCGCAAAGATCAGCCAGGAGACGCTTGCGGAGATGGTCGGCACCACGCGCTCGCGCGTCAGCTTTTTCATGAACAAGTTTCGACGGCTCGGCTTCGTCGACTACAACGGCGGCGACCTGGAAGTTCACAGCTCGCTGTTGAACGTGATCCTGCGCGACTAGCGCGCGCCGGCGCGGTCCTCGGCGTGTCAGAAAGCGCATCCATCGCTCGCATGATCGACGCCAATTGTGGCGGAGAAGAAATATAAATGTTGATTGCATCCTCGTAAGTTCGCCGCCACGCCCCACATGCATTGCGGCTCCATCATCACCGATAGGATTCCAGGAGGCGACCGTGACCAAAAACATTTTTCTCGCGGATGTCCTAACCAAAACTGTATACGCTGCTCTCGCGATTGCGGCATTCATGTTTGTTTCGATGCTTCTGCTGACTGGCCTGCACTAAGGCACTCACGACCAGCTGAAGGATCCCGTAATGGTCGTCTACCCTTTGGAATTTCATCGGCGCTCCGAGCAGAAATGGCGTCGCAAGGCTGCTTCTTCGGTCCAGATCGAGCACGCCGAGACCCCGACACGACGCAGCGACCAATGCCCGCGCTGCTGCATCCTGGCCGCGGGGCCGCTGGTGTCGGTGCACCGGCCGGGCGGCGACATCGCGCATCATTGGAAATGCAAGACCTGTGAATTCGATTGGGACACCATCTTTCGACCGTTGTTGGTCTAGTGTCCCGATTCCGAAGTTCGCCACAGCTTGCGGCACGTTCTGATGCGAACTTCGGAATCAAAGGGACACTAGCGACTCTATGATTCTAGTGCGGTTTTGAATTTGAAGTTCCTAAGACGGTCTTGCCACAACAACTGATAGGAACTTCAAATTCACCGCACTAGTGCCCGCGAACAGGAGGATCGCCATGACGCTCACGGGGTTTGCCGTTGACGATAGCCCTCACAGCAGAGACGGATTGGTCCTCCATGGTTGGGATGGCGGCGAGCAGGTGACCGGCTTCATCAGCCGGCGCGTCATGGCCGACTGGGTCGATCCTCGACAACCCTATGGCAGACGGAAGAGCTTGTTTCGCAAGCAATACAACGCGCTCGGCAAAAACAACCTGGCGGCGATCGAACGGATCGTCACTTCGAAGTACCGGCGCGGTCCCACGTTCAACCGCCAGCACCCATTCGTGGACGTGCTATTGTCGGATATCACGGCAAGCGGCGAGGTGCTCGACCTGAGCGCGCTGGTGCGTGAACCGCCGTTGCCGNCNTTCCGACGGATGTAAGCCCGGCAATGAGGCAGAGGCCGACCTTTCGGCCGGCCGCTCATCGATGCACAATAGTGTGAAAACGGCGGAGAGATTAGGTCGCCCGGCGCCGATATTTCGCCGATTTGACTGGCGAGGTCGGCGCACGCGGGCGCGCGCCATCCGTGCCTGTCCGCTCGCTCTTGCGCGCATTCGGGCGCAAGCTCATGCTCGACAGCTGCTGCATATCTTTCGCCGAAAGCTTCCAATCCTGGCTTTGGGCCGCGAGCTCGACGAAGGCGCGATGCAAGGTGCTGCGGGCGGCTCGAACCATCTCGGTGTCGTCGTAGTCGCTGACGNTGAGGCGGATCGGCACCTGAAAGCGCACGGCACCGCGCTCGATCTGAAACGTGATGCAGATCGTCCGGCTGCCGGCGGCGGCCTCAATGCGTGCCACCTTGATCTTGAACTTGCTCGGCACGATCGCTCACGCCGACGCTGCGAGATCTCGCGCTTGCGCGGCGGCAAGGTCCTCGGGTTCGATTGCGAACATTCCCGGCGAGTCGGGCAGGACCGCAAGCGGGAAGATCAGCGTCGCCACCCGCCGGTAGGCGAGAAACGACAAGCCGTCGATGAGCTCCTCATCGGTGAGGACTCGGTAATCCCCCGCCGGCAGCACGCCGTCGTATCCCCTCAGCGCGAAGGGATGCTTGAACGTCACGGTCGTTCTGGTCGTGCGTATGGTCATCATGGTGCCGGTTCCGGCACTTCTCCCTATTTGAAGCGACGCTTATTCCACAAGGACGGCTGCAATGGGGCGAACCTGATGCCCCGGATCATTAACACGCTTCCCGGCCATGCCAATGATCAGCGTCACAGCTTGCGCGGCTAGGATGGTGAAAGCGCGTTGGGGGTACCCCAACTCTCCATCCAGGCCTTCACCTCGTTCCAGGGCACGCCCATGCGCGTGCGATCGAATTCGGCGAGGCGCCGTGCGTCTTCTGATGCCTGCCGTCATTGCACCTTGATGTTCGCGGCGCGGATCACCTTGCCCCATGTCTCTATCTCGGTCTTGATGCGCTGCGCGAATTCCTCCGGCGAGCTCGCAACCGCGTCGCTGCCGAGCGACACCAGACGATCCTTCATGTCCGGCAGCGCGAGGATCTTGGCGATCTCGCGATTGAGCAANACAACGATGTCCTTCGGTGTTCCGGCCGGGACGAGGAAGCCCACCCAGCTGTCTCCCTTGATATCCGGATAGCCGCCTTCCGCCATTGTCGGCACGTCAGGCATGCTCTGCGAGCGGCTTGCGCCGGTGACACCGAGCGCGCGCACCTTGCCGTCCTTGATGTGCTGCACGGATGTGGTCGGCGAATTGAAGCCGACCGGCGTATGACCTGCAATCACCGAGGCGATCGCCGGGCCTCCGCCGTTGAACGGGACGTGCACGAGGTCGAGCCCAAGGGACAGGCGAAACTGCTCGCCCGCGAGATGGGACTGCGTCCCGGCCCCCGCCGACGCGTAGCTGTATTTGCCGGGGTTGGCGCGCACGAGCGCGACCAGGTCCTTGACCGTCTCTGCCGGCACTGACGGGTTGACCAAAAGCACGGTCGTCGAGGTGGTAGCGAGCGTGACCGGGTCGAAGTCTTTGTAGGGATCGTAAGGAATCTTGTCGAAAAGAGTGGGGTTCACGACATAGGAGCTGAAAACCACGAGAACGGTGTAGCCGTCGGGCGCCGTCTTCGCCGCCTGGCTGGTGCCGATATTGCCGGTGGCGCCGGGCACGTTCTCGACAAAGAACTGCTTGCCGAGATGCTCACTCAATTTCTGAGCAATGAGACGAGCCACGATGTCGGTGACCCCGCCAGGGGCGTACGGCACGATCACGCGCACCGCACGTGACGGATAGGCCTGCGCCCGCGCAAGTGGCGCAACGATCGGGAGGGCGGCAGCGGCTCCTGCCATTTGCATGAATTGGCGACGCACGACGTGCTTCATGTTTCCCTCCCGGCGCCGCTCTGCGATTACAACGCACATTGCGTCGCGCCGCTGGGCCGAACACTAGCTGCCGGCGCGCAGAAGATCGAGCGGGTTGCTGCGGCGGATCGGCGCGCGGCCGGAGGAATGACTCAGTCGCCGAGTGGCGCGATGGGACAATTGTGCCTATCGCCGACGCCGGGGGACGTCAGTTGTCGAGGAAGCTCCGCAGCTTCCTTGACCGGCTCGGATGCTTGAGCTTGCGCAGCGCCTTGGCCTCGATCTGGCGGATGCGCTCGCGCGTCACCGAGAACTGCTGGCCCACTTCCTCCAGCGTGTGGTCGGTGTTCATGCCGATGCCGAAGCGCATGCGCAGCACGCGCTCTTCGCGCGGCGTCAGGGACGCCAGCACGCGCGTGGTGGTCTCGCGCAGGTTCGACTGGATTGCTGCGTCGATCGGCAGGATCGCGTTCTTGTCCTCGATGAAATCGCCGAGGTGTGAATCTTCCTCGTCGCCGATCGGCGTCTCCAAGGACAACGGCTCCTTGGCGATCTTGAGCACCTTGCGCACCTTCTCCAAGGGCATGCCGAGCTTCTCGGCGAGCTCCTCCGGCGTCGGCTCGCGGCCGATCTCGTTGAGCATCTGGCGGCTCGTGCGCACGATCTTGTTGATGGTCTCGATCATGTGCACGGGAATGCGGATGGTGCGGGCCTGGTCGGCGATCGAGCGCGTGATCGCCTGCCGGATCCACCAGGTGGCGTAGGTCGAGAACTTGTAGCCGCGGCGGTACTCGAACTTGTCGACCGCCTTCATCAGGCCGATGTTGCCTTCCTGGATCAGGTCGAGGAACTGCAGGCCGCGGTTGGTGTANTTCTTGGCGATCGAGATCACCAGGCGCAGGTTGGCCTCGATCATCTCNTTCTTGGCGCGCATCATCTCGCGCTCGCCGTCCTGCACGGTCTTGCACATGCGGCGGAATTCGAAGATCGGTGCGCCTGCGGAATCGGAGATCGCCTTGATCTCGGCGCGCAGCTTCTCGACGTCGGTCACCTTCTTCTTGGCGAAGTCCTTCCAGCCCCGGCCCGAGAGCTTGCCGACCTTGTCGAGCCAGGTCGGGTCGATCTCGTGGGTCAGGTAGTTGTCGAGGAAGTCCTGGCGCGGGATGCGGAAGCCTTCGGCCAGCCTGAGCAGTCGGCCTTCGAGCATCATCAGTTTGCGGTTCAGGTCATAGAGCGCGAGCTTCAGCTGTTCGATACGGTTGGCGTTGATGTGCACCGTGCGCACCAGCTCGACGATCTTCTTGCGGTGCCTCTCGTAGCTCTTTTCGAACTCGGCGCTGGGCTTCTGGCCA
>JGI12053J15887_10001513_pt1 | contig 10887 bp, 10 predicted proteins | sample MedBloCAOM1_O3_FD_15887 | JGI IMG/M metagenome (IMG submission 15887) | reverse complement strand
AGTGGACGCCGCTCGATCACGGGTGCGAGCGAAGCCAGATCGTCAGCCTTCGCGAGCAGACGCACGCAGCGCGCCTCGACGGTAACCGGCGGATCATCAATTTTTTTGGGGGCTGGTATCACGGATGTTCACGCTTTCCTGGCGGTTTTCTTGGCGGCTTTCGAACGCGATTTGATGCCCGACGGCCTCGTTGACACCATGGTCGCTTCGCATCATGACTAACGGACTGATCGCTGAGTTCAAGAGGCTTGTTCCAACAAGCCCGGCGGCGAGCTTGGAGAACGTCTTGGGGAGAACGTCTTGGAGAGAACGTCTTGGATCCGATCCTGATCGTCAGGCGGCCGCGGAAACGCGCGGGGAGACCACGGTGAACGTCAAGGCCACACTTTCGCCAGACGATCTCGCGCGCGCCTGCGCCGACGCGATGTGGCAGGATGACGACGCCAGCAAGGGTCTCGGCATGGAGATCCGGCAGATCAGGCCGGGCGAAGCCACGCTGACGATGACGGTCAAGCCGCACATGGTCAACGGCCAGGGCATCGCCCATGGCGGCTTCATCTTCCTGCTGGCGGATTCGGCGTTCGCGTTTGCCTGCAACTCCCACAACGAACGCGCGGTTGCCGCGCAGTGCGACATCTCCTTCATCCGACCGGGCAAGCTTGGCGACCTTCTGATCGCGACCGCGCGGGAAATCTCGCGCACCGGGCGTTCCGGAATTTACGACGTGCGCGTCACCGTCGACGACGCCCCGATTGCCGAACTGCGCGGCCATTCCCGCACCATCGGCGGCGCCTGGGTGCCGACGGTGGACCCCGATGCCAAGTTGAAATGAAGGCTGCAATGAATCGCTGATTTCAGGAGAAACGCGCGATGGCTTCGACCAACCCTCAATCCACGAGCGGCGATTACCGCGCCGAGATGGACCAAGCCGAGCGCGCATCGCGCGACGAAATCATCGCGCTGCAGACCAGGCGCATGGCCTGGACGCTGGCGCACGCGTACGACAACGTCGCGCATTACAAGAACGCGTTCGACAAGGCCGGCGTTACCCCGCAGGATTTTCGCCAGCTGTCGGATTTGAGCCAATTTCCGTTCACCGCCAAAGCCGATCTGCGCGACAACTATCCGTTTGGCATGTTCGCCGTGCCGCGCGAAAAACTGGTCCGCCTTCACGCCTCCTCCGGCACCACCGGCAAGCCGATCGTGGTCGGGTATACCAAAGCCGATATCGACATGTGGTCGGATGTGATGGCGCGCTCGATCCGCGCCGCCGGCGGCCGCACCGGCATGATCCTGCATAACGCCTATGGCTATGGCCTGTTCACCGGCGGCCTCGGCGCGCATTACGGCGCCGAAAGGCTCGGCTGCACCGTGGTGCCGGTCTCGGGCGGCATGACCGAGCGACAGGTGCAGCTGATCAACGATTTCAGGCCCGACATCATCACGGTGACGCCGAGCTACATGCTGGCGATATCGGACGAATTCAAAAGGCAGGGCCTCGACCCGCGCAAATCGTCATTGAAATTCGGCATCTTCGGCGCCGAACCCTGGACCAATGCGATGCGCGCCGAGATCGAAGCGGCGTTCGAGATGGATGCCACCGATATTTACGGCCTGTCCGAAGTGATCGGCCCCGGCGTCGCGCAGGAATGCGTCGAGAGCAAAGACGGCCTGCATGTCTGGGAGGATCATTTCTATCCTGAAGTGATCGACCCGGAGACTGGCGCAGTGTTGCCCGACGGCGAAAAGGGCGAACTTGTTTTCACCTCGCTGACCAAGGAAGCGCTTCCGGTGATCCGCTACCGCACCCGCGACCTGACGCGGCTGTTACCGGGCACGGCGCGGCCCGGCATGCGGCGAATGGAGAAGGTCACCGGGCGTTCCGATGACCTGATCATCCTGCGCGGCGTCAACGTGTTCCCGACCCAGATCGAGGAAGTGCTGCTCGCCACCGACTGGTGCGGCGGTCATTTCATCATTGAACTGACGCGTGAAGGGCGAATGGACGAGATGACGGTGCTGGCGGAAGCGCGCCCCGAGCGTTGGGACGGCAGCGGCCTGATCGAGCATACCGAGCGGGTCACCGCCCATATCAAGAACACCATCGGCATCTCGGCGCGCATCCGGGCGGTGGCACCGGAGACGCTGGAGCGCTCGCTCGGCAAGGCCAAACGCGTATTCGACAAGCGGCCAAAGGAATAGACTCCGGCCGCGGATCGGCAGGAGGCTGTGACCACGGGTCCCTCTCGCCGCGATATCCTGATATGATCCATCGTCCTCGCCGCCGCCGCGCGCCCTTCCCTCGGATCCCATGAGTTCAGCAATGGCCGATTCCAGTTCCTCCACATCAGCCGAAATCTTCGCTGACATCCGCACCGGGAAGATGACGGCCGTCAGTGCCGTGCAGGCCGCGCTCGAACGCGCCGAGCGGTTCAAGGACCTCAACGCATTCGTCATTCTGAACAAGGATGGCGCGCTGGCGGCGGCAGCCCAGGTCGATGCGGGCGAGAAGCGAGGTGCCCTCGCCGGTCTGCCTATCGTGGTCAAGGACAACATCAACACCCTGGACATGCCGACGTCGGGCGGCACGCCGGCGCTGCAGCATGCCCGGCCAACCAAAAATGCGCCATCGCTGCAGAAATTGCTGGATGCCGGCGCGATCGTCATCGGCAAGACCAACATGCACGAGCTCGCATTCGGGATCACCAGCACCAACCTGTCGTCATTCGCTGGACCCGTAAAAAATCCCTATGATACGACCCGGATTCCCGGCGGATCATCGGGCGGAACCTCGGCCGCCATCGCGGCGCGCATCGTTGCTTGCGGCCTCGGATCCGATACCGGCGGCTCGACCCGGGTGCCGGCGGCGCTGACCGGTACTGTGGGCTTGCGGCCATCGGTCGGCAATGGCGGCGCAGAGCGGCGCTACGACGATGCCAACCTGGTGGTCCCGATCAGTCACACCCGCGACACCGTCGGTCCGATGGGCCGCACGGTCGCGGATGTGGCCTTGCTCGATTCCGTCATCACCGGCACGGCGATGGCCAAAGCGGAGCCGTTGCGCGGCAAGCGGCTCGGCATTCCCGCTTCATTCTGGAGCGGGCTCGATCGCGACGTCGAAGCGGTGGCGAAAGCCGCGCTCGCAAAACTTGGGGATGCCGGCGTCGTTCTGGTCGAGGCCGATATGGCCGGACTGTTCGAACTGAACGGCAAGGTGTCCTTCGTGGTCGCGCTGCATGAACCGATTGCGGATATCCCTGCCTATCTTAGGGCATCCGAGATCGAAGGCATCACGCTGGCCGACATCGCCGGCCAAATCGCCAGCCCCGACGTTGCGGGTGCGTTCGCCGCCATTACCGCGGACGCCTTCGGCGCCGCCTATCCGGATGCGATCACGGTCCAGCGGCCGGCGCTGCAGAAGATCTATGAGGCGTATTTCCGCGACAATCATCTTGACGCCATCCTGTTTCCGACCACGGTTGCCCCGGCACCCGTGATCGACGCGGAGAAGGGATCGAGCGAGATGTCGATCAACGGCGACACGCCGGTGCCGACATTCGAGACCATGATCCGCAACACCGATCCCGGCAGCAATGCTGGCCTTCCCGGCCTGTCGCTATATGCAGGGCTAACGCCGGGCGGCCTGCCGGTCGGGTTAGAGATCGATGGTCCCGTCGGCAGCGATGCAAAACTGCTCGGGCTCGGACTTTCGATCGAGCTTGTGCTGGGTTCGGCGCCGCCGCCGAAGGGATAGGCGTCATTCCGGGGCGCGCATCAGCGCGAGCCCGGAATCCAGAGATGATCAGCTCGAGATTCCGGGTTCGCGCTGATGCGCGCGCCCCGGAATGACGGCGGTCGAACGATGCGCGCTCTAAACATGATCGTAATCCACCACGACTTTTTCCGTCGTCGGCCGCGCCTGGCAGGTCAGAATAAAACCCGCACTTAGCTCCCACGGCTCCAGCGAATAGTTCACTTCCATCTGCGCCTCGCCCTCGACCAGCTTGGCGCGGCAGGTACTGCACATGCCGCCCTTGCAGGCGAACGGCAGATCCATGCCGGCGCGCAACGCCGCATCGAGGATGGCCTCGCCTTCCGCGACCGGCACCTCGCGGCGTTTGCCGTCGATGATCAACGACGCAAGCGCCTTCGGCGGCGCGCTCGCCGGGATAACGGCTTTGGCGCGCGGCTTGCCGCCAAACTCCGACACAAAACGCTCGACATGAATACGCTCCGCGGCAATGCCGATATCCCTGCAGGTCGCTTCGATGTCCTCGCTCATGCCGGTCGGGCCGCAGATGAAGACATGATCGACATCAGCCGCCGGGGCCAGCGAGCGCAGCAGCACCCTCACCTTTTCGCCGTCGAGCCGGCCGTGCAGGATCGGGATATCCTGCTCTTCGCCTGAGATCACGTGGAACAGCGAGAACCGCTGCATGAAGCGGTCTTTCAACTCTTCCAGCGCCTCGCGGAACAGCATGCCGCCGGTCGAACGATTGCCGTAGAACAGGAAGAAGCAGCCAAGCGGCTCGCGCGCCAGCACGCCCTTCACGATCGACAAAATCGGCGTGATGCCGGAGCCGGCGGCAAAGCCGACATAGACCCGCGCTTCGCCCGGGGCTGGTGCTATGCCAAACCGGCCGGTCGGTGTCATCACATCGAGTTCGTCGCCTTCTTTCAGCTCGTCGGCCGCCCAACTGGAGAACGCGCCGCCATCGACCTTCTTCACCGCGATGCGCAACTCGCCGTCATCGGGGCCGGAGCAGATCGAATAGGAGCGGCGCACTTCCTCGCCGTCCATCGTCGCGCGCAAGGTCAGATACTGTCCGGGGGCAAAACGGTAGTCGTTCACTAGCGCTTGCGGAATGGCAAAGGTCAGCGACACCGCGTCGGGCGATTCGCGGCGCAGATCGCTGACGGCGAGGCGATGGAAACGCGGTATCGATGACGACATGTTCAATGACATTTGAAATAGTCGAACGGTTCGCGGCAACTTTTGCAGCGCCACAGCGCCTTGCAGGAGGTCGAACCGAATTCCGACAGCACTTCGGTATCCTCGGAGCCGCATTGCGGGCACGCCACCTGCTGCACGCCGAACAGCGCACGGCGGAAGCTGGCGGCCTGCGGCGGCGCGATGCCGTACGCTTTGAGCTTGCGGCGGCCGTCTTCGCTCATCCAGTCGGTGGTCCAGGCCGGCGACAGCACGGTGCGGACTTTTGGATGGCGAAAGCCCTCGCGCTCCAGCGCCAGCTCGATTTCCAGCGTGATCATGTTCATCGCGGGGCAGCCGGAATAGGTCGGCGTGATCGCGACCTCGACGCGGCCATCGGTGATCGCGACGTCGCGAAGCACGCCGAGATCGGCGATCGTCAAAACCGGAATCTCAGGATCGACCACTTTAGCCACGGTATCCCACGCGCGTTGCCGCAGCCCTGCATCGCTAAACACGGCGGTCACCATGCGACCCCCGGAAACGTCCGCTGCATCGACTGCAATTCGCTGAGCAGATGCCCGAGGTGCTCGCTGTGCCGGCCGCTGCGGCCGCCCTGCTGCATCCAGTCGCTCTTGGGCAGCGCCAATGTCGCTTCGCTGACAACGGACAAAACCGTCTTGAGCCATTGCGGACGCAAGCCCTTAGGATCAACCGCGATGCCGGCATCGATCAAGGCCCGCTCGCTGTCGTCAACTTCGAACATCTCGCCCGTAAAAGCCCAGAGATCGTCGATCGCCGTCTGGGCGCGGCGATGGCTTTCCTCGGTGCCGTCGCCGAGCCGGACGATCCACTCCGACGAATGCCGCAAATGATAGGCGCTTTCCTTCTCGGATTTCGCCGCGATCGCCGCCAGCGTCGCGTCGCCCGATGTCATCATCGCGCGCCAATAGAGGTCGGCGAAGCCTGCGTAAAGAAACTGCCGCACCAACGAGCGCGCGAAATCGCCGTTCGGCTGTTCCAGCAGCAAGAGGTTGCGATACTGCCTGACGTCGCGCAGGTACGCGAGTTTGTCCTCGTCGTTGTCCTTGCCTTCGACATCAGCCGCATACGAATAAAGTTCGCGCGCCTGGCCGAGCAGATCGAGGCCCATATTGGCCAGCGCCATGTCCTCTTCGAGCATTGGCGCATGGCCGCACCATTCCGACAGCCGATGCCCCAGAATCAAGGCGTCGTCGGCGCGGCGCAGCACGTACAGCACCAGCGGGGTCTCGGAGACGGAAATGGACGCGATAGCCATGGTCGATAGCCTGTTCGTTCTCGTCATTGCGAGGAGCGAAGCGACGAAGCAATCCAGTCTTTCTTGCGCTATGGATTGCTTCGCGGAGCCTGTCATCGGGCGCGCATTCGCGCGACCCGTTGACTCGCAATGACGGAAGAGAATCACATGTGGCCGACGTCGTCGGGCACGTCGTAAAATGTCGGATGGCGGTAGATCTTGGATTGCGCCGGCTCGAACATCATGCCCTTCTCGGATGGATCGGAGGCGGTGATCGCGCTTGACGGTACCACCCAGATCGACAGCCCCTCGCCGCGGCGGGTGTAGACGTCGCGCGCGGCCTGCAGCGCCAGCGTCGCATCAGTCGCGTGCAGCGAGCCGACATGCTTGTGCGCAAGTCCGTTGCGGCTGCGAATAAAGACTTCCCACAGCGGCGTGTTCGGCGTGGCCATCATGACCTCCCTGATTTTTTATGCGGCTTGCGCGTTAAGTTTTTGCTTGCGTTTTTCGGCATGGGCCTGGGCTGCCTCGCGCACCCAGGCGCCGTCGTCATGCGCCTTGCGCCGGGCCGACAGACGTTCGCGGTTGCAGGAGCCGTTGCCGGCGAGCACGGCGTTGAATTCGTTCCAGTCGATGGCGCCGTATTCCCAGTTGCCCGCGGCGTTCTGCTTCATGCCGGGATCGGGGATCGTCAAGCCGAGGAATTGCGCCTGCGGCACCGTGGCATCGACGAATTTTTGCCGCAGCTCATCATTGGAGAAGCGTTTTATTTTCCATTTGGTCGAGGTGTCGCTGTGCTGGCTGGCCTTGTCGGGCGGGCCGAACATCATCAGCACCGGCCACCACCAGCGATCCAGCGCGCTCTGCGCCATCGCCTTTTGTTCTTCGGAGCCGCGCGCCAGCGTCAGCATGATCTCAAAGCCCTGGCGCTGGTGAAAGGATTCCTCCTTGCAGACGCGGATCATGGCGCGCGCATAGGGACCGTAGGAACAGCGGCACAGCGGAATCTGGTTCATGATCGCCGCGCCATCGACCAGCCAGCCGATCGCGCCGATGTCCGCCCAGGTCAGCGTCGGATAATTGAAGATCGAGGAGTACTTCGCCTTGCCGGCCAGCATCAGATCGACCAGTTCCTCGCGCGAGGCGCCGAGCGTCTCGGCGGCGGCATAGAGATAGAGCCCGTGACCGCACTCGTCCTGCACCTTGGCCAAGAGCGCGGCCTTGCGGCGCAGCGACGGCGCGCGCGTGATCCAGTTGCCTTCCGGCAGCATGCCGACGATTTCGGAATGCGCGTGCTGTGAAATCTGCCGCGTCAGCGTCTTGCGATAGGCCGCCGGCATCCAGTCGTTCGGCTCGATGCGATCGTCGGCGTCGATGCGCGCCTGAAACCGCGCCGCGCGCGTGGCGTCCTCGATACTTGGCTTGATCGTTTNGCCGTCAGCTTCCGACGTGTTGAGCGCCTGGGTGTACATGGCCGATCTCCGGGGAGGCGACCCCTAACATATAACAAAATCTACGGAACTCAATATATTTTTGTAACATATCCCACTAGCCGCCGAACCGGCGCACCAGCTCTTCGCCGGCTTTGGGCAGAGGGCCGGCCTCGTTGGTGCCGTTGCGGTCGAGCCATTGTTCCGACGCCGGAAGCAGCCCGCGATAGATTTCGCCGCAGAGCTGGCGCGCCGCCCGGCCCGGCCAATCCGCGGGCAGCAACACCGTCGGCAGCAGCGGATCGCGCAGCACCACCCGCCGGTAGTAATGGATCAACAAAATGCGCGCCGTGAACGCGTCGGCATCCGTGAGGCGTTCGCGACGGCCGATCCAGCCGCGCAACGGCTCGAAGGTTTTCATGAATTTTTGGTAGGCGTCGGCGGTACGATCCAGCGGCCAGCTCTCGCTGAGCAAACGCCGCCCGCTGTCGTCCTCGGCCGAAACTTCCAGACGGATCGCGCACGCCGCCTCCTCCGGAACCGGCACGCCCGACGGCGCCACCCACACGCCCGGCAGCGGGCTGCCAAAGCCGGCATTTTTCAGCGCCTCGCGGGAAGCGTCGCGATCCTCACCGTTGCCGATCAAGAGAAGCTCAAACCGTCCGGTCCAATCGGACGGTTGCGGATCGTAGATGTGTTTGGTCGCGGCATCAAAGGTTTGCCGCCCTTTCTTCACCAGCCGGTAGAAACTGTTGCGGCCGACCTTGCTGCGCTCGAGCCAGCCGTCGGTGGCGAGCCGCGACATCGCGGTGCGCACCACACCGCTGTCGATGTCGATTGTCCCGAAGAATTCAAGCAGCGTTCCGAGCCAGACCGAACCGCCACGCGGCACGATCGCATCGCCGAATACCGTGATGACGATCGAGCCGGTGCGCGAGGGTTCGCGCTTGAGCTGTTCGATGATGCGAGCAAGCGGATGCGCCATGCGCCACGCATAGTGCGTTTTTTGGATTTTCGACATGTCTACCCCGTCGTGGCGCGATCTAACTGGCGGGATCGATCACCTAGCGGGATCGGGATCACCTGGCGGGATCGGGATAGACCAGGCTGCGCCAGCCGCTGCGATCGAACGGCGCCCACCTGCCCTCGGGCTGAGCGAGGCGATCGGCCACAGCATAGACGGCAGCGGGATGATGGCCCATGCCGCAATGGCTGCTTTCGACCTCGATGCTTTCGGACATCGCGGAGGTCTTTTCCACGCAGCCCTGCCACGCGCAGATGCCGTCAGTGCGGCTGAAGATCGCGGTGGTCGGCACCGGCGGCGTTTCCGAAAGCGCCCCTCCGAACCGTCCATCCTCCTTGTCGGCGCGGCGGCCGCTCGCGATCTCATAGACGCGCCAGGCATTGGTTGCCTTGGGATCGCCGGCAAACGGACTGCCGAGCGTGATCACCGAGCGCACCCGGTCCGGCATCATCTTCGCCAGTTGGCGCGCATAGAGTCCGCCAAGGCTCCAGCCGACGAGACTGATCTTGCACCCGCTGGTATCGCTGAGTTCGTGCACGAGATCGACCATCGCATCCTGCACGCCGTCGCGCAGGCCGAGATTGCGGCCCTGCCGCCATCCGCTGACCGTGTAGCCGCGATTCCTGAGAAAGTGCCGCAGCGGGCGGGTCGAGCTATCCGAGGCGACCAGCCCGGGCAGCACCAGCACCGGATGACCGTCGCCCCTTGGCGCCAGGCTGAGAAGCGGCAATGCGCCGAGAAACGCACCCAGCTCGTGGATGGCCCGCCCCTCCAGAAACATCAGGGTTTTGGACGGCGGACGCAGCGTCTGTGCAGTAGCGGACATTGAATTTCCTCTCACAGTCGGCCTCTTGAGTTTCGGCAGCCGGCCAATGACCCATAGCCATCCGCTAACTTGTAGAATCGTTTCGCAATGCAACAACTCTTTGGTAAAGCTAAGGAACGGCTTTCGGCCTTTCAAGCTGCTCACATTGACACGGCAACGGATCGCCACGTCTAAAAGACGCGCCGTGGTTAAATAGTCACAACAGCCGCAGCAAGACTTCGATCGTGTAGAGCCCCAATCCCGCAAGGCCGCCGATCAGCGAGCCGTTGAAGCGGATGTATTGCAGATCCTTGCCGATGTTGATTTCGATCAGCGAAATCAGCTGCCCCATGTCCCAGGCCTTGACCTGGTCGGAGATGAAGCTCGAGACCCCGCTTTTCTGATCGGCGATAAAGCTTCGCAGCACGGTCACCAGCCCCTGGTTGATCTCGCCCCGCAACTCCGAATCCCCTGCAAGCGCCTCGCCTGCTCCGACGAACATTCCGGCGAGGTGTTGCTGCAGCACCTGGGTTTCACCGCTGGCGCTGCGTTCGATAAACGATCGTGCGTTCGCCCAGATGTTGCGCGCGAGGTCGCCGAGTTCGGGGCGCGCCAAGAGGTCGCGCTTCAATCCATCGATCCGATCGGCATAGGACGGGTCGCTGCCGAGCCGGTCCACGAACGAGAGCAGCATGCGATCGAACTCGCCGCGGAACGGATGTTTCGGATCGCCGCGAACCTCTTCGAAGAACGCGGTGGCGGACGCCACGATCTTGTTCACCAGGAATTTGTCGGTGCGATAGAGTTTGAGCAGCGTCGGCAATTCACGGCGGATTTTTGTGCGGATCATCGCCAGCGTCTCCGGCTCGGTCAGCGTCCGATGTACCGCGCGGAGAATGTCATCGAGCAAACCCTGATGCCGCCCCTCGGCCACGAACGCACGCAGCGTGCCGGCGGCAAGCGGCGCGAGATCGATCGACTGCAACTGGGTGGTGATCCGGCGGGTGATGAACGTCATCAGACCCGACGTTTCCGTCGCCGAAAACGCCTCGGGCAAAAGGCGCAGCGTGAAACGGGCGAGATCGGTGCTGCGCTTGCGGTCACGCAGCCAGTCGGCGACGAAAGTGGCAAAATCGATCTGGCGCAGCTTGGCGTCGACGGGTGCTGTTTCGAGAAAGTGCACCTCGATGAATTCGCCGAGCTTGTCGGCGATGCGGTGCTGATTGCCCTGGATGATCGCGGTATGCGGGATCGGCAATCCCAGCGGCCGGCGGAACAGCGCCACCACCGCGTACCAATCGGCGAGACCCCCGATGGTGGCGGCTTCCGCGAATGCCGCGACGAAGCCGAAGGCCGGATGCAGGTGCAGCAAGCTCTTGGCTGTGATGAACGCCGCGAGCGTGCTCGCCAGCACCAGCG
>JGI12053J15887_10001512_pt1 | contig 10888 bp, 10 predicted proteins | sample MedBloCAOM1_O3_FD_15887 | JGI IMG/M metagenome (IMG submission 15887) | reverse complement strand
CCACTCGGCGTAGCGGCTGGCGATCGCCGCGCTCGCCGTGCAGTCAATCAGCACCGTGTGCGGCAGGTAGTCGACGCGCACGTGCTCGACGAAGCGCGTTAGCTCGCCAGCCGTGCCGTTGTCCCGGTAGCGCGCGCGCCACTCGCCCAGCGCCAACCCTGGGTCCGCGAGCAGCATGCGCTGCGAGCCGAGCACGCCGCGCACGCGCAGATCGAGCTGGCACTGCCGGCGCAGCCGCTCGCTCTGGGAGGCGAGCTGATCGAGCAGCACGCGGCCCACGGTTCCCGGACCGATCACGCCGATCGAAAGGGTGTGCGGCGACAGATACAGACCCGCATGCACCGCGCGCAGCGCGCGCGTGGCGCTGCGTCCCTCGACCACCACCGAGATGTTGCGCTCGGAGGCGCCCTGGGCGATGGCGCGCACGTTGACGCCGGAGGTGCCCAGCGCGGTGAACACCTTGGCGGCTATTCCCGGTGTGCCGGCCATGCCGTCGCCGACCACCGCGAGAATCGCCAGATCCGGATCGACGTCGACGCTCTGGATCTGACCTTCCTGCAGCTCGTGCTCGAAGGCGCGAAGCACCGCGGTGACGGCGCGCTCCGCCTGCTCCTCGGGAATCGCACAGCAGATGGAGTGCTCGGAGCTGCCTTGCGAGATGAGGATGACCGAAATGCCCGCCTCGCGCAGCGCGCCGAACAGGCGGTGGGCGGTGCCGGGCACGCCGATCATCCCGGTGCCTTCCAGATTGACGAGCGCGACGCGCTCGATGCTGGTGATGCCCTTGACGGGCAGCGCCGAGGAGGGCCGGGCACAGATCAGGGTGCCCACCCCCGCGGGCGCGAAGGTGTTGCGGATCCAGATGGGGATGCCGTCCTTGACCGCCGGCGCCATGGTCTGCGGGTGCAGCACCTTGGCGCCGAAGTACGCCAGCTCCATCGCCTCGCTGTAGGAGAGCGAGTCGATGACCGTGGCGTCGGGTACGCGGCGTGGGTCGGCGGACAGCACCCCATCGACATCCGTCCAGATGTGGATCTCGGACGCGCCCAGCAGCGCGCCGAAGATGGAGGCCGAGAAATCGCTGCCGTTGCGTCCGAGGGTCGTCGGGACGCCGCGCTGGTTGGAGGCGATGAACCCGGTGATGATCAGGGTGCCGGTGAACTCGGACGGCACCAGCGCCTGGAGGTTGGCGCGTGATTCGGCCCACTGGATGCCCGGACCCAACGGCCCCCATTGCGCGACCACCACGCGCCGCGCGTCGAGCCACTGCACGGCGCCGGGGCGGCGCGCGCGCTCCTCGAAAAAGCGCTGGAACAGCAGCGTCGACCAGATCTCGCCGTAGCCTGCCACGACATCCCTGACGTTGTGGGCGGCCGCGCGGGTCAGCTTGACCGAATTCAGGACTCCCAGAAGATCGTGGCAGTCTCGCTTCAGGGCCGCGAGGTATAACTGCGCGGCGGCCGGCGTCAGCAGTTCCTCGGCAATCGCCGCGTGCCGCGTACGCAGCTGCGCGACCTCGCTGTGGTAGGCCTCATCCTGGCGCTCGGCGAGCGCCACCAGGCGCAGCAACGCATCGGTCACGCCGCGGCACGCAGACAGCACCACCCCGAGGCGAGCAGCCGGAGCGGAGTCGAGAATGGCCGCGACCTTGCGGAAGCAGTCGGCGTCGGCGACGCTCGACCCCCCGAACTTGTGCACGACCCAGGGAGTGGGGTTGAGCATCGAAGCAGGATTTCTAGAACCACGAGGAAGCCCTTGCGACTCTACTGACGCGCCCGCGCCTGCGCAACGACGGCGTGCATGCCCGCCGCCTCAGGGCGGCCGGGCACCGGCGGCAACACCGCACGCGAGCAGCGCCTGCGTGTGGCGCAGGAACCGTGTCACGAACTCCTCGTCGTTGCTCACGCCGAACACGCGGCTGGTCAGCGGGAAGCCGAGGAAGGGGAAAACCGCCAGGCTCACCACCGACAACACCAGCAGCTTCGGGTCGAGGTCGGATCGCAAGGCGCCGCGCTCGATCTCCGAGCGCACCGCGCGCTCGACCAGCGGCGCCAGGCGCTCCGGAAATTCACGCAGGAACATGCTGCGCATCGGCCCCCCGGGCACCAGCACTTCGCGCAGCACGAAGCCGGCGATCCACGGGTTCGCCGCCCACACTCGCGTGATGTTGCTCAGAATGTCCGCCAGCTTCGGTGGGCTGCGGCCCGTCTGCAGGGCCGCGGCGATCTGCGGCGGCAGCACCCCCTGCAGGATCTCCCGGTACAACCCGGGTTTGCCGCCGAAGTAGTAACGGATCATCGCGAAGTTGACCCCGGCGGCGGCGCCGATCTGCCGGCTCGACACTGCCCGGTAGCCGTAGCGCAGAAACAGCTCCCGCGCGGCCTCGAGCAGCCGCTCGCGCACCTTGCCCGCACTCGCGCCCTTCGGCCGGCCACGTACGCGGCGCCTGCGGGCCGGGCCCGGCGGCGCCTCCTCTGCGGGCGCGTGCGCCGCCACGGCGATTTTATTAACCATCCGTGTAATTAAAGCGCCCGCCCGCCGCGGGCGCAATGGCGCCGCCGGCAGGAGCGTCGGCTTAGCACACGGCGCGCACTCGCCGCGCTGGCATAATCGTGCGCACGTGGAAACATCCCTGGGTCCGCTGCTACCTCTGTTCGAGCGCGAGCACGCCGCCGGCCGTGCGCTGGCGCTGGGCCTGCTGGTGCACACCGCCGGCTCGACCTACCGCAAGCCCGGCGCGCTCATGTTGATCGCGGCCAACGGTGAGTACTCGGGGCTCCTCTCGGGGGGCTGCCTCGAGAGTGATCTGCGCGAGCACGCCCGCACGGTCATCGTGAGCGGCCAGCCGCGCGCCGTGCACTACGACCTGCGCACGCCCGACGAGCTGCTGTGGGGCCTGGGGCTGGGCTGTGAAGGCGCCATGCACATACTGCTGCTGCGCGCAGGTCCGGAGAATGACTGGCAACCCCTCGCCCATCTTGCCGGCGCGCTCGCCGCGCACGCCGCCACCGCGATCGGCGTGGTGACGGAGTCCGCGCGCTCGGATCTGCCGGTCGGAACCCTGGCGCTGCCGAGCGCTGCACCGCGGCGCAGCGCAACGCCTGCGCTCGAGACACCGGCCGTGCACGCCGCGCTGGCGCAGTGCGCCCGCGACGGGCAGGTCGGTTGGGTCGAAGGACACTCCCCGTCCTGGAGGCTGTTCGTCGCGCCGTTGTCGCTGCCGCCGCGGATTCTGGTACTCGGCGCCGGCCCGGACGCAGCACCGCTGGTGGATTTTGCGGCCCGCCTCGACTGGAAAGTCACACTCGTCGACCATCGCCCGGCGTACGCCGTCGCCGCACACTTCCCGTCCGCGGAGCATGTCATCCAAGCCCGCCCCGACGCCCTGCGCGAGGCGCTCGATCTCGCACGCTTCTCCGCCGCCGTCGTCATGAGTCATCACCTGCCTTCCGACCTCGCCTACCTGCGCAGCCTCGCCGAGACGAGCATTCCGTACGTGGGATTGCTGGGGCCGGCCGTGCGTCGCGAGAAGCTGCTCGCGGATCTGGGTGCCGCCGCGCAGCGGCTGCGCCCCCGGCTGCATGCGCCCGTCGGCTTAGCTCTGGGCGGGCGCACGCCCGAGTCGATCGCGCTCGCGATCGTCGCCGAGTTGCACGCGTTCGTGCACCGCTCGGTGATTTGTTAGCAAAGTCAATTCGTTATGCGCTACACTTCCTGTCACATCTCGTAGATCCCCGTGGCTGATGAACGAGATTCAGCACATCCGCGAGCAACTCACCGCTGAGCGGCAGCACGCCAGCGCCGTGGCCAACGCCTGCACCACGGCATTTGCGCGTCGCAACGCGGTCGCGTTGAGCAGCGGCTCATCGCTGGAGGAATTCCGGCAGGCCTGCGTGGACTATCTGGCGTGCGTGCTCGCGTGGTTCGAAGAGCGCGACCAGCGCCTCACCGACCTGTGGGACGCACGCCCGACACCCGCGGATGAGGGGCAGCGCACACTCGAAGCTGCGTTGGCGAGTCCGGGCCGCAGCCGCGAGGCGCTCGAGAAGCTCGAAGCGGCCCTGGCGCGCACGCCCGCACCTTCGGCGGACAACCGCGCGCAGGAGAGCTGGCGCGAGTTTGCCCAGTTCTTCAACAGTGTGTGGAGCGCGCGCCGCGACGCCATCGAAGCCTGGCTCGCGGCGAACCCCAGAACCACCGACTGGCGCGTCATCGCCGGTATCGATGCCGACTCGATCCTCGAGGAGCGCCATCGCTACGCGCGCGTGCGCGCGGCCCTGCCCGCGGGCGCCTCGCTCACCTTCCCGCGGCCGCGAGGCTCGTAGCCCTTGCTGGCATCCGAGGGCAGCGGGCGCGTGGGGGATGGGTTGTACGCAGTGGTGCTGGCGGCCGGAGCCTCCACTCGCTTCGGATCGGCCAAGCAACTGGTGCGGNTCGCGGGACGGCCCCTGCTGCACACGGCAGTGACCCGAGCCGCNGANGTCACGGGGAACGCTCTCATCGTGGTGCTCGGTGCGGGGGCGGCCGAGCTGGCCCCACTGNTGAAGCACTCNCCCGGTTCGCTGGTCGTGAATCACGAGTGGCGCGAAGGCCTCGCCAGCTCGATCCGCGCCGGNATCGCGCGNCTGCCGGCGAGCTGCACCGGGGTCATGCTGCTGCTCGCGGATCAGCCGGCCGTCACCGCGGATGATCTGAAGCGCCTCGCTGGCACCTGGCGCAAGCAACCCCGGTACATTGCCGCCGCGCTGTACGCGGGAACCAGCGGCGTGCCGGCCATCTTCCCGCGCAGCGCGTTCCGCGATCTCGCCGAGCTGCGCGGTGACGTCGGCGCGCGCGCGCTGTTACGGCGCGGTGCCGACCGGGTGGTGCGGGTACCCATGCCCAGCGCAGCGCTCGACGTGGATACGCCCGAAGACCTGCTGGCGCTGGAGGCGCCCAGGTAAAGACCGTGCGCGGATCCGCGCGTGCCGGTACGCCGGATCGCTCCCGCCGGTCTTGTCTCAGGTGCGCTGCCTGGAGCGCTGCGCCGCCGCAAGGATGCGCTGTGCCTGGATGAGATGGGGACGATCGATCATCGCGCCATCGAGGCTCGCGACCCCGACACCGGGCGCGGCAGCGAACGCCGCCACCACGCGTCGCGCGTGCTCCGCTTCCGCCGCGGTGGGCGTAAACGCGGCATTGATGGCGGCGATCTGCTCCGGGTGGATGGCGAGCTTGCCGCTGAAGCCGTCGCGGCGGGCACTTCCGAGCTCACGCTGCAACCCGGCCGCGTCACGAAAGTCGGTGTGCACGCCATCGATGGCCTGAACACCGAGCGCCGCGGCGGTGAGGAGGCACGTGGTGCGCGCCAGTTGGAACGTGAACGTCAGGGCTCCGCCACCGTCGCGCTTGGCTAGAGCGCCCAGTGCCGCGCTCAGGTCCTCCGCGCCCCAGGTAAGCCCCAGCAGCCGCGCCGCAGCGGCCCGCGCGGCGTGCAGCACCGCCGGATACTGCGGCAGTGCCAAGAGTCCCTGCGGTGTCTCCGTGGCTACGACCAGCAGTCGTGTAGTGCCGCTGGCCACACCCCGCCGGGTCTCGAGCGCCGTGACATGAGCCGCCGCCTCGACAATCTCCGCGGGGGCGGAGATCTTGGGCAGCACGATGCCCGCGGGGAGCCGCTCGGCGCACACACCCTCGAGGTCTTCGCGCAGCAGGCCGCTCGCCGGTGAGTTGACCCGTACCCACAGCTGCGGCCCGGAGCCGCCGGCGTGCGAGCGCAACAGCTCACCCACCCGTGCACGCGCGGCCGGCAGGTTCGACGCGTCCACCGAATCCTCGAGATCGAGGATCAAGGCGTCCGCCTCGGTGGCGAGCGCCTTTTCCTGCTTGCGTGCGCTGTCACCGGGAACGAACAGCAGCGAGCGCAGCGGCGCCATCTGCCGCTCTGCGCTCACGCCGCCGGCCTTTTCATCATCAGCGCCGCGCGGCGGCAGGAGGCGACCTCCTCATCGCGCTGGTTCCAGGCGCGCTGCTCGAACACCACGACGCCTGAGTCCTGGCGCGACTGGCTCTCGCGCTTGGATACCACCGTGGTGGTGACGTGCAGCGTGTCGCCGATCAGCACCGGGCGCGGGAAACGCACCTCTTCCCAGCCGAGATTCCCCAGGGTCGTACCGTAGGTCGTGTCGTAGACCGACAGCCCCACCATGAGGCCGAGCGTGAATACGCTGTTCACGATCCGCTCCCCAAAGGGGGTGCCCCTGGAGTACTCGGCGTCCAGGTGCAGGGCGGCCGGGTTCATGGTGAGGGCGCTGAACAGGAGGTTATCGGTCTCGGTCACGGTGCGCCGCACCAGGTGCTCGAAGCGCTGCCCTACGGCGAATTCCTCGAAATAAAGTCCCGCCACGCTCGCCTCCGGATAGCTGCGGCTCTAGTGTTGCATAGGCTCATAACCCCAGAAAGAGGTTCACCCAACCACACGGTATTTAGAGGCCTGGAACTGCACGCCTATAGTCGGTTCGCATGTACCAGTACGACCAGCTGGACCAGGCGTTTGTCGATCAACGGGTCGCGGAATTCCGCGATCAGACGCGCCGCTATGTCGCGGGANAGCTGTCCGAGGATGAGTTCCGCCCGCTGCGGCTGCGCAACGGGCTGTACNTCCAGCGGCACGCTCCCATGCTGCGCATCGCCATCCCGTACGGNCTGCTCGCCTCGCGCCAGCTCGCCAAGCTCGCCGACATNGCGCGCCGCTACGACCGCGGGTTTGGTCACTTCACCACGCGGCAGAACCTGCAGCTGAACTGGCCGAATCTCACCGACGTCCCGGACATCCTGGCCGAGCTCGCCACCGTGCAGATGCACGCCATCCAGACCAGCGGCAACTGTGTGCGCAACGTCACCGCCGATCACCTGGCGGGCATCGCCCGCGACGAGATCGACGATCCGCGGCCCTACTGCGAGATCATCCGTCAGTGGGCCACTCTGCACCCGGAATTCACCTACCTGCCGCGCAAGTTCAAGATCGCCGTGACCGGCTCACCGCAGGACCGCGCGGCCTCCGAAGTGCACGACATCGGGCTGCACATGGCGCGCGACGCACAGGGCAACATCGGCTTCACGGTGCTGGTGGGCGGGGGCCTGGGGCGAGCTCCCATGATCGGGCAGGTGATCCGCGATTTCCTGCCGCTGGCCGACCTGCTGTCCTACCTGGAAGCGATCCTGCGGGTCTATAACCGCCACGGCCGGCGCGACAACCTCAACAAGGCGCGCATCAAGATACTGGTCAAGACCTTGGGTATCGAGCGCTTCCGCGAGCAGGTGGAAGCCGAGTGGCAGCTCGGGCGCGCGAGCGCGGCGCGCCTGCCGGCCGAGGAAGTCGCGCGGGTGCGCGGCTTCTTCAGACCCCAGCCCTACGTGGCACTCGAGGACTTCGACGCCAGCGCCGGGCGCGAGCCCGCCTTCCAGGCCTGGTATCGCTACAACACCCGTCCGCACCGCGTGAGCGGGTATCGCGCGGTGTTCGTGTCGCTCAAGGCGCACGGACAGAACCCGGGGGACATGAGCTCTGAGCAGATGGAGGCGGTCGCGGCGCTCGCCGAGCGCGTGAGCTTCGGCCTCATCCGCACCACCCACAATCAGAACCTGTTGCTCGCGGACGTGCGCCAGAGTGAGCTCTACGAGGTGTGGCTCGAGCTCGCGCGCCACCAGCTCGCCATGCCGAACGTCGGCACCCTCACGGACATGATCGCCTGCCCGGGGTTGGATTTCTGCTCGCTCGCCAACGCCGGCACGCTCGGGGTGGCGAAGCAGATCCAGGAGCGCTTCGACAATCTCGACTACCTGTACGACCTGGGCGATATCGAGATCAAGATGTCCGGGTGCATGAACGCCTGCGGGCATCACCACGTCGGCCACATCGGCATCCTCGGCGTCGACAAGCACGGTGAGGAGTGGTACCAGATCACCCTCGGCGGCTCCGCCAACGGCTTCACGGCGCTCGGGGAAGTCATCGGTCCGTCGGTGCCGAAGACCGAGGTGGGAGCGACCATCGAGCGAATCGTCGAGGCGTATCGCACTCTGCGCGCCGAGGGGGAGCGCTTCATCGACACGTTCCGCCGCGTGGGCCTTGCGCCCTTCAGGGAGAGCGCCTATGCGACGCATTCTGCGGCGGCGTGAGATGGCCGCGGACGACTGGATTCACCTCGGCGAGGAGGCCGCCGACGGCGCGGCGCTGATCGTGCCGCTCGCGGAGCTGCGCAAGGACCCGGGGCGCTGGTGGCAGTGGTCGGGACGACTCGGCGTGCGCATCACCCCCATCGATCGCGTGGAGGAGCTCGCCGAGGAGCTACCGCGGCTGGACCTGGTGGCGGTGGAGTTTCCCAGCCCCAGCGAGGGCCGCGGCTACTCGCAGGGGCGACTGCTGCGCGAGCGCTTGGGGTTCAGGGGCGAGCTGCGCGCCGTGGGCGCTGGCGTGCGCCAGGACCAGGTGTTCCTGCTCGCGCGCTGCGGCTTTGATGCCCTGGAGCTGGCCGAGGGTGAGGATGCGGACGGCGCGTGCCGCGCGCTGCAGCGCTATGACGTCGCCTATCAGCCCGGATCGCCCCAAACGGCCATCCGCAGACAGCGCTTCTTCGCGTAGGCCTCTGACGTACGCCGCGGCGCTAGCGCTGTGGCAGCGTGAGATCGGCGAACAACTGGTTCACCTCCTCGGCCGCGGCAGCGCGATGCGCCCGGTCCACCAGGCGCCGGTCCAGGTGCGGCGCCAGCAGCTGCGCAAACTCATACATGTACTTGCGTAACAGCGTGCCGCGGCGAAAACCGATCCAGGTGGTGTGCGCCGCAAACATATGCGAGGCGTCGATCGCCGTGAGGTCAGGGTCGCGCTCATCGACCGCCATGTGCGCCACGATGCCGACCCCCAGCCCGAGGCGCACGTAGGTCTGGATCACGTCCGCGTCGCGCGCGGTAATGGCGATGTTGGGCGTCAGCGCCGCCCTGGCAAAGGCCTCATGCAGAGACGAGGGCCCGGTGAAGCTGAACGTATAGGTGATCAGCGGGTATGCGGCCAGCGCCTTGAAGCTCAGCCGTGCGCCGTTGGCGAGCGGATGGCNCTTCGGCACGATGACCGTGCGATACCAGCGGTAACAGGGCAGCAGCGTCAGATCGGAGAACANNGCTTCCGAGCCGGTGGCGATGGCGCAATCGATACGATCGCTCGCCACCATCTCCGCGATCTGCTCGGAGGTGCCCTGATGCAGGTTNAGNCGCACCTGCGGGTAGCGGGCGCGGAATTCCCGGATCACGTCCGGCAGCACGTAGCGCGCCTGCGTATGGGTGGTGCCGATCGACAGGCTCCCCTTGCCCTCATCGCGCAGCTCCGTCGACAGGTGGCGGATGCTCTGCGCTTCCTGCAGGATCCGCAGCGCCCGATCGATCACCTGCTGCCCTGCCGGGGTGATGCGGGTGAGATTGCGTCCCTCGCGCACGAAGATCTGAAATCCCAGCTCGTCCTCGAGGAGCTTGATCTGCTTGCTCACGCCCGGCTGGGAGGTGTGCAGCTTGTGCGCCGCCGCCGTGATGTTGAGCCCGTTCTGGGCGACGGCGGCGAGATAACGCAACTGGTGCAGCTTCATTGGCCCAAGCCTAACCCAACCGGCACCGTCCTGTTACCGGTCCATAACCGCCGCGCAGCCCCTCAGAAGCAATCCTTCCTTCTGTGAGACGCGGGGGCGTCGTTATAGTCCCAAGCACCATGGGAGACCTGGCGGCGCTCGAACTGGAACACAAGGCGGCGGCGGTGCGCACGCAGCTGGCCGACGCCCTGGGCCAGCACGGGCGGCTCGCGTACTCGAACAGCCTGGGCGCCGAAGCCATGGTGCTCACCGACATCATCTGGTCGCACCTGCCGCAGATCGACGTCTTCAGCATCGATACCGGCCGCCTGTACGAGGAGACCTATGAGCTCCTCGAAAAACTGCAACGCCGCTACCAGCGCACCGTCCGGGTCGTCTACCCGGACGCCCAGGCGCTCGAGCGGCTGGTGGCGCAGCAGGGTGTGAACGGCTTCTATCACAGCCTCGAGGCGCGCCTCGAGTGCTGCCGCGTGCGCAAGGTGGAGCCCTTCAAGCGCGCCATCGCGGGCTTCTCGGCCTGGATCACCGGCGTGCGCCGCGAGCAGTCACCGGCCCGTGCCCGCGGCCAGGCGCTGGAGTGGGACACCGAGCACGGACTGTACAAGATCAGTCCGCTCCTCGACTGGACGGAAGCCGAGGTATGGCAGTACATCCGCGCGCGCCGGCTGCCGTACAATCGCCTGCACGATCGCCAGTTTCCGAGCATCGGCTGTTCCCCGTGCACCCGCGCGATTCAGCCCGGTGAGAGCCGCCGTGCCGGCCGCTGGTGGTGGGAGCAAGCGGAGTCCCGCGAATGTGGCCTGCATCCGAGAGCGCCTCCCGCGGCCGTGCCGGCCTGAGCCCGGAGGCGGGCATGGACTATCTGCCGGTGTTCCTGCGCCTGCGCGCCCAGCCGGTCGTGGTGGTGGGCGGCGGTCAGGTGGCGCTGCGCAAGGCGCTGTGGCTCCGCAGGGCGGGCGCGCACGTGACAGTGGTGGCGCCGCACCTGCATCCCGAGCTCGGGCAGCGGGTCGCCCGCGGGGAGCTCACGCACGTCGCCGCGGAATTTTCCTCCGCACAGCTCTTGCACGCGGTCGCGGTCGTCGCCGCGACCGATGATCGCACGGCCAACGCCGCGGTCGCCGCCGCCGCACGCGAGCGGCGCGTGCCGGTCAACGTAGTGGATGATGCGGAGCTATCGAGCTTCATCTTTCCCGCCATCATCGATCGTTCCCCGATCGTGGTCGCGGTGAGCTCCGCGGGTCACTCTCCGGTGCTGGCGCGGCGCGTGCGCG
>JGI12053J15887_10001511_pt1 | contig 10889 bp, 10 predicted proteins | sample MedBloCAOM1_O3_FD_15887 | JGI IMG/M metagenome (IMG submission 15887) | reverse complement strand
CCAGATTCCGCACCCGCGAAAGGCCCTTAAAGCCCCAATCAACCGGCATTTTGGCAGTTATGCATGGAGTAGGCGGATCACCAGCCCGAATCGAGCCCGCCTTCACTTTTCGAGCCATGGGGAAGCTTTCGTGGCAATTGGCTGGCAGGCCAAGCCGAAGCTGCGGAGCAGCGAAGGCTGGAGGCCCGGCCTGGATTTGAACCAGGATATAGAGCGATGCACTGCTCTCGCGTCGACGCTTTCCGCCACCGGGCCGACCGGATCATCGCCGATCCCGCCGCTGGGAGCCACGCTTAGCGGTTATTAACCCTAATTACCCCTTGGGCGAAAACGCGAGGTGCGCCACGAAGGTCATCCGCCACGGATTGTGCCCGATGTTGAAACGCGCCCGCGTGGCGGTGAATCCGCTGGCGGCGAGCTTGGCGATCATCCCGGCTTCGCTGTAGCGCTGCAGGCCGACCTTCGCGCGCAATTGCCGGTAGTCCGACAGCGCGGTGCTGACCAGCCCGATCATGGCGTCGCGCAGAAACCCGTGGGTCAGCGCGAAGCGTAGCAGCGCCAGCACGTCCCTGAACATCCCGACTTCGGGACGCAAAATATCGCCCACCACCAGCTGGCCACCAGGCTTCAACAGCCGTCGGATCACGGCGAAGGCGGAATCGAGTTCGTCCGGCGTCATGTATTGGGCGACCGAGTTCATGACCGCGAGATCGACCGATTTTTCGTCCATTTTTCGCAAGTCATCGAGCGCGCGCACCCGGATCCTGGTGTTCGGGGCAAACCGCGCGATCAGCCGGCCGCGCACGCCCGGCGCGGGCTCGGCGAGGTAAAGCTTGCCGCAGGCCTCCGCCACCTTGGCCGCGGACAGCGCTTCGCCGCAGGCATAATCCAGTACCACCGCATCGGGTGAGGAGATGTAACCGATGATATCCCGGGCGATGATCTGGAAATGCAGGTCGCGATGCAGCCTGCTCGCATAGATCGTATGCGTGGAATCGTAATAATCGATCCAGTCGTCCATCGCCTGTGTGTCCGGCAGAAACGGGGGTTCCGGGCGTGGAACCCGGTGCGTGTGTGATGCGTTAGATGGTCCGGCGCCGAGTGTCCACGCCGCCAATGTCCGGTTCCTAACAGGAAGGTGCAACGTGAGCAAAGCCAAGCCCGACAAAAAGTCCGACAAGGTGTCCGCCGATCTCGATACGCCGAACGATCTGCCGCAGGCCGCGGTGGACAAGATTTCGGCGTCGCTCAATGTGCTGCTGGCCGATGCCTTCGCGCTTTATCTGAAGACCAAGAATTTTCACTGGCATGTCTCAGGCCGGCATTTCCGCGACTATCATCTGATGCTCGACGAGCAGTCCGATGTGATTTTCGCCACCACCGATCAACTCGCCGAACGCGTCCGCAAGCTCGGCGGCATCACGCTGCGCTCGATCGGGCAGGTGGCCAAACTGCAGACCATCAAGGACAACAACGAGAGCTATGTGCCGCCGCGCGACATGCTGCGCGAGCTGATGGACGACAACAAGAAGATGGCGGCCGCCATGCGCAAGGCGCACAAGCTTTGCGACGATCATGAGGATTCCGGCACCGCAAGCCTGCTCGAAGTCTTCATCGATGAAACCGAGCGCCGCACCTGGTTCCTGTTCGAAGCCAGCCGCCAGGAAGGCGACAACGAGGCGTAGGGCGACCGCGTAGGGCGGGCAAGGGCGCATGTTGCGCCATGCCCACCACTCTGCGTCAATATTATTGCGCAAAGGACGGTCGGCTCGCGGCGTTTTTCATCGGCCCCGCTTCGCGCGACCCGGCGGCTTGCCTGCGGTACGTTCTCAGCCATGGTGATCACATTCACTCAGCGCAATCCGGACCTCGCGGGCAAAATCGACCAGCGAGATGGTGAACGCGCCGAGCGAAATCATGAAGAAGATAGCGACCCCGCGCTCATGCTGGAGTTGAAAGAACGCGGTTAAAAAAGCGACGACTACAAGAATCGTTACCGCAATGCTGGCGACCACCGCCCAGAAGATTGCCCGGTTCATCATGGCGGCGCGCCGCATCAGGCGTGGAAGATCGGCCTTGAGCCGGCTTCTAGCCGCATCGTCATCCGATATTCCGTTCAGGATGACTCCCGCCACGTCTCCCGGCATCTATTTTTTCGATGGCCCCAGGACCTCTTTCGCTTCCTGGAGACATGTCAGCAATTCGACATAGCTTGGTGTGTCGTCACTACTGGTTGCGGTAGTGCAGGTTGCCCTGTCCGACGGGGCAAATTGAGACCATTGGGTCTGAAGCTGCTGAAGTGCCTGCTGCTCGTCACTTATACATTTCTTCAACGGCTGTTCTTCGGTGAGGCCCGACGAAGCGGCGCTGTCAAGGCGGCAGCCCCGCGCGATATCAAACTTTGGTACGTTATCAGCCACCATAACCACCAAGTTCGATCCAAGGATCATTATTGGAACTGAGATCAGCATTGTCGCTCTCCTTTGCAAAGCGGCACCCCCCTTGCTGGAAGTTGCCTTAACCTCAACGAACGCCTCTCATGTCGAAAGGCTTCCGGTGTTCCCAATGCGGCAGTCGGCCGCCACGCGCGCAATAGCCAGCCCGATCGCTGTGAGCCGCGATCGATTCAAGAGGCAGGTAAGGGCAAAAGCGCGCTCCGCAGCGTCGCGCTTGAAATACCCATCAGCCCCTTGAAGGGGTTGTCCAGTTCCAAGATCAGGAAAATCGCACCAGCAAACGAAAGCGCGCATACAAACAGAGAGGCCATGACGACCAGATTGGCTCGCGCAAACAAAGTGAAGCTCACGAAGATCGCCCAAAGCCAAAAAACCAGAATGATCAAGAACGGAGTCGGAATCGAGCCGCCGGTCTGCGTGAACAACTGCAGACGGGTCTGCGCGCCGTCCGTGAAAGCCTGAATGGCGCGTGATTGCAGCGCACGTTGCGCATCATTGCTTGGCGACAGGCGTTCCAGTTCACGTTCGAAGGCCGCCGATTCGGCGCTCGACTCGAAATGAGCGAGCTTGCCGGCCGAATTCTCTCCCTCATGCCAAATGCGATCGGCCAGTGGCTGAAGGCTCTGCCGCAGAAGATTTCGGAGGGGAGTTGCTTCCTGACCATATTGCGCAAGCGCATCGTCGAGAAGGATTATGGTGGCGGTCATTTGCCTCACCTGGCTGGTCTTCTGATCGAACGTACTCTTCGCGGACGCGATCAATAGGCCCAGCACAAGTGCGGCCAGTGTGCCGATCAGGCCCGTTGCCACTTTTACAGCGTCCCTGGAGTCCGGATGCAGATGCGTTTCCGACAACAGTGGTCGGACAACCATGCCAACGAAAGCACCACCGAAGATCAGCGCGAAGACAAGGAGCGAGATCAATAAAGCATTCATGAGATCTCTCCGCCATTTTCGGTGAATGCTCGAGAGCGCGTCGTGCGCCCCGATCACAGTGTCGGTGACGCGGCAGGTTTTGAACTGATGTCTCGCAGGATTGTCAGTACACCCTGCGGCGAACGGCGGCCCTCCGCGGCGCGACAACGACAGGACGGACAACGGGCCGTGCGACGACGGCGGCTCCGCCGGCGCTGACGCAACCTGCGCGGTACACACCGCGCGCACAGACGACGGCGCTTGCGTCCATCGTGCCTAAAGCCATGAAACCTGCTGCCAGCAATAGTGGGATAATCGTATGTTTCATCGCCGTCTCCTTGGTTGAAGTCGTAATTCCGTCAATCTCAATTCAGCGTCGTTTGGCGGCCCTACGCCGCTTAGGCCGCGGAGAAAATTGCCGGTCTCTTCGCGAGCGTCGTTCGTCGATCGTGAATCAGGCTTTCCAGCCGATGGGCTGCCACATTCAATGTAGCCTCATCCACCGCGTTCTCGTCCCCGCTCGCGGCCTTGGTGCGCTGCGCTTTGAGAATCTCGTCAATTTCTGATTCGATATCGGACAGTTCAGCCTCCGTGCCGACGGTCCGTATCCGACGCCCCAGGGCATAGAGAGAATCGAGCGGGCCCTGCTGGGGTTCGGACTTTCCGATGCCCAGGAATTTCCAGGCCGCTGCAAACGCCGTGGCGATACCACCCAGCACCATTGGCGTCAGATAGATCCAGTTGCCGTATTCATCCATAAAGCTCTGTGTGGTGCTGTTGTAGACGGCCGCCGCTCCAGGGTGCAGCGGAAGGTAGGCATCCTGGTCGGTGCTGGGCGCGGTGATCTGTGCGAAAATGGGCTGTTCGTGCAGAAGGTCTCGGCGCACGCTCATGATCGTCTGCGTGAGCGTAGTGATCAAATCGGACCCAAGCTTCTTGTTCGCGACAAGATATAGGGAGGCTCTCAAGGTGGTCAGGTCATCGTCCGGGACCGGCGGGGCTCCTCGCAGCGTGCCTTTGGGCACGTCGAAACTTTCGTAAGCACGTTCGGACTCCGCGATTGCCCCGGCGGAGTCGATTGGGATCAGTACGGGCAGCGCCTTCGCCTGCTGAAAGAAGCCTCGCACCAAAGTCAGATATTTTTGAGTCAGGGGGATCACGATAAGCAGCGCGCCGACCTCTTTGGATTGAATGGCCTGCCGGGCGTCCGACAAAGCGATGTCCTTGAACACTTTCGGGCGGTCCAGCCCATATTCCTTGCTCAGCACATCGACAATCTTGGCATTCGCTTCCCCTCCGATCACGCCGACGCGGTGGCCCTTCAATTTGCTCATGCTGTCGATGTTCGTACCTGGCGGAGCGACGATGAGTGCGGCCACATGGCTCATGACGACGACCGCCTGCGCTTTCGACAAGTCGCCGACATCACCGCGAACCACTGCTAGATCCGCATTGCCCGCCGAAAAAGTCTTGGCGGCTTCAAGTACGGTTCCGCTGTCGATAACCTTGAGCCGCACCGGGGCGTTCGTCGAAGCGAGCCGGCTTGCGATGGCCGACATGGCCTTGGCGGCCTCGCCATCGATCGAGCCCGCCGCCACGCTCAGGGTCACCGGACGAGTGTAGTACCGATAGGCAACGAGGCTTGCGCCGGACACAAGGCCGACGACGCCAACAAGTAGGACGAAACGAAGCCAGAGCGGCAACTTCAGCGAAGTCATGCTCGTTACTCCCAATGCGCCGACCGATTGCCGTCACTGCGTACGGCTGCCTTCGCCGGCGATAAAACGTTGATGTGGTCGCTAGACGTTCACTTGCTTCCAAACGGAAATATCTCCTGAAAGCCGCCAGCGCACCTAGCAGAAAAGCGGGCGCCGCTGCCTGCGAAATAACCTGCGATAGCTGACTGACGGAGGGCGTGTCGGAAATCATTGAAATCCAGCCTTTGACNATGGTCGCAAAANGGGTGCCGGCCGCCACCACCTTCCGGACAATCGGCGACTGCACTCCGCTCTCCTAGGTCACCCGCTCCAGCGGCGGTCGCTCCCACTTGCCTTCCACCGCGGCTTCTTTCGGCCAGTAGAGGCGCATGATCATGGAGAATGGTCCCTTTGGCGCGGGTAGCCAGTTGGCTTCCTTGTCCTTGCCGGGGGATTCGTTTTGGATAACCAGCGTCAGCCCGCCGTCGGCATCGCGCTTGAGCTGTGGCAGCATCGGTGAATTGATCAGATAGCGGTTGATCGGATTTTCCACGAGCAGGCTCTGCGGCTCGTCATACATGGTCAGCGACCAGAACGCGTTGACGGGTGGCAACTGGCCCCGCGCAAAGCGCATGCTGTAACGGTTGGCGCCGTCCAGCTTCTGCTTCGTCGCATCCAAGTAATAAGCCGGATACAGCGCTTCCTGCTTCGAATTGCCGTAGATGCCGAGCACGGCCGCGCCCATCCGGTAGAGGTAATTGTTCTTCAGATACTGCCGCGAGCCGAACACGTCGCCCGAGCTCAACTTCCTCTCTTCAAAATCTTTCTTCAGGCCGGCGAAGGCAGCCCAGGCGTCGGCCATGCCCTGCTCGACGGCTGTCTTCATCTCCGGCGAGAGTTTGCTCGCGTCAAAGGTCTTGCCCGCGCCGACACCGATTTTGGCGAAGCGCGCCATGAGTGCTTGCTCGGACGGGACCGTCGGGCAGAACTGCAGCACGAAGTTCAGGATGTTGAAGAACTGCGGCGAGGTCTTCTCTTCTGCGGGCGTCAGCGGCTTGATGAAATCAATGGCCGGCGCCACTTTGGGCGCGCGCTGGCCGAGAAACGCGGAGAGCGTCTCCACCTTGTAGCCGGCCTGGACCTTCCTCACATTGTCGATGTCATCCGGGTTGAAGAGCTGAGTGCGATATCCCGGGAAAGCCAATTCGGTCTCGCAGCGAAAGACTTTCTTGACGCCGTTGGGCGTTGCGCCCTTCCAGCCGGGCCCGGCGAGCAGGAAGCTGCCGCCTCCGTTGCCGGTCGCGCGGGTGCCGATGTAGTCGAAGTTGAACGTGTAGTAATCGATGAGCTGGACGCTGAAATAGCGCTCTTTTTCAATCGCCGGTACGGTGAGCACGAGAGGTTCGGCACGCAGGTCCGCGCCGATAAAGGAGTAAAGCGTGTCCGAGTTGGGTGTCTGGATCGCCTTGTCCGCGGGCGAAAACAGACGCGCGCTGTTCCAAATCTGGTTCCAGGGCCCCTTATATTCCGGGTTCGTCTTATCTACCCAATAGGCGTGCTGGATTCGATAATTGTCCACGATCGGGAAGCCGTAGATATAGGCCTCCTTGGCGATGGCGCGGGCTTCCGCCGGACTGACGCCGGCTTGGGCGTGGGCTGCTGCGAAATGGAGTGCCGGGAGCAAGGCAACTCCACCGACAAATCCCCTTCGTGTGACGGTTTTCATGACTTTGGACCTTTCATTTCGTTCGTGCCGAACTTGCTGACATCGGTAGCGGATCTATGAGACCCGCTTGATGCCGGGTGGCTGCCAGGTGCCATTGCCCGGGGGCAGAATCGACGGGGCTTCGGTCTTCGGCCAGTACAGCCGCATGACGAGGTAGATGTCCCCGTTCGGTGCGGGCAGCCAATTGGATTCCTTGTCGGCGCCCGGCGATTTGTTCTGGATGTACAGTATCAACGAACCGTCCGCATTCTTCTTCATGCCCGGCAGCATCGGCGAATTGATCAGGTAGCGGTTGATCGGGTTTTCGATCAGCAACTGCGTCTTGCCGTCGTACATGGTCACCGACCAGAAGGCGTCCACCGGCGGGAATTGTCCGGCGGGAAAAGTGAGGGTGTATTGGTGCTTGGAGCCGTCGAGGACCTCGCCATCAGCAAGCGTCTTCGCCATTGGATAGACGGCCTCGGCCGCGTCGTTGCCGTAGATGCCGCCCTTGGCGGCGGCAGCGCGCTTCAGCCAGTCGCCGCTGTAGAATTGCCGGTCTCCGAACAGCGATCCGATTTTCCATCCATTTACGTCCTTCTGTCCGCTAGCAAGATACTTTTCAACCTTCTCTTCGCCGTCTTTCATCCCCAGTCCGATTTCAATCTTGTGCGTCAGCGGAAGGTCCTTGAAGTTGAAGGTCTTGCCCGCGCCAACGCCGATGCGCGCCAGCTTCTCGCGAATGGCGCGTTCTTCCGGCCCTGCCGGCGCGAACTGGAGAGCGAAGTCGAGATATTCGAAGAAGTTCTTCTTCACCAGCTCTGCATTGGCCTTGGGAAAGTCGATGGCAGCCGCGGCGGGCGGAACGGGCTGCTTGAGATAGGCCGACAGGGGCTGCACCTTGTAGCCGGCCTGGACCTTCTCAACATTCGGCATGTCTGCGGAATCGAAAAGTTGGGTGCGGTAGGCAACGGCAGAAAACTGCGTCGTGGACTGAAATACCTTCTTGATACCGGGCGGGGTCGCCCCCTTCCAATCGGGGCCAACAACCATGTAGTCACCAGCCTCGCTACCGGTCGCGCGGCTACCGATATATCCGTAGTTGAACGTGTTGCCGTCGCAAAGCATCACCGAATAGTAGCGACTCTTGTCAACAGCCGGCACGGAGAGAACGATCGGCTCGGCGCGCAGATCGAGCCATAACAGGGAATACGGCGTATCGCTGTTGGGCGTTATGACAGCCGTGTCCTTGTAGGTATAGACACGCGCCTCGTTTTTGATCTGGTTGAAGGGCGCCTTGAATTGCCCCGAGTTCCTGTCGACGGAATACTCGTACATAACGGCGTAGTTCATCACGATGGGCAGCCCGTAGATGAAGCCTTCCTCCGCGATGGCCTTGGCCTCGCGGATGTCAGGCCATTCCGCTTTGGCCTGCGCGTTCGCCGGGACAGCCTTCGCCGTCGTGACAGTGATTGCTGCTAGCGCTGCGGAACGAAGGAGGTCGCGTTTCGTCAACATGATGCCGGCTCCTCTTTGGGGATGATTGTGTTCGCGCGGTCGGACGCCGGCGCCGCAGCGCCGGCGCGCCGGTCAACTTCACTGAGCCGACAGACCTACCGTTGTCTGCGACTTCACGACGGGCGGCGGATTCCATTTGCCGGTAAGCGCCTCGGACTTCGGAGCATACAGGCGCATGGTCAGATTGAAGGGTGTCTTTGGCGCGGGAAGCCAATTGGCTTCCAGGTCTTTTCCGGGACTCTCGTTCTGGAAATAGAGGTCAAGCGAACCATCCGCGTTGGACTTGAACGGCATCCAGCTGCTGACCGCAAAGCGGTTCAGGGTGTTACCGACCTGGAATCCGTCCTGATCGTAAAGCGTGATCGACCAGAAGGCATTGACTGGTGGCGCGGCGCCCTTTTCAAACGTGATCGTGTATTTGTTCACGCCGTCGAGCGGCTTGCCGGTTTCATCGCCCAGATTGAGGGGATAGATGGCGTCCTCGACCACGTTCGCGCCAAGCCCTTGCTGCGAGAGAATTGCCCGCTTCAGGTAATAGTTGCCGTACACGCCCACGGTGTCGGTGTTCATCGACCAGCCATTTGCAACCCGTGCCAGCGTCGGCAGCTTCCAGGCCATCAGCTTCTGCGCGTCCTTCGGTGCGGTTTCCAGCGCCCGTTGCACGGCTGGATCGAGCTTGCCGATATCAAAGCTCTTGCCGGGCTCGATGCCGATTTTCTTCATCTGCGCGATGATCGGCTCGTCGGTGATATGAGGCGGGTGAAGCTTGAGCAATTCCGCGGCATTGGCGAAATACACAGCGGCCGTCATGGTATCGACCTGGGTCTTGGGCGGTGTCTTCATGTCGACGGTCGGGTCGGGCTTGAATTCGACCGGCTTGGGTGCTTTGCCAAAATCGGAAAGCAGGGTGACCTTGTAGCCGGCCTGAATCTTGTGGACGGCGTCATAGTCGGGCGGGCCGTCGGTCTTGGTGCGGCCAATGAGCCAGACGTACGGCGTTGGCGCTTCGATGCGCTGGGTGTCCTTCGGAATCTTGAGCTCCTCGGCGAACCTGTCGCGCAGATCCGGCCTCCAGCCCGCGGGCGTCACCAGAAACGTCCCGGCCCTGGTGCCCGTCGTCCGCCAGCCCGGCGATGCGAAGACGTCGGTCCACATGTCCAGCATCGGCAGCAGGTAGTAACGTCCATCGGTATCCGGAGCCGTGATGACGACAGGCTCTTTCGTCATGTCCAGCCATGAGACGGAATACAGCGTATCGAAGTTGGACCGCACGACGCCCTTGAAATTGGCCGGCGGGTATTCCGGCACGTTGACAAAGGTGTTCATCGGACCTTTGAAATCGCTTGTGCCGTTGGTGAATTGCTTCCGCGACACNTCCATCGACATGATGGGGTAAAAGTAGACGTAGGCNTCCACCGCGATGGCGTGCGCTTCCTGCTCGGTGATTGGNGCTGCCGCCTGGGCCAGCGCTGGAGGCGCGACCGCCGCGCCAAGGCAGAGACACAATGTCAGCTTCAGGATTCCTCGAAACATATCGAACACTCCTCTTCTGATCTGTGCAGTTTTTTGGATGTGCAGTCGTTGCTTGCGTCTGCGCTCGGTTTGCCTTGACCTCCTGGCGAATCTTGCGGCTTCCGTAGAGTTTGGTTGAACGAGCCAGCGTTCTCGCTACGGCGCAAGATAGCGCATTGCTTGTAAGAGAACATAAATCGCCGGCTGCATAAAACGCCGTAAGGCGTGTGCAGACTCGAAACAGGGTCGATAAAAGTAGATGCGATTAGGCTGCTTGACGGATGTCGCTTGAAGGGCCTCTTCGGCTGCCTGTCATGCGGGGCCCTCTATGCACGGCACTTTAGCACAAACGGATAATGAGGGCCAGCCATGGTCACTACTCCGTGCCTTTACATCGCAGCGTTGCGGGTCGTGTTTTCGAAATTCGGACTTGTGCTGTGGGCTGGTTATCCGCGACGGTCTCGGTATTCTCGGCGTGCTTATTTTCGCAGCATTTCTCGCGCTCTTTAATTATCTCACGCCCGTAACGCGCCCAATAATTGGCCGAACAGCTAGTTCGATCGCTTCCACAACGTCACCAGCGGTCCATCCGCGCCCCGCACCGGATCGGTCTTCGGCAACTTCACTGCTGGAATCGTCTTTAACGCTTTCTCGTAGTTTTCCGGCGTCGGTCGCGTGACATGCATCTGCGGTCCCGGCGGATAGGCGCCGACCACGCAGAAATCCCGGCTCGCGGACAGGCACTGATGCCCGGTGCCGGCGGGCAGGATCGCGACATCGCCCGCCGAAATCTCGAACTCCTGGCCATGGTCGCCGCCGAACCGCACCCGTGCATGACCCCGCGCGACGCCGAGCGCCTCGTGAACCGTCGCGTGGTAGTGCAGATAATCGTAGACGCCGTTGCGCCACATCTCGCCCCAGCCATTGGCGCCGAACAGTCCCTCGATGGTCTTTTCGGGGTGGTCGTTGGCGACGTCGACGGCGGCCTTGTAGACCAGAAACGGCATCGGGTTGTTGGGGACGAGGCCGTCGTCTTCGAAGATGAAGGTGAGCGGTTCGATATCGTCGCTGACAACAGACATGGCAG
>JGI12053J15887_10001510_pt1 | contig 10889 bp, 6 predicted proteins | sample MedBloCAOM1_O3_FD_15887 | JGI IMG/M metagenome (IMG submission 15887) | reverse complement strand
CAATAATGCTCCTTTCGCCGGCCGTCCTCTATTACTGGTTCCTACCCGCGCTGCTGGCGCAGCCCTTCTTGCGCACCCTGCTGATCGCCGAGCATACGGGTTGCAGCCAGGGTGGCAACGGCCTGACCAACACCCGCACCACACTGGCCGGGTTCCCGATCCGCCTCCTGATGTGGAACATGCCCTATCACGCCGAGCATCACCTGTACCCGTCGATCCCGTTTCATCACCTGCCGGCGCTGCACCTCAAATTGCGCCGGCAACTGAAGCATGTCGCGCCGGGCTATGTGGCGGCCAACCGCGCGGTCATTCGATCGCTTTAGGAGCGTTCGGCACGGGGAGGCGCCTCAAACGTCGAGGGTGCGGTCTCGCTCCCAATCGGTCAGATGCGACATGTAGTCGAGCCATTCGGCCATGCGCAATTTCACATAGGAGTCGACAAACGGCGAGCCGAGCGCCTGCCGCAACATCGTGCTGGCGTCGAGAGCGCGCAAGGCGTCGAGGAGATTGGCNGGAAGACGGCGCACCCCCTCGTGCNCCCGCCCGGGCTCGTACATGTTGAGGTCGAGCCGCTTCCCTGGATCCCGCTCGTTGACGATACCGTCGAGGCCGGCGGCGAGGATGCCGGCCTGCAGCAGATAGGGGTTTGCCGCGCCATCTGGTAGCCGCAGCTCGAAACGGCCGGGCTCGGGTATCCGCACCATGTGTGTGCGATTGTTGCCGCCATAGGTGACGGTGTTCGGCGACCAGGTAGCGCCGGAAATTGTCGGCCGCGCGTTAATGCGCTTGTAGCTATTGATGGTTGGATTGAACAAGGCGGTCAGCGGCTCGGCCGCGGCCAGGATGCCGCCGAGAAACGAATAGCCGAGGGTGGAGAGCCCGGCCTCGTCGACCGGGTCATGGAACAGGTTGGCGCGACCCGCGCCATCCCAAAGCGACACATGGGTATGGCAGCCGTTGCCCGTTAAATGGGCGAACGGCTTCGGCATGAACGTCGCCCGCAACCCATGCTGCTCCGCCAATTGCTTGACCATGAATTTGAAAAAGACGTGCCGGTCGGCGGTCACTAGGGCATCGTCATAAGTCCAGTTCATTTCGAACTGACCGTTGGCATCCTCGTGATCGATCTGGTATGGGCCCCAGCCGAGTTCTAGCATCGCATCCCCGATCGTGCGGATCAGCTCAAACTGCCGCAGGAGCGGCGCCGGGTCATAGCAAGCCTTCGACTGCCGGTCGTTGGCATCGGCGATCGTTTCGCCATCCGGATTAAGCAAAAAGAACTCGGCCTCGACCCCGCTCTTGAGCCGATAACCCAATGCCTCGGCCGACGCGATCTGGTCCTTCAGCGTCTGGCGCGGCGATTGCGCCAGCGGCACACCGGCTAACCGGATATCGGCCATGACCCAGGCAACGTCCTGCTTCCACGGCAACACGATCATGCTCGCCGGATCGGGGATCGCGAACATGTCCGGATCGGCTGGCGTCAAGTCGAGATGAGTCGCGAACCCGGCGAACGCCGCGCCGTCGTGTTGCATCGCCCCGATTGCTGCCGTCGGGACTAGCTTTGCCCGCAAGACGCCGAACAGATCGACGAAACCGATCATAAAATACGAGATCGCCTTTTGAGCGGCGCGCTCGGCAAGCTCGTGTGACATCGACCTGGCTCGCGATGGTTGTCGTCGGAACCGCGCAAGTGCCATGCCACGCTGGCGCAGCTTCGGTCTGGGATTAGGATACTGGTCGTCGAACAAAGCGAGGCAGCAATGATCCGTACCGGTGAGGAGTATCGCGCCGGATTGCGCGACGGCCGCGAAATCTGGATCGACGGCGAGCGAGTCGCCGATGTAACCGAACATCCAGCATTCAGGCCGATCGTCGCCGCCAAGGCGCGCATGTACGACATGGCCCATGAGACGGCGTCGGCGGCCCTGATGAGCTTCGCTGAGGGCAGCGAGGCCTTTTCGATCCTGCTGCGGCCGCCGACCGAACAGGAGCATTGGCACGAAAAGTGGCGCGCCGTCGACGCTTACCTCAACGACATCAAGGGCGTCGTCACGCGCGTCGGCGACGAGACCGTCGGCGAGATGTGGTCGTTGTTTGACGGTCGCGACGTCCTCAACCAGATCGATCCGCGCTTCGGTGACAACATTGAGCGGCATATTCGCCGCGTGCTCGAAGCCGACATCTTTCACGTTTCCGCGAATACCGATCCCAAGGGCGACAGGTCGAAGCGGCCGCAAGACCAGGATCCCGACATGATGGTGCACGTGGTCAAGGAGACTGACGCCGGCCTCGTTTTGCGCGGTGCCAAATACGAGACCGCCGCCTCCTATGCCGACCAGGCGTTCCTTAAACCGACCATCGGTGCCTGGAGCGAGGAGCAGCTGTCGGATTACGCCGTCGGCTGCATCGTGAAGATGGGAGCGCNGGGGGTGAAGCATTTGTGCCGCGCGGGTTTTGCCGGGCGTGNCGACCCCGCCGACTACCCGCTCGCGAGCCGCTTCGACGAGGTCGATACCTTGCTCGTCCTCGACGATGTGCTGATCCCTTGGGAGGACGTGTTCTTTTATCGTCACACCCGCGCCGCCTCTTATATCCGCGGCACCCTGCACCGCTATTCCGCGTTTCCCTACGTGCTGCGTATTCTCTACACGGCCGACATGATGATCGGCGCGGCGTTGTGGAACGCGCGGCAGACCGGCCTCGACAAACTGCAGGCGGTGCGCGAGAAACTCGCCGACCTCGTCTGCTACCGCGAGGGGATCAATGCCCATCTGATTGCCGCGATTGCCCAAGCGCAGCGTAGCCCTGGCGGGCTGTTGATGCCGCATCAGTCGCTGCTCTATGCCGGGCGCGTCCATGCTTGTGCGAACCTGCCACAGATGATGCACATCGCTCGCGAACTGTGCGGCGGGCAGCTTTGTATAACTCCGAATGCCGCGGCCTTCGCGGGTGGCGGATCGCGCGACTGGCTTGAGAAATTCTACACGCTCAACGCCAACTGGCAGGCCGAGGATCGCCGTAAACTCCTCGCCTTTGCCCGCGATCTCCTTAACTCGGACTATGCCGGTCACCGTCTGACCTTCGTCCAGTTCGCACAGTCGCCGCATTTCAACCATCTGAGCGCGGTCTATAACGCATTCGACTTTTCGGGACCGCTCGATTTCGTCAGACGCTGCGCCGCGCTTTCCGACCGAGTTGAGGGCGGCTGATCTCTGGCCCTGCATTTGCACGCGGTGTGGAGGAACCGCCGGAGGAAGTCCGATGCGAGATCAGCGCCGCGGCGAGATGATGAAGCTTGGTGCTTTCTTTCATCCGACAGGCAACCATGTCGCTGCTTGGCTGCATCCGGAAGCGCAGATCGATGCCGGCACCAACTTCTGGCATTACGCGCACATCGCGCAAACCGCCGAGCGCGGCAAGTTCGACCTGATGTTCGTCGCCGATGCGGTTGCGGTGCGCGACGGCAACCTCTCCGCGCTGAGCCGCTGGCCGCAGTACATGGTCTACTTCGACCCGCTGACCTTGTTGCCTGCGATCGCCGCGGTCACCAAGCATATCGGCGTCGTCGCCACTGCGACGACCAGCTATAACGAGCCCTACCATATCGCCCGAAAATTCGCCTCGCTCGACCATATCAGCGGCGGTCGCGCCGGCTGGAACGTGGTGACCTCGTCAGCCGTCAACGAGGCCCAGAACTTTGGGCGTGAGCAGCATTACGAGCATGGCGAGCGCTACGACCGGGCGAACGAGTTTGTCGAGGTCGTCAAGGGGCTGTGGGATAGCTGGGAAGACGACGCATTCATTCGCGACCGCTCTACCGGCCGCTATTTCGACCCTACGAAGCTCCATGCGCTGAACCACAAGGGAAAGAACTTTTCGGTGCGCGGGCCGTTGAATGTGGCGCGGCCGCCGCAGGGTCATCCGGTGCTGTTCCAGGCCGGCTCGTCGGAGGCGGGTCGCGAGTCGGCGGCACGCTTTGCCGAAGGTGTGTTCACGCCGCAGCACACGCTCGCGGGCGCGCAGGAATTCTACCGCGATCTGAAGGGGCGGATGGCCAGATACGGCCGCCCGCCCGAGGCGCTGAAGATCATGCCGGGGCTTAACGCGATCGTTGGCCGCACCGCCAAGGAGGCCGAGGAAAAACACCGCTTCCTGCAATCGAAGATCCATCCGGATGTCGGTCTTGAATTGCTGTCGAACCAGCTCGACAACATGGACCTGTCCGAATACGACCTCGATGGCCCGTTGCCCGACATTCCGGATCAGGTAGCCGCGCTCGCCGGTCAGACCTCGATGCGCAACATCGTTCGCTGGGCGCGGGAAGAGGGGTTGACCATCCGGCAGATTTACGAGCGGTTTGCTGGCGCGCGCGGCCAGCGGACGCTGATCGGGTCGCCGATCGACATTGCCGACGACATGGAAAAATGGTTCCGCAACTACGGGGTCGACGGCTTCCTTGTGCACCCGCCATATCTGCCGGGCGGGCTCAACGATTTTGTCGATCTGGTAATCCCGGAACTACAGAACCGCGGGCTGTTCCGCACCGAATACGAGGGCGCGACCTTGCGCGAAAACCTGGGCCTGAAACGGCCGCCGAGCCGCTACACGACCGCTACCATCTGACGACCGAACCGACCTCAGAACTCGCGCAGCACCTCGCGCAACGTGCTGCCGGCATAGGCCTCGCGTGCCAGCCCGCGGCGCTGCAAGGCCGGCACCAGCCCTTCGCAGACCTCGTTGATAATGCGGCGGCTGATGCGCTGGAACGGCGTGCTGATCAGGAACCCGTCGCCGCCGATTGCCTCGATCGCTGCCGCCATGCGATCAGCGACCTCGTCCGGCGTGCCGATCAGGTCGAGCCCGCTATCGAAGCGTTCGGAGGCGAGCTGCCGCAAAGTCTTGCCGCTGCCCCACTGCGCAAACTTGTCGAGCGAACCCTGTTCGCCATTGGTTGTGATCCGTGGCAGCGGCGCATCGAGATCGAATTGCGAGAAGTCGATATCGGTTATCGAGCCGACCGACGCCAGCGCCGCCTCGATAAAGCTCGGCGAGGTGACCATGCGGCGGTGCTTGGCGCGTGCCTCCTCACCTGTCTCGCCGAGGATCGGATAGACTAGGTACAGCACCTTGATCTGATCGGGGTCGCGGCCGAAGCGGGTGGCGTGCGCGCGAACCTCGTCGCGATATTCCTTCATCCCGGCGATGCCGTTTGCGGTGGCGATGATCGAATCGGCATGTTTCGCTGCAAATGCCCGGCCGCGTGGCGATCCTCCGGCTTGGACGAAAACTGGCCGCCCCTGCGGCGACGGCACGGTATTGAGCGGGCCGCGACACTTGAAGAATTCACCCTTGAAATGGATCGGATGGACCTTAGTGGAATCGGCGTAGACCCCGCGCTCGCGATCCATGACCACCGCGTCGGCTTCCCAAGAGTCGAACAAGCGACAGACCAGATCGACATATTCATCTGCCATTGCATAACGCACCTCGCGCGGCGGCAGCTGGTCGATCCCGAAATTCTGCGCCGCGGCATCTTCGCCGCTGGTGACGATGTTCCAGCCGAAACGGCCGCCCGAGATGTGATCGAGCGTCGCCGAGAGCCGCGCGAGCATGAACGGCGGATAGGCCAACGTCGACATTGTCGCGACGACTCCCATCCGGCTGGTAGAAGCAGCGATCATCGCAGCGAGTGGCATCGGATCATGCTTCGGCACCTGAAGCACGTGCTTGAGCGCTGCCTCCGTAGTGCCGCGATATGCCTCGGACACCATCAAGGTGTCTTCGAGAATGATGTAATCGAAGCAGGCGCGCTCCATCGCCTGCGCCATCTCGACGAAAAACTTGCCATCCCACGGCGACCCACCATGACTGAACGGTGTATTCCAGTCGCCGGGCGTAAAATTAGTGAACCAGGCAAGGTGAAACCGCTTCCGCATCTTCGATCCCCCACCAAACAAGGTGTCGCCGGAGAGTACTAGCGACGAATCGCAAGATGCGNGCCAGGCCTGTGCCAGACGAGGGCGGACGATAGTTTTGTCACGATGACGAGCGTTGGCTTCAAAGGGGCAAGGCAACTCAGACCTGACGCTTGCGGTGACGGCGTCTTGCCATTGTGGCGCCGCCTCGGGCTCTGAGCTTGCAGTGGGGTCGGCCACTTCGCCGCGTCAGCGCCGGCTTTGCCCAAAAATGCGGCGAAATGTCGCTGGCCTGGAAATTGCTCTGCTCGCGGAAACGGATCGGTCCAGAACAAAGGAGGCGGCGAATGGCTCATGGGATGACACGCCGCGAGTTCGCTGCAGTCAGCGGAGCAGGACTTGTTGCCCTTGCTTCCGGCAGGCCGGCGCTAGCGGCGGCCGACAGTAAGACGTTGCGCTTTGTCGTACGAACCGATCTGCGCGTTCTGGATCCAATCTGGACGACCGCGTACGTTTCGCGCAATCACGGCTACATGATCTTCGACACGTTGTTCGCGCTTGACTCGACGTTCAAGCCGCAGCCGCAAATGGTCGACGACTACAGCATCTCGCCGGACAAGCTCGTCTACCGCTTCGCCCTGCGCCCGGGGCTCAAATTCCACGATGGCCAGCCGGTTCGCGGCGCCGATTGCGTCGCCTCGCTGCGGCGCTGGATGGCGCGCGATGCCCTCGGCCAGGCGCTTGCGGCCACGATCGAGGAGATGACGGGCGGCGACGACAACAGCTTCGCGGTCCGGCTCAAAGAACCGTTCCCGCTGCTGCTCGACGGATTCGCTAAAATATCGAGCCTGGTGCCGTTCATAATGCCCGAGCGGACGGCGAGGACAGATCCCTTTGCGCAGATCACCGACACCGTCGGATCCGGCCCGTTCAAGTTCGTGCGAGAGGAATTCGAACCCGGGCACAAGGCGGTCTACGTCAAGAACACCGACTACGTGCCGCGCAGCGAGCCGCCGGATTGGGCAACCGGTGGCAAAGTCGTCAAGGTCGACCGGGTTGAATGGCTCGTGATTCCCGAAGTCTCGAGCGCAGCGGCGGCTCTCGCCAACGGTGAAGTCGATTGGTGGGAGAACCCCACACTCGACCTGGCCCGGATGGTCGCGACCAATCCCGACATTACGGTTGTCGACACTGACCCGCTCGGCAGCATGGGCCTGTTGCGGTTCAACCAGCTGCTGCCACCCTTCGACAACGTCAAAATGCGTCAGGCCGTGCTCGCAGCAACCGATCAGGCGGAGTTCATGACCGCCTTGGCCGGCGACCCCAAGGACTGGAAGCGCTGCGCCTCGTTCTTCACTTGCGGCACGCCGATGGCTAACGATTCGGGCGCCGCGGTGCTGACTGGAAAGCGCGATTTGGATGCGGCGAAGCGGCTGATTGCCGAAGCCGGATACAAGGGCGAGAAGATCGTCGTGCTCGACGGGGTCGACTTGCCTACCAGTCATGCCCATGGGCTGATTGCCGCCGATCTGCTCAAAAGGCTGGGGTTCAACGTCGAACTCGCGACCAGCGATTGGGGCACCGTGGTCACGCGCCGGGCATCGAAGAAGCCGGTCGTGGAAGGCGGCTGGAATGTCTTCGGCACCGATTTCCTGGGCGCCGAGATGCTCAACCCTTGGCTCAACCCGCCGCTCCCCGCCAACGGCGACAAGGCGTGGTTCGGCTGGCCCAAGGACGACAAGATCGAGGCAATGCGGAACGAGTGGCTCCAAGCCAGCGACAGCGAGACCCGCCAGGAGATCGCCGGCAAGATTCAGGAGCGCGCCTTCGAAACGGTTCCCTATATCCCGACCGGACAATATTTGCCGAAGACCGCCTATCGCAAAACCCTGAAGGGCGTCATCAACGCCCCAGCCTTGTTCATGTGGAACGTCGAGAAAGTCTAGCCTAGGGAAGCTTTCTTGCGGTGGCGGGGGTCACGCGATCCATCAGAAAGCCCATTGCCTCGATTCCGGCGGAATGCATCACGCGGCTTTCGGTCGGCCGCCTGCCCGAGGCGTCCGAGAAGGTGTCTCGAACCGCGCACCAGAAGGCGCATAGGACGCGATACATTGACGCGCAGTCCGCAGGTGAAGTAGCCGACGCTTTGTACGACGCGAGAGCGCCGAGGGGACTCCCGATGCTGTTCCGTATAACTTTGATGAGCGCCGTGTCGGTCACGACCGCTCCCGGAGTATCCGTGGAAAGGCGTCGAATGATGCCGTGAAACGGGGAATCAGGGCTGGTATTCAGGTGGTTGACGAGTTCGCTTGGAATCCGTCGCGGGGCGAGATCGCGAGGCAGTTCGGCATCCACTTCGGGCAGCAATTCGTTGATCAGCCTCAGCGGCAGCGGCCTCGCCTTATTCACCAAAACGAACTGTTCCCGGTGAATGGATAAATCTTCTGAGACGAATGCAACCACCGGGACAGGAAAACTTTTGTTTTTAGCGTGCGCGAGCGCAATAGAGCGCTGTTGCTCGTCGACGACCCACGCCAACTTCGTGCCGTCGCGCGGCATCGGAATGCGGAGAGTGCCGGATTCCGATGTCCGCAGATCTCCAGCAGGTTTAGTCCCACGACTTTTCGTGAATNTCGCGCGCGGTGAAATCGCCAGAATAATTGCGTTCGGAAATAATACTGGCCCGCGATCAAGAAATTCCGTAATCGCCTGAACGTGACTACGGATATCCTTACGCTGGAACCCGTGGAGCGTCCCTTCGGAGTCTCGATGGACCCGGCTGATCTCGGCAATACGCAGGAGGTCGGCGCCCGGCAGAAAAAATGCGTAAACGTGAACCCCCTTTCCCTGGCTCGTTTTTGAGGGCGCGTACCGCGAGGAGCGGATCGGTCTTCCGACTGCACCTCATTTTGCTGCGCTCCGCTCCATCGCTATTCTATACAGCCGGCTAAAGCGCGCCTGCTCGCAGGCAACATGCTCCTCGTCCCGCAAGACTCGAAGCAGACGGCCAACCCCTGTGGTCTGTGGTAGGTACCGCTCGATGATTGCCAAAATCTCGAAATCATTCATCCGCGGCCGCTCGAATCGGCACGGGGGGTGTCCAGACTCAAGTGCCCGCTGGACCCAGTCCTGATGGGTCTCGACGTCACCGTCCGGCAGCACCGGAAGCCCTTTGATGGCGAAGTGGGCACCGTATTTCGCGCACGATTGGGGGCAGTCAATATCGTTCTGGGCCTTGCGGGATTGTCGCACTTACCCGAACAGACTCTACTCCGAAAGACTCGGTAACTACTAGAATCGAGAGTCAGTCTAAGTGTCGCAGATAAGCATAACGACTTTATTTTTGCGTATTTGAAGGACAAGAGCCTCGTCCACGATAATCTCGCCACTCGTGGTCGCTACGAGGGATTTGCGTTAATTAAACAAGATGACACATGGCGCGCAAAGGATAAGCGAGACAATGACCTCGACACTTTTCCGGTATTCCAAATGGACGTTTGGATGGCGGATCCAAAGGTGCAATCAACTGTCGGCGTACCGACTCCAAAAAATGTGGAAGAAATAGTCAATTTCGCATTCCAATTGCATCTTCTATCTCAAGGGAAGGGTACTTGGACATCGGCGGGACATCTGGTTCGGCTTCTTCGAAGAGACGGGTGGATACCAGACCTTGCGCAAAGTTACGGAAATCCATTTTTACTTGGCGTTGATGCGCTTGCGCTGTTGCGTCAGGTTATCGCGTTGGATGGATTTATGATTAGAGAATTGCTTCGAGTTCTCTTGGAAAAGACGCCGCACTCGAACAGTGCGCTAGTGACTCGTGACGATATCGTCAAAGACTTCGTGAGCCTGGTTGGTAAAAGTGATCGAGGCGCTTCCAAGTTATTTCCCTATGCCGGCGATATACAAAGCCAAGGAATTTAAAAAGTTAGTCGAAAGTACGTCCAAAAGGCGCGCCGGCCAAAGTGGGGCGCCGGGAGTCTTAGAACATCGCGTGTCTCCTCGTCTAGAATGGCTAGTTGATTTAGGCTGTCTATCGAAGAAGGGATTACCTAAAAATAGCTTTACCTATCGTGTCGAACCGCCTGCAAAGTTGCTTTTGGATGATCTAGATAATTTCGTTGGTGATCTGCATTGGGCCGAAAACGTCGCTATATCCCAGTGGATATCAAATCCGACATGGGATAGTTTGCGATCAAAGATCCGAATCGACGATAAAACAACCGCGTTCTTAAAAGCATATAAGCTTTTGTAACGTCCCATAGGCCCTGCTCCATTGAGCGGCGTTGTATTCGCTTTTGTGTTAATATTGACATCAACTAGAAATTTTTCGGAAGTTGAAAAAGCATTTATTGATTTTTCCCACGAGACTCGCGGAGCGACACTCTCTGGGAGCCGACTTCAACGCACTCCACAAAACATTGACATACCGGATAAGCTGCTCCAGAACATAGAGGTCTAGGCCAGATTTACGGGTTTGAAAGGGGAAGCGAGTTCTGGTTGGAGCTTGGCTTTCTTGAGAGGGCTGCTTTGATCTGGGCAGAAGAGAATGACGCCATTTGACCGGTCCTTTCAGATCAAGCGCGGCGGCCGGTCGGGATAATTGGTGAAGACCGGTCGTGTCCCTGGTGCCACCTCTCCAAGGTGGCCGAGATCAAATCGGAATTAGCGGCCGACTTCAATTCCGGAGTCGGCGGCCGACTTCGCCCGGAATACGCAGCGATTGTGTCCCAGGTCGTGGTGTAGAAGCGGCTATCCTGAGCAGGGTAGGCTGCTCGGTCAGGCTGCCACTGTCGGCAGAGTGACAAGGGGAGCATCGCTCAGAGGGGTGATGGTTTCCAGGCTCATGTAGCGGGCACGCTGGACGGCCCACTCGTCGTTTTGTTCCAGCAGCAAAGCGCCGATCGAGCGGATCACGGCAGCCTCGTTGGGGAAGATGCCGACGACCTCGCTGCGTCGCTTGATCTCGCC
>JGI12053J15887_10001509_pt1 | contig 10890 bp, 4 predicted proteins | sample MedBloCAOM1_O3_FD_15887 | JGI IMG/M metagenome (IMG submission 15887) | reverse complement strand
GAGACGGGGCGGGTGTAGGCCCCGCCCCAGCCTCGCGGATCAGCTTCTGCCGCCGACTTAGCAACAGTTACCGATTCGCCCCTCGGCCGCGCTCGGCANGGCATCCCCGAATTTAGCCTGCACGCATCACAAGTAAGTTGCCTGTCCGTTCCGTCGCAGCCGCTCGTTGTTCCTCTCGTGTCCTGCGCTCAGCCCGAATGGCCGCGTTGGCAGGTCGCCTATAGCCGCCTGGTAGAACCGAGAACTCCCGGACCACCTGGCTGTTGCATACGGTGCATTCGGAGCCAATCGCAGCATGAACTCGCCCACGCAGGCATATACCGCAGTAGAGATCGCCTGTCGAAGGAGAGTACCAAGCCTTTCGTTGCGAGCCTGTAGACAACTTTCGCATCACAAAATGTCTTTGATCAATCACCGCGCTACCTCTTCCCCAAAAAACAAATGGCCCACGAGAGAATTCCTCATGGGCCATTACGACTGTTCTTCAAAAAACTCTAAGGAGTCCGGCTAACTGAACCGGCATTCACCTGAACAAGCCACTGCCCACGCTGTGTTCGAACAACACAGGCGACAGAGTGCCGAGGTGGTGAAATGCATCATCATGGTTATGATACCACCGGATTAGTAGTTTTCCGAAGGCGATGCTACGCCTCCGCAGTCGACTGTAGGATGAACGGGTGTCGTTCCCTCAAATTGCATTGTCCCAAATGTCGATACAGACCTTAAATCGAGAGTCATGCTGTTCTTTCGCTGAGCGTGCAATCTAGTAACTGCTCCGTGATGCTGCGATAGGTAAGTTCCGTCAGATTTGGGATGCTTGTTGGTTCTTTCCATTTTCAAGAGACGGTTGGGAGAGTTTACACGACGTGGTCGGCGGGCGCCATTCTCGCTATCGCCCATCGAACAAAGAATTCCCGTTCCCACCCCGACTCGTGTATATTACATTTCACCCAGGTATGAAGAGCACCCTTCAATTCGCAGACATACGCCCCACGCGCAGGTTCTGTTGTTGCCTCATACTCGTACGCTGTAGCTAATCTCTATTTTCACCTCGACAATTTGGGCTGTAGTTGGGAATTGAAATTCTTCGGTTTGATTTCTACCCACCCGCCGCCGTTCCCACCACTGACTGGTCTGATCATGCGTTCGGAGGTCGGAGCAACACTCCTACTTCGTCCCGACTAGTCCGGCATCCGCAGCCAAAGCGAAGAACATGCGCTTGTTGCTGTTATGTGATATCTGAACCTGGAAGTTTGCCTAATCCAGTACCTATTCGAACGAGTTGAGGAGTGTATGAGGAAGATCGTCGGTTTATTTCTACTATTGGTATCGTCAGTTCCACTCAAAGCAGAAAAGCGAACTACCTCGCCCGAACAGGCATTCGGTTTTAGGCCGGGCGCGGATCGCAAGCTAGCGGACTGGAAGGAACTGACCGCCTATTTCAAGAAGCTCAGCACGGAGTCCGATCGGATTCGATATGAGGAGGTCGGAAAGACTACTGAGGGCCGGCCGTTCATCACGGTAACGATCTCCTCCCCCGAAAATCTTGCTCATCTGGCGCACTACCAAGAGATTCAGGATAAATTGGCCGATCCGCGGACAACGTCCCCCGAGCAAGCGAAAAAGCTTATCAGCGAAGGGAAGACCGTCCTGGTCGTTACCTGCAATGTGCATTCAACCGAGATCGCCAGCTCACAGAGTGCAACAGAGTTTGCATACCAGCTAGCGACCGGCGACACACCCCGCATTCGCTCTATTCTCCACAATGTCATTGTAGTTCTCGTTCCTTCGCTCAACCCCGATGGTCAGCAGCTAGTGGTCGATTGGTACAAGAAGTATCTCGGTACGCCGTATGAAGGCGGCAGCCCGGTTGTTTTGTGGCACCACTATGTGGGGCATGACGACAACCGTGATTGGAGCTCTTTCACTCAGGTAGAAACTCGTCTCGCGGTCGAGAAGGTCATCAATCCATGGCATCCGCAGATTCTCTACGACATCCATCAGATGGGATCAAACGGACCACGGATCTATCTGCCGCCATGGGTCGATCCAGTCGACCCGAATGTGGATCCGATTCTGGTCGAATCCATGAACGCACTTGGCACAAATACTGCGCTTGAAATTGGGCAAACGGGCAAGCAAGGCGTGCTGATTCACGGGGTGTACGATTTCTGGTCCCCTCTACGTGACTACATCGCTCTTCACAACGGCTTGCGCGTGTTGACCGAGTCCGCAAGCGTCGACATTGCATCGCCGATCAACATTCCTTTCGAGAAGTTAGACCACGGCATCGGCTATGACGCGAAGGTAGCAACCTGGAACTTTCCTGATCCGTGGAAAGGTGGAGCATGGCACTTGAGTGACATCGTCGACTATCAACTCGACGCTTTCTTCTCGATCGCAAATAATGCCGCGGAATATCGTGAGCGATATCTGAACAACTTCTACCAGATCGGCGTTCGCGCGGTGAATCCCAAGGCGGGCCCTTCTGCCTATATCATTCCTGCCGAACAGACAGACTCAGCTACCACTGCGAGACTTATTAACATCCTGCGTACTGGCGAAGTCGATGTGGAGCGAGCTACCTCTGACTTCAACGCGGACGGAAAGCATTATTCGAGTGGCAGCTACGTTGTGCAGCTCGCCCAACCTTACGGAGGGTTTGCCAAAACCCTACTTGAGATCCAGGATTACCCCAACATCCCCGAATACCCTGGTGGACCACTACAGCGACCGTATGATGTAACAGCACAGACCCTTCCCCTTCTGTTTGGCGTGACTGCAGTTCCGGTGAAGGACAAGATCAGCGTTGCCAGCAGTAAGGTGGATTTTGCGAAGGCCGCTGCCGGCCACTTCGAGAAGTCGTCAAGCGGCAACGGTTATCTGATCGCGGACAACACGAACAGTAGCCTCTACGCCTTATTTGCATTACTCGCGAAAGACGTGCGAGCGTATCGGCTGACCGGCGCGGGCTTCGACCCCGGCACCATTTACGTCCCGCAGCAGGAGGGTATCGATGGCAAGCTGGAAGCGATCGCTGAAAAGTTCCCGATCAACATCCGTCCCGCGGCGGTCGCTCCGACCGGTAATGCCCTTCTGGTCCACCTTCCCCGCATCGGCCTTTATCAAAGTTGGGTAGCCTCAATGGATGAGGGCTGGACACGTTGGATCTTCGACCAGAACGGAATTCCTTATACGCGTCTCGTTGATGCCGATATCCGCAGGAGTGATTTGAATCAGCGCTTCGATGTCGTCCTGATTCCAGACAATTCCGCCTCCGCAATTACATCGGGCCAGAGAGGGCCTGGAGGCGAGAGCACAGGTAGCTCGCCAACTACTCAAGGTGGAGGGGCTGCTGGCGGGAAGCGGGGGGCTGCAAGCGTTCCTGTAGCCCGTGCCGCTGGAGATGATGTCGCTCGCGGTCCTCAGGCTCCTTCTGAGTTCAAGGGAGGACTTGGCGACAGCGGACTTAAGAGTCTCAAGGCGTTCACCGAGGCTGGCGGGACCATCATCACGCTCAACAGGGCATCCGAGGTTTATGTGGGTAAGGAGAGCGGCAGAATCGAGAATGCCCTCGATGGAATCGACCGCAAAGCATTCTTCATCCCCGGATCGATCCTGCAAGTAGCTGTGGACACGTCCAATCCCATCGCGTTCGGATCGACTCCAACTGTCCCCATCTTCTTCGAGAATGGCCCGACTTTCAAGGTCAATGGCGACGCACATTCTGTCGCGTTCTTCAATACCGACAAACCGCTTTTGAGTGGATGGATTCTTGGAGGGCAGTTTCTCAAAGGGACATCGATCATCGCAGAAGAATCGGTAGGCAAGGGACGAATCGTTCTCTTTGGTTTCCGGCCTCAATACCGCGCGCAATCTGAAGTGACTTATAAGTTCCTCTTCAACGCGTTGCTCTATTCCAGTTCGAAGCCAGCTTCGATCGGAGCTTCCACAGCACGACGTTCCAATTCGACAATCGATCACAAAGGAGCAGAGTGATGGCCCCCAGCTACACAAACCTTCGTCGTTGTTGTCTCCACTCCTAGATCCCTACTAGATCGATAAGGTGCTCGAAGCCGCCAGTTCAACTGGAGCATTGCATCAGTGCGCCTTCTGTATCGATTCTCTTTGTTCGGCTCGTTGGTGAACTTCTTCGGAGGCCTCATGTTCTACGTACGAAATTATCGAAATCCCATCCTGAGTTTCCGAATCCATATGAAACTGGCTACTCTCGCAGCGATTGTGGCGTTATTGGCGTTCTCGTCAGGTAATGTCTCTGCGCAAACCTCCGCCGACGGCACGATTCACGGGCGCATCGCGGATACCTCAGGAGCCGCCCTGGTGGGAGTCAACATTGTTGCCCATAGTTCCGCGGTCGGAGGCTCTTTCAAGGCAGAGAGCGACAGTGAAGGAAATTACCGTCTGACGGATTTGCCGCCGGGCACCGACTACGTGGTTGAAGCGAGTACTGCGGGCTTTGAAAAGTTCGTCCGTAGCGGGCTGGTGGTTCGCGCTGGTCTCAATGTGACCGTGGATATCGCCCTCAACATCGGATCACAGTCGCAAACCGTGGAGGTCTCAGGCGAAGCTCCATTGATCGATACGCAGAGTGCTGAGCAGGCCACCAATCTAAGCGGCGAGTTGCTCCGCAATATCCCAATCACCGGTCGCCACGATTGGTCTGATTCTTTACAGCTCACGCCCGGAATTATCAGTGCTTCCAGCGACGCGCAGGGGGGCCAGACGTACTTCCTGCGGGGTTCGGAGAATGAGAACCATGCCACGCTCTTAGACGGCATGGACATTGGCAGCTTTGGCCAGAACTGGCCGTCCAATACGATCAGTATTGCTAACGAATCCCTTGGGGACATCCAGATCAAGACCGGGGCTAATGACGCTTCNTCGCCCGCAGCAATGGGAATGGTCATCAATCTGGGAAGCCCGGTCGGTAGCGATCAGTATCACGGCTCGCTCCTTTATCTGATTGGTCCCGCTTCGCTCAATGGGAATAACGTTCCCGCTGGAAATGCAGCTGCATCCGCGTCACAGCAGCCCGATTTTTCCTTTGGCGGTCCTATCAAAAAGGATCGTGCCTGGTTCTTCGTNTCCGGCCGTNACATCCATCGCAACGATGGAATTAGCCAGACCAGTACGCAGACCGCCTACCTCCAGCAAATTGACCCGGGCTTCCATTCGTTCCCGAATGAGTCCCGTGGATTCGTCTTTCTAGGAAACAGTTCTGTCCAACTGTCCCCGCGTCACAGACTCATGGGAATTGTGCAGTACGACAGCCGCAAACAGAACGCTAACTACCAGTGGTACGCAAGCAACATTGCTAGAAATCAATACGGCGGCGGGGCGTATGGTCTCCGCTTGATCTCGCAATGGACGTCGCGGTTAAACACGCGCTTTCTTGTCTCGTATAACAACAAGGGAACGAACAGCAGTCTGGGTGCGATCGGTGGGGTTGGCAGCAAGCCAGAGGTAGATGTTTATCTCACATCCGTGGCGTCCGCCGGGAAACTTGTTGCCCAGGGCTCTTCGCTTGCCACTCTGAATAATCTATCCTCTGTGTCGGTAAGCCCCGCTCAGAAGGCTACGCTCACCGGTGACATCACCTACTACATTCCTAAGGCATGGGGCACTCATGAGCTCGGAGGCGGCTTTTATCTTGAGCCGCACGAACTCTTCAAGAGCACGACGTACTATGCCAACGGCGGTGGCATCATTCAGCAAGATGCTGCTCTCAACAATCCCAACAATCCTTCTCAGGGCTACAAGGTATTCCATACACAATCCGTTAACGGCACTACGACTAATCTGGCGAGCTATATCGGAGCTAATGATTATGCCTGGTACGTTCAGGACCGTTGGCATCCCATCCCTCGTCTATCAATCACCGCGGGCCTGCGATCGGACTGGATTTCCGGGAGAGATGAGCAGTTCAAGGTCACCACACAACACTCATGGAACTATGCGCCGAGGGTTGGCGGAGCCTTTGTGCTAACCAGGAACCAGAAGAATGTCATCCGCGCCAGTTGGACAAAGATTACTGATATCACCAACTCCAGCTATCTTGGCACAGCGGCAACCAGCACTGTGACAACTACCGACACCTACTACAACGCTGACGGAAGTCTGTATGGCAGCCCGATCATAACCCCAGGAAGCTCATCGAGTTTTCTCGGGAAGACCTTCGATCCNGATCGCCATCAGGGATATGTGAGNGAGTGGCTTGTCGGTTATCGTACTCAGTTGCCCGGCGAAGTTGTCCTGGATGCGAGCTACATTCACCGCGAGTATAGAGATAGACCAGCGCAGGTGGACACGAACCAGATCTACACAACCACTTCCAGTGGTGGAACGGTCTGGAGTGGGCTCGTCAATCCGGCCCTTAACAACACCTACTATGTGACGAACAACAAGTGGAACTGGTTCGTCTATCAGGGAATCGAAGTCACTGTCAGCAAACAGACGAGGCAGCTGCAACTCTTCAGCACCTACTCGTACTCTCCCGATCACCTGGCCGGAACCTTCCAGCCTAATGATCCGACGGCGATCATCGAACCCACAAAGTTCGCCAACAATGCTGGTATTGGCTCGGTGCGAGGAAACGTTACGAACGACTGGACCGGAGATACGCGCAACCGCATGTGGCAGCGGAATCAGTCACGCACTGGTGTGACGTGGAAAGCCCCATGGAAGATTCGCCTTTCGAGCACGATTACCGCTCAGTCAGGAACTCCTGGGGGACCGGTGATCACGACATTGACCGCGCTCGGAACGCCCTATGCCGGGCAATTCGGCCCGTCCACGCTCTCGTTAGGCGGACGAACCGTCTCGAATCCTCTAGCCACAACGTATCGCTTCAAATATGCTAATCGTGGTATCGGCCAGATTTGGACTCCCTGGCTGATCCAGTGGAACACGCTAGTCGGGCGGGAGTTCAGGATTACGGATCGGCAAACGGTAGAGGCTGATCTGAATATCTACAACTTAACGAATAACGGTGCTGGCCAACAGTTCGTCAACGGGAACAACGCTGCGTCTGCAACCTTCGGGCAACTGCAGAATGTGCAGCCTCCGCGTTCCGCGCAAATCAATCTGCGTTACCACTTCTAGCAGGCGCGGTCGATGCCACGTGGACGTTCCCGGGCGGTTTAGATGAGTAAACCAGATTGGTCGTCCGACACTCAGTTACCCTAATGTTCACCATGTTGAGACAAGGAAAATTCATGAGCTATCTTCGCCCAAGACTTAGCAAATTCACGTTAGCGGCCTTACTTCTGACGACAGCGTTTGGCGCAGAATCGCACGCCCAGGAAGGCGGCCATCTCACGTTGCAGGACCTTCTCTCGGTTGAGCCGATCGGCGAATCTGCACTGTCTCCGGATGGCAAGACGATCGCGCTTACTCGTTCCGGCCAGATAGCGCTGTTGCCATCTGAAGGAGGCTGGCCCGTACTGCTTACCAGCACGCAAGGAGGCAAATCCGGTTTAGCCTGGTCGCCCGACGGCAAGCGAATCGCCTATGCCAGCCAAGGCAGCATCTGGGTGGTGCCTGTCTCAGGTGGAGTACCGCATCGTCTTACGAACGCTCCGGCGGGCGGAGGTGATCCACGTCAGGCGACTGACCGTGCTCCACGCTGGTCGCCCCAGGGTCGATGGATACTTTTTCAGAGTGGACAGCGTGGCACCAACAGTCTGCTCGTTGTGAGCGCGGATGGGAGCACGACGAGCTTTCTGACCTCCGCAAAGGAGGAAGCCGAAAGTGGCCGCTGGTCTCCCAATGGTGATGAGATCGTCTATGTGACACGAGAGAAGGAATACTTCAGCGGTCGCCTCAACCTGCTGAAATTCGATGCCCGCTCGGGCCAACCCGCCGGAGAACCTGTCACGCTCTACACCGCCCCGGTCGATCGCGGTGGTGGATGGGCGATTCGCGGCGCGGTCTGGTCACCCGACGGCAAGACCCTTGCCACCGTCTTGCAGAACTCCGGTTGGAATCACATCTATCTTTTGTCCGCCAAAGGTGGCGAGCTCAAACAGATTACAGATGGATCTTTCGAAGATGAAAACCCAACCTTTTCGCCCGATGGCAAGAGCATTTCGTTCGTCTCCAACCGTGGACTGCTCGAAGCCAACGATCTCTGGCTCATCCCGGCGAGCGGTGGCGAGGCGCACCAGGTAGCCAAGTTCGAAGCGCCTGGCATTGTCTCCGAGCCGCAGTGGGCTCCGGATAGCAAAAGCATCTATTTCAATCATCAATCTCCGAGAGAAACCGCGGACCTTTTGGTGCAGAGCCTCAACTCCACAGCGCCACCGAAACACCTGACCCACACAACGCCGAAGAACTTCTCAGCCGCAGCGCAGGTGCCCGAACGCGTGACCTGGCAAAGCAAAGACGGCAAGGAGATCGCCGGCCTGCTCTTTATCCCACGCGGTGCGAAACCAGGTGCGAAGCTCCCCGCGGTTGTCTGGGTGCATGGAGGCCCTGAGGGACAGGACGACTTCCGTGCTGACGTATGGGCGCAATATCTGGCACAGTCCGGGTATGTGGTCCTTGAACCGAACTACCGCGGCAGCAGCGGCTACGGCGAAGCATTCCGAAACCTCAACGTCGAAGACTCCAATGGCGGTGAGGTCGATGATGTGGCCGCTGGCGCACAGTATCTCGTTGGCCGGGGACTGGCCGATCCAGCCCGGTTGGCTATCGGCGGAGGCAGCCACGGCGGCACCATGACCGCCTACATGGTAGTGCACTACCCGGACCTGTTCGCTGCGGCGATTGAGTTGTATGGTGTTGTCGACAGGCAGCTCTTCGTCGAACGGACCAATCCTCCCTCGGCGACACGCTGGATGATGAAGATGGGCGGCACGCCTAGCGAAAAGCCCGAGCTCTATCGCCGCGCGAACGTGCTGCTGCAGGTTGATAAAGTGAAGACTCCTCTTCTGGTGATGCATGGAGAGAATGACCCTCAAGTTCCCCCGGCAGACTCCGCCTTCTTCGTCAAAGCATTGCGCGAGCATCACAAGACAGTCTTCTATTTCACATATCCGGGCGAACTTCATGGTTTTTCTCAACCGGCCCACCGTCTCGATGCCTGGCAGAAACAACTTGCTTTCCTTCAGCAATACGTCAACCCAAAGTACGGGACGACGACAACCTCGACTGAAGAAGTGACATTTCCTGGTTCAGACAAGCAAGCCAATTCCCATAACGGAGACAGATGACCCCTCGGCTCTCTCCGACTGAGATTAGTCCTGCTAAGTCGGTCAGTGGTTACCGATGCGTCTGCATCAGAATAGAGGCTTGAATCCAAGAGGCAAATTCTAACTGGCCGTAAAACCGGCTATCCGGAAAATTGATCCGAACCTCCCGAAAAGTCGGTTTCTATGAGCAGGTCATTCACGTCAAGGGTTTTTCTCTGTTTTTGTCTTCATAGGGCTTTTGTTTCTGTTTTGGTTGTTCCGCATGTTGTTCTCCACCGTGTTTCTATTCGCACTTTGAGTGTGCCGCTCGTGGCTCTGTGTCGGTTGGGGTCAGAAGGAGAAGTCGATGCTGCCAGTTTTCGGTCGGCCTCGTTCAGGGCCCAACCCGACACGCAGTCATCGGGGAGCGGGGTAGTTGCAACAATTCGACATGATCTCCTTCCTCAGGCTGCTACTCCATAGAACGGGATGTATGGCTCCTGGGTGATCCAGATGCGATGAAGCAGTACTGCCAGCTTGCGAGCGACGGCAACGATGGCCCGATTGCGGGACTGCTTGCCTCCGCGCGAGGCCAGGTGTAGACCCCACTGTCGTAAGGTGGAATCTCTCCCATGCGGACCGAGCACATGGTTGGCACACTCGACCAGCAGAGTACGTAAGTAGATGTTGCCAGCCTTGGTGATGCCGAGTTGCGGGTCGCGATCCCCGGATTGGCTGCGTTTTGGCCGCAGGCCGAGGTAGCAGCCGACATCGCGACTTCGCTGGAAGCGTTCCTTGCTGCCCAGCGTCAGGACGTAAGTCAGGGCCGTGAGCTGCCCGACACCGTAGACCTGGATCAGCGCTTGCGTCTCTGGATACTCCGTCTCCGTGAGCCGCCTGATCAGCCGGTCGTAGTGCTTGATCTTCTTCGTCATCTCCGCGATCTGCTCGAGCACCGGACCGAGCGCCTGAACAAGACCACGCGGAAGCACGGCCAAGCTCCGCTTGGCGAAGCACAAGGTGGACGAGGCCGGAAGTCGATAGCCGCAAGGCTTGGCCAATCCGCGCACCGCGTTCACTGCCGCTGTCCGCAGACGAACGATCAGGTTGCGGGCGCGGATCAACGTCAGTGCTTCCTGCTGAGCGACCGTACGATGGGCAATCGGGCGCAGGATCTTCGGATCGAGCCGCGCATATCGAGCCAGCTTCTCCGCATCCACCTGATCGCTCTTCCGATCACTATGCGAAATCGCACGCAGTTCGCGCACGTTCGCAACGATCACTTCGTGACCTAGTTCCTGAAGCTGCTCGCTGATCCAGATCGAATGCGTTCCCGCTTCCATCGCGATCCGTACTCGAGGCAGATCGGTAAACCACTTCTCGACTCCCGATGGACTGGTACGAAACCGGCCCCGGCCCACTACTTCTCCATCTTCGTTGAGCGTGCAGTAATGGCTCCAGACATCCCCAAGGTCGATCCCGATCGTCATCCCGCCCCTGGAGCTTCTGTGTGGTACTTCCGCGATGAGGTGCTGCATAGGCTTTTTCATGGGTAATAGTCTCTCCCATTCGGTAGACCTGCTCATCCCATTTNNTAAGATGGTCCGCCGCTTGATATTCCCCGGAAGATCTTGTAGGCAGATTCAAGGAGGATCATCGACATGCAGATTCGATCGGTTGGTATTGACCTTGGCAAGAC
>JGI12053J15887_10001508_pt1 | contig 10894 bp, 11 predicted proteins | sample MedBloCAOM1_O3_FD_15887 | JGI IMG/M metagenome (IMG submission 15887) | reverse complement strand
CGCCTTCCGATAGAACTGTCAGTAGTAAAGATCGGGCGGGCCCTTGTATTCCTGGACGGTATTGCCGCCGTCGACGACGATCATCTGCCCGGTGACGTAGGATGCGGATTCGCACGCGAGGAAGGCGATAGCAGAGGCGACTTCGTCAGGATGGCCAGGACGGCCGACCGGGGTATGCTTACCGGCGGTGATTTCCTCCGGGGTTGAGGACGCGGTTTCAATCCATCCGGGGGCCACAGCGTTCACGGTGATTCCCTTGCGAGCAACCTCGAGTGCGAGGCTGCGGGTCAGCCCTACCATACCAGCCTTGGCCGCACTATAGGCCGTTGCGCGAGGATTGCTGACGAGCGGCCCGGTGACTGACGAGACATTCACGATACGACCATAGTTTGCTGTGAGCATAGACGGCAGTACGGCTTTCGTGACATTAAAAGTGGTCTTGAGGTTGAGCGCGATGCTGTAATCCCAGTCCGCTTCGGTAAGCTCGCCTAGGGTTAGCGAGAGAGTCTGATCAGGATTGCTGACCTGCGTCATGCCCGCATTGTTTACAAGGATATCGATATGGCCATAGCGTGTGAGGATTTTACGAACCAGCATGTGAGTGCTCGCGTGATCGCGCAGGTCTGCGGGCAAAGCAAATACGTCGGCATTCTCTGTGGCGAGTTCGTCAGCCCTCTCTTTGATTCTATCGGTCGTGGAAGTGATTGCGATTCTTGCCCCATTTTGTGACAGGAGCCGCGCCGTAGCGAAACCTATCCCAAGGGGACTGCCCGCACCGGTGATCAGCGCGACTCTCCCGGCGAAGTTCATTTATTTAATTTCCTCGTTCTTCTGAGCTTCAACAGAACTAGAAACGGTGGCCCTGTGGAGTTCAAAGCGGAAGAGTATGTTCAATTTTGAGTACGTTGCGGTCCTCCAACCAATGGTTTCAAGAGGTTATTGAGATCAAAGTGACGTGCGCGACCCCATGCAAACCGGGACCCGGCAGCACCCCACGCGTCATCGCTTGTGCGAGATCGGTGTAGCGTTAAGACCAGATGCATCGAGTGTGTTACCGCTGGTCTGTCGTCGTACTCAAGGGCGGCGATAGTGTTCGTGATCCTCGTCGCCCCAGTCGCGTTCTGTGCGCCAGCGATGCTCGTCCTCATCCCACCACCTGTGATAGCTACTCCAGCAATGCTCGCGAGCTTCATGCAAGTTGTGGCGTGCGTGTTCGGCTTGCGGACTTCGATACCCATGGTGCTCGATGGCTTCATGCAGGTTGTGATCGGCTTTTGCGATTCGACGATGGCACGATTCATATCGATCAGCGCGCAGATTGGAAGCCGCGCCGAGCGTTAGAAATCCAATCGCTGCTGTGGCAGCGAGCGCCTTGCTTACGAAATGATCTGGCAATCGCGACAAGAAGTTCATTGATCCCCCGGTTGGAACAACAAATCGAATTGCGGGTAATATACAGCAGGTTTTTCGATTTTGGAACGTCGGCGCTCCTCGTTAGTGCTACCCAGTCCGCTCAGAGGGTGGGGTCGATATGGCCATCTTACTTCTTAACTAGCGAGCTTATCGAATGCAGTTCGGCGAAATTTTGTTAGTGGCAACTAGTGTCGTCGTTGAAAGTACCGCTGAGAATCATGGAATTCAGGAACTGGCTGCACTTTTGAATTTTCGCAAGAGTTGGGTCATCCTGCAGGGCATTCGGATCTACGACTTTCGCAGCATTTAGTTCCTGGCGGTCTGTCTCCACTTGGTGAGCCCAGGCAGTCATCATGTCGGCTTCGTTGCGCAATAGTTGAAGCGCATTCTTATCGGCCTCGGTGGAGGCAGCGATGGCTGCTTGCTCCAGGGCGTCCAATGTCTGTCGATGATAGGTCTGTACCCAGGAATCGCTGACGGCCAGTCCGTAGAGAATCATAGCGCGGACGGCCACACGCCACTCGCGGATGGCAGCCACGGCGGCTATAGCGGCGGATGAAAAGTCGCGCGACAGTTTTTGTGAATTCTGCGCGGAATCGTCAGTCGCGGCAGCGCCGCTGGCATCCGAGGGAGGTATGTTAAGCAGGACACGACGGGGCTCAACGGTGAAGACGGCGTTAGTGGCCTGAGCGAGGGTCTCCAGGTCGACGTACAAGCGGCCGTTGATTTGCCGGACGCCCGGACCGGCGGCTTTACCGTTTACAACCAGGATTTTGCTGGTGCTCTGCGCGAAGAGCATTCCAGAAAGCGCCAGGACCAAAGCCAGATAAAGAACGACTCGAAAAGACGGGTGTTGGCTCATCATCGGACACCACGATTTCTGGGCGGTAGTGAGTATTGTACATCGACGGGCTTTTTTAAGACGTGTCGGTTACACTTTCGATGCCCACATTTTTTCTGCGCGTGTTGAGACGGCTGCGTCCAGAGTGATCACAGTAAAATAGAGGCCTAACTATGTCAGATGAGTTATTATTATCAATTGAGAAGCTTGTTTATGGCGGTGACGGATTGACGCATGCCGACGGGAACACCGTGTTTGTTCCTTATGTGTTGCCTGGCGAGGGTGTGCGCGCGGCTACCAAGACCAAAAAGAAAAAATTGATTTGGACCAAGTTGGTGGAAGTGACTTCGCCTTCCACGGAACGGATAGCGCCTTCCTGCCCACATTTTCAGGTTTGTGGCGGATGCCACTATCAGCATATTCCCGCGGCAGAGCAGGTGCGGCTGAAAATCGAGATTTTGCGCGAGACGCTTTCGCGGCTGGGCGGCGTTCAGTGGAATGGGGAGATCACTGCACATTCGGGCGAACCCTACGGTTACCGTAACCGGGCGCAGTGGGCGGTACGGAGCGGCATGCCGCGGGCTCTGGGGTATTTCTTGCCGGAAAGTTCGATGATTTTGCCGATCGACACTTGTCCAATACTGTCGCCGAGATTATTAGAGACGTTCACGTTGTTGCAGGAAATGGCGCGAGGCGGGAAATTGCCGGTGGGAATTCTGGAGATAGAGGCGTTCACCGATTCGGCGGACAAGAAAGTCGCGCTTAATGTGGCATTCGATAAATTCCCGGCACCAGCTGAAGAGATTGCTGGCCTGTTTCGAAAGGAGCTGCCGCGGCTTGAAAGTTTGTTGCTGCTGGACCAGAAGAAGGACCGGTTCGAACTGACGGGACCTGGATTTTTGGTGCACGAAGTTAGTGGATTCATGTACCAGGTCAGCCATTTGTCTTTTTTTCAGGTGAATCGGTTTCTGACTGAGGGCCTGCTCAAAGCGGTGACGGACGGTGCGAAGGGGGATCTCGCTCTGGATTTGTACGCGGGAGTGGGATTTTTCACTTTGCCGCTGGCGCAGACGTTCGAACGGGTCGTGAGTGTGGACGCCAATCTTGCCGCTACGCGAGATTTGTTTGCCAATGCAAAGAACGCNGGCGTAGATGTTGTTTCTCACAATGAGCATGCGGAAGAGTTTTTGAAAAACACTACAGAGCGGCCGGATTTTGTTGTTCTGGACCCGCCTAGAGCGGGGCTTGGAACTGCGGCGGCTGCGGCGCTTGCATCCTTGGGAGCTGCGGAGATTGTGTATTTGTCCTGCGACCCTTCGACGTTGGCGAGGGATTTGGCGGTGTTGACGGGGTCACAACGAAAATCTCGCGAGACGTCGAGCGAAGTGGGCGTTGGAGCGGGCACTCAATCGGGCAACGGAGTTGGCGGTGAAGTGGGCGGGAACAGCGCTACCGGCGTTAGCAATCGCTACGAAATTACCGAGATGGCCATGTTCGATTTGTTTCCGCAGACATTTCACATTGAAACGCTGGTTCGATTGCGAAGAGTTCCATAAAACTGCCGGCTGTTGCGATCGCCACGGCATTTGCCTTGGGGATCGTCTGCGGCCCGGGTTTGGAAATCCCTCATCGTAGTTCTCACGGATTCGTTCCATTCCCTCTCTGTAGTGCCGCTACTTCCCTGCTGGTCAGTTTTGTTTTCGCCTGGCGCTCACGTGTTGTCGTCGCGGCTGTGGCGTCCCTGTTGTGCTGGCGATGCTGGGCGTCGCGGCGGTTTGCATTGCGGACGCCGGGGAAATTAACCTGAAATCACCGCTGCGATATTTGCCGGCGGTTATTAGTTCAAAACGCGCGCAAGCGCCAAATCAGAACCAGAACAATCAGCAATAGCAAAAAACCGACGGCAGCTTGCCATTCATGATTTTTCTTATATTGAACGGTCGAGAATGCCGCGCTGCCATTCACTGAAAGTTTGGCAGGAGATACCCTGGGAAAAAAGAGCGGCACGGCGGCGGCGTAACGATCAAAATTCTCAGCATGACGGAGGCGTAGTTCGTTTTCTTCCCGGCGCATTACCATGGAATAAAAGACGGCGAAATACACGCCAAGCAAAATGGACGAGATCCATGAACGAGTTGCGATCGCCACGCCCAAGGCGAGCACCGCGCTACCCAAGTAGAGCGGATTGCGTGTGTAGGCGTATGGACCTGTGACGGTAAGCACTTCCTGTTTGTGGAGATAGCCTGCGGCCCAGGCGCGCAGGGCCAGACCCACCAGGCCGACTAGCGCGCCATACAAAATGCTGCGAGGATTCGGTCGAGCAAAGAATAAGACTGCGATTGCCAGCGGGTAGCCCAGGCGAACTCGCCACCGCGCGAAAAACGCGCCTGCCGAACTCATCTGTGGGCCTCGACGACGCGGCGCACGGCTTCGAAAACGGTTTCAACTTGAATTTCCAGCATGGACGGATGCGTGCGGTCCTGGCGACTGTGAGTGGTTATTACGTTTGGACCGCGGAGAACAATGTCCTGGCGATCCGGAGATTGAGCCGCGGTTGGAGAGCTGCTCGTGTGGCGATAAGGGCCGTTTCGCGCAGGATCTGTAGGGCCGAACAGAGCTACTACTGGCGTGCCTAAGGCAACGCCAAGGTGAAGCGGGCCGGTGTCGCCGCCCACAACGCAAACGGCACTACGCAAAAGGGACATCAGCGGGCCGAGTTCCCCGTTGAAGAGCACGGGATCAGCGTCACCGCTTGCGGCGCGAATTTTGGTGGCCAAATCTTCCTCGCCCGGGCCGTAATTGATGAGACAGCGAAGCGATAACGACTGGAATATTTTTTTACATAGCTCGCCGAACCGTTCGGGGGGCCAGCACTTGGAACGCCAGCCGCCTCCGGGACTGAGAACGACGTAAGGCTTCATCCCGTCGCTGGGCAAATACTTGGAGAGTTCTTTGGGTTGCAAGGGCGGCGGATGGAGGCGGAAATTTGCGACTGCGTTTTGGGCTCCGGCGCGTTTAGACAATTCCCCGTTTTGATCGGCGACGTGCGTGCTGGCGGCGTGGACACGATCGGTGTAAAGGAGCGGCACGGCAAATTCTCTGACAGACTCTGACGAAAATCCGATGCGGCGTTTTACACCGCTCAGGAACGGCAAGCTCGCGGATTTCCAGAGGCCCTGATAGTCGATGGCGGTGTCTAACGACGCGGCGCGAATTTCGCGAATAGTTTTCATGAGCGAAGATATCGCACGTGTTTCAGTGGTCCATATTTTGGAGGCCAAACCGCTGGTCTGCACCAGCTGTTTGTAACGCGCGTGAGTGAGCCAGACAATTTCCGCAGTGGGAAAAGATTCGCGCAACGCGGCTACTGCTGGGAATGTGTGCACGATATCGCCGAGAGACCCGAGGCGCACGACCAGGAAGCGGCGCTCAGCCATGCGGGGCCTTGCGCAGAGAGGATAACAACGCACGGGTAGAATGATTTTTGGGATCGCCGACAATGGCGACTTGAATGCCAAGGGCCCTAGCGACGGAGCGCTCGGGCACGGTGTCGGCAGAGTAATCGGTGCCTTTGGCGTGGATGTCTGGAAGTAAATCGCGGAGCAGTGGTGCGACGGTTTGTTCGCTGAAGATCACCACGTAATCGACGGCTCGAAGCGCGGCCACGAGGCTTGCTCGAGCAGATTCATCCAGGATTGGGCGTCCGGGACCTTTCAGGCTTCCTACGCTGGCATCGCTGTTTACGGCGACGATCAGGATGTCGCCGATCTGGCGCGCGGCCTCCAGATATCGGACATGGCCGACGTGCAAGATATCGAAGCAACCGTTAGCGAATACTACCTTCTGACCGCGCTTTTTATGCTCGGCGACAAGGGAGTTCAGTTTTTGACGCGAAACGATTTTCGATTCCGATGAGCGCATAGGCTAGGCAGAAACTCCGGCCACCTGGTCGTGAATGGCAGCCAAGAGTTCGGCGCGCGTCACGGTGGCGGTTCCGCGCTTCATGACCACCAAGGCGCCTGCGATATTGGCGAGATGAGCGGCCTCGAGCGGCGAGGCGCCACATGCGAGGGCTAAGGTAAAGGTCGCAAGGACGGTGTCGCCCGCGCCGGTTACGTCGACGGATTGGTCGCTGCCATGGACTGGAATGTGCGTGAGGCGTTTACCGGCTTCGAAAAGAGCCATGCCGTGGCGACCTCGAGTGACAAGCAAAGAATCTAGTTTCATCGCGGAGAATGTGGCGTGCCCAGCCCGGGCAAGCTCTTCAAAATTTTCGCCGATGGAAGTGTGATGCTGGGATTCCAGTTCTGCTTCGTTGGGGGTTGCGGTAGTGATTCGTGAGCGGCTGTAGGCATGCAAATTATGGCGAGCGTCCAGGGTGGTGGGTAACCGCAATTTTCTTTTGGAGGAAGCTTCGAAGGCCAGCGCGGGAGTGGCAACGCCGAAACCATAGTCAGAGATCGCCAACGCGTCGGCGGATTTTATTGCGTTGAATAAAAATTGACTTAGTTTTTTGCGGGCTTCCTCTGGTAATGGCGTTTGCGGTTCGCGGTCGACGCGCAGAACCTGCTGACCGACTGTGTGCGTCCAGCCGGCCAAAAAGCGAGTCTTGGTGGGGGTACACCAGTTTTTGACGCGTAGAATGCGTGAAGCATCCACTTTTTTCTGGCGGAAATATTGAATCAAGGCGTCGCCGTTGGAATCGTCGCCAACAACTGTGATGGGAAGCACCTTGGCTCCCAAGTCAGCGAGGTTATTTACGGCGTTTGCGCCACCCCCTGGCACGAGTTGCGTTTCGCGATGACGAAGAATGAGTACCGGGGCTTCGCGAGAGACACGAGAAATTTCGCCGAATTCGAACACATCGGCGACGAAATCACCCAAGACTACGATGGTCTTCGACGAAAATTGCTCGACGTATTCGGCGAGGGCGCGCAAATCAACTGATGGAGGAGCAGTTGTTTGTTGAGATTTACTCTTCAATTGGTTTGCTCCAGGATCCAATCTGCTGCCGCGGTTAAATCCGCGGCGATGAAATCGGGCTTCAACTTCCACTTTGACGCATGCCAGAGAGTTTCACCTTCGCCATATCCAGTGCGCACCATGATACTGCGAGCGCCGACGCGGTGAGCTAACTCCACGTCGCTATGGCGGTCCCCAACCACGAAAGAGTGCGTCAAGTCGACGCCATGTTCAGCGGAGGCCTGATGCAACATGCCGGGGCCGGGTTTTCGGCACGCGCAAGCATCGGCGGCGGTGTGAGGGCAATAATAGATGCCGTCAAGGTGCGCTCCGGCTGCAGTCAACTGCTGGGTCATCAAATTGTGAACCGTGTGCACCAGAGATTCTGGGTAGTATCCACGGGCGACTCCGGATTGATTGGTGATGACGAAGACGAGAAGGCCGCGCTCATTAAATTTACGGATGGCCGCCGGCGCAAAGGGAAACATATAAAAACGAGAAACGTGATTCAAGTAGCCGACTTCTTCGGAGATGGTGCCATCGCGATCGAGAAAAACGGCGGGTTTTAGGCGGTGATCAGACACGCTCCACCACGACGGACGCCAGCCAGGGATCGACGGCGGCTTCCACTTCGCTGGTGGTGATGCGGGTCATGCATCGATGGTCAATGGGACAACGCCGAAGAAAACAAGGGCTGCAATAGGGCTGCTGACGAACGATGGTGTGGCGGGGCGTCACGGGCGCGGTGCCGACTGGATCGGTGGGCCCGAATATTGCGACGGCGGGAAGCCCGACGGCGGCGGCAACGTGCATGGCGCCTGAATCGTTGCCAATAAAAACATGGCAGTGCGAAAGAAGCGCGGGCAGATCAGCGACGGTAGTTTTACCGGTGAGGTCGATGGGGGCGCGTTTCATTTCGGAAGCGATGGCCGAGGAAACATCTGTTTCACCGGCGGCACCAAAAAGTATCACGTCGGCGTCCCATTGCGCCTGAAGTTGGTTGGCTAATTCCGCGAAACGCGAGGGCGGCCAGCATTTTGCCGAGCCATAGGAGGCTCCGGCTCCAATGGCAAGTTTGATGGCGTGGAGACGAACACCTGCGGCTGCGAGTTGAGCGGTTGCACGCGTGCGGCTGGATTCAGCAACGTGCAGTTTGATGAAGGGTTCATCCGGGATGTAATCGATCCAGCCACTGCGGCGAAGCAATTCCAGATAATAAAATTTTTCGTGCGCGGGGATTTCGCCGGGCTTGGGCACTGGGACGGCTTTGGTCAGCAGGATGCTGCGGCCGTCGCGCGCATAACCGATGCGCTGCGGGACGCCTGCGCGCCATGTGAGCCAGGCAGCATCGAAGGCGTTTTGCAGGAGGATAGCGACATCGAAGCCGCCGGACCGTAACTCGGACGCGAGGCGTTCGCGGCCCTGGATTCCGGCATGTTTGCCGCGATGGTCATAGATGATCAACTCATCGGCCACGTTTTGATCGCGGTAGATGTCGGCCACATAGGAGCGGGCCAAAATCGAGATGTTGGCGTCTGGGCGATTACGAATAGCGCGGATAGCCGGCAACGCCATAATGGCGTCGCCAACCCAATTGGTGGCGCGGATGAGAATTTTCATGCGCGGGCACCGCGGGTTTGAAGCGCACCGTTGATGGCGGCGAGGAATTCCGTTTCGCCAGTTATTTCCAGATCGATGACGGAAACAAAAACAGGCAAACCGGAAAACTGCGCGTCCTGCAGATTCCAAGAATCTTTTTCCGTGGTCAGCAGCGCCTTGGCCCCGAGCCGTGCCCCAGCCCGTTCGATGGCTTGCAGGTTTTCGAGTGTGTAGTGGTGATGGTCGGGAAAAAACATGTGGCCAGCGGGCATTATGCCCCAGCGCTGAAGATCGCGCTCAAATGCTTCTGGATTACCGATGCCGCAAAAAACAAAAAAGGGGCCGCTGCCAAGGTTTGCGACGGTTTGTAGGAAGCCATCACCGCCGACGCGGCGAAAACCGAGCAAGCGAGTGGAGGCAGCAAAAATCGGCAAGTTCGATAAGCGTTGGATGGCTTCTTTCGCTCCGGCGGTATTTTCGGTGCGGGTAAAGACGATGATTCCGGCGCGGGCTAGCGCGGAGAGCGGTTCGCGCATTGGACCAGCGGGAAGCAGCGGTTGCGCCATGGGGCGCGAGGCGTCCACCAGCACGATATCGAGATCGCGGGCTAATTTGAGATGTTGGAAACCGTCGTCGAGCAAGCAGATATCGATGGCTTGGTGTGATTCGATGCGTTGGCCTTGGGCAAAACGATTTTTGCCCACTCCAAAGATTACGCGATTTTGTAATCGTGAACGCATGAGCTCGACTTCGTCGCTGCTACCGGCGGCCCCGCGATAGCCACGGGTGAGGATAGCGACTCGCTGGCCTTGCGCGAGGAGTTTTTCCGCCAGCCAGATTACAAACGGAGTTTTGCCGGTGCCCCCAACCGATAAATTGCCTACGCTGATGACCGAGGCCTTTAGGCGTTTTTGTCTCAGCCAACCATGGGCGTAGAGCCGGGTTCGAATCGAAACGCCGACACCGTAGAGTTTGGAGGCGGGCCACAACAAAATGCGAAGGGGCCGCGAAAGCTTCATCGCCGCGGCGCACCTTGCTCATTCAAGAATCCCGAGATCATCGTGAGTGCACGATCCGTAGCTCCACGACTGTCTTCGACCAAAGCCCGCGCGGAGTCGCCCATTTTTCGCATGCGCTCCGGCTCACGGAAAAACTCAATCCACGCCACCCCTGCGTCTTCGGGGCTCTCCACCTGCACTGCGGCTCCCGCGGATACAAAGCGCGCTGCGATCTCCGAAAAATTCTCCATCGAGGGCCCAAACACCGGAATTTTGCCGAAGGCCGCAGGCTCCAGGATATTATGGCCGCCGGACGGCACCAGAGAACCGCCCACGAATACGCCATCAGCGCAGCGATACAGAGAGGCCAATTCACCGATGCTGTCCAACAGCAACACCGTGACATCCTTGGGAATCTCTGTAACCCCGGAATGATCGCCATTCGTCGAGCTTTGAGTAGCCAGTTGCGAACGCCTTAAAAATTTGCGGCGAGATTCGTGTATGAAGTCGGCCGCGTCGTCGAATCGTTCCGGCTTGCGCGGTGCCAGCACCAACAGCGCATTCGGATACTCGCCCTGCAACGTGCCGAAGGCGATGAGCGCCAGCGGTTCTTCCGTGGCCACCACGCTGCCCGCCACAATCACGGGAGTCCGGCCACTCCGCGCCACCTCGGACGCCAACCAATTCGAAACAGCGGTGGGAGCGGGGAGATCCAGATCGTATTTCAGATTGCCACTGGCTCGGACACGATCGGCGGGTGCGCCGAGAAGGCGGATGCGTTCGGCATCTTTTTCGCTTTGCATCAGGAACATGCTGGGATTAGCGAGAGCGCTCTTGAGAAAAGGACGCAGGAAAACTCCAAAGGCGCCAAGATATTTCTGGTAGCGAAGGAACGAGCGATCAGAAATGCGGCCACTAACGAAAAGTACAGGAATGTTGCGGCGAAGGGCCTGACGTAGAAAATTAGGCCAGATTTCCGTTTCAAGAATGATGACCAGGGAAGGCTCGATGGCATCCAATGCGCGCCGGACACAGAATGCCCAATCCAACGGGAAGTAGATGACCGCATCGGCGAAAGGCA
>JGI12053J15887_10001507_pt1 | contig 10896 bp, 7 predicted proteins | sample MedBloCAOM1_O3_FD_15887 | JGI IMG/M metagenome (IMG submission 15887) | reverse complement strand
AAGCGTGCGCCAGTGCGGACACCATCAACGGCGTTCCATGAGACAACTCCAGTGCTTTCTGTAATTCTGAAATTGCCAGATCAAATGCTCCCTTTTCCTCATATGCTTGCCCGAGGACGAGATGCGGAAGCTCGTACGAAGGATCCATTTCCAAAGTGTTACGGATCTGCACAATAGCGCGATCGTATTGCCGGGCGAGATATAGCCGCCATCCCAGGCTGAAGTTAATACTGATGGATAGCGGATCCAGTTCGCGTGCCTTGCCAGACCGCTTGGTACCCGAGAGTTCGAAGGGAAATAAGAAGTGCTCGGGTGCTTTCCAGGATTTTTTCCAAGACCGGCCAAGCACCTGGGAAATTGCCGCCAAGAACGACGAGCCATCTGCCTGTTCAGGTCGAATCACGGAATCACGACCACTCTCCGGCTCAGCAATTCCGAAGTAATCACAGATTGGGGACATGCGATCGAGAGGTACCGATAAGCTCGGCCTAACTTCCTCCGCCTTACCGCGCGCCGGTAAGGATGTCAATCGTTAACTGGTCCAGGCGTTCATAGGGCAAGCGCTTCTTAAGAATGGTGTCTTTGTTAAAGACGTGCGCCAGCAGCGCTGTCGCACTCTGCTCGGAATACCGCCCGACCTCCGGCGTGTCTTTTGATGTCGTTGAAATTTCCTTTAAAATCGCTTTGATTTCCTTGTCATCGTCCCATCGCGCAGCCTTTTCTTTAAGAATGAGATATGTACGCATGCAGCCGCGGGCGAAGTCTTTCACTCCGTCGTAATTCTCTGTTCGGTAGGCATGCGCGTCGAAGTGACGTGGCCCGGCATATCCAACATCCTCAAGGAACTTCACCAGCCAGAAAGTCGACTTCAGATTTGCCGATCCGAATCGCAGATCTTGGTCATATCGGCCAGGCGCCTGGTCATTCAGATCAATATGGAATAGCTTGCCAGCTTCCCATGCCTGCGCAACACCGTGCATGAAGTTCAGCCCGGCCATCTGTTCGTGGGCGACCTCGGGATTGACGCCTACCATATCAGAGTGGTCAAGGGTTGGAATAAAGCCCAGATAGTGTCCAGTGGTTGCCATGTACATATCGCCGCGTGGTTCATTGGGCTTAGCTTCAAGCGCGAACTTGTAGCCATACTTTCGATCGATGTTGTATTCACAAAGATAGTTCACCGCCTCGCGCAAGCGCTTGACGGCTTCATCCGCGCGACGGCATGCATCTGTCTCCGTGCCTTCCCGCCCTCCCCATAACACGAAGATTTGCGCGCCTAATTCAGCGCCGATATCCATGGCGCGCATCGTTTTCTGCACCGCATAAGCGCGGACTTCCGGATCGTTTGAGGTAAAGGCGCCGTCGCGAAAGACCGGATGGAAAAAGAGCGAGACTGTAGCCATGGGCACCACAATGCCGTGTTCTTCGCATACCCGTTTGAAGTCACGAACGATTTTGTCACGATCCGACGGAGTGGCATCGATCGGCACTAAGTCGTTATCGTGCAGATTCACACCCCAGGCACCGACTTCGTGCAGCATGGCCACGATTTCTGCAGGAGAAATCGCCGGCCGTACCGCATCACCGAACGGATCCCGGCCGCGATTTCCCACCGTCCAAAGACCGAATGAGAACTTATGTTCCGGTCTCGGCTCGTAGTCCTTACTCATCTAAACCCTCCCGCCCCTGAGGGGACATTAGGCTTGGAATATTGATTTCATCGCCGGATAAATCCGGCTATAAACGGCATATCGCTCTTGCATCGTGGCCACATCGGCCGGCACCGGAAGCACTCGCTGAAACACGCGCACGACCGACTCACAAGCGGCATCCACGGAGGGCCACATTTGCACTCCCACCCCGGCCAGGATAGCGGCACCATAAGCGGCTCCCTCCTCTGCTTCTACAATCTCCACTTCGTGCCCATAAACGTCGGCTTGAATTTGCCGCCATAATGGAGCGCGTGCGCCCCCACCACCGAGACGGATACTTCCTACAGGCACATTCATCTCCTCGAAAATGCTGAGCGTATCCTTCAGGCTGAATGCGACCCCTTCGAGAATTGCGCGGATCACGTGGGCGCGCGTGTGCGATGCTGTGATTCCGGCAAGCACACCACGCGCCTCTGGGTCCAGGTGAGGCGTGCGTTCACCCATCAGATATGGCGCCCACAACAAGCCGCCCGATCCAGCCGGAGCTTTGGTGGCTTCCCCGATCAGAAGCTCATACGGATCCGCGTCATTGCCTGGGATTGCAGTCCCGAATCGATCGCGAAACCAGCGCAGTGATAATCCTGCCGCTTGTGTCACGCCCATGACATGCCAGCGCCCAGGAATCGCGTGACAGAATGTGTGAAGACGTCCTTTAGGGTCGAGGGCTGGGCAGTCCGTCGCGGCGAACACAACTCCAGAGGTCCCAATGGTCGCACTGACTGCTCCAGGAGCGACAACACCCATTCCGATTGCGCCGGCCGCTTGGTCACCTGCGCCGGCAACAACTGGTGTGCCGGCCGCTAAACCCGTTGCGGCGGCAGCCTCGGCGGAAACCTTTCCGCAGATGTCGGGTGATTCGAACAATGTCGGTAGCAAGGATGAATCAAGCTCCACGGCCTGCAAAACTTCTTTCGACCACTGGCGTCGTGAAACGTCGAGCATCAGAGTTCCAGACGCATCCGCAACATCGGTCGCCTTCTCGCCAGTAAGCCGGAATCGAACATAGTCTTTCGGCAGCATTATGGAACGAACGCGTTTCCAGGTCTGCGGCTCGTTCTGTCGAACCCAAAGCACCTTGGTCAGTGTGAAATTCGTCAACGCCGTATTACAGGTTAGTTGAATCAGTCTCGCCGCGCCGATACGCTCGTTCAAATCGTTGCATTGTTTTTGCGTCCGAACGTCGCACCAGATCAGCGCAGGCCGCACGACGTTTCCAGCGGCATCGAGCATGACCGCACCGTGCATCTGTCCAGAGAGACCGACACAAGCTATGCGACGGCCGGCAAGGCTGTGCACCGTCAGAACCTTGCGGATGGCGAGTTGGGCCGCGCGCCACCAGTCATCTGGATGCTGTTCAGCCCACCCGCTGTAGGGGGTGGTAAAAGGTGCGTGTTCCTGAGTGGCAGAATTGACCACCTGGCCGGCCTCGTTGATTACGAGAGCGCGTGTGCCGCCCGTGCCAACATCGACTCCTAAAACGTATCGTTCCATGCTCAATTACGACGTCGTCTGGTTACATCCAATCCCACGGCCAAGACCAGAATCGCTCCCTTAACAATGTCCTGAATGAAATCCGGTACATTCTTCAGAGACATACCGTTGTCGAGGCTCGTCATGAAAAGTGCGCCGAGGCACGCACCCAACACAGTTCCACGTCCGCCCCTGAGGCTCGCACCACCAATGACGCAAGCGGCGATCGCATCGAGCTCAAGGAGCGTACCCGCATCCGGACCGGCGCTGCCTACTCGCGCGGTATAGATGACTCCCGCAACACCAGCCAATGCCCCGAGTATGCAGAACGTCGCAGTGATGTGGGTGCGCAGATTGATACCAGAAAGGTGTGCGGCCTCTGAATTGCCGCCGATCGAATATAGATATCGGCCGAAGGGACTGTTCCCCATAACGAAGGCACCTGCAATCGCAATCGTCAGAAAGATCAACACAGGTATCGGAAGTCCAGCATATGAGTTCAAGACTGCAACAAAAATGAAGATCATCGCAGCAGGAATAGAAATACGCGCGGCCAGGTTGGCACTTCCCCCCGCTTCAAATCCATAACGCTTGCGTGCCGCGCTGCCGCGCAACACTGACCAAGTGATCGCCGCGACGGCAATCGATCCGAGAACGACCCCTGAAGCGGGGCTAAGGTACGATTGGCCAAGCGCCTTGAACGCGCGAATCTCAACCGGATAGGTATTTCCGCGACTGATGCCCTTCGCTACCCCGCGCCATGCCAACAGACCTCCGAGCGTCACGATGAATGACGGAATCTGGATATGCGCGGTGAGCCATCCCTGCAACGTGCCGATTACCAGTCCGACTGTGGTGGCAGTAAGCAGCGACGCCACGAGTCCCCAATGCAGCTCGGTTTGCACCAGGACAGCCGCCATACCGGACAAGCCTACCAGGGAGCCAACCGACAGATCGATCTGGCCGGCAACAATTACCATGACCATACCGACGGATAACACACCGGTCACCGCTGTTTGGCGCATCAAATTGGACAGGTTTCTTGGCTCCAGGAATACTCCCTGGGTGATGACGGTAAAGATGATCCACACCGCAGCTAGCGCCAGCACCATCGTGTACGCATAAGCGGTGGCCGGCGAAAATCGCAGAAGCGTTTTTCGCGTTGCCTGGCCCGGTTTCAGCGCGAGATCGGCGGTCTGGTTCGTTATGCTCATTCCATCCATCGCTTTCGAGTCATACCTGTAGCGACCGCCCAGTGGCACAAGCCATTACAGCTTCAGGCGTCGCTTGTTCGCGTGCGAATTCTCCAGTGAGCCGTCCTTCGTGCATGATCAGAATGCGGTCAGAGAGACCAAGGATTTCCGGCAGTTCCGATGACACCACCATAACGGCCATGCCTGAGTGAGCAAGGTCGTTGATGATTCCGTAGATCTCCTGCTTTGCACCAATGTCGATGCCACGCGTGGGTTCATCCAGGAACAGGATGCGCGGGTTGCTCAGCAGCCATTTTGCCAGTACCAACTTTTGCTGTGTCCCACCAGATAACGTATTAGCGATCGTAAATCGGGACGCTGCTTTGATCCGCAGCTTGCCAATGAGCGGCTCAGTAGCCGCAATTTCACGCAGTTGGTGGGTAATGAACCGCCCGGACACTTCTTGTAGAGCCACAAGTGTCATGTTCGATAAGACCGTCTGGTCTAGGACTAGCCCAGAACCTTTGCGATCTTCAGTCACGAAGCCCATGCCACATACTATTGCATCGGCTGGACACGTAATCGTGACGCGACGATTCTCGATTAAAATCTCGCCGGAAATTCTCCCGGGCCATGCGCCAAAAATCGTCATCAGCAGCTCGGTTCGGCCAGCGCCCATCAGCCCAGCAATGCCTAAAACTTCACCGCGGCGCAGGGAGAAACTGACGTCTTCGAGCACGGGTGTGCCAGCAGCATCTTCGGCGCATAGTCCGCGAATCTCAAGGATCGTCTCACCCGGCTTTCTCTTCCTCTTAGGATAGATTTGTGATATTTGCCGACCGACCATCCGTGCGATGACTTGATCCTGATTCAGCTTCCCGGTGTATTCCGTTCCGGCTGTCCTGCCGTCGCGTAATACCGTGATCCGGTCACTGATGTCAAAAACCTCTTCAAGCCGGTGCGAAATGTAAATAATACCGATGTCCTGAGAGCGCAGCTTTCTGAGAATTGCGAACAGGGCGGCGGTTTCAGCCTCTGTCAACGCTGCAGTCGGCTCATCTAATACAAGAATGCTGGGCTTTTGCGAAAGCGCTTTGGCGATTTCGATCAACTGCTGCTGTGCAGCGCCAAGCCCAGCAACCTTGGCCCGGGGATCTAGGTCGAGTCCCAGCGCCTTCAAAACCTCGCTCGATTCCGAATACAGTTCATCCCACTGCAGAATGCCGAAGCGGCTGGGCGCCCGGCCAAGGAAGATGTTCTCTCCCGCACTAAGATGTTGTACCAGCGAAAGCTCCTGGAAAACGATGGCTACTCCTGTTTGCACTGCATGATGAACGTTACGAAAATGCCGCAACTCGCCTCGGATTTTGATCTCGCCATCGTATTGCGGATAAACGCCACCGAGAATCTTTATTAATGTGGATTTACCGGCCCCATTCTCGCCTACCAGCGCGTGTATCTCACCTGAGTACAGATCGAAGCTCACGCTGTCGAGGGCTCGCTCTCCTGGAAATGTCTTCGTGATGTTAATCATCTCCAGTAGCTGTGGCCGATCGGAATTGGTATTTTTCATGGGCTAAGACTACTCGCTGGTTTCCTTGGTCCATCTATCGCGCGGCACATTGTGGTACACGTCCTCCACTTTCAGGAAACCATCCTTGATCACAGTTTCCCCGATGTTGCTCTTGTCCACGCTGAGCGGCATCAGGAAGTATGTCGGAACATCCTTCGAGCCGTTGTTAACCTTCCTATTCGATTCGACCTGGGAATGTTTTGCCAGCGCGACAGCAATCTCCGCGGCACGAGTCGCCAGCGGACGGATTGGTTTGTAGACAGTCATCGATTGCGTGCCAGCCACGATGCGCTGACAAGCTGCCAAGTCGGCATCCTGACCGGAAACAAGAACGGTTCCAGCAAGCTTTTGTTCTTCGAGCGCCTGCACAACCCCGCCCGCTGTACTGTCGTTGGAAGCGACCACCGCAGAGACATTATTATTTGCTTGCGTCAGGGCATTCTCTGTGTGCTTCAGCGCCTCGCTCGGTAGCCAATCCTTTGCCCACTGATCGGCAACAACTTTGATATCTCGGCGATCGATTGCAGGGGCGAGAACCTTCATCTGCCCGTCGCGGACCATGCGGGCATTGTTGTCAGTAGGTGAACCACCGATGAGGACGTAGTTCCCCTTTGGGGCATGATCGAGTAGATATTTCGCCTGCAACTCTCCGACTTTGAAGTTGTCAAAGGAAACATAGAAATCCACGTCACTATTGCGAATGAGACGATCATACGAGAGCACCGGAACGTGCTGCTGCTTGGCGCTGTCGACGATGGAGGCAGCAATCTCGCCGTTGTGCGGCACCACCACCAGCACGTCGACTCCCTGCGTCAGCAGGTTCTCTGCCTGCTGAACCTGCAGAGCATCGTTCCCATCGGCCGATTGCACTAGGACATCCGCGCCAAGTTCCTGCGCACGACGGTTAAATGCATCTCGATCCCGCTGCCATCGTTCCAGTTGTAGTGAATCCATGGATAGTCCAATGCGAATATGTTTGTTTGCGACGCGGTGGCTGCACCCGGAAAGAATGGCAGCACATGCAATCAAGCTGAGAACGGCGCGATTAAAATGCATAGGCAGGTGATCGTTACCAAATGAGGAAGGTATTGGATTAATTTTGCCCAAGCAGGCTTTGCCGATGAAAGTGTGAGCAACTTTCCGTCGGCATCGGTGACTTGCACTGGACTCGCTTCTCAAAATAGCCACGCCCGAAACTGGCTTCCATTCACAACAAGTTTGCAGCTGACCATAAATCCTCTTGCTAAGTGCACGAAGGAATGCCTCCGACGAAGCACTTGCTTGGAAGCACCGTTGACTCAGGCCCTCGAATGAGAAACAAGACTGATGCTTCTACCGAAATCAACGTCTTAATTCGCTAGTCGTTCTTGCAACGATTCTTTCTGTAAAATAGGCTAGATTATCGAACCGCAATCCTGAACCGTTCTTAATGTCAAACAGCACTTTCGAACTAGCGTAATGCCAGCCAGTCTCTAACCGCCGCAGCTCCCCGGGTTTGATGGTGAAGGATATTTCACGAATCTCCGGAGAACTTATCGTGATCGTGGCGTCAGATTGTCCATCATTGAAGGCATCAATGCCTGCGAATACGCGAGGCGCATAAAAGCTGAATTCTGTCCGCTGTTTTGCCGGATCGGTCATAACCAGGGTAAACGTGCCAAACTTGCCATGCGGTGTGCCAATCTGCCAATCCCCTTTGCCCCAGTCAATGACGCCCGAAGGATACTGTCCCGTCAACACGGTGCCGGCTGGAAGATGCGGGTCGTCAAACGTTATATAGCTGGGTGGCACCCGGTCGCTTTTTCCTTGTATGTCAATATCTTTTGAACTGACATGCCGGATCCGAAGGACGTGAGTGGCATCGTCAAACGTGTATCCGTCCTGAGCAAGATCCTGGCGCCGAGAGAGCGGTGTTCCATCGGCGCTTACCGAATCGGGCACGAAATTCAGACGCAACACATCACTCGAATCAGTATCAAACGTCGAATAGGTTACGCTGCCTACTCCGTACGAAATTTTAGTGACCGGAGAAAGAGAGCCGAGCAAATGTGATTCGGTTGCTGGAGCCCACTCCGGAACAGCCCAAAAGGAATCCATCATTCGCCTGGGCCCATCGGCAAATTCATCTGTAAACCACCACTGGTCGCCGAAGGGCGTATGGGCGTTGGGAGCGAGTCCTTGGAAGTATGTGACCCAGTTAAAAGACCGAAACGCCTCTTCTCTATAGGTCACGTCCCCTGTCTTTGCGAAATACAGGGCTTCGACCGCGGCGAGCCGTGAGGTGTGGCTGTCGCAACACTGGTTGGGGGCGTTGCAGCAGAACGATTTGCCATCCCCTTGTTCGGTGGTCACGGTGGCGCCGTGCACAATATATTTCGGCCACTTCGGCGTGGTCTTGACCCATTCGATGAGTTGACGGGCATGCTGGCGCCAATCCGGATCTTTGTCGGGATGTAGTAGCACATAGCGCGCATATTCGAGCGGAATCACCTGATTCATGTTCGCCATTGCCGGGGTAACATCCTCGAAATAACCGACCCAGACGTTGTTCTTCATGGGGTATTTATTTAGCCAATCGGCTGCGCTCTGCTGAACCTTGGCATATCCGGCCACGTCACCCTTTTGCAGACGGATCAATTCGTCAAACAACATTATTGGTTCCACGACATTGGCGGAATAAGGCCCCATTCCTGGTGTTTGCTGGGGATTATCGAAATTGGATACGTGATCTTCACTACTCTGATTTTCAATTCTTCCGTCGCGGGCGTAGCTGCGGTACGGCCAGGGAGAATGCGTCTCATCCCCAGGTTTGAAGTTCTTGACCAAAGCGTCGGCACAGCGAATTGCCGCGCGCAGATACTTTGTGTTCCCGGTCATTTCATAAAGGCGCAGATAGCCATAGCCGTCTTCACCTACGACGTGCGGCTCGATAAAGTCTTCTCCGTGGAAACTCCATCCCGTGTAGCGCACATCCCCGGGATTTGCTGAGGCGTAAGGAACCTGCGACCAGGCGTAGCCGGCTGGGGTAAGACCGTTCTCAAGCTCGTAGTCGACAAAATCCTGCAGGAACATCAAGGTGCGAGCGTCGCCAGTGTAGGGATACAAGCGTTCAATGAATCCCTGCATCATTGCGCGCAGGTAGCCGGTCGAGTTCGCCCAGTTTCGGTCGGGCGCCAGCTCGAACGTAGTTCGGTCAAAGTCAAAGCAGCAATAGTAGTAGGGCAGTCTTTGCCGGTTAAATTGGTCCCAGAGAATGGTCCACTGTGAAAGGAAATGAGATGAGTAAGAGTAGCCTGTGTCGTTCGGCATGGGCCAGGCCAAGAGCTTCCCTTGCGCATCGAGTTCTACCGGACGCCCTGCAATGGTCGGCTCATCGACAGTTGAGAGTACCTTGAAGGACTTCTGCTGAGACTGCGCGGTCGTCAAACACAGAAACAAGATAACCAGAACGGGTACGAACTTAGTAAACCTTGTCATACTTGATCTCCAGTAAGGTCGCGATGAGAACAACGGCGGCTCCGAAGACAGCCAGCCCATTCAAATGCTCGCCGAGTAACGCCATTGCGAGAAGCACACCGAAAACGGGTACCAGGTAAAGAGATGCCGAGGCGGTTGTCACATCGAGGTGCTGCAGCGCCTTGAAAAAGAGAAGCATCGACGCTCCATACATGAAGAAAGCGAGAAAGGCGAAGGCCAGCCAGCTTTTCCAGTCAAACGCCAAAAAAGCTCGGAAATGAAATGGTTCGACCCAGATGAAAAGTGGCAGGCTGGCGATCGATGCCGTGATGTAACTGAAGATCAGGATCTCGACTTCCTGAAATTTCTGCATTAGCCCCTTGCAATACACGTTGTAGAAGGAGGAGCCGAGGCATCCACCAAAGATCAGGATATTGCCAATCAGGAACTTCATTTGACCGAAAGAAGACTGGCGGAAATCGCTTACCGAAAGAAGAACGACGCCAACCAACCCAATCAACAGCGCGGTGATTCGAAGTGGGGTCAGACGCTCCTTCAACATGAGGGAGGCCAGGACGGCGCTGATTACCGGAATCAACAGGTTCAGGATAGCGCCATTGGAAGCAAGGGACTTGCTAATTCCCCACGTCATTCCCAGTTGAGCGAGCACTTGGCCGGCGACTCCCGCAATCGCGAACTGGATCCAATCCTGACGGGTTAGCTTTGGAGAATTCGGATTTGCCCGGCGCATTCGCACGAGCAGGAACGCAAACAGGATGGTAGTAACGAAGAACGGCAGGAACGTGATTGCGATGGGCCCCAGGTGCCGGTCAAGAACTTTCACGGCGGTCCCTTGCCCGGACCACATCAGCGATGCCAGTGCCAGGAGAAGGAAATACCAGGCAGTCTGGCGCTTCTGCGAGACTGTGGGCGCGGTCACCATCACAGGCTCTCCTGCAAGACACGCAAGCCGAATCGGTCTGCCCCTATGGAACTGCCCTCGAACACATAAGGTTCGCAAGATCGTGCTTGCGCATACTTTGCAANAACGCGTCGAAATGCCTCTTCGGCGCCTCTTGCTCCCANTACGGCCACCGTTCCGCCTGCCCCGCCACCGGTGATTTTGGCCCCAAACAGTCGGCGCTCATCGNACTCCTCGCGAACAAGCTCTACGAGCAAGTCGGTCGCCTCGCAACCCAGTCCGCATTCGGTGTACGACCAATGCGACTGAAACATGAGATCCCCCATCATTCGGAAGGCTTCACCTGCTCCTCCGTCCCTTACCCCTCTTGCCAGCTCAACAAAAAGCGCGATTCGCTGATTTTCCTCCACGGCGTACCGTGTGCATGCTCGTACGCGGTAATTCACCTCCGGGCGTACGCTCGTGAATGGATCGGGATGAGTTTTGCCCAGCGCCAGGATGTCGGAGCCGGCGAGCGTTTCCGGCAAACGGTGTTCATACTTCGATCGAAAGACAGAGGGCGCGATTTTC
>JGI12053J15887_10001506_pt1 | contig 10897 bp, 8 predicted proteins | sample MedBloCAOM1_O3_FD_15887 | JGI IMG/M metagenome (IMG submission 15887) | reverse complement strand
ACCCCGGCCGTCGGCGTGCACAACCGGTAAACCTGCGGGCACGCAAGGGCGGCCCCGCCCGTAACCCCAAGTCACCGAGCGGGGCCTAGCCCTTTCCACGCCCGAAGGCGGGGAACTGGATTCATAATGCTTGGCAAGACCGCCGACTGTTCAATTGGGTACACGTCGCCCCGGTCATGGTTCGTTCCAATTTCTCACGGAGGGAAGCGACGCGGACCTGATCGAGCAAGGAAAGGCGCGCTTTAATAGCCTCACCGATAACTACTTCGATGGCTTCGAAGTGTGGGATGGGGCTCGCCGCCTGTACTGCTTTCCGGAAAATCCGGACGCGCCAAATTCAAACTGATGCAGTGCCGTCGGCAGACATCTCAGCGCACGACAGCGGCCCATAGGACTGGCGCAACGCACCGAAGCTGTAGGGAACACCGGGAAGGGGACCGACATGCCGTGAGGCTAGCGTCCGCCAGCGGCCAGTAACGAATCAACTTTTGCCTGCAGTGCCTGCAGCGCGGCCTAGGCCATGGATTAAGCGCGCGCCTTGCTGATGAACTCGGCCATCTTTGCCAGTCCTTCGCCTGAGTCGAAGGCGGCGCTGTTCGGAAGAGCGAGATAGCGCTTCTTCCCTATTGGTGTAACCCGCAAGCCGGCGCGGAACTCCTCGATCAGCAACAAGGACTTCAGACGCCTAACATCCCTGGCCGGAAGATCCACTGAATTGGCGATGCCCAACGCGACGCGACGTAGCGTGACCTCTTCGTGGGGCTGAGTGGGGCAAGCAATCCTCGATCAGGCATGCAGACCTCCTATCGGAAGCCTAAATCGACGGCCATTCGTTGCAAGCGCAATTTTGCCTTTGGGCAGCATCTCCAGCTTGGAGTGACGACAATCCGCACCGGCCGGGCCGTTAATGAGTACCAATTTGAACAGACAGGGCACCAAGATACTGAGAGCCTCGCATCGCAAGGAGAGCGCAAGATGCAGAGGTTCCTTAAGCAAGACACGTCCCAAAACTATCATGTGCTACTTGCCAAAGAGCGGTCGGAAGCAGAACGCGTGTTCCTCCTAACAGTGCTGGCGAGGAAGGGGGCGGAGGACCGCCGTCGCCCAGTGCGAGGCTGGCTGATTGTGCAAGGCCAACGCCTGGTGGAATCGCGCTAGTCAATGCGGCACCCATGCCCTAGCCGCTCCGCCGGTCGAATGCCGCCAACAAGCGCTTGATGTGATCCGCCAGCGCCGCGTAGGAGTACGGCTTTTGAAGGAGTGGTCCGTCGCAGAGATGGCCGGTCTCTTGCGCCATTCTCGTAATACCCGAAGCCAAGACAATTCGTACCGTCGGATAATTCGCTCGAACCCACGTAGCGAGCATGAACCCGTTGATGCCACTTCCGAGGTCGATATCCGAAAACAATACCTCGATAGGTTCTCCACTTCCGAAAATCGCTTGCGCCTCTTCACCGGTCCCCGCCTCCAAAACGCGGTATCCGCATTCGCGAAGAAAATCGCAGACCGACAAGCGAATGAGAACTTCGTCTTCCACCACCAGAATCGTCGAGGGAGCCGGGTGACCATTCCCCGACCGTCTGGTCTTGTCGCCTTCCGAGGACCCCGCCGCGTTATCTTGTTCTGGTGCCGCCCAAACTAACGCCAGTCCAGCCGCCATCGTCCCCTCCGTCAGCCGATAAGAACGCTTGGGATTCCCGATCGTTCCCATCTGACGGTTAAGATTCAGGGCGCGGGGATGGGGCAGACAAAGAAAAACCCCGGCACTGAGGCCGGGGCGAGTTGGGCCGTGGGAGGGGTGGCTAGGCGCCGGGCTCGCGCGCCTTTTCGTAGGCCCTTTGCAGTTCGGCCGCAGCGGGCCGCAACAGGTGAAGCTCGATAGCGTCGAGGCAATCGAGCTTGCCGAAGTCGTCACCATCGGGAACGTGATCGGCAACAGCGCGGGCGAGACCGGCGGCTACCATTCGCGCGCGAAAATCTCCCGCGCCGTGACACGTTCAACGCGGACAGTCCGTAAGGTGGCCTGCGGCAGACTGCCATCGTAAGGCCCTGTAAGCGGGCCAGATGTAGCGACGATGTAGTCGTGCCCTGCTTCGATCTTCTCGCAGAGCGCGCAAAGTGCGATATCCCCTTGCTATAGCGGGGCGACATGAGGTCGTTCGGCATTTCGATACCGCAGACAATCGTCATATCGAGGTCGCCCGTTGGGACTAGCCTTCTCACGCTGCACCCCCTTTCCGAGCGACACCCACGCGCGCTGCGAGCGCAAAGCCCGCGTCGTGGTCGACGATGGCAATCCACTGTTCGCCGTGGCGAGCCTGCATCGCAGCAGCCAAGGCTTCGGCCGCATCCTTGACGCGATCGACAGACGGCGCCGGCAGAGCGGCCAATAACCATGAAGTTCGGCATTCACAACTCGTCCTGGCTCGACAGTCCCGATCCGGCCGAGGCCTTCGAAGCAGTGAGGATGAAAGCGCAATGGGCGGAGAGTCACGGCTTTGTCTGGTTCTCGGTCATGGATCACATGATCCAGATCCCCCGCGTGGGCGCGCCCGACGAGCCGCTCCTGGAAGGCTGGACCGTCCTGGCGGCGCTGGCTGCCGTCACGAGCCGCATCCGTCTCGCCACCCTTTGTACCGCGGTCGGTTATCGCAATCCTGCACATCTCGCCAAGATCGCGGCGAGCGTCGATCTGATCAGCCGGGGACGGCTGACGCTCGGCATCGGCGCCGGTTTTTTCGAGGATGAATACAGGCAATATGGCTGGGAGTTCCCGCCGCGGCCGGCGACGCGCATCCGGCAGATGGAGGAAGCGATCCAGTTGATCCTGAAGATGTGGACCGAGCCGCGGACGACCTTCCACGGCCGGTATTTCCATGTCGAGGACGCGATCCTCGAGCCGAAGCCGGTGCAAAAGCCGCGTCCGCCGGTGATGATCGCCGGCGCTGGCGAGCAGATGACCCTGCGCGCGGTCGCCCGTCTGGCTGACGCCTGCAATTTCGTCGACGGCGACATTGCGGAGATACGGCATAAGCTCGCGGTGCTGCGCAGACATTGCGACGCGGTGGGTCGCGATTACGACACGATCGAAAAGACCCGCATCCAGCCCTGGCTTCTCGCCCGTGACGACGCCGCGGTGGCGGCGAAGCGCGAGCGGCTGGCCGCCGCCTCCGGACCGCTGCGCGGCTTTGTCGGCACGGCGTCTCAGGCCATCGACCTCGTCGGGCAACACCAGGACGCCGGCATCGAGCTACTGATCAGCGCCGATCGGCGGAACGACGTCGAGAGCCGCGAGCTTTTCGCCTCGGATGTCATGCCTCACTTTGCCTGACGGAGGACGGAGGATGGTTGCCAGCAACAGCTTTGCCGAGTTCCTGCGCGAGCAGCTCGCGCCGCTCGGCCGCGTCACCATGCGGCGCATGTTCGGCAAGACCGGCGTGTTCTGCGGCGGGCTGATGTTCGGGATGGTGACGGACAACATGCTCTACCTGCGGGTTGACGACCACAACCGGGCGGCCTTCAAGGAAGCCGAGTCCGCTCCGCCTCTCAGCTACGAGAAGAAGGGCAGCACCATAGACCTCTCCTTCTGGCGCGCGCCGGAGCGGCTGTTCGACGAGCCCGATGAGCTTGTCACGTGGGCGCAACTTGCGCTGGCGGCGGCGCGTCGGGTCGCCGCGAAGAGAGGACGGACAGTGCCAAGGCGAAAATCAAAGCCTTAACGCGCATGACTGCGGCCTACGCCTCACCTGGCGCGCGACACGACGTCCCGCTTGGAACCCGAGTGCGGCAGGATCGTTAGACCGGGATGCGTTTCACGGTCCACCTTGCGTTGTTGGTGTGTCTCCTCCTGACATCGGCGAGGTCGGAGGGATGGGCTCAGACAGTCACGTTCGCCTCGGTCGAGGCGATGGCCGCGAAGCTCGCGGCGGAGCCGTACAAGCAGCCGGCGTCGATCGAGGGCGACATGCGCCGCCTCAGCTACGACCAATACCGCGCGCTCAGATCCCGACCGGACACCGCACTGTGGCGTGGGGACAACAGCTTTTTCCGCGTCGAGTTCTTTCCCGCCGGATTCATCTATGAAAAGCCCGTGCAGATCTTCGTGGTCGAGAGCGACATTGCCAGGCCCCTTGCGCTCGCTCCCGACCTGTTCGACTTCTCCGATACCGGCCTCAAGACACCGCCCCAAAAGCTGGAGGCGGCGGGCTTTCGCCTCACCTATCCGCTGAACCGGCCGGACAAGTTCGACGAGGTCGCTTCTTTCCTGGGCGCCAGCTACTTTCGCACCGTCGGCCGCGGGCAGGTCTATGGCGCGTCGGCGCGTGGTCTGGCGATCGATACCGGCGTCGGCGGCAAACCGGAGGAATTCCCCGCTTTTCGCGCCTTCTGGCTGGTGAAGCCGGCCGACGGGGCAAGCGACATGACGGTGTGGGCGCTGCTCGATTCGCCGGGCGCGGCCGGCGCCTTCGCCTTCACCATCCGTCCCGGCAGCCGCACGGTGATCGACACCAAGTGCGTGCTGTTCCTGCGCAACGACGTATCGCTGCTGGGCATCGCGCCGCTGACCTCGATGTTCTTTGCCGGCAAGACGGCGCCGGCGCGCGACGACTACCGGCCCGAAATCCACGATTCGGATGGGCTTTACCTGGCGACCGGCAAAGGTGAACGGATCTGGCGGCCGCTCGACAATCCCGCGGCGCTCGTCGTCTCGTCGTTCCAGGACAGCAATCCGCGCGGCTTCGGCCTGCTGCAGCGCGAGCGGGACTTCGACCGCTACCAGGACAGCGCGGCCTCCCTGCAGGCGCGGCCAAGCCTGTGGGTCGAGCCCGTGGGCGACTGGGGTGACGGCGAGGTCCGGCTGGTCGAGATTCCGACGCAGTCGGAGACCAACGACAATATCGTTGCCTTCTGGGTGTCGCGCTGGCCGGCGCGCAAGGGCGAGCGCAAGGAATATTCCTACCGGCTGTCCGCGCTGTCGGATGAGGCGGCCCTCTCGCCGGCCGGCCGGGTCATCGCGACGCGGGACGGTACGGTGCCCTACGCGCCCAAGCAGCGGCGCATCGTCGTCGAGTTCGCCGGCGGCGACCTTCCGTCGCTGGAGCCGGAACAACCCGTGACGCCGGACGTTTCGGTGACGAACGCAAAGATCACACGCACCTATGTCGAAGCCCTGCCATGGAAGCGCACCTGGCGCCTGTTCATCGACTTCGAACCGGAAGGCAAAAAGCCGGTGGATCTGCGCGCCGTCCTGCAGCTCCGGGGCCAGCCCCTGACGGAGACATGGATGAGCGCGTACCGGCCGTGAAGGAAGGCTGGCATCTCGACCCTTTGCCGGACGGGCTGGCTGGCGGCGTTGGCTGCTGCTGTTCCTGGTGCTGCTGACCACGGCCGTCGGCCTGGCGCTGATGTGGCGCATCGTGGCGGCGCGCGGGCCCGAGATCCTGAAGCCGATCTTCCTGCCCTGCTTCGCCCTGCTCTTCGCCTGGATCGCCCTCTCCTTCTGGAGCGGCGTGTTCGGCTTCCTGCTGGGCGTGCTGCGACGCCATCCCGTGACTTTGAGGCGACATCCGCCGGCCGCCGGCCCGATCCCGCCGCTCGGCCAGCGCACCGCGATCCTGATCCCGGTCTACAACGAAGACCCGGGCGAGGTGTCCGGCCGCGTCGCCGCCATGTACCGGTCGCTGCTGGCGACCGGATATCTCGAGTCGTTCGACTTTTTCGTGCTGAGCGACACCACCAACGCCGAAATCGCCCGCGAAGAGGAACGTGCCTATGCCGACCTGCGCGACCGGTTGGGCGCCGGCGCGCGGCTCGCCTATCGCCGCCGGGCGGCCAATACCGGCAAGAAGGCCGGCAATATCGCCGAATGGCTGGCGACGCGCGGCCCCGACTACGCCCACATGATCGTGCTCGACGCCGACAGCCTGATGCAGGGCGATACCATGGTGCGCCTGGCGGCGCTGATGGAAGCCAATCCTCGGACCGGCCTCATCCAGACCCACATCGTGCCGGCCGGCCGCGAGACGCTGTTCGCCCGCATGCTGCAATTCTCCTCGCGCCTCACCGGCGTGGTGCTGTCGATGGGCAACAGCTTCTGGCAGACGAGCGAAGCCAACTATTTCGGCCACAACGCCATCCTGCGCGTCGCGGCCTTCGCCGAGTGCTGCCGCCTGCCGGTCCTGTCCGGCCGGCCGCCGCTCGGCGGCGAGATCCTGAGCCACGATTTCGTCGAGGCAGCCTTCCTGCGCCGCGGCGGCTGGTATTGCTGGCAGCTGCCCGAGCTGCACGGCAGCTATGAGGAGCTGCCTACCAACCTGCTCGACTACGCCGTGCGCGACCGCCGCTGGATGCAGGGTAACCTGCAGCATGCTCGCCTGATCGCCGGGGACGGCCTGCACCGGATGAGCCGCCTGCATCTCGGCATGGGCATCTTCGCCTACCTCGCCTCGCCTTTGTGGCTGGCGATGCTGATGCTGAGCTCGGCGATGGTGGTCGACCATCAGCTGACGGGCGATATCTATTTTGGCCCGACGCGGACGCTCTTTCCGCTGTGGCCGCAATATCACTGGCCGGAGATTCACGGGCTGCTCGGCATGACGCTGGTCTTGCTGCTGGGCCCCAAGCTGCTGGCCCTCAGTCTGCGGCTTTGGTCGACGCGCGGTGCGCGCCGCTTCGGCGGCCGTGCCGCCCTGGTGCTGAGCTTCCTGTTCGAAACCGCCTTCTCCACCCTGCTGGCGCCGGTGATGATGCTGTTCCACACGACGTTCCTGATCCAGATCCTGGCCGGCAGCGCCGTCGGCTGGCCGCCTCAGGCGCGCGGCGACCGCGGCATGGAATGGCGCCAGGCGCTGCAGCGCCATATCGGCCACGCGCTGTTCGGGCTGGCAGCGCTTGGCGCGCTGGGGGCGCTGGTGCCCGACTATGTTCCGTGGATCCTGCCCGTGGTGACGGGCCTGCTGCTGTCAGTGCCCCTCGCCGTCCTGTCCAGCCGCCGCGCCATGGGCCTTGCCGCCCGCCGGTTGCGGCTGTTCGTGACGCCCGAGGAGCGCGCGGAGGCCATTCTGATCGGAAGCTAGTGTACCGATTTTGACGTTCGTTGGATCAATTGAAGAGGCTGCATCGCCCAAACCAGGTGTCATCCCGAGCGCAGCGAGGGTGTGGATTCACATTTGAAGTGCAACAGTTTGGCGAGAAAGACCTCGGCCGGGGACCTGAACTGGAGGCACTTTCGCGGGGTGTTGTTGTATGCCGCGAAGCAAGCCTCGAGGCTATCGTGGTCGATGGTGTCGAGGTTTGTCTTTCTGGGCAAGAGCCGGCGCAGTCGGCCGATGGCGTTCTCCACGGAGCCCTTCTGCCAAGGACTGTAAGGGTCGCAAAAGAAGGTCCCGATGCCGAGCTCATCGGTAAGGGCAAGGTGCTGGGCGAACTCGGTGCCGTTGTCGAAGGTAATGGTCCGCCGCAGACGCCGATCGAGCGGCTGGAACCAGGTCTGGAGCTGCTCGACGGCGGGCTGCGAGGCCTTGCCGGGCTGGCGGGCTCCCAGGATGAGGCGAGATTTGCGCTCTTGCGCCACGAGNGNGGCCTGGCCGGGGGTGGCGAAGAGCATGAGGTCGGCTTCCCAGTGTCCGAAGGTGCGCCGACTGTCGACGGCGGTGGGCCGCAAGGCGATGGAAACACGGCCTTTGATGAGATCATCGGAAGAGCGCTTGTGGCGTCTCTGCGAGCCGCGCTTGTACTTGGCTCTGGGCAGGTAGTTGCGCCAGGCGCCATCGTTGGTGCGGCGGATCTGGGCGTAGATGAAGCGGTAGATGCTCTCATGGCTGATGGTGGTAGCAGCCTTCTGCTGCTTGAGCCGGCCGGCGATCTGCTCGGGCGACCAGCCGCGCGCCAGGCCGTCGAGCACGAGGGTGCGCAACGCGGCATCGCGTTCCAGGCGCGCGCCCTTCCAGCGGCGGCAGCCTGCCTGCTCCTGGGCGTAGGTCGGCTTGTAGCCGACCTGGCGGCCGCTGTTGCGCTTCAGCTCGCGAGACAGGCTCGATGGCGAGCGATCCAGAGTTGCCGCGATCTGGCGGATCGATTGGCCGGCTTGGTGAAGCTGGGCAATCGTGCACCGCTCTTCGAGCGTGAGGTGACCATAGTGTTCGCCCATTGCAACACCTTAAGCTGGTGTTGCACTTCGTTTGTGAACTCAGGGGGACCTTTCTGGATCCGTAAAGGCCCCTCGCTTCGCTCGGGGTGACAGTCACGACTTGCCGTTCAGCGAAAGCTGGCACTAGTTGCCCTTCTTCTCGATGTTCCAGAACACCGGGATCGGGCTCTTGACCATGCCGCTGAGGCGATCGGCGCGCGTCGCCGTCGGCAGGGTGTATTGGCCCAAATGGATGTGCGTGCCGTACTGGACGGCGCGCGCCTGCAGCTCGGCCGCGATCTTCTGCCGGCTGGGCAGATCCGGCGCGCGGGCATAGGCGTCGCGCAGCCGCTCGACCTCGGCATCGCACGGCCAGCCGAAATTGGCCTTGTCGCACGACGCGGTCAGCATGCTGTTGGTCAGCGGATTCATCATGTCGATCGAGAGCCAGGCCGTCATGAAACCGTTCCAGCCGCCCTCCGCGGGCGGCGTCTTGCGCAGCCGCCGCGCCACGATCGCCTGGAAGTCGAGCGGCACCATCTCGACCTTGAAGCCGCCCTGCTCGAGCAGCGACTTGGCGATCGGCCCGGCATTGGTCAGCACGGCGATGTCGGTCGTGTGCAGCATGACGATCGGCGTGCCGTCGTAGCCCGCCTCCTTCAGGAGCTCCTTCGAACGGGCGAAGTTCGACTGCAGCAGGCCTTCCATGCCGGCGCTGTTCTCGAGCGGCGTGCCGCAGACGAACATGGCATCGCAGGTCTGGTAGTAGGCATCATCGCCGATCACGCCTTCCAGGAAGGCCTTCTGGTTGAAGGCGTACATGGCGGCGCGGCGCACCTTCTCGTTGTTGAACGGCGGGACGACGGTATTCCAGCGGAACACATACTGGGCGCCGGTCGTGTTGTAGACTTCCAGCCGGATGTTCTTGTCGGCCTTCAGCAGCGACTTGAGGTCGTGCGGCGGCGCTTCGATGTAGTCGATCTCGCCGGCCAGCAGCGCGTTCACCGCCGTCTGGTGATCGGGGATGGCGAGCCACTCGACCCGGTCGACCTTTGCCACCTTGCCGCCGGCCAGGCCGGAGGGCGGCTCGGGCCGGGGCTTGTAGTCGGGATTGCGCACATAGACGGTGCGCTCGCCGGGTTTCCATTCGTCCTTCTTGAAGATGAACGGGCCGGAGCCCACGAACTCGTCGATCTGCTTGGCGGGATCGGTGTCGGCGATGCGCTTGGGCATCATCAGCGGCGTCGAGCCGCCGGGCTTGGCGAGCGAATCGATGACCAGGCCGTAGGGCTCCTTCAGGATGATCCTGAAGGTCTTGTCGTCGACCGTCTCGAAGCCCGTGACGAAGCTCAACAGCTTGACGCCCGTCGAATCGCGCGCGCCCCAGCGCTTGATCGAGGCGATGCAGTCCTCCGACGTCACCGGCTTGCCGTCGTGCCATTTCAGCCCGTCGCGCAGGGTGAAGCTGTAGACCAGCCGGTCGGGACTGAGCTCCCAGCGATCGACCATCTGCGGCTGGGGCTGCATCTTCTCGTCCATGGCGAACAGCGTGTCCCACACCATGTAGCCGTGGTTGCGCACGATGTTGGCCGTGGTCCAGATCGGATCGAGGACCTTGAGATCCGAATGCATGACGGCGCGGATCGTCTTGGTCTGGGCGAAGGCAGGCGAGATGGCGAAAGCGGCCGCCCATGCGGCCGCCGCCAAGAGACGCAGCTTCATGCGCTTCAGCTCTGCCAGCGTGCCGTGGCGCGTGCGCCCGGCGCGATCTCGGCCTCGGCCGGCGCCTGCACCTTGGCCATGTGCTCGTAGCGCTGGGCGGCGAACCACAGCGCGTAGTCGCCGAACTTGATCGGCGGATATTTGACCGGTCGCTCGGCGGACTGGCAGGTCGGCAGGCAGTCGATCATCGTGTCGTGGTTGGGATCGAAGAAGAACGGCACGGCGTAGCGCAGCTGGCCCGAGACGTTGCGCACGCGATGCGGAGTCGACAGGAAGCGCTCGTTGGTCCAGCGGTGCAGGATGTCGCCGCCGTTGACGACGAAGGCGTCGGCGACGCCCGGCGCGTCCATCCAGCGCCCGTCGGGCAGCAGGATCGACAGGCCCTGGACCTTGTTGGGCGGCAGCAGGGTCATGAACCCGGAATCGGTGTGCGGCACCAGGCTGGCGAGCGTGTCGTCGGCGCCGTCGATCACCGGATAGCGCGACATGCGCAGGATCATGTGCGGCTCGGCGAAGCAGGCGTCGAAGAAGGTCTCGGGCAGGAAGAGCGCCAGCGCATAGAGGCGCACCAGCTTTTTGCACAGCGCTTCGAGCGTGCCCATGTAGCCCAGCATGTTGGCGCGAAAGCCCGGCAGGTCGCTCTCGCTCGGCCACTTGTTCATGGCATGGAAGCGGCGGTTGGCGAGCACGTCGGGATCGTCCGCACGGCGCTCGCGGCGCAGGAAGTAGGCCTCGTTCTGGCTGGGCTTCTTGCCCTGCGCGGCGGCATTGGGCGGCGGCTTCCGGGCGATCGGCATATAGCCGATATTGTGCTCGTCGACCTTGACCGCGAGTTTCTGCTCGAGCGGCTGGGCGTGGAAGCGCGCGGCTTCGGCATAGGCAAGGTCGATCAGCGACTGCGGCACGCCGTGGCCGGCCAGATAGTAGAAGCCGACATGCTCGAAGGCGAAGCGCAGCTCGGCGGCGGCGCGCTCAGCGGCGCCCGGTTCGCCCGCCAGATAGCCCGAAACATCGATCAGCGGAATCTCGCCGCCGATCATGGTCGGC
>JGI12053J15887_10001505_pt1 | contig 10905 bp, 11 predicted proteins | sample MedBloCAOM1_O3_FD_15887 | JGI IMG/M metagenome (IMG submission 15887) | reverse complement strand
ATGTGCTCGGTGACGCGCGTTCCGGCCGCAATCGGCTCGAAGGTCACACTCGTATGTAGTCGAACCCTCGGGAACTGATGGGACTCGGCAGTCACGTCCCCGGTGTGTGGCACGTGCAGGCGAGCCACATAGCTGATTCGTAACCGCAACGGCCCCATCGGAATCCGGTCCTGGACGCGATAGGTCTGCACATACCCGTCGGCAGTCTGGCGCCGGTCAGTCGTGCGCACCGCAACCACCAGCGGATGCACCTGTTTGATGTTGTCCAGGTTGACGTAGAAGTCCCTGACCTCGTCAGGTGGCGCCGGGATCTCTTCTGTGACTGTGCGCTCCGCGCGCGCCACCCACCAGCTCACGCCTGGGCGGCGGGCGCGGCGCCGAGCACCCGTTGGATGTCGGGTTTCATCTGCTGAAGCTGCTGACCCGCATACCCCCAGGCGTGGATGCCGTCGGCGAAGTTGAACACGGCGTTGTGCCCGCCGGCGGCGATGTAGGCGTCTGAGAATGCATGGTTGGAGTCGATCGCCATTCCCTCCAGGAAGCCGAGTCCGCCGATGGGCGCGTCCGGGCTGGCCAACGCCGGATCGGTCGGTGTGCCGCTGCCGCAGTAGATCCACAGCCGGGTGCTGTTGGCCGCCAGCCTGCCCGCCTGGACGGTGGGATCGTTGCGGGCCCAGGCTGGGTCGCCCGGCGGACCCCACATCGCCTCGCGGCTGAAGCCGCCGTTCCACGTCATCGCGATTCCAACCTGGCCAGGGTCCGCCGAAAGGTTCAGGAAGCCCGACATCGATCCGGCGTAGATGAACTGCTGCGGATGGAAGGCGGCCAGTATCAGCGCCGAGGAACCACCCATCGAGAACCCGACGATGGCGTTGCCGGTCTGCGGTGTTCCCCTGTTGGCCGTCAACCACGCTGGAAGTTCGTGGGTGAGGAAGGTTTCCCACTTGTAGGTGTACGTTCCACCGTTGCCTGCCGCAGGCGCATACCAGTCGCTGTAGAAACTCGACTTGCCGCCGACGGGCATCACCATCGACAGGCCCGAACCGTTGTACCAGTCGAACGCCTGGGTGTTGATGTCCCAGCCGTTGGCGTCGTCCCCGGCCTCCATGCTGTCCAGGAGGTACACCGCATGCGCGTTGGGGCCGCCGCTCATGAATTCGACTTTGATGGTGCGGTCCATTCCCTGCGACGGCACATCGAGATACTCGATCGGTAGACTGGGGCTGGAAAACGCTGCGGCCGTTGCGGATCCGCCCGCGAAGCCGACCAATCCCGGCATGACGACCGCCGCAGCGGCCGCTGCGGCCAGTCGTCGATACCAGCTTCGTGACACCCGTCCAACAATCGCCATCGCTGCCCTCCCACCTAAGGCCCCGACCCGGCTTTAGCGGACGATACCGCGAAGCGGCACCAGCACCAGCGGTTTTTGGACAATCCGTGGTTGCTGACCCGGTTTCGCCTATCATTACAAAAACAACCAAATGGCAATCGACGGGGATCAAGCATGGATCGCGACCAGCTCATCGACCTCACTCGCCGCGCGGTGAAGCTGGCGCGCGACAAGACAACCGACCTCACCCCGGCCGAGCACACGGTCGCTGCGGCCACCTACACGTCGGCCGAACGCTTGGCGCAGGACACCGCGATGTTGTTGGCCAGCCCGCAGCTCGTCGGCTATGTCTCCGAACTTCCCCGACCGGGCACGTACTGCACCAAGACGGTGATGGGTCGCTCGATTCTGCTGACCCGTAGCGCCGACGACACCGTGCGAGCGTTCGACAACATCTGCCTGCATCGTCAGTCACAGATCGCCGACGGTTGCGGGGCCGCTCGCAGGCTCGCGTGTCCTTACCACTCGTGGACCTACGACCTGGACGGCAACCTCGTCGGCGTGCCAGGCAAGGAAGGCTTTCCCGAAACTCGTTCCGGCCCGGCGAAACTGACCGAGCTTCCCGCTGCGGAGTGTGCCGGCTTCCTGTGGATTTCGCTGGACCGCAGCGCGACGCTCGACATCCCTGCGTTCCTCGGGCCGCTCGCCGACGAATTGGACTCGTGGGGTATCGGGCGATGGGCGCCGTTGGGCGAGAAGGTGCTGGACTGCCCGATCAACTGGAAACTCGCCATCGACACGTTCGCCGAGAACTACCACTTCGCAACCGTGCATAAGAACACCTTCGCGACCATCGCGCGCAGCAATTGCACGGTGTTCGATTCGTTTGGCTCGCACCACCGACTTGTCTTTCCCCTCAACGGAATTCTCGATCTCGAGAACGTTCCCGAGGAGCAGTGGGAGCCGCTTCAGAACATGGTGGTCATCTACGCGCTGTTTCCGAACATCGTATTGTCGTGCACGATCGCCAATGGGGAGCTGTTCCGCGTCTATCCCGCCGACGTGCCGGGCCGCTCGATCACCGTGCACCAGAACTCGACACCGCTGGATCTGTCCGACGAGTCGACCGCCGCGGGCGCGGCGGCGGTGTTCGACTACGCGCACGGCACCGTCCGCGACGAGGACTACGCGCTCGTGGCGGGCCTGCAGGCCAACCTGGAGTCCGGTGCACGAGAGAATTTGGTGTTCGGCCGCAATGAGCCGGGCCTTCAGCACCGCCACCAAACGTGGTCGCAGGCGATCTAGGCCGTCGAATGCTGCTCGCGTACAGCGAGTGTGCGGTAGAGCCCGGTCATCCAGACGTCGTCACCGCGGAAGTCCTTGTCGATCCACCACACCAGCAGGCCGAGTGCGGCCGAGGTATAGAACTCGGCCGCAACATCGGCGGGCACCTCGGCGCCAACCTGCTGCAACTGTGGCCGCAGACGCTTGCGCAGCACATCGCCGATCAACCGGCGAAGGTGCCGATGAACCAACTCCCCACCTTGGCGCCCACACATCGCGCGGTACATGCGCTGATTTCGGTACGCGTGCTCGAATAGCAATGCCGCGGGCAGGGCGACGTCGACGGGGCCCGTTGCCGCAATCTGGTCGAGTTCGCACTCCAGCTGCTCGTGCATCGCATCGAAGTTCGCGGTCAGCAGAGCTTCCTTGTCCCGGTAGTGGACGTAGAAGGTGGACCGGCCGACGTCGGCCCGATCAAGGATGTCCTGGATGGTGGTCTTCTCGTAGCCCTTCTCGATGACGAGCGAGATGAACGCGTCATGCAGAAGCTTGCGGGTGCGCCTGACCCGCCGATCCGGAACAATCTGCCGCCTCTGTTCGGTACTGGGCATCTCGTCTCCATTGGTTGTTGCGGCGATTCCACACCGCCACTTCAATTGAACACGTTGTCCCGAAACATACGCCGTGTTTGGCAGGAGAACTAGACATGACAATCCCCCAGGTCGATACCCAGTACACGACGGGCGTTTCGCGACGCGGTATCGAGCGGGCCCTCGCCGCCGCCGGAAAGGACCTCGGCCGTCTTGCGCCAGCGGATCTTTGGCTGCTCGAGGACTTCCACACGATGGGCCGCATTGCCACCACCCAATTGGTGGAGCTGAGCGGCATCACAGGTGACACCGAAGTGCTCGACGCGGGCACCGGGATCGGCGGCACTGCCCGCTTCGTCGCAGATCGGTGTCACTGCAAGGTCACCGCCGTCGATCTCACCGAGGAGTACTGCGAAACTGCCGGTTGGCTCAATCGGCTTGTCGGATTGGACGACCGGATCACCGTTCACCAGGCAGACGTCACCGACCTGCCTTTCGCCGGGGCGACTTTCGACGTCGTCTTCAGTCAGCATGTTCAGATGAACGTGGCCGACAAGGGCAGTCTTTACCGGGAAGCGCGCCGGGTACTCAGGCCGGGTGGCCGACTAGCGATGTGGGACATCACCTCTGGAGGACACGGCGAACTCGGCTATCCACTTCCATGGGCGGACCAACCCGGACTCAGCCACCTCGCGACGCCCGTCGAGTTGCGGGCAGCCGTCGAGTCGTCTGGGTTCGCGATCGAGGCCTGGAATGATCTCACCGACCAGGCTGCCGCGACCATGGAGATGGTGCTGTCGCTGCCTCCCGATCCGCTCGGGCTGCACGCCTTCGTCCCTGGCTTCGCGGAGAAGGCCAAGAATCTCAGCGCCGCCCTCGCCGACGGACGACTCCGAGCTATCCAGTGCCTAGGCCGTCGAATCTGAAGCTATGCGCGAGATCTAGCAATATCCTCGAGCACAAGCTCACGTTCGCCGGGCTCAGCCGCGGCAAGGACATCGTCCAACTCCCAGTCCCGATAAAGCGCCAGCGACCGCTCGTAGAACGCGAAGCCGCTCACCGGTTTTCCGCGGAGCGTGCCGTGATACCGGTACGGGCCTTCCATGTACTCGATCGGCAGTGCATGGGCAGGGGCGGCCACCAGCGGCTCCCCCACCAGATCCAGATCGAGCATGCGTGAGGCGAGCCGGTGCCGGTCGGGCATATACCGCGCCGCCACAGGCGGCCGGACCAACGGGCTCACCGACTCCGGCCAGCGCACATAGCTTGTGACGGTGACCTCGATGTCGTCCGCGAACTCAGGGTCGGCNTCGCCGGAACTCGTCGTCGCACCCGAGAATGGCTGCAGCGCATTGTAATTCGTCCGGTCGAACTGCCGCCAGATACTCAGGTCGACGCCGTTGTCGAGGTTGATCGTGCGCCACTCGTGACTTCGCGCGCGGACGTTGCCGTCGGGACCGCCGCTGTTGGCGATCAACGGAAACCATTGTCGGTCCACGTGACCGGCGCTGCCGGTGACCGACTCCTCGACAGATCCCCAGCGCAGGGTGCCGGTCATGGTCAGGCCGGTCTGGAAGTAGGAGTAGGTGCCTGCTTGCCCGAAGCACTCGATCTTCCCGTTGTACGCAGCGCCACCCAGCGGGACGGGCGCCCGCGACGGTGTCACGTTCAGGTCCAGCCGCATGGCTTCGCCTGCCGGGTCGGTGCCGACGAGGCCGACGTCATAGGTGTAGGGCATCAACTGGCGCTGCTCGTCGCGGCACGTCCGCCACACCACGTGGCCAGCGCCACTGTCGTAGGTCATGTCGAGGTAGCCGGTGTCGGTGAACATCTTGGGCCGCGCACCCGGCTGCATGTTGGCAGGCGGCATGTCGTAATCCGTATACGTCCCGTATGTGCCGTTGTCCAGGTCGAACAGAGCGAACGTATAGAAGTCGGCCACGATCGCCCCAAGCCCGGGCCGGTTCTTGTTGAAGATCGTCAGGAACGCGAACCGGCGGCCGCTGTCAGCGGTGAGCTCGCCCGCGATGAACCAGGTATCGGACTCGCAATCGAGGTGGTTGCCCTCGGCGGCAGGAAAGCTCAGCTGCGGGTCGCCGCGCACCAGTTCGAAGGGATACACACGCCAGTCAGCTGATTGTGGCTCGTCCACGGCACCTGCCTTTTTTGCTATGTTTACAGCAATAGCAACTTTAGCGTTCCAGACGGGCGGTGACGCCGTGATGAGTGACATCGAGAAGCGATTCCCGTTCGACGCCTACCCCAAGGGCTGGTTCCAGGTCGCCTACAGCCGCGAGGTCGATTCGGACCAGGTGATCGGTCTGCACTACTTCGGCAAGCGGCTGATCTGCTACCGCGGCGCGTCAGGAACCCCGTACGTGCTCGACGCATACTGTCCACACCTCGGCGCCGATATCGCCGTCGGTGGCACGGTCAGCGAGGACTGCATCATCTGTCCGTTTCACGGCTGGCGCTTCGACAGCGCCGGATCGAATGTGGAGATCCCGTACGCGAAGACCGTGAACCGCACCGCGCGGCTGCGGGCGTGGCCGACGGTCGAGCGGGCGGGCGCCATCTTCGTCTGGCACGCGGATGCGTCGACCGAACCCGAGTGGGAACTGCCCAAGATCCCCGAGAGCGAGGACGCCGCGTTCACCTTCCACGCGCCCGAGTCCGCCCGCTGGCGGTTCCGGTCGCATCCGCAGGAGGTGTTCGAAAACACCGTCGACATCGCTCATTTCGCCACCGTGCACGGGGTGTCCGGGTTCGGTGACCTCGATCTCGAAACCGAAGGGCACCGTCTGCGGGCGTTAGCGGAGGTGACGTTCCAGACGCCCCGCGGGCCGGTGTCGGGAGCGGTCGACTCCGAGCTGTACGGCATGGGTCTCGACGTGGTGCGGCATCGGGGTCTTGGCCGTTCGTGCACGCTGCTGACCGTCACCCCGATCGACGGTGAGTTCGTCGACGCGCGCTATACCTTCTTCGTCCAGACCGATCCGGACAGCGGTGAGATGACGCGGATGGGCCTAGGCTTCGCCCGCGACTTCTGCAACCAGATCGAACAGGACATCCCGATCTGGGAGAACAAGATCTATCGCGACCGTCCGCAGCTCGCCCGCGGCGAAGGCGCGATCACCGAGTTCCGCGCATGGGCGCGGCAGTCCTATGAGGAGGCGTACGCGTGAGATCCCTTGTCTACGAAGATCTTTACATCGGCGGCCGGTGGCAGGCGCCTGCCACCCGGCAGCGACTCTCGGTGATCTCACCGCACACCGAGGAGCCGATCGGCGAGACGCCAGAGGCGGCACCCGAGGACGTCGACAAGGCGGTAGCGGCCGCAAGAACGGCGTTCGACAGCGGGCCGTGGCCCCGCCTCACACCGTTCGAGCGGATGGAGAAGATCGAGAAGCTGACCGCGGTGTACAGCGCCCACACCGACGAGATGGCCGACCTGATCACCGCCGAGATGGGCTCACCGCGCAGCTTCAGCAGGCTCGGCCAGGCCGCAGGTGCGGTCGCACAGATGCACCTGAACCTTGCGACGGCGCGGGAGTTCCCGTGGGTCGAGCGGCGGCAAGGCCTGTTCGGGGAAGTGCACGTGCGCCGCGCCCCCGTCGGGGTCGTCGGCGCGATCGTGCCATGGAACGTTCCCCAGTTCCTGATCATGCCGAAACTCATACCCGCGCTGATCGCGGGCTGCACCGTCGTTGTGAAACCGGCGCCCGAAACACCTTTGGACGCACTGTGGTTGGCCGAGATGCTGGACGAGATCGATCTACCGGAGGGCGTGGTTTCGATCATTCCCGGCGGACGCGAGACCGGCGAAGCGCTGGTCCGCCATCCCGGGGTGGACAAGATCTCGTTCACCGGCTCCTCGGCGACCGGAAGGCACATCGCCGCGCTATGCGGTGAGCAGCTCAAGCGGGTCAGCCTCGAACTCGGAGGCAAGTCCGCGGCGATCATCCTCGACGACGCCGACATCGACCACACCGTCAAGCACTTGAAGACGGCGAGTCTGATGAACAACGGGCAGGCCTGTGTGGCGCAGACCCGGATTCTGGTCAGCGAGCGTCGCCACGATGAGGTGGTCGACGCGCTCGCGGACATGATGTCGGGCCTACAGGTCGGCGATCCAGCCGACGACGCCACCGACATCGGGCCGCTGGTCGCGCAACGGCAGCAGCATCGCGTGCGGGGCTACATCGAGGCCGGTGTCGACGAAGGAGCGCGAATCGTGCTTGGCGGCACCGATAAACCGCACGAGCGTGGCTGGTACGTCCAGCCCACGCTGTTCGCCGATGCGACCAACGAGATGCGGATCGCACGCGAGGAGATCTTCGGGCCCGTGCTGACAGTGCTCAAGTACTCGGACGAGCGCGACGCCGTCCGCATTGCCAACGACAGCGAGTACGGGTTGGGCGGTTCGGTGTGGACGGCTGACGTCGCCCATGGCTTGAACATCGCCGAGCAGGTTCGCACCGGAACCTTCGGCATCAACATGTACACACTCGATACCACAGCTCCGTTCGGCGGATTCAAGCAATCCGGCATCGGGCGCGAGTTCGGCTCCGAGGGGCTTTCCGAATACGTCGAACTGCAGTCGACGATCAGCGCCGGCAAGCTGCCGGACCTCTGAGCCCCTGAGGATTCGCCATGAGCGACGTCGTGGCCGAACGGCACGGTGCGGTGCTCGTGTGCCGGCTCAATCGCCCAACAGCGCTGAACGGGCTGACGGGTGCACTGCTCGGCGAGTATCTGGGCTTGCTGGCGGACGCCCGCACCGATGATGCGGTGCGTGTTGTCGTCACGACGGGCGAGGGCGATGCCTTCAGCGCAGGCGCCGACGTGAACGACCTTTCAGGCGAGACGGCCAGCAAGGGGCTGAACGCGCTGCTGCACGAACGGCTCGGGCTGACCGGCACGCTGAGCGCCGCCGACAGGGCATTCGACCGCCTTGGTATCGGCAGGGAAACGCTGGCGATCATGAACTACGACAAGCCGCTTATTGCGGCGGTGAACGGTGCCGCGGCCGGCGGCGGTTTCGCGTTGGCGATGCTGCACGACATCCGCCTGGCGTCCGAGCGCGCCACGTTCACAAGCGCATTCGTGCGCATCGGGCTTGTCGCCGAGATGGGCCTGTCCTACACGTTGCCGCGGGCGATCGGACTCGAGGCCGCGATGGACGTGATGTACACGGGTCGTTCGGTGAACGCCGACGAAGCACGGGAATTGGGGCTGGTCCGGAAGGTGGTCGCGCACGAGCACCTCGTCTCGGAAGCCATCGCGTACGCCGAGCAGATCGCGGCGCAACCCCCTATTGCGGTGCAATTCGCAAAGCGGGCATTGGTTCGATCACTCGACAGCGCCTTACTCGCTCAACTCGAGCTGGAATGGTCCTACCAGGTCGCCGCCTTCGACACCGACGACGCACGCGAGGGCATCGCCGCTTTCCGCGAGCGTCGGCCACCGCGGTTCGGCGGCAGTTAGGCAGGCGGTGCCACGTCCAGCGTGACTTCGGCCGGACAACACAATTCGTCGCGCTGGTTGTAGATCGCGACCTCGAGGTCCACCAGGTATCGGGGCTCAGCACCGGAGCTCTCCCGCCGCTTGTCGATCACGCGGCCGCGGCCCACCATCGAGTCGCCTGCATAGATCGAGCCCAACAGCGTGACCTTGCGCCGCACCACGCGGCTGTACGGACCGGCCCAGGCGGTCGTGATCCTGTCGATGAACCCGGCGAGATGCATGGTGTTGACGAAAATCGTTGGATGGCCGTGGCTTCGGGCATAGCCGGGATCGAAGTGCCACGGAATGTAGTCCCATGTGGTGCCTGCGTTCATGACCACGCGTTCGTAGCCGATCTCGTCGACCGTCTCGGGAAGGTCGCACGGCACGGCGATCTCGTCCCACCTCATGACGTCGTCGCAGGCGTATAGCGGAACAACGTGTTCCGGCTGATGGCGACCGGGCTGCCGTCGCCGCGGTAGTAGGTCTCGAGCGTCTCGATGAAGTGACCGGCGCCAAGGCGTGTGGTCTTCTCTGGCGACACCGACACCACTTCCTCGATAACGCTGAGCCGATCGCCCTCCAACACCGGCGACAAGAACTCGACGTCGTTGGACGCGTTGATGATCGCGGTACCCGGCAGCGGCACCCTGACGGCGATCGACGCGGTCGGCGGTTCACCGGTGGGTACCCAGGGCGGCGGCATCAGCAGCCCCATCAGCAGCGCGGGCGGTGCGACGACCCCGCCCCACTGTCGCCTCGCGAATTCGGCATCCCAGTACGCCGGGTTGGGGTCGCGCACCATCGACGCGAAATGCTGGATGCGGGCCCCACTAACCGCGCTCCCCGCGCATCTCGGTTCGGTGCGCGTGCCGACCATCCGAGCCGCTTCTTCATAAGTGCCGAACGCGAACTCGTAACTTATATCGGCGCTCACACCGGCAGCGCACTCTCCCGTGGGACGAGGTCCCACTCGAGTTCGCGCGAGGTGAAGTACCAGCCGCCACGTTCGTAGATCAAGTTGTCCAGATATGTGCCGGTGGCCTGCAATTCGCCGTCGCGGAACAGCAGCGCGACACATTGCTGGGTCGCCTCCACGCCGTCGACGCTTATCTCGTGGTCAACGGTGACCAGTCGCTGACCATTGCCGCCGTCGAACGCGGCGGGCAGATCGGTGAAGGTCTGCCCCGCTCGCGTCAATGAGGCCCCAGCGTGACGGAACGTGGCTATCCAGCCGGCCAGATCACCGGCTGAGTACAGCCGGTTGTACCGCGCGTCCAGATCGAGAATCGCTGCGCGCCCGGCCAATCCGGCCAGTACGAACTGCTGTTGGTACGTCAGGGTCATATTCGTTCTCTCCTACCGACTGAGCACGTAGCCGTGGGCTTCGCGGTCCCAGGCGCTGGCGCCGAGACCCCTGCTGCGCAGCACGTCCTTGCGGACGCGCCCGATGACGTTCTTCGGGATCTCGTCGAGCACTTCCAGATACCGCGGCACGCAGAAGTACGGCATGTGCTCCGAGCAGAAGTCCAGCAGGTCAGGGAAATCCACGGTGGCAGCCGGCCGCAGCGTGATCACCACGAGGATGTCGTCCTCCCCGAGCTCACTGGGGATGCCGACGGCCGCGGCTTCCAGCACCGCGGGATGGCGCATCACCGTCGTCTCGACCTCGACCGACGACACGTTCTCGCCGCGCCTGCGCAATGAGTCCTTGGCCCGATCGACATAGGTCAGGTTCTGGTCGCCGTCCAACCTGCCCATGTCACCGGTGTGGAACCACTCGGGATGTGGCTCCACCTGCAGGCCCCCCCTGCCGGGCGCCGACGACACATACCCCTCGCTCATCGCATGTGTACTCCGCGCCCGGCAGACGATCTCCCCAACCATACCCTCGGGTACGGGGTTTGCGTAAGAATCGACAATCCGCACGTCGAATGCCGGATTGACTCGTCCCGACGTTCCCGGCACACCCTCTTCCGACACCGCCTTGTAGGCGATCGGGAAGGCTTCCGTCAGTCCGTACATCGTCACGACGCGGCAGCCGTAGCGCCCCTCGATGTCGCGGTAGAGGTCGGCCGAGATCGGCGCAGCCGAGAGGAAACGCAGAGGCAGTTCGGCGTCGCGCGGATCCGGCGGCAGATTCCACAACATCGACACCATCGCGCCCGCGCCTGCGAAGCCCGCGGCGCCGCATTC
>JGI12053J15887_10001504_pt1 | contig 10906 bp, 7 predicted proteins | sample MedBloCAOM1_O3_FD_15887 | JGI IMG/M metagenome (IMG submission 15887) | reverse complement strand
CCGTGACCGACGCTGGCATACCAGGATCTCTCCACCGCGGCGACCAAGTCGCGCAGGCCGGCTTGTCCCAGTTCGTCCAGGGCGTGCTCGTCGGCCAACCGCTGCGCTGTTGCCCGTACGCTCTCGCCGCCGCAGGGATCGACGCCGCGATCCACAGATTCGGCCAACACCTCGTCCCAGGCGGCTGAAATCGCCTGCGGGCCGCCGGCGTCGACCAGACGCAGCCGCCGCCGACGGCGGAGCTCGCGTATCCCCGACGGGGTGATCGCCGCTAGCAANCCGAGCAGCAGCAGCCCGGTCACACCTTGGCCGATCCTGGAGCTGGCGCCCGGGTCCACAGCGCGTCCGGGGTTGCCCGCGGGGGGACGTGGCGCCGTTGAGGGGGGCGCGTACGGCGCCGGCGTGGGGGTACCGGCTACCGGCGGCCCTGCCGGCGGCGCTGTGTTGCTCGATACGTCGGGGACAGTAGCCACATAACCTGGTATCACGGTGCGCCCGTCGGACAGCGGAGTCGCGTCGAACGGCAGCCACCCAGCGCCGGAGAACCACGCCTCCACCCACGCATGTGCGTCGTCGGTAGTGATCAACCGCGAGTCACCGGTGACGCTCCCGGGGGTGAAGCCGACCGCGACCCGGGCCGGCACGTGCAGCGTCCGCAACATGATCGCCATCGCCGATGCGAACTGCTCGCAATAGCCCCGGCGGCCGGTGAACAGGAAGTCCACCAGATCGTCCCCGCTGTTGCCCGGCGCGGTCCGCAGGTCGTAACGAAACCCGTTACGAGGCGCAGTGAACCACCGGTTGAGGGCGACGGTGGCCTCGAAGGCGGTACGGCTGCCCGCAGTGACCTGGGCAGCGAGCTGGGCAACCCGCTGGTCGACCCCACCGGTGTCGAGGTATCGCAGATTGACGGGCGTGCTTGCGACACCGGCCGCGGGAGCCGGTGCACCCAGCACCCGGGGATCCGGCTCCGGAAGCACCCCTAGCTCGGTGTACGCCGCCGCTCGCTGGCGGCGATCGGAGAAGACGGTGATCGCGGCGGGGTCGTACCTCCAATCCGGGGCAACGCCGCCTAGCGCCAGCGGGTAGCCGAACGACGGTAGCCAGCTGTCCACGTAGTTGATCGGCTCGATCTGCACCTGCAGGGTGGGCCCGGATACCGGGGCCGCCACGCCGGCGGGAAGTGGCAACCGCTCAGCGGTCTCGTCGTGCGCTGGTATCGCGCCGTCCAGCGGGCCGATCTGCCAGCCCAGACCAGGCGTGAACCGGCTCAGTGTCAGCGCCCGAAAGTAGGTCGGTTGTGCCAACCCCCGGACCCGGAACAGCGGCACGGCATCTCCGGCGGACAGCTGCCCGCGCAGCGAAGTAAAGGGATTCAACCCGATCCCGCCCAGCGGCCGGCCACTGGCGGCACCGGTGTGAATCGACCGGCCGGTGCCCACTGCCGTCACCGTAGCTCCGACGACCAGGGCCACCAGCATGGCACTGCCAGCCACCGCCACCGCGGCAGCGGGTACGGCAACGATGTTGCTACCAGAGCCGGCGGACCGTCCCCACGCTGGTTGCCGGCGCCGGCTGTCGACGGCGAGCAGCAGCGCATAGCCCACGGCACTGAGCGTGAAGCTCCACCAGGGCAGCATCCGGTCCGACACCGCGGCCGGCACGGTGACCACGCACAACAACACGAGCCCCGCGCAGGCGGGTGCGCCGGCTGAGACCACCAAGGCGTGCACCGCGATGGCCACCAGCCCGATGGCGAGCACCACCAGGCAGAGCAGCTCAGTGCTCTGTGCCATCGGGGGCACCCCGACCCGGATCTGTTGGGCGGCTCCGTCGAACAAGATCCGTAGCTGCTCCGCCGAGGATGGTCCCGGTAGCACGGCGAGCCACCCTCCGGAGGTGAACACCGCAGTGACGAGTCCCACCAACGCGGCTAGCTGGCCGGCCGCGACAACGATCGGTGGCATCCGTAGCCAGTGCAGCGCCACGCCGGCAGCTACCACGACGGCAATCGTGAGCACCACAAAACCCCACCAGCGCGAGCCCGCGAGCACTCCCGTCAACGATGTCGCGGCGAGCACGACGGCCACCCCGGCGGTCGTGGCGGGCACTACTCCAGTGCGNAACTCGCTCACCGCGGCGCCGCCAGCTTGCTGCGGGAACTGCTGCACAGCTGGTCCCATACCGAAGCCGGCGACTGCTCCGGGCTGGCCACCGCGACCGACCAGCCCGCCGCAACGAGCAGGCGGGCAGCCTGCGCCGGATCCGCTCCGATCGGATCAGATGAGGCGCTATCCCAGGCTGCGACGTCCAGCAGCACGGCGTGGCTGCGCCTACCGCGTGGGCGATGCGCGAGCAGCTGCTCGATGGCCACCGGCCCGAGGGCGCCGAGCACCGCCACCACGTCCTGCCGGCCGGCCATCGCGGGGCCGCTGGCCAGATCGGGCTGGTCGGTCGCGCGCAGCGCGGCGAGGGCGTCGAGCGCGGTGTCGATGGTGTGGTCGGTCTGATCGGCGGCACCAGCCAACACCAGCCCGTCGGCAGTGACCAGCCGCGCCTGCTGAGCGTGCCGCCGCAGATGCACATACACGCTGGCGGCGAGCGTCACCGCATATTCCAGGCTTGAGGCAGGTCCGCCGCCGCGGTGCGCCGCCGCCCGGTGGTCCAGCAGCACGGTGGCACGGCCGCGCTCCGGCCACTCCTCAACCCGGACCATCAGCTCGTCTCGTCGGGCTGTCGTGCGCCAGTGCACCTTGCGTAAGTCGTCACCATGCCGGTAACTGCGCACTACCACTTCGTCCTGGCCCGGGCCGAAGCCCATCCGGCCGCCTGCCGCCTCGCTGGTACCCAGCCCACCGCCAGCGGGCAACCCGGTCAGCGACACCACAGCGGGGATCACGACCAGCCTGCTGTGCCCGGCGAGCGTGGGACCGTACTGCGCAAGGTCGAGTGGATCAGTGATCCGCGCGATCAGCGGGCCCAGCGAGTGCACCCCGCGCTGTACCGGGTGTAGCGGATAGCTCAGCTGTACCGCACCGTTGCGCGGCGGATGCGCGACTACGGCGCGGCAGCTGCCGCCCAGTGCGTCGGGTACCACATCCTCGACCAGCAGCTGGGAACACAGCCGCCCGGTCCCGCGCAGGGTCAGACGCACTTGACAATCGCCGCCGACCGTGATCCGAGAAGGCACCACGTCTCGGTCGGCCCGCAGCCTGTGCCGCGTATACCCCACGACGACGCTGGCTGACAGCGGAAGCATCATCGCGAACGCCGCCAACCGGAGCAGGTCGCGTTCGTCGACCAGCACCGCGCACAGCGCCGCGGCGAGCCCGGCGGCGAGCAGGCACCAACCGCGCGTGGTCAAACCGGCGAACTGCCGGGGCACCTAGGTCACCCGGGGCGAGCGGCGCCACACCACCGCGCCGTTGCGCTCGGCGCGCTTCTCGGGGTGTATTTCTGGGCGTTGTCCGGTCCGGTCCGGGACGCTGCCGTCGAGGCTGACCGGCGGTGGTCCGGTGGGCGCTTGGGGTACCGGCACTGCCGCCAGCACATCGCGCACCACGTCCTCCTGCGAGATCTGGTCCACCTGCGCCTGAGCGGTGAGTACCAGCCGGTGGGACAGCACCGGCTGCGCCATAATCTGCACGTCGTCGGGTACCACGAAATCCCGGCCGGCCAGTGCAGCGGCCGCCCGGCTAGCCCGCATTAGCTGCAGCGTGGCGCGCGGCGATGCGCCNAGCCGAAGCTCGGGCAACCGTCGGGTTGCACTCACCACCTCCACCACGTAGCGACGCAGGTCAGCCGACACGTGAATCAGCCGAACCGCTTGGCACAAGGTCCCCACCTCGGCGGCGGTGGACACCGGCTCCAGGGCGGCGAACGGATCAGTGGCTGCATGCTCGTCGACCATCGCAAGCTCGGCGGCAAGATCGGGATAGCCCAGTGAGATCCGGGCGGTGAACCGGTCACGCTGGGCTTCGGGTAGCGGGTAGGTGCCTTCCATCTCCACCGGGTTCTGGGTCGCAATCACCATGAACGGCCCGGTGAGCGGGTAGCTGTGCCCGTCTACGGTGACTTGACGCTCTTCCATGCACTCCAACAGCGCTGATTGCGTCTTGGGAGAGGCCCGGTTGATCTCATCGCCGACCACAACGTTGGCGAAAACCGGGCCGGGTCGGAAGTCGAAATCTCCGGTGCTGCGATTGAAGACTGAGACCCCGGTGATGTCGCTGGGCAGCAGGTCCGGGGTGAACTGGATCCGGGTGACCGTGCAGTCGATCGACCGGGCCAACGCCTTGGCCAGCGACGTCTTGCCCACCCCTGGCACGTCCTCGACCAGCAGGTGGCCTTCGGCAAGCAGGGTGATCATTGCGGTCCGGACCGCGTCGGGCTTGCCGACCAGGATCCGCTCGATGTTGCCCACGATCCGCCGCGCAACGGTGTGCACGTCGGCGACCGGCGGCGAACTTAGACCTCGGCTGCTCATGACTTGATCCTGACCATCGTCGCTGGTCGCTGGTGTACCGGGGGCCGGTCCACGTCGGCGCTGCGTCGAGTGTGTCAAACCGTGACTGGATGACCACGCTGCGGGAGGGTTTTTCACGTCGTGTCGATTCTCTGGAGCTTCCGACCAAACGCGCGGGCGCCACCACCATGATCGTGAAGGGGAAGAATGAACAGCGCTGACCGCGGTTCTCCTCATTCCTGATCATAAGTGGTACTGCGCAGACGGGGCCCCGGGCACGGCAGGGAGATCTGGTCGCACTTCCGTCAGGCGGTGGCTTCTCCCACTTCGCCCCACCTGCTGTGCCACCGACCGCGTCGACCCGTCCGCGAGTGCGCCCGAAGGCCTTGCGACGTGTCCTCAGCTCGCAAGCAGCGCCCGCGGCTTGGTTCGCCGCCCCACTTCACGCCACCCTCGCTGAGCAGCTCGGATATGCACGATAGAGGACCACAGCAAGTGATCCTTTGTTGACAGTGGATGGAAGTGGGGTAAGGTGGCTGGCGGTGGAGCACAGGGGTGCTCCATGGCCGGTGGGTCGGGCTGAAGGTGGTGGCCGTGTTCCTGGGCACGCACACACCCCGGCTCGACGACAAGGGGCGGCTGACCTTGCCGGCGAAGTTCCGCGACGCACTTGCAGGGGGGTTGATGGTCACCAAGGGTCAGGATCACTGCCTCTTTGTCTTCCCGCGTGCTGAGTTCGAGGAGATGGCCCGGAAGGTGGCGCAGGCGCCGTTCACCAACGAGGCAGTGCGGGCCTACCAGCGCTACCTGTTCGCCGGCACCGATGAACAACGCCCGGACGGGCAGGGCCGCATCTCGATCGCGGCCGAGCTGCGGCGCTATGCCGGGCTGAGCAAGGACTGCGCGGTGATCGGGGCGATCAACCGTTTGGAGATCTGGGATAGCGCGGCTTGGCAGCGCTACCTGGAGGAACACGAGGAGTCCTACGCGCAGGCGCAGGAGGCGGTGTTGCCTGGCGTGATGTGACTCGGTACCACCAGGCCTCCGCCCGGAGGCGCATCGACCGTGCTCACCAGATCAACGGCGATGCGCGACAACACGGACTAGCTCCAGCCCTGACGCACCTTCCCCGGCGCCAGGATCTGGCACCGGGCGGAGACCTGGCGGCACCGAGGGGGGTTCGGATCCGCGCCGGCAATCCCGGCCGCGTGGCGTAAGGAGAGTGCTGTGAGCGGAGGGAGGCTGGCGGTGGCCGATCCCTCGCAGCACGTCCCGGTCCTGCTGCACCGGTGCCTTGAGCTGCTCGGGCCCGCGCTGGCAGACCGGCCGGCCGTGGTGCTCGATGCCACGGTGGGTCTGGGTGGGCACGCGGCCGCGCTACTCGAGGCGCATCCTGCGCTCACCTTGATCGGTCTCGACCGTGATCCGCAAGCGATCAGGGTGGCCACCGAACGGCTGCACGCGTACTCCGGTCGCCTTCACCTGGTACACGCCGTCTACGACGAGCTGGCCGACGTGCTGGCGAGCCTTGGCGTCCAGCGCCTCGACGGTGTGCTGTTCGACCTGGGAGTGTCCTCACTGCAGCTCGACGCCGTCGAGCGCGGTTTCTCTTATGCCCGCGACGCCGTGCTGGACATGCGAATGGATTCCAGCGCCGGGCCTACTGCTGCCGACGTACTCAACGGCTACTCGCACGCCGACCTCACCCGGGTGCTTCGGGAATACGGCGAGGAGCGCTTCGCCAGCCGCATCGCGGCTGCGGTCGTGGCGCAGCGGCCGTTGGACACCACCGCCCAGTTGGTGGAGATCGTGTACCAGAGTGTGCCGGCGGCCACTCGCCGCCACGGTGGCCATCCCGCAAAGCGAACCTTCCAAGCCTTGCGGATCGAGGTCAATCGCGAGCTGATAGCGCTGCGCGCGGCGATACCCGCCGCGCTGGATGTGCTCCCGGTCGGCGGTCGGCTGGTGGTGTTGTCATACCACTCGCTGGAGGACCGGATCGTCAAGCGGGCGCTGGTCGAGCTGACCACCTCCCGTACCCCGGCCGGTCTGCCGGTTGAGTTACCCGACCATGGGCCCCAGCTGCGTACGTTGACCCGCGGTGCCGAGCGCGCCGATGTAGCCGAGACCGAGGCCAACCCGCGGGCAGCGTCAGTGCGGCTGCGCGCCGTGCAGCGCATCGCGCCGGCTCCGGAGCACGGATCCGGCTCGCCGGAGCCGACCCCGTGACGGCTCCCACCCGTGCCGCGAAGTCGGTGGGTGGCCGGCCCACCGCGCCCGCCCATCGTCGGGATACCAGCGACCAGCGGGGCCGCTCTCCGGCCGTCGCCCGCGCCTACGCTCGACGTGCGCAGCGCGCCGCGCCCCGCCACGGTTGCCCAGACAGTGCGGACGCCCGGACACCGTTCGTGATGCTCGTGATGGCCCTGCTGGCGACGGCGTTGATAGCCACGCTGTGGTTGTCCACGGCCGCCACCGCGGACTCGTACCACCTGGAAAGCGCCCGAAAGACTGTCCGGAACCTGACCGAGCGTTCGGAAGGATTAAGCCGAGCGGTGGCCACTCTGGAGACCGCACCGGAGCTGGCCCGCCGGGCCCGCGAGCTCGGGATGGTCCCGGCGGGGGACCCGGCCCGGCTGATCGTCGGGTCAGACGGCACGGTGACTCTGGTCGGCGAGCCTCGACGGGCTGTCGCACCACCACCACCTCTACTGGCGGTAGCGCCTGCGCCTCCGGTGCCGGCTCAACCGCTGTCGCCCGTGCCTGCCCAACCCGCGCCTGCCCAACCTGCCGTGCCCGTGCAACCCGTGCCTGCCCAACCCGTGCCCGTGCAACCCTCGCCAGTTCAACCCGTGCCAGCGCAGTGAGCAGGGTCCGGTCCACCAGGGTGTCTCCCCGCCGCCGCCGGCGACCTCTCCGGTCAGCAGGCGGTCTTCGCAGCCGCTTGGGGTTGGGTCGGATAGTGCTCGTCCTCGCGCTGGTAGCTGCCGGGCTGAAGCTGGCCGCTGTGCAGGGCCTACAAGCGGCCGAACTGTCGGCACAGGCGGTTAACCAGCGCACCACCGTGCAGACGCTGCCTGCGCAACGCGGCACGATCACTGACCGCAACGGCACGCCGTTGGCATTCAGCGTGGAGGCCAAGGCTTTGTACGCGCAGCCGCAGCGGATCATCACCGAACAGCGGTCAATGCGGGCCGACCCGGATCTGCACAAGCAGGCGATGGCCCACCGGGTCGCCCAGGTGCTCGGCCCGGCGGTGTCTGAGCAGGAACTCCTCAGCCAGCTGCGCAGCGATCGCACCACAGTGCTACTGGCACCGTTGGTGACGCCTGCGCAAGCAAGGGCGATCCAGCAGGATTTCCCTGAGATCAACGCCGAGCACCGGGAGATCCGGCAGTACCCCGGCGGCGAGCTTGCATCCAACGTTCTGGGAGTGGCGAACTGGCGGGCTGACGAGCGCAAAGTGCGGGGACTGGTCGGCCTGGAGAACTATGCCGACACTGTGCTGGCCGGCCGGGACGGCCGCCGGGTGGTGGACACCGCCGAAGGCTCGGACGCGGTCATCCCGGGTAGCGAGCGTGCCGAGCGGCCGCCGATTCCGGGTACCGGGTTGGAGCTCACCCTGGACTCCGACCTGCAGTTCACCGTGGCGCAGATGCTCCGCGACTACGCGCGAAAGTATCGTGCGAAAGGCGCTAGTGCGGTGGTGCTCGACGCACACACCGGCGAGGTCTACGCGATGGCCAACGACGTCACCTTCGATCCGAACAACCTCGCGGCGGCCACCCCTGAGTCATTGGGAAACCCGGCGGTCTCGGCTCCCTTCGAACCGGGTTCGGTCAACAAGGTCGTCACCGCCGCCGCGGGTATCGAGAGCGGCGTCGTCACGCCGGACACTGTGCTGCCAGTTCCCGGCGAACTGCGGGTCGCTGACCGGACCGTCCGGGACGCGTGGTCACACGGCACCGTGAACCTCACGTTCACCGGCGTGTTGGCGCTCTCGTCCAACATCGGCACGCTGCTGACCGCACAGCGCGTCGGTGCGGACCGCTTCGTCGACATGCTCAACCGGATGGGCCTGGGCCAGCGCACCAACGTGGGGTTGCCGGGCGAAAGCGCGGGTCGGGTGCCACCCCACGACCAGTGGTCCGGCAGCACGTTCGCCAACCTGCCCATCGGCCAGGGCTTGTCGATGACCGTGCTGCAGATGGCCGGTATGTACCAGGCGATCGCCAACGACGGCCTGCGCATCCCGCCACGCATCGTCAGCGCTGAGATCGCTCCGGACGGCACCCAGACCGCGATCCCACAACCTGCCGGTGTCCGGGTGGTCAGCCCGCAGACTGCCCGGACCGTCCGGGACATGCTGCGAGCGGTCGTGCAGAACGAACGGGGACAGCGCGGTACCGGCGTGGAAGCGGCCCTGGACGGCTACCAGATCTCCGCCAAAACCGGCACCGCGCAGAAGGTCAACCCTGGCTGTGGCTGCTACAGCAACTCCAATTACTGGATCACCTTCGCTGGCATCCTGCCCGCTGACGCTCCGCGTTTCGTGGTAGGGATCATGCTCGACGACCCGGCCGTCGGCAGCGCCGCACCGCTGTTTCACCAGATCGCTTCCTACCTGGCGGGGCGCTACCAGATCCCGCTGTCCCCGGGACCGAGTCCGCTCGCCACGCTCACCGCGCCCTGATACCGGGCCCTGATGCCGGTCCGCTCCCGATCACGCAGGGCAGCGCAGGTAGCCTTCGTGCCCGCTGAGCATCAGCTGACCCGTACCCGACTCAGGATCGTGACTGCTCCTGTGACTCCCTCGTTGGTCGATACGCCGCTGCGACCCGCGCACACCGCGCCGACCGCGGTGCCTGCCCTCGTCGCGCTCGTCGGCGCTACCGTCCAGGGCTGCCCGGCGGACATCTCCGATCGAACGATGGTGACGGGCATCACGGTGCGCGGCCAGGAAACCCTTCCCGGCGATCTGTTTGTGGCGCTGCCCAGCTTGATACCCGGCCGGGCGCATGGCGCCGACTTCGCCGGCATCGCGTGCAGCAGTGGTGCCATCGCGGTGCTCACCGACCCCGCAGGTTCGCGCCGTCCCGCGTTGGCCGCCGCGATCGCCTCCCGACCGGGGATCCCGGTGCTGGTGCACCCTGACCCGCGGTCGGTACTGGGCAGCTTGTCTGCCCGCACCTACGGCAACCCCTCCACCCGGCTGGCAGTGCTCGGCATCACCGGCACCGCAGGCAAAACCACCACGGCATATCTTCTCGAGGCCGGATTACGTGCGGCGGGCGCGCACACCGGCCTGCTCGGCACCGTGGCCGCGCGGATCGGCGAGGCGCTGCTGCCCAGTACCTTCACCACGCCGGAGGCTCCACAGCTACAGGCTCTGCTGGCCCTGATGGTCGAACGCGGCGTCACCCACGTGCCTATCGAGGTATCCAGCCACGCGCTGGCGCTGGGGCGGGTGAGTGGTACCGCTTTCGCTGTCGGCGCGTTCACCAACCTGTCCCAGGACCACCTCGACTTCCACACCGACCTGGAGGACTACTTCGCCGCCAAGGCGATGCTGTTCGACGGGCGGGCCAGTGCCGAGGTGGTATGCATCGACGATGTCTGGGGGCAGCGGCTGATCACCGGGAACACCACGACGGTCTCCCTGACCGGCGACGCGACGTGGCAGGCCACCGACATCACTGCTGAGCATTCTGGAACCCAGGAGTTCCGGGCGCTGGGACCGGACGGGTTCGACCAGCGCTTGGCGGTGCCGTTGCCCGGTGGGTTCAATGTGGCCAACGCGCTGCTCGCCCTGGCCGTCGGGCACATCGCGGGCGCCGATCCGGCGCTGCTAGCCCGCGGGATCGCCACCGCCACGGTGCCCGGCCGGATGCAGCGCGTGGACCGCGGTCAGGGTTTCCTCGCCCTGGTCGACTATGCCCACAAGCCTGGCGCGGTGGCCGCACTGCTCGACGCGGTGCGAGCCCAGGTCCCCGGGCGGCTGCTGGTAGTACTGGGCTGCGGTGGGGATCGCGACACGACCAAGCGGCCGCTGATGGGTGCGCATGCGGCCCGCCGGGCCGACCTGCTGGTGGTCACCGACGACAATCCCCGCACCGAGGATCCGGCCGCGATCCGGGCGTCGATGCTCACCGGGGCCGCGGTCGGTCCGGCCGAGGTCGTAGAGATCGGTGACCGGGCAGAGGCAATCGCCTATGCCGTCAAGCGAGCCCGCCCAGGGGATGCTGTGGTCATCGCGGGCAAGGGCCATGAGAGCGGGCAAGAGGTGCACGGCGTCAAGCGACCCTTCGTCGACGCCGACGTGCTCGCCGCCCTGCTCGATGGGCGCTCGGGATGAAGCCATGATCGAGATGACGATGGCCGAGGTGGCTAGTGCGGTAGGCGGTGTGCTGCACGGCGCCACGGGCACCGAGGCGGTCACCG
>JGI12053J15887_10001502_pt1 | contig 10910 bp, 4 predicted proteins | sample MedBloCAOM1_O3_FD_15887 | JGI IMG/M metagenome (IMG submission 15887) | reverse complement strand
GATATCCGTCACCATCCTTTACCAGCCAGCCGCGTTTCACGAGGCTGGCGATCAGCCGCTCGAATACCGGTCGCATCGGTTCTGCCACTCGTAGGTAATCGGCCGTAATGGTTCCGCGCGGTTCCGCTAGTGCTGCCATTTTCTGCAGTCCACCAGCCAGTTGCGCCGCTGCGAGCTCATCTCCGGCCGCCATGGCATTCTCAAGCTCGGTCCGACCCCGCGTGGCGATCACCTGGTTCATTGCACCCTGCGCCGCGCGCACCAGGCGATCCAATGAAACCGGCGATTGCGGTGCCGGATGAGACGCTGCCGGCGTTCGTTCCCACGCGAGATGATAGAGAACATTATGGTTTACTCCCGACGCTCCGGATCGGCGTGCCCCCGAGATGCTGATCGCGCGGAAGCCATCCACGAGCACACAAGGCTTTCCTGCCTCATCGTACAATTCGAGTCTGCCTTCGACGTACTCGCTATTGCACTGCTGCACCGCGGCACGAACGAGGCTGGAGGCTCCCGGCGAGCGTAGAAACAGGATCTTGGCGAAGCGTACCGGTAATTTTAGTTGAGCCTTGCGACCCTCCATTGTGGCAGCTCCCGCGGAGAGGATTTGCATCGCTCCATCGAACAGGACGGGATGCAGCGGATACTCACCGGCCCGATGAGCAATCACGTCGGAGAGCGAAACCATGCCTGCCGATTTACCGCCGCCGGCTAACAGCTCGCGGATGGGCCGGAACTCATCGCCGTAGCGGAGTCCCATCTCACTCATGTGGCGGTAGAAATCTTCCACCTCTACCGGCTCGATGCCATCCGCCCTCTTGCGATCCCAAACTATTGACGCAAAGCCCGAATCGGTGCGCTCGCCACGCATCGAGCCCACAACGTGGAGTGACCAGGCAGCGCCTTGGTCGAACCTGCTCTGGATCAAGAACGTGCGCTCATTCGGATTATAAGAAAACTCTACATGAAGTCCCGAAACGGAATCCGGAAGAATGAGTGGCTTGCGAATCTCCAAATCCTCGACAACGAAAGGTCGACCCTCGAAGAGCTGCACGCCCGCTTCCAACGCCATGTCGACAAAGGCTGCGGCGGGAAACACGACCAAATTCTCTACCTTGTGATCCTTCAGAAAGGCCATGTGCCGCCCATCGAGCCGCGCGATCCAGGTTGGCGTGGCCCAAGGCAATCGGACATCGAGCAATCCGCGGCCCCCCGAACCCAGACGGGCCTCGCGCCAATCGCTGGACTCATGCCACCAACGGCTCTTGTCCCAAGCGTAGGTTGGCAATGAGAGCAGCCGCCGCGATGGTGTCATCTCCGCAAAATCCAGCGTGAAGCAGGAGCGGTGCAGCTCCATTGCAGTATCGAGCAAGGATTCGTGCTCGCGTTCCCGGCGTGCGGAACACATCACCGACGTTTTGCCGTCCCGTCCAGCGAGGCATTCCTGAATCGAATGACTCAGCGCCGGATGCGCGCCGATTTCCAACCACACGTCGACTCCGAACTCTGACAGCGCGTTGACGGCAGATGCGAACTGCACCGACTGGCGCACGCCACGCCCCCAATGAGCGGCGTCGCACTCTGGTCCGGCGCACTGCCGGCCGGTCACGGTGCTGAAGAACGGCACGTTTTCCGCCTGCGGCTTGATATCGACCAACGCTTTTTCTAAGGCCTCAGAAGCGGGCCTCATCAAGGGGTGATGAAATGGATGGTCTACCCGCACCAGCCTTGCGAAAACCCCTTGGAGTTCCAGTTCGGCGGCCATCGCTTCCAAGGAAAGTCGGGATCCGGCCAGCGTCAGCGAGCGAGGTCCGTTGAAGGCCGCGATCGTGACTGTGCGGTCATGCCGAGCGATCAGCGCCTTCGCTCTATCCTCGTCTAAACCGACGGCGAGCATTGTCCCTTCACCACGCGCACAATCGTCCATGAATCGGGCGCGCAATACGATCACCCGTGCTGCTTCCTCCAAACTGAACACTCCGGCAACGTACGCCGCCGCCACTTCTCCGACGCTATGACCAACGATTGCGGCCGGCCGAACGCCCCAGGATTTCCACAATTCCGTCAGTGCCACCTGCATCGCAAAAATGGCAGGCTGCGCGATTTCAGTTCGATGCATTTGGGAGGCGTCTTCCGAGCGGCCAAGCTCTTCCAGCAGCGAGAAGCGCGCCCAGGGCCGCATCGCGGCGNCGCATCGCTCGATGCTTTGTCGGAACACTGGCTCGTGACGCATCAGCTCGCCGCCCATACCCCACCACTGCGGACCCTGNCCGCTCATGATAAAAGCGATTTGTGGAGTCTGCTCAGGGCGCGGCGCGAACGCCATGCGCACCTTCGAGCCCTTTTGGTCCCCTAGGTAGCCGTTGAGCTCCTCAACGACTTCTCCCATCGAATGCGCGACGAGAGTGAGCCGATAGGGATGGTGATTGCGTTTGGCTCCCAGGGTGTAAGCCAGATCCGGGAGCACGGGCGAGTTGCCATTCGCTTTTGATCGCACATCTGACCAGTCTCTCAATCGCGAAGCCGAGGAGCGCAGAGCTTTTTCCGATCGGGCGGAAAGAACCAATGGCCAAGCGCGCTCGGTGTGAGTACTTAAATGCTCCGAATGAGGGCGCGCCGGTGGCTCCTCGAGCAGGATATGGGCATTCGCACCACCAAATCCAAACGAGTTAACGCCCGCTATGCGCTTTCCGCCGTCAGTCTCCGGAAAGGGCTCCAGTGTGGTGGGCACACGGAGCTTCAGAGCAGTGAAGTCGATGTTTGGATTCGGTGTTTGAAAGTGTAAACTGGGCGGAATGCGCCCGTGCTTGAGCACCAGCAGCGCCTTGACTAGGCCGGCGACGCCCGCTGCGGTCTCCAGGTGGCCAAGATTCGTCTTCACTGATCCAATGAGGAGCGGGGCTTCCGGCGACCGGCCTTCGCAGAGTGCGGCGGTGAGGGCGTGAGCCTCGATCGGATCACCCACCGCCGTGCCAGTCCCGTGGGCCTCGACAAATCCGATCTGAGAGGGAGCAACGCCAGCGTCGATGCATGCCTCGCGTACAAGCCGCGCTTGCGCCTCAGCGCTGGGAAGCGAGATTCCATTGGTGTGGCCGTCTTGATTAAGGGCCGTCCCGATGATCACCCCATGTATCGGATCGCCGTCCGCAAGAGCTTGAGAAAGCCGCTTCAGCAGCACCATGCCTGCACCTTCTCCACGGACAAAACCATCGGCCGATGCGTCGAATGCTTTGCAGCGACCCTCTGGAGACAGCATCGAGGCTCGAGAAAACCCGATAAATCCGCCGGGCGTAATCATGACGGTCACGCCTCCAGCCAGCGCCACATCGCCGCGACCGGCCCGGATGTGTTCGCATGCCGCATGCACGGCCGTCAGTGCGGAGGAACAGGCAGTATCCATCGCGATGCTCGGCCCGCGTAGATTAAAGCAGTAGGAGATGCGATTGGCGGCAATACTGTGTGCGCAACCGGTTGGCGAGTGCGGACCGATGCCAGAATGCTCCCACGGGGTACCTTGGATCGCCTGGTAATCATTGTGAGAGATTCCAACGAAGACACCAAGGTCACTCCCCCGCTCAAGATCGAGCACAAGGCCCGCATCCTCGATCGCCTCCCAAGCCGTCTCCAGGAGCAATCGGTGCTGCGGATCCACGTAGGGCGCCTCCCGCGGCGAGATCCCGAAAAACTGCGGGTCGAACTGGTCGATTCCCTCCAAAAACCCTCCGCGCCGAGCGATCGACTTACCAGGTAGACCCAACTCCGCATCAAAGAATCGATCGACATTCCAGCGGTCGAGCGGCACTTCACCGACGGCCTCGCGTCCCTCCACGAGAAGTTTCCAGAATGATTCTGTGTCATTTACTCCGCCGGGGAAGCGGCAGCCGATTCCGATGACCGCGATACGATCCTTATGCATAGAAGTCACTTGCCTGATGTGACGGCAGCCTTAAGGGAAAATCCCGATCCTGACAAGCCAATGCTGTTGCTGAGATCTACAAAGGTTGTGAAACATCGGGTGGACGAAGAGCGGCACCACGTAAGCACGACAAGTCGATCCTCGGAGTGAAATCGATGGTCATAGGTTTCCTTCTTTCCTTAGTCCCTGTTTCCCCAATCCTTATTCGATTAAAGCAAAAACGGTTAAAAAACGGTTGTTTGCTGGGCGTGCTCTGTACTAAGGCTGATTACTATGTGCGGCATCGCAGGTATCGTGGATCTAGCCGGATCCCGAATCATACCGGACGGCATTATCCAGAGGATGACGCAGGCGATAATTCATCGCGGCCCTGATGAGGAGGGTTACTTTCAGCATCCTGGCGTGGTCCTGGGATCGCGGCGGCTTAGTATCGTCGGCTTGGCGGACGGCCAACAACCGGTCGCCAACGAAGACCGGAGTGTATCTGTCGTGTTTAACGGTGAGTTCTTCGACTATCTTGAGCGACGCACAGAGCTGGAAGCCCGCGGGCATCGCCTGGTGACACACTGCGACACCGAAATCGTTCCACACCTTTGGGAGGAGACTCAGGAGGGCGTGTTCGAACGCCTGCGCGGCCAGTTTGCCTTAGCATTGTGGGATGAACGCCGGCGTCGCCTCGTGCTCGGACGCGACCGTTTTGGTATTTGTCCGCTTTATTGGACGCGCCAGGGAGACTGGCTCCTGTTTGCCTCAGAAATTAAGGCTCTACTAGCTTCTGGATTGGTGCCGGCGCGACCCGACCTGCGCGGTATCGACCATATTTTTACATTTGCTGCCCTGCCGGGACCGACCACCTGTTTCGAAGGCGTACAGCTTCTGCCTCCTGCGCATTACCTGCGGGTAGTTCCAGGTAACCCCAATCGCGGCGCCGCACCCGCCATTAGCGAACACGCGTATTGGGAGATGGATTTTCCGGATCGGGGCGACGAGGACCCCGGACGCGACCCGCGCGCTCTGGTGGATCGCTTCGAGCAGATAATGCTGCAGGCGGTGGAGGAGCGACTGCGGGCGGATGTTCCGGTCGGCGCCTACTTGTCGGGTGGCGTTGACTCGAGCATGACTACTGCTCTTGCCTGTCATCTAAAGGGTCCGGCGATTAACACCTACACGATCCGGGTTGACGCTCCTGAACTCGATGAGCTCAGCGCAGCCAATCTGGTGGCGCGGCACATCGGGACGAAGCCGCCGATCGTCCAGGAGTTTCGCGCCAGTGACACGCTTAACACCTATCCTCGGCTGATCGAAGCCGCCGAGTCACCGGTAATTGATACCTCCTGTGCCGCTTTGCTGTTGTTAGCGCAGCGTGTTCATGCCTGCGGTCAAAAAGTGGTCCTTACTGGCGAAGGGGCGGACGAGTGGCTGGTCGGTTACCCTTGGTACAAAGCGGCCAAACTGTTCGGTTTCCTCGACCTCCTGCCCGGACTGTCGCTCAGTGACCGGATGCGCCGTGCTTATCTTCGGCTGAATCACGTGCCCCAATATCCGGCGGAGTTTCGACGTGCCGTGGAGGAATCCATCGGCGGTCCCAACGCCTGGATTGATGCTTATGGGCTACTCGGGATCTCAAAGCTTCGCTTTTACGCTGCACCAATGCGGGAAGTCCTAGAGAAAACCAATCCCTGGGCTGATCTGCAAATGCCGTTGGACCGAGCCCGACGCTGGCACCCGCTGAACCGAGGCATCTGGGTCGCAGCGCGGGTTACTCTGGCTGGACATCTGCTTCAGGCCAAAGGTGATCGCGTGGCCATGCATTCCTCGGTGGAAGTGCGATATCCGTTCCTCGATGAGGATGTTTTCGACTTTTTGGCCGGACTGCATCCACGTTGGAAACTGCGCGGATTTCGGGACAAACATTTGCTCCGCCTCTTAGCCGAACGCTGGGTGCCGCCGTCCGTATACCGGCGCCGCAAGATTATTTTCCGCGCTCCGCTGGACAGTTTTCACGTCGAACCGGAACCGGCATTCGTTGCTCAGCTCTTGAGCGAAGAATCGCTGCGTCGCACCGGATATTTTGACGTCGCGGCGGTGCATCACTGGCGGCGGGCTTTTCGTCGGATGCCCAAAGGTTCCCTGCCGCGCCTCTCCGTAGAGTTGGGTTTGACGGCAATAGTGGCGATTCAGCTCTGGCATCACCTGTTCATTGGCCCGGATTTAGCAGAATTGCCAAGGTGGACGGGCAGCCGAAAGACGTTTGAGAGTGTGCCATTATAGCGGCGCCGATTGTTGCATCGCCCATGCGTCGGCGACTGTGGAATTCAAGTGGAGCATTTTGCAGGCTTGCGTGCAGTCTCTGATGCGCAGTACAACGTGTCCGACACAGTCAGGAACGCGTAGAGCGTCTCTGCCGCTTTGTGACAAATCGCTATAATGAAATGAGAAAACGTCGCTGTGTCGCCGCTCGATCGATTTTGGTTGGGCTTTTGTTAATAACTTCTTTCACCGACTGTGCGATCCTACAGAGACGATGGGCGGGGGAGTCTCGCGATCGCGCGTTCATTGCTTATTGGCCTCCTCCGAAGGATAGCAAACGGTTGCGCCTGGCAGTCAAAGATCTGATCGACATGAAAGGTGTCGTGACCACGGCCGGCTCCGAATATGTCGCCCAGAACAGTGAGCCCGCGGCCAGTGATGCGCAATGCCTGGCAATAGCGCGGCAGCGAAACGTGCAGATCGTGGGGAAAACGAATCTCAGCGAATTTGCAGTGGCCCCTTCCGGCATCAACGATTTCTTCGGAACTCCGAGAAGCCCGTTGAGCAAGAGGAGCAAGATTATCCCGGGAGGTTCCTCCAGTGGTTCAGCGGTCGCAGTCGCAAGCGGAATGGCGGACGTTGCTTTTGGAACGGATACAGCCGGCTCCGTCCGCGTACCCGCAGCTTGTTGCGGCATCGTCGGTCTGAAGACGACGTTTGGCCTGGTTTCTTTGCAGGGCGTGTTTCCAGTTGAGCCAAAGCATCTGGATACAGTCGGTCCGATGGCCAAAGACGTGGCTCATGTTGTCGAAGGGATGGATCTTTTGCAGGACGGGTTTGCGGCACGATACCGAGCAGCGATGGCCGCTAAACCGTTGGCAAAAAACATCAGAATCGGGCGGCTCTACCTGGGCGGTACCGACCGCAGGATCGACAAAGCGATTGATGATGCTCTTGCCCGAGCGGGCTTTCAAGTGGTCCCACTCGACCAAGCCTTCAAGGCGAAGTGGGACCAGGCTAAGAAAGATGGGGACACGGTGGCGGCAGCCGGCGCTTGGATCAGCGATGGAAAGTTCTTCGAAAAACTCATCGGAGTAAGCGCCAGGACTAAGGCAATAATCGCCTTAGGCGAATTCGATTACTCGACGAGCTATCGGAACGCTCTGCGGAGGCAAGCGCCGTGGCAACAAGCCCTCCGGCAAACCTTTAAGAAGGTTGATTTCATTGCTCTGCCGACTCTTCAGAAGCTGCCGCCAAGGATTCCACTCGTCGATAGAAGCGCCCTCGTGGAAGCGCAAATAGCTCTTTTTGAAGCGGAAATGTTGGGCCTGCAAAACACCGTTGCCGTGAACTATGCTGGAAATCCTGCGCTGGCGATACCGGTTCCATTGGAGGATAGGACCATTCCCGCCACTAGCCTGCAGCTAGTCGGGCCACGGTCGAGCGAAGCGGGACTTCTCAATGCGGGCCGCCTGATTGAGGCCAGCGTACAGCGCTTGATCAACCAGTCCTTGCTCGCGAAATCCGCGCGCAGTCACTAGGTGCACTTACGGGTGAAGCTACGATCTCCGTCGAATAAATGAAAGAGTCCCGCCTTGTCAGCGCCCGATCGATTCTGGCTGGACTTTTGCTGATAACTTGTTTCAGCGACTGCGCGCTTCCCCGGGGGTATACGGAACACGATCGCGCGTTCATTGTTTACTGGCGACCGAAAGATAAGAAACAGTTGCGTCTGGCGGTCAAAGATAACATCGATATGAAAGGTGTGGTCACCACGGCTGGGTCCGAATATGTCGCTAAGACCAGTCAGCCCGCTTCCCGCGATGCGCAGTGCCTGCAGATAGCACGGGAGCGAAACGTGCAGATCGTAGGGAAAACGAATCTCAGTGAATTCGCGGTGGCCCCTTCCGGCCTGAACGAATATTACGGAAATCCGAAGAACCCTTTTAGCAAATGGTGGAGGTTTATCCCAGGGGGATCATCAAGCGGTTCGGCGGTAGCAGCTGCAGACGGACCGGTGGACGTTGCCTTCGGAACGGATACGGCTGGCTCCGTCCGCGTTCCCGCGGCTTGTTGCGGCATCGTCGGTTTGAAGACGACCTTTGGGCTCGTTTCCTTGCAAGGCGTTTTGCCAGTTGAGCCAAAACATCTGGATACCATTGGTCCGATGGCCAAAGACGTAGATCATGTCATGCAAGGGATGGATCTCCTGCAGAGTGGGTTTGCGGCACGATACCGAAGAGCCGTCGCCGCCAAACCGTTGGCCAAAGACATCAGGATCGGGCGGCTCTACCTTGGGGGAACCGATCCAAGGATCAACAAAGCAGTTGATGACGCTCTTGCGCGGGCTGGCTTTCGAGTGGTCCCACTGGACCAAGCCTTCAAGGCGAAGTGGGACCAGGCTAAGAAGGACGGGGATACGGTGGCGGCGGCCGGTGCCTGGATAAACTACAAAAATTACTTTGGCAAACTAGGAGTGAGCGCAAAAACTGAGGCAATCATCGCCTTGGGTGAATTCGAATACACGACAAACTATCGGAACGCTCTACAGCGGCAAGCAGAGTGGCAGTCTACTCTCAATCAGGTCTTCAAAACAGTTGATTTCATCGCTCTGCCGACTCTTCAGACGCTGCCGCCAACGATTCCACTCATCGGAAGAATAGCGATTTTGGAAGCGCGAGTGTTGGGCTTGCAAAACACCGTTCCGGTGAACTTTGCCGGCAATCCTGCGCTGGCGATACCGATTCCAGTAAATGGCAGAACCGTTCCCGTTACGAGCTTGCAACTAGTTGGGCCTCGGCTGAGCGAAGCAGAGCTTCTCAATGCGGGCCGCCTGGTTGAGGCCAGCGTTGCTGGTTTGATCGAACGGTCATGGCTGGCAAAAGCCGTGCGCTGGAAACGATGAAAAAAGTGCCGCCGCGTTAGCGGCCGCTCGATTTTGGCCGAGCTTTAGTTGGTGATAATCTATGTCGGGCAAGGACACTTCAAACTCATCGCGCTGGACAAGGCCTTCGCAGCTAAATGGGACCGGGCTAAGAAGGACGGGAACGAAGCCGAACTCCTGAGCGCGGGCCGCCTAATTGAGGGTCGAGGGTTCACCTCTTGATCGACTCGGTCGAAGTTTCCAAATGCCAGGCAAACTAGAAAAGCGCATTAAAGTTGATAGGCGCCGCGATTTCGAGTTGCCGATGCGAATTGCTCGGTTAAAATGAAGTCCAGCGCCGTAAGGTTTTGACCATCGAGTTGTAAAAGTGATGAATTCTGATCTCTCCAAAGTGCTTCCCGCATTTTCTGCGATCGTAGCATTTCTACCTATAGGCGCGGCGCTCCATGCGCAGTCCGCCGACGAACTCATCAAAAATGGCGATGGTTGTTATGCGAAATTGCAGGCTGCCAATGCACTCAGATTTTATCTGCCTGCAGAGAGACTTGACCCGAACAACGAACGTCTCCTGGTGCACATCTCCCGCGAATATCGCCACTTGGCGAGCGACGCCACGAAGGCGGAGGAGAAACGCAAACTCGACGGGATCGCAGTGGACTACGCGAAGCGCGCCGTGGCTCTTGGACCGAATGATCCGGATGCGCAGCTCGCAGTGGCAATCAGTTATGGGAAACTGCAGCCCCTAGAGGGCAACTGGGACAAGATCGAGGCCTCGCGTATCATCAAGGACGCGGCCGACAAGGCGATCAAACTCGATCCGCACAACGATTTGGGGTGGCACGTGCTGGGCCGCTGGCACCAGGGGCTCGCCGACGTCAGCGCCGCCAAGCGGGCGCTGGCGCAAGTCATTTACGGCGAGGTGCTGCCGCAATCTACGTACGAAGAGGCGGCTAAGTGCTTCCGGAAGGCAATCGAACTCAATCCGAATCGCCTCATGCACTACATCGAATTGGGACGAGTTTACGCGCAGATGGGACGAACCGAGGAGGCACGACGTTTGATCACCAAGGGATTGGCGATGCAGGATACAGAGAAAGACGATTCCGAGACCAAGCGCCAAGGACAAGAGGTGCTGGCGAAACTTCATTGAGACGGATCGGGACGAGACGCGCGATCTTTCTGGGGGCAGCGCTCGATGCGGCCTTTCATTCCACGGACGTCTTTGAAAGTGCCAACGCTTTTGTATTTCAGGACTAAGATCCTATTTTCTCAAGGCGGAAAAACTCAGAATGGAGGATATATGGCCCCGCGCCAGTTATCAGGCCACGCCCATTCGACGCCGATAGGACCCATGCGTCGCGTATGCCGCACGGTAAATGCCGCGCCGACTGCCCCGCACGCCGATCGACTACCGCAGTCGAAATAACTTCGCGATGCAATAATCGAGGAACTCGGTCGGTAGCCGGCGGGGTATGCTCCATTCAACCAGTCGATGAGGTACGATCGCATAACGAGCCCGTGGTCTTGACGTGGTCAAGACACGCCAAATGAGTTCCCCTACTTTTTGGGACGGAAAGCCGGTTTTCGCTTCTCTCGTTGCTTGCCCAGCGAAGACACGGAGCGAACGGTCGTACGGTGTATTGGGAAATTCTTGGACTACTCCCTCCGCCTTGTCCCAGATTGGTGTGACCACGGCGCGAGGTTCGATCAGAATGACCTTGATCCCAAAAAGCATCAATTCGCGTCGCAGGCTATCCGAATATCCCTCTAATCCAAATTTGGAAGCGGCATAAGCGCCGGCAAATGGCATTGCCAGCCGCCCGCTGATCGAACTGATGTTGACGACTCGCCCCGGTTCGC
>JGI12053J15887_10001501_pt1 | contig 10913 bp, 8 predicted proteins | sample MedBloCAOM1_O3_FD_15887 | JGI IMG/M metagenome (IMG submission 15887) | reverse complement strand
CGAATCCAGCCACGGAGCCACTAAGAGTCTTTACGGTGCCGATCCGGACGGCAACGAGTTCGAGATCATGTGGTTGCTGCCGCGCGAGGATTGGGGAGATTACGAGTCGGCCGCTCCGGTCGACCGGCTGGATCTACCGGCCGAGCTGTCCCGGTGGAGCGGGGTGGGCACGGCATGACCGGCCTTGGCGCCCCAGTGGCCATCCGGTGGGGTTCGAATGATCCGACTGCCCCGCTGATCGTCTTACTTCAAGGCCCTGGGGACGCGACGAGCCAGCCATTCCTATGCGGTAGGTCGTTAACCTTCCCGCCTCAACCGTATGGCGCGGGGGGCACCTGGAGGGGGAAGCCGGCGAGGCCTTTCCAGGCTAGGGAGGCGGTCAGGGCTACCGCTTCTGCCTTGGGTACCTCGTGTTGGCGGGTGAGCCAGTAGCGGGCGCTGTGTTCGCTGATTCCGACCAGACCCACCGCTACCAGCCAGGCTCGATCGGCGTCCAGTCCGGCGTCGGCTGCCACTGCCTGCGCGATGGTGCGCACGCAGGCGGTGTACGTGCGCTCCACGACCGCCTGCACCGGCGGCTGGTTTCGCAGGTCAGACTCGAAGACCAGCCGGAACGCCTGATTGTCACCTTCAACGAAGTCGAAGTAGGCCTCGACCGCGTTGCGGACTCGCTGCCGGTTGTCGGGGGTCTCCTCGATGGCGCCCTGTACCCGACGGACTAGTTCGTCGGTGTGGCGCTCTAATAGCGCCAGGTACAGCTCAAGTTTTCCCGGGAAGTGCTGGTACAGCACGGGCTTGCTGACGCCGGCACGCTCGGCGATGTCGTCCATGACAGTGGCGTGGTAGCCGTTGGTGACAAAGACGTCGGTTGCGGCGGCGAGCAATTGAGCGCGTCGCTCATCCCGGGACATCCGCACGCCTCGGGGCGCTGCATCGGCCCGGCTCGATGCAGTCTCGGTCATCGGCCTCTGTCACCTCCCGGCTGGTCTGGTAAACCCTACTCGCCGGTATCGCAGCGCCAGGGCAGGAGCGGGTAATTGGCTCGTCAAACCCATGTTGAAACTATGCGCACCCGGGTCCCGTTGTATTCCGGGCTGTTGCCGCAGCTGCTCCCCGCCCAACCACCCTGGCCGGGCGAAATCCACCGCAGCGGCGGCGTGACGCTGAATATCCGCCACACCCCCGGTCCGGAGCAAGCTGGGTTCGCCGTCTACCTGCATGGGCTGGGCGGCTCTTCCACCAACTTCACCGATCTCGCCGGCCTGGTCGGCGTCCGGTTGCCGGGAATGGCCATTGACCTACCCGGCTTCGGTCGCAGTGCGCCACCGGGTGGGTTCGACTACGCCCCGGACTCGCACGCCGAGGTGGTCGCTACCTTCCTCGCCGGTCTGGGTTACGGCTCGGTGCACTTGGTAGGCAACTCCCTGGGCGGGGTAGTGGCTTTGCTGATCGCTGCTCGACGTCCACACTTGGTCCGCACTCTCACCTTGCTCGCGCCCGCCATGCCCGATCTGCGGATGGATCCGCGCCGGATGTCGGACCCGCGGGTGGCGCTCACGATGCTGCCGCTCGTCGGCACGTGGGTCCGCCGGATGCTGATCGAGGTGCCGCCCGAGGAACAGATCGAGCGGATGCTGCGCCTGTGCTTCGCCGATCCGTCGGTGGTCGCGTCGGCGCGGCGGGCCGAGGCTGTCGCAGAGTGCGTTGAAAGAATTGCCCTGACCTGGGCGGTGACGGCACTGCGCCAATCCACCCAGCAGCTCGCACGGTCCTGGCTGACGCCCTCGTCTAGGTCGCTGTGGTGGGTCGCAGCCCAGGTGCAAGCGCCGGCGCTGGTGGTATGGGGCGCTGCGGATAAGTTGGTGACCGTGCGAAAGGCCCCGCGCACGGCGGCGGCGCTGCCGCGGGGCCGGCTGCTCGTGTTGCCGCGCACCGGACACCTGCCGCAGATGGAGCAGCCCACCTCGGTCGCTCGGGCGATGCTCGGCATGATCGATGCGGTGGACCGGGCGGTGTGGTGATGTGCGCAGTACCGCTCGTGGCTGTGCGATCCTTGCGCGGTGATCCGCCCGCCGCCAGCCGAGTCTGAGTGGGTCTCAGCTCGACGCCCCGAGCGGTACGTGGACTTGCGCATCGCTGATGAAGAGCCGCTGACCGCGTCGTGGGATCCAGAACCTCAGCTGGTGTCGCGGCACGGTAGTGCCGGGTCCCGGGGTTCCAGGTTTTTGGCGCGGGCGGTCGCCACCTACGGTTGGCGGGTCTATGCGCTGCCGATCCTGGTGGTACTTACCGTGTTAGCGGTGCTTGACGCCAGATCGCCCCTGCTGTCGGCGTCTGGCCAGGCCGGTATGGCCGGCTCGGCGGATAATCCGCTGATCCCCAACCCGGTGATCAGCCCCGGTTTCGAGGCGGTCAAGGCATCCGCCGATCTGCCCGGTGGCGGCCAGTTCGCGGTGCAGGGTGCCGGCACGTGGCGAGTGATTCCCGGCGCCGGCGCTCCTTTCGGGACGGGCCGGTTGTTCACTTACACCGTCGAGATCGAGGATGGGGTCGACGTCGAGGGCGGTCCGGCGGGCTTCGCTGCCACCGTGGACAGCACGTTGCAGAACCCGAAGAGCTGGATCGGCAGCGGTCGCTACCGCTTCCAGCGCATCGATGACAGCGGGGCGGCGACCCTGCGGATCAGCCTCACCTCCCAACAGACCACCCGGCGGCTCTGCGGCTTCCAGATTCCCTTTGACGCGTCCTGCTGGCGGCCAGCAGATCACCGGGTGGTGATCAACACCGCGCGCTGGGCTCGGGGAGCGGTGGCTTTCCAAGGCAACGTGGTGCAGTACCAACAGTATGCGGTCAACCACGAGGTTGGACACGGGTTGGGTTTCGCGCATGTCGCGTGTGAGCTGAACGGGCGGCTGGCGCCGGTGATGATGCAGCAGACCTGGGGAGTCGCCGACGATTACCTCGCAGCTCTAGGCACCGACCACGTAACACCGGACGGCCTGACCTGCCAACCCAACGCCTGGCCCTTCCCGACTGTCAACTGACCCGATTCTCCGCGTTCTGGATATCCCGAAAGCGGGGGTGGGAAGAGTGGGGGGAGCGGGGACGTTGACCTGGAACAGACAGCACGACACTGTGAGGAGTGCGCCGATGAGCCTGCCACCGTTGGTGGAGCCCGCCGCGGAGCTGACCAAGGAAGAGGTGGTTCGCTACAGCCGTCATTTGATCATTCCGGAAGTCGGCATGGTCGGTCAGAAGCGGCTGAAGAACGCGAAGGTGCTGGTGATCGGTGCTGGCGGCCTGGGTAGCCCAGCCTTGCTGTACCTGGCCGCTGCGGGCGTGGGAACGCTGGGCATCGTCGAGTTCGATGAGGTCGACGAGTCCAACTTGCAACGTCAGGTGATCCACGGCCAGTCCGACATCGGCCGGCCCAAGGGCGAGTCCGCCCGAGATTCCATCCGCGAGATCAACCCGCTCGTCCAAGTCAACCTGTACCAGCTGCGGTTAGACTCGTCCAACGCATTGGACATCTTCCGCGACTACGACCTCATCCTCGATGGCACTGACAACTTCGCGACCCGATACCTGGTCAACGACGCGGCGGTGTTGCTCGGCAAGCCCTACGTCTGGGGCTCGATCTTCCGCTTCGAGGGTCAGGCGTCGGTGTTCTGGGCGGACGCCCCTGGCGGGCAGGGGTTGCAGTATCGGGACCTGTACCCGGAGCCGCCGCCTCCTGGGATGGTGCCGTCCTGCGCCGAAGGCGGCGTGCTCGGCGTGCTGTGCGCGTCGATCGGCTCGATCATGGTGACCGAGGCGATCAAGTTGATCACCGGGATCGGCGAACCGCTGCTGGGCCGGTTGATGGTGTACGACGCGCTGGAGATGAGCTATCGCACCATCAAGATCCGCAGGGATCCGTCGGGTGACCCGATCACCGAGCTGATCGACTACGCCGAGTTCTGTGGTGTGGTCAGCGACGACGCCGCCACTGCGGCCGCCGGCTCGACGATCACCGCCCGAGAGCTCAAGGAGATGATCGACTCCGGCAAGGACTTCGCCTTGATCGACGTCCGGGAGCCCAACGAGTACGAGATCGTCAGGATCCCTGGTTCCATTCTGATCCCCAAGGACCGGATCTTGTCCGGTGAGGCGTTGGCGGAGTTGCCGCAGGACAAGCCACTGGTGTTGCACTGCAAGTCCGGGCAGCGCTCCGCAGAGGCACTGGCCGCGCTACACAAGGCGGGCTTCCGGGACGCCGTGCACGTCGGCGGAGGGGTGTTGGCCTGGGCCAAGCAGGTGGATCCTTCACTGCCCGTCTACTGATCGGTCACCCATCCTCGGTTGCTTCAGCCGCTGCGGCGCCGTGTGGAGTATTGCCGGGATGGCGCTGGCGGTGCGGTGCGCCGTCCCACGGCGGATTTACCACCGGGTGACGGCACCGCCGCGGCCTTCTTGCCGCGGCGTTCCCGGCGGTTGGGGACCGGCGAAGCGGCGTCGTCGGGTTCTTCCTCAGGTGGGGGCTGCTCTGCCATCAGGTCTCCTCGATGCGACGTATGCGAGCAGTGATTGTGCCCAGGTGTCCGGGCTCGTGGGCAGCTCGAACCGAGGGCCCGAGGGCGTCACCAGTAGGCGGATCGGGCCACCGTCTAACGCCGACGGCACCCGCGCGCCCAAGGGCGCGTCAAGAGTGCCTCAGCAGATCATGCGTCCACGCTAGCGCGGACCTGCCCGTGGCGCATCCACGTTTCACGGCGGGTCGCCGAGCTCGTAAGTACCCGGGTCCTCACGTGATCTTCCCTCCGCTATGTGAACGGGAGTTCTCGGTGCTGCAACAAGCAGCAACATCGTGGCCATAACCTGCATCTAGCGTCGCTTGTCGTACCGACAGTTCTGGAGGCGCGATGGGCACGACCGAGGCGGCAGCGCCGGCTATGCCGGCTCGCGGGGGGCGATGGATCGACCACTGGGAGCCGGAAGATCCCAAGTTCTGGGAGAAGACAGGCAAGCGGGTGGCGAATCGGAACCTGTGGTTCTCTATCTTCTCCGAGCACATCGGGTTCTCGTTGTGGACGGTCTGGTCGGTCTTGGTGCTCTTCATGGGCCCCGCGTATCACATCGACCCGGCAGGCAAGTTCTTATTGGTATCGCTGCCTTCGCTGGTCGGTGCGCTGATCCGGATCCCGTACACCATGGCGCCGGCCCGGTTCGGTGGGCGCAACTGGACCGTCGTCAGTGCGTTGTTGCTGCTCATTCCGACCGTTGCGGCGATCATTGTCATGCATCCGGGCACGTCCTTCACAACGTTCTTGATCGTCGCGGCGCTGGGTGGCCTGGGCGGTGGCAACTTCGCTTCGTCCATGACCAACATCAATGCCTTCTTCCCGGAGGGCCGCAAGGGTTGGGCGCTCGGGCTCAACGCGGGTGGCGGGAATATCGGGGTGGCCGCGGTGCAGCTGCTCGGCCTGGTGGTGATCGCGACAGTCGGCACCACCTATCCCCGTCTCGTGCTCGCCATCTACGTCCCGCTGATCCTGCTCGCCGCGCTGTGTGCGGCCCGGTACATGAACAACATCTCCTCGGTGCGAAGTGACACCGGGGCGCTTCGTGAGGCGGTCCGTGACCCGCAGACCTGGGTGATGTCGTTCCTCTACATCGGCACGTTCGGCTCGTTCATCGGCTATAGCTTCGCGTTCGGTCTGGTGTTGCAGACCCAGTTTCACCGCACCCCGCTTCAGGCGGCCTCGGTGGTCTTTATCGGTCCGTTGATCGGCTCGCTGATCCGCCCCGTCGGCGGGTGGCTGGCCGACCGGTACGGCGGCGCCATAGTCACTGTCTGGAATTTCGTGGGCATGGCACTGGCCACCGGCGTGGTGATCATGGCTTCCAACGAGAAGTCGCTGCCGCTGTTCATGGCCGGCTTCATCGCCCTGTTCGTGCTCTCCGGTATCGGCAACGGTTCCACCTACAAGATGATCCCGTCGATCTTCAATGTGAAGGCGCAGGCGGCGATCGCAGCTGGTGAGCCGAAGCAGTCCGCGCTGATGAGGGCGCGCCGGATATCTGGCGCGGTGATCGGTATCGCCGGCTCAATCGGCGCGATGGGCGGGGTGCTGATCAACCTTGCCTTCCGGCAGTCCTTCCTCACGACGAAGTCCGGGGTACCCGCGTTCTGGTCCTTCCTGATGTTCTACGGAGCGTGCGTCGTCGTCACCTACGTGGTCTACCTGCGTCGTGCACCCGCCACAGCGCCATCCGAGAAACGGCAGCTGGTCTACGCCCAGGTTTGACGAACAGATGTGACGAAACAGGACGGAAACACCGCGTTCACGAAACACGCTCAGGATGTGGGGACCGGTCGTGCTCGCTGGGCAGGAGGAAGCAGCATGATGCGCACCGTCGTGGTTGCGGGCCATGGCATGGTCGGGCACCGGCTGGTGGAGGCGTTGATCGGCCGGGACCTGCAACGGCAATGGCGGATCGTGGTGCTCGCCGAGGAAGCCAGACCGGCCTACGACCGGGTCGCACTGTCATCGTATGTGGACTCATGGGATGCCGAGGCGCTGACGCTGCCTCCGGTCGCCGACGACCGGGTGGAGCTTCGCCTGGGCGACCCGTGCGTGCGGATCGACCGGCGCAAGCGCACCGTGCGCACCGCGTCCGGGCGCCGGGTTCGTTACGACGCGCTGGTGCTGGCCACCGGGTCGGCGCCGTTCGTGCCCCCAGTGCCTGGTCACGACCTCCCCGGTTGCTACGTCTACCGGACGCCGGAGGATCTCGACGCGATCCGGGTCGCCGCGCAGCGCGCGATGCAGACCACGGTGGCGGGTCGGCGCTCCGGGGTGGTCGTCGGCGGCGGGCTGCTTGGTTTGGAGGCCGCGCATGCGCTGCGCCAGCTCGGGTTGTCCCCGCACGTGGTCGAGATCGCCCCCCGGCTGATGCCGATGCAGGTCGACGAGGGTGGCGGCGCGCTGCTGCGCCGGTTCATCGAGAGCCTCGGCGTGCGGGTGTATTGCGGCCACGCCACAGCGGCCATCGAACCGGACCGGGGACGGATGCTGGTCCGGCTGTCCGACGGCACCGAGCTCGACACCGACGTCGTGGTGTTCTCCGCTGGCGTACGCCCCCGCGACCAGCTGGCGCGCGATGCTGGACTGCCGGTCGGTGAACGAGGGGGCGTGCTGGTCGACGCCAGCTGCCGCACCTGTGACGACGGCATCTGGGCGATCGGGGAGTGCGCCGCGGTCGAAGGCCGCTGCTACGGACTGGTCGCACCCGGCTACGCGATGGCCGAGGTGGTGGCCGATCGGCTGCTCGACGGCCACGCCACCTTCCCGGGCGCCGACACCGCCACCAAGCTCAAGCTGCTCGGGGTCGACGTGGCCAGCTTCGGCGACGCCCACGCGACGGCTGAGGGCGCGCTGGAAGTGATCCACAACGATCCCGTCGCGGGCCGCTACGCCAAGCTCGTCGTCTCCGATGATGCCCGGACGCTTCTCGGCGGGGTGTTGGTGGGCGACGCCGAGGCCTACGGCACGCTGCGCGCGCTAGTCGGCGCGGTACTGCCGGCCGACCCCGGTGCGCTGATCTCGCCGTCCGGCGGTGAGCTCGACGCGGCAGCGTTGCCGGCTGGCGCTCAGGTGTGTTCCTGCCACGCGGTCACCGTCGAGACGATCGGTACGGCGGTGCGCGACGGGGCGACCACCGTGCCCGCGCTCAAGGCCTGCACGAAGGCAGGTACCGGGTGCGGCTCGTGCGTGCCGATGCTGAAGAAACTGCTCGCCACCCACGGCGTCGAGCAATCCAAGGCATTGTGTGAGCACTTCACGCACAGCCGGGCGGAGCTGTTCGAGATCGTCGCCGCCACCCGGATCCGGACTTTCTCCGAGCTGGTCGCCAAGCACGGCACGGGCCGCGGTTGCGACATCTGCAAGCCCGCAGTGGCCTCGATCCTGGCCTCCTTGAGCGGAGTGCTGAACCCCGGCAGCCACATCCTCGACGGCGAGCAGGCCGCCCTGCAGGACACCAACGACCACTTCCTGGCCAACCTGCAGCGCAACGGCACTTATTCGGTGGTGCCCAGAGTCCCTGGCGGGGAGATAACCCCGGAAAAGCTCATTGTGCTCGGTGAGGTGGCCCGCGACTTCGGGCTCTACACCAAGATCACCGGTGGGCAGCGGATTGACCTGTTCGGGGCCCGAGTGGAGCAGCTACCAGCGATCTGGCGCCGGCTGGTCGACGCCGGCTTCGAATCCGGGCACGCATACGGCAAGGCGCTGCGGACCGTGAAGTCCTGCGTGGGCACCGACTGGTGCCGCTACGGGGTGCAGGACTCGGTCGGCCTGGCCATCGCGTTGGAGTTGCGGTACCGGGGGCTGCGCGCTCCGCACAAGCTGAAGTCCGGGGTCTCGGGCTGTGCGCGCGAGTGCGCCGAGGCTCGGAGCAAGGACTTCGGGGTGATCGCCACCGAAACGGGTTGGAATCTTTACGTCTGCGGCAACGGTGGTTTCCGGCCCCGGCACGCCGACCTGCTGGTCTCCGACGTTGACACCCAGACGCTGGTGCGCACCATCGACCGGTTCCTGATGTTCTACGTCCGCACCGCCGACCGGCTGCAGCGCACCGCGCCGTGGTTGGAGGAGCTGGAAGGCGGTCTGGACCATCTGCGAGACGTGATCGTGGACGACTCGCTCGGGATCTGCGCCGAGCTCGACACCGCGATGGCGGCGCACGTAGCGGGCTATTCCGACGAGTGGCGCGGCGTGCTGGAGGACCCGGCCAAACTGGCCCGGTTCACCTCCTTCGTCAACGCGCCGGGCGTGCCCGATCCGACCGTCGAGTTCGTCGAGGAGCGTGGCCAGCCAACCCCCGCCCATCGCCGACCAGGCCAACCGGTTCTGATCGCGGGCCCGACGCTGACAGTGGTCCGATGACCGCGCAGCTGCAGCGGCACTGGACGGCGGTCTGCTGCTACGACGACCTGGTGCCGGAACGCGGGGTAGCGGCGCTGATCGACTGCGTTGCGGTCGCGGTGTTCCGCACCCATGACGGTGCGCTGCACGCACTGTCCAATATGGACCCTTTCAGCGGGGCCTCGGTGTTGTCTCGGGGGATCGTCGGGGACCGCGAGGGCCGCCCGACGGTGGCGTCGCCGATATACAAGCAGGTCTTCGAACTGGCGACCGGGATATGTCTGGACGACCCGAGCGTCTCTGTACCGACCTATCCGGCGCGGGTCAGCAACGGCGTCGTGGAAGTCTGTTCATCATGACCGCTGCGTCCCTGCGGGCGAGACCCGAACCATTGCCGCTGGCCGGATTCACCGTCGGTGTCACTGCCGCGCGGCGGGCCGCAGAGCTGGGCTCCTTGTTGGAGCGTCGGGGCGCTGAGGTGGTGCACGCCGCGGCTATCCGGATCGTGCCGGTGGCCGATGACACCGAACTGCACGCCGCCACCGAGGCTCTGATCAACCACCCGCCGGACACGGTGGTGATCACCACCGGCATCGGGTTCCGCGGCTGGGTCGAGGCCGCGGACGGGTGGGGGCTGGGGGAGGCGCTGATCGGGGCGCTGCGCCGCGCCACCTTGCTGTCCCGGGGACCCAAATCGCGCGGCGCGGTCCGGGCCGCCGGCCTGACCGACGCCTGGTCACCACCGTCGGAGTCCTCCGCTGAGGTGCTGGAGCACCTGCTAGCCAGTGATCTCGACGGAGTGCGGGTCGCTGTGCAGCTACACGGCGAGCCACTGCCGGATTTCGTCGACGCGTTGCGCTGCGCCGGAGCGCAGGTAATACAGGTGCCCGTCTACCGGTGGGTACTGCCCGAGGATCTCGCACCGCTGGACCGGCTGATCACCGCGACGCTGGACGGCGGCCTCGACGCGGTCAGTTTCACCAGCGCACCCGCCGCGGCCAGTGTGCTCAGCCGAGCTGATGAGCTCGGGGTGCTGGGGCCGTTGCTGCAACGCCTGCGCCGGGATGTCCTGGTCGCCTGCGTCGGGCCGGTCACCGCGGGCCCGCTGGTGGCCCGAGACGTACCCACCGTGCAGCCGGACCGCTCCCGGATCGGCGCGCTGGTGCGCACCCTGTCCGAGGCACTGCCGGCCCGGGCGCCGCGGTGGCCGGTCGCGGGTCATGTGCTGGAGCTGCGTGGACACGCCGCGGTCGTCGACGGGGTGCTGCGGGCCGTGCCACCCACCCCGATGGCCCTGTTGCGGCTGCTAGTGGCCCGCCCGGGTCGGGTGGTGCGGCGCTCAGAGCTGCTGTCGGTGATGCCCGCGGCCGGTGACGACGAGCACGCGGTGGAGACCGCGGTGGCCCGGTTGCGTGCCGCCCTGGGCGCACCGCGATTGGTGCAAACCGTGGTCAAACGCGGCTACCGGCTAGCCCTGGAGCCCGGAGACTGCCAGTGATGGTGCTGCGCACCCGTGAGTGGCGATGCGCGTTGTAGGCCGCATCGCCACTCACGGGTGCGCAGCACCCTCTGTCGTGGTGGTCGCCCATGGCACTCGGGACCCGGCAGGTGTCGCAGTGGCGGGTCAGCTGACCGATGCGCTACGCGCCCGGCTGCCCGGCAGGTCCGTGCAGCTCGCCTTCGTCGACGTGCTCGGTCCGGTGGTACGCGACGTGGTCGCCAGCGTGCCTGGCCCGGTCACGGTTGTGCCAGCCTTCCTGACGCGCGGTTATCACGTGCGAACCGATGTACCGCGAGAGGTGGCTGCCACTGGCCGCAGCGACGTCACCGTCACCGCTGCCCTCGGACCGCACCCGCTGCTGCGGGGCGCCATGGCCGACCGGTTGCGTGCCGCCGGCTGGCGCCCGGGCGATGCAGTGGTGTTGGCGGCGGCGGGCTCATCGGACGAGCGGGCGGTAGCTGATGTCCGAGCCGCAGCGGTGCAGCTGTCCGGTGAGCTCGGTT
>JGI12053J15887_10001500_pt1 | contig 10913 bp, 12 predicted proteins | sample MedBloCAOM1_O3_FD_15887 | JGI IMG/M metagenome (IMG submission 15887) | reverse complement strand
CTGGGCGTCCTTACGCTGGCCCTCTTGCCGTTGGGCGCCTTGGCGCTGGGCCGGGTGACCGGGCCGCAGCTCGGCGGCTGGGGTAGCGCCACGGCCGCGCAGCCCTTTGCGTTTCTGCCCGCCGGAGCCGACAACAGCGCCCTTCTTGGTGCCCGGCTTGCGCATCGCGCCCCGGCGCTGAGAGTTACCAGCCATGTCGTGAGTTCCCCTTGACCGTCCACACCGGACCATCGGGGGTGTCCTCGACGGTGATACCGGCCGCCAGCAGCTGATCACGGGCCGCGTCGGCGGTCACGTAGTCACGGCGGTTGCGAGCCTCGGCGCGCTCGGCGAGCAGCCGATCCACCAAGACGGCCAGCGCCGCCGACGCGGCGTCGGACGCCGACGTGGCGCGCCAGTGGTCAGCCAGCGGGTCCAGGCCAAGCACGCCGGTCATCGCACGCACCGAACCAGCCGCCGCTATGGCCGTCGGGTGATCGCCCGCGCCCAGCGCCGTGTTGCCCTCGTGCACGGTGGTGTGAATAGCGGCCAGCGCGGCCGGCGTGCCGAGGTCGTCGTCCATCGCCGCGACGAAGTCGGCGCACCAGATGCCTGGCTCCGGCACGCCGCACCGCTCCCGCACGCGATGCACGAATGACTCGATCCGTTGGTAGGCGGCCACCGCCTCATTGAGCGCGCTGTCTGAATATTCGATGGCCGACCGGTAATGCGCGGCAACCAGATAATAGCGCAGCTCAGCAGCACGAACCCGGCGCAGGGTGGCTGGGATGGACAGCGTGTTGCCCAGCGATTTTGACATCTTCTCGCCGGACATCGTCACCCAGCCATTATGCAACCAGTATCGGGCGAAGGAGTCGCCGGCGGCGCGGGACTGGGCCAGTTCGTTCTCGTGGTGCGGAAAGATCAGATCCAACCCGCCACCGTGGATATCGAACTCCGGGCCGAGGTAAGTGGTGGCCATCGCCGAGCATTCCAGGTGCCATCCAGGGCGGCCTGGGCCCCACGGCGTCGGCCAGGACGGCTCCCCTGGCTTGGCACCCTTCCACATTGTGAAGTCCCGGGGATCGCGCTTGCCCGACCCTGCAGATTCACCTTGGCAAACCTCTTCGAGACGCTGTCCCGACAGCGAGCCGTAGTCCGCCATCGAGGCCACCGCGAAGTAGACATCGCCGCCGGCGGCGTAGGCGTGCCCTCGGTCGATCAACCGCGCCATCAGTTCGACCATCTGCGTGATGTGGCCGGTGGCCCGCGGCAGGACCGACGCGGGCAGGCAGCCGAGCGCTGTGTACGCGTCCTCGAACGCCCGTTCGTGGGTGTACGCCCACTCCCACCACGGCCGGCCCGCCTCGGCAGATCTGGCGAGGATCTTGTCGTCGATGTCGGTGACGTTGCGCACCAGAAGCACGTCGTGGCCGTTGGCGATCAACCAGCGGCGCAGCACGTCGTAGTTCAGCGCCGACCGCACGTGCCCGATGTGCGGAATGCCCTGCACGGTCGCGCCGCATACGTAGATCGACGCTGTGCGGGGTCGCAACGGGACGAACTCCCGCTGGCTGCGGGTCGCGGTGTCGTAAAGCTGCAAGCTCACTCGGATGATGGTACGAGCAGTACCGTTGCCACCGCCGCGACGCCCTCACCGCGGCCGGTCAACCCGAGGCCGTCGGTGGTCGTGCCGGATACCGAGATCGGGCCGCCCAAGGCGTCGGACAGCACTCGCTGCGCCTCGGCGCGGCGAGTGCCCACCCACGGCGCGTTGCCGATCACCTGTACGGCGCCGTTACCCACCGTCCAGCCCTGCACCGCCAACCTGCGGCGCACCTCGGTGAGCAGGTCGGCGCCGTGCGCCCCGGCCCAGCGCTGCTCATCGGTACCGAACACCGCACCCAGGTCACCCAGTCCCGCAGCGGACAGCGCAGCGTCGCACAACGCGTGCGCGGCGACGTCACCGTCGGAGTGTCCGGCACAACCGGGCACTCCGGGCCAGCGCAGCCCGGCGATCCAGCAGTCCCGGCCGGGTTGCACCGGGTGCACATCGGTGCCGATCCCGACCCTCATTCCGCACCAGCGGCTCTACGCATCAGCCAGCAGTTCAGCGACGACAAGATCGAACGGAGTGGTGATCTTGAAAGCGTGCGGGTGGCCGGGCAGCGTGGTTACCGGCATGCCCAGCGCCTCGACGAGCCCGGCGTCGTCGGTCACCGGCCCGGACGGTAGCTGGTGGGCCCGGCGCAGCAGGTCTCCAGCGAACCCCTGGGGGGTCTGCACCACCCGCAGGGCCGCCCGGTCCAGAGTGCCCACGACGCACCCGTCGTGGTCCACTTCTTTGATCGTGTCAACGACCGTCAGTACCGGCACCACAGCCTGTTGCCCAGCCAGTACCGCTTGCACCACCGCTTGAATCACACTGACCGGCGCGAGGCAGCGGGCGGCGTCGTGCACCAACACCACGTCGGCGTCAGGCACGGCGTGCAGGGCCGACCGCACCGAGTCGCAGCGGTCAGCGCCACCGATGACGATCTGCACCTGGTCGCCCGCCTCAGCGACGGCGGCGCGGGCCTGGTCCTGGTGTTGCTCACCGACCGCAACGACGACGACCTCGATGCAACCGGACGCCAACAGACGCTGTACACAGTGCCAGAGCAACGGATGGCCACGCAGGGGTACGAAAGCCTTCGGCATCCCAGCCGCCAACCGCACGCCCTGACCCGCCGCGGGCACCAGTGCCACGACCCGAGGGGCCGAGGCACTGGTCGATGACGTCGTCAGGGCGCTTGACGCGGGAGGCAGTGGCTCAGGAGGCGGCCGCGAGAACCTCGTCGAGTAACACCTCGGCGTTGTCCTCGTTCGTGCCCTCGGCGAGCGCGAGCTCGCTGACCAGAATCTGGCGAGCCTTCGCAAGCATGCGCTTCTCGCCGGCCGACAGGCCCCGATCACGCTCGCGACGCCAGAGATCCCGGACCACTTCCGCCACCTTGTTGACATCGCCAGAGGCGAGCTTCTCCAAGTTGGCCTTGTACCGCCGCGACCAGTTCGTCGGCTCCTCTGTGTGAGGAGCACGCAGCACCTCGAAAACCCGATCGAGACCCTCTTGACCGACCACGTCCCGGACACCGACGAACTCGGCGTTGGCAGCGGGAACACGGACGGTAAGATCACCCTGAGCGACCTTCAAGACGAGATACTGCTTCTCCTCGCCTTTGATCACTCGAGTTTCGATGGCCTCGATGAGAGCGGCACCGTGATGCGGGTAGACGACGGTCTCTCCGACCTTGAAAACCATGTGTCCTCTGCCCCTTTCGCTGCACCCAGGTTACCACGTCTGCAAATCGTGGCGCGGGGGGCGGGTCGGCTACTTAGAGCGTCATCGCAGGTCAGAGGATCCGGCCACGCGTCCAGACCAGGCAACTCCGTGCTGCGCAGCTCACGGTCACTCCACTGTGGACCGCTTCGGGAGGTCGGCTGCGTCGAGGTGGCGCACCGCCCGCAGCGGTGGGTCCGATACGCTTCGGCGATGCGGGTCTCCCTCACCATCGCGGCTCGCGTCGTGGCCTGCTGCGCCGCCGCGCTGGCACTGGTTGGCTGCGGCGCAGGCCAGATCACCCAGACCGATAACCAGATTGCCGCCGTCGACGGAGCCTTCGGCAACGCCGGAAACTCCATCGCGCTGCGCAACGTGCTGCTGCCCTACCCGCCGAACCCAACGGGCACCTACCCCGCCGGGTCGACCGTGCCGGTGGTGGCCACCATCATCAACCAAGGTGATCAACCCGATGAGCTGCTCGCCGTGACCAGCCCGGTGGGCCAGGCGTTGGTGCTGGGCGCGACGCAGATCGCCCCCGGCACGACAGTCATCAGCACCGCCGGTGCGACCGAAGCCACCAGCCCACTGGTCGTCGGCGAACTGAGGATCATGCTCACCAACACCCAGGCGCTGCACGCCGGTCTGACCACGCCGATCACCTTCCAGTTCCGCAACGCCGGCAAGGTCACCCTGCCAGTCCCCATGGCCGTCCCGCCGAACTCAGCACGCTGAGCCAACCCCCAGGTTGGGAGCGTGGTGAGGTCGTCCGCCAACACCTACCGGTGCGGTGACTGTGGGCATGACGTAGCCAAGTGGGTGGGGCGCTGCCCGGAGTGTCAAACCTGGGGCAGCGTGGCGGCGGCCGGTTCCCGGCCGGTGACGGCGGTGGCGGTCGCAACGCCGTCGACCCCGGCCCGCCCGATTTCCCAAATCGACCTGCACTCCGCGCAGGCCACCGCCACCGGCGTAGCCGAGCTCGACCGAGTGCTCGGCGGTGGCCTGGTACCCGGCTCAGTAGTGCTGCTGGCCGGCGAGCCTGGGGTCGGAAAGTCCACCCTGCTGCTGGAGGTCGCACACCGCACTGCGCTGGCCGGCCGGCGCGCGCTGTACGTCACCGGTGAGGAATCTGCAGGGCAGGTGCGGTTGCGCGCGGAGCGCACCGGCGCGCTACATGATGAGCTGTTCCTCGCTGCAGAGTCCGACCTCGCCACCGTGCTCGGGCACCTCGACGTCGTCGATCCAGCACTGTTGATCGTCGACTCGGTACAGACCATGTCGTGTGCCGGCGTCGAGGGCAGCCCGGGTGGAGTGTCGCAGGTCCGCGCGGTGGCCAGCGTGCTGATCAACACCGCCAAGGGGCGCGGGCTGCCGGTGGTACTGGTCGGGCACGTCACCAAGGACGGAACGGTGGCCGGGCCGCGGGTGCTGGAGCACCTGGTCGATGTGGTGTTGCAGTTCGACGGCGACCGGCACTCCACGCTGCGGATGGTTCGTGGGATCAAGAACCGGTTCGGAGCCGCCGACGAGGTCGGTTGCTTCGAGCTCACCGACGACGGCATCGTCGGCTTGCCCGACCCATCCGGACTGTTCCTCAGCCACCGCGACGGCGCGGTCGCCGGGACAGCAGTGACGGTCGTCGTGGAGGGCAAACGGCCGCTACTGGGCGAGGTCCAAGCATTGGTCGCTGACTCCGCACTGGCCAATCCACGGCGGGCAGTGAGCGGGCTGGACTCTTCCCGGGTGGCGATGATCCTGGCAGTCCTCGAGCGCCGTGGGGGCGTGCGCTTGGTCGGGTCCGATGTGTACACCGCGACGGTGGGTGGAATGCGCGTGGTGGAGCCGGCAGCCGATCTCGCGGTCGCCCTCGCGGTGGCATCGGCGGCCGGAGACCTGTTGCTCCCCCCGCACACGGTGGCGATCGGGGAGGTCGGATTGGCCGGTGAAGTCCGGCAGGTGACCGGGTTACGCCGGCGCCTGGCCGAAGCGGCCCGCCTCGGCTTCCGGCACGCACTCGTTCCCCCGGAAAGCGCACTGCGGGTCTCGGGTACTGGCGCTAGTGTCCCACCGCCGGAGATGCGCGTGCATGTGGTTCCCGACCTGGCCGCGGCGTTGGGCTGGTTGCATCCCTGACATCACGTCGGCCAGCTGAGCCGACGCGGCAGCGGCACCCGGAGTCCCCTGGGAATCGGCCGAGCCATCGCGTCGATGATGAGCGGGTCGGGGTCGGACCGACCCAGAGCCGGCTCGATGAAGCGGGTCACCAGCGCCGTCCAATCACGAGGGCGCCGCAGCATGGCGTGGCCGTCGCCGAGTACGTCGAAGCGGCATACCCGGTCGCTGACCGCGCGGGCTCGCACCGCGTACCGGTAGGAGAGCCTCGGATCGATGACCCGATCACGATCGCCGTGTGCGATCAGCACCGACCGCCCGGCCAGCTGGTGCACCGGCTCATCCTCGGGAGTCCACGGTGCGAGCGCGCACACCGCCACCACTGCCGGGTGGTCGGCGACCCGAAGCGCCGTCCGCGCACCCATCGAGTGACCGAGCAGGGCCACCGGGACGTTCGGGTGGTGCTCACCAAGATGGTCGAGCGCCCACCGGGCATCCGCCACAGGATGCATCTCGGGTTCGTTCCAGCCCCGGTATCGATACCGCAGCAGCCGAACCGAAAGACCCCGTCCACGGCCGCGCCGGTGCAGTGCCGCAGCGAACGGGATCATCCGCAGGTAGGGACCCCTCCGGCGGCCAGCCGTTTTGATGCTGGCGGTTTCGCCTCCGTGCATGACCAAGACGATCGAACCAACCGAGTCGGCGCCCATCGGCCAGAGATTGTCGATTGCGGCCGCAGTGGCTGCCATCAGGGCAGTCCCTCTGGCGGCGGCAGGCTATTCAGGGCGATAGCTGAGTATGCCGCACGGACGCTCTGGCATTGATCTCATCGGCGTCCCGCGCCGCTCAGCGGCAAAACTATGCTCGGCGACGTGGCGGTCCGTCCTGTCGATGCGGCGCACCGGCTGCGTAGCGCCGCGGTCGACGGCCGTCTCGAAGCCTTGGCCGACGCGATCAGCGCTTACGCCCAGCGAAGGTGTATCTCCGACCGATACAACAGAAGGTGGATCGATGGCGCAGCTTGAGTTCACCGTGCAGCGTTGAGCATCGCAGCAACCGCGCCCGCCGCGTGATGCACGGCGGTGAGGTCCACATCGTGGTGAGTCACGGCCCGTACCAAATGGGGACCCAGAGCACCCATCCGTACTCCGTGCTCGGCCTCCAGCCGCGTGCAGAACGCTGGCGCGACGGGCACGCCGAACACCACAATGTTCGTCTCCACGGTGGCTGGGTCGAGCGTGATTCCGGGCAGCTCGGCGAGCGCCTCGGCGAGAACCCTGGCGTTGGCGTGGTCGTCGCCGAGACGGTCCACGTGGTGGTCCAGAGCCCACAGACAGCCGGCCGCGACGATGCCGGCCTGGCGTAGCGATCCGCCCATCATCTGCTTGTAGCGCCACGCCTCCTCGATCAGCTCGGTGGAGCCGGCCAGCACGGCACCCATCGGCGCGCCCAGACCCTTGGTGAAGTCAATCCACGCGGTGTCGAACCCGCGCGCCCACTCCGCGGCCGGCGCCCCGGAGGCAACCACGGCGTTCATCAACCGAGCGCCGTCCAGGTGGGCGCGCAGCCCATGCCGCGCGGCGATCTCCAGCACCGCGCGTACCTGCACCAGCGGCCACACCCGGCCGCCGGCCTGGTTGGTGGTCTGCTCCACAGACACCAGCCGGGACCGCGGTTTATAACGGTCTCGGGCCGGGAACAGCGCCGCCTCCAGCGCGCCGGCGGTGAACATGCCACCCTCTCCCGGCACCGGGGCGAGCACCGCCCCGGACAACGCCGACGGGCCGCCTCCCTCCGCCACGATCGGGTGCGAGCTCGGATGCAGGTGCACCGCGTCGCCGCCGGACCTGATATGCAACCGAAAGCCGATCGCGTTGCACATCGTGCCCGACGGCAAGAACACCGCGGCGGGCTTGCCGAGCAGTGTGGCGACCCGCTCGCACAACGCGGTGACGGTGGGGTCCTCGCCGCGTTGTTCGTCGCCCACATCCGCAGCTGCCATCGCCGCGCGCATGGCCTCAACCGGCCGCGTTTGGGTATCGGAGTACAGGTTGATCAGCATCGAGGGTGACGCTAGTCGACGGCGTGGCAGCGCTGCGCGACTGCAGCCAGCGACCACTCCGTCAGCCCTGAAGTCAAGGCTATGCTCGCCGATCATTCATCGGCCGTGGGTGTCGCGAGATCATGCGATGGCCAGGCTGGTCGCGACGTGCTGTAGGCGGGCACTGGCCTGCCCGACCGGACGACGTCGGTCGAGCACCGCTCGGCGACCTCGTTCGGTCTTTCCCCATGGTTTATCGACCGAGATCGTGGTGGCGGCCCACAAGAACAGCAAGTGAAACACCGATGCGGCGACCAGTCACGGCGTCGCCAGCGTGTGGTGAGCGGGCGCGCTGGGGACCCGGCGGTGGCGGACCCAGCGGTAATGCAGCACCAGGCTGACCGCGAGCCAGAACATCGGTCCGGCCGGCCAGAACCACGGCACGGGCCCCAGTGCCCACCGCACGATCAGCGCGGTCGCGAGCACGACGGCGAGGGCGGCGTGCACGGCGAGGCGCCGCCGCACCATCGGCTGAAGGGGAAGGCTGAGGTTGGGCTCCCCCGACCGTTCGGTTGCTGGTGCGGGCAGGTCATCGGTGAGGCCGGCGAGGTCAGCGCGAACCTTGGCCGCGTAGGCGGCGGCCTGACGCTCGTCGGCCTCGGCGAGGGTGAGCATCCCGCGCTCGGCGGCGTCGCGGATGCGGGCGGCCACCTGCTCACGTTCGGCATCGGACACGCGCAGCGAACCGGGGCGGGTGTTGGCATCGAGGCTGGGCACGGTGATCCTCCTAGGAACGGGTTGGAGACGAAGCCACGCCTTTGATCGTGCGCGGACTCGGCCTCATGCGCGTCCGGCTCAGGACGGCAGTTCGCGCACGTCCGGGGGTGGTGTGCGACTTCGACTCCTGCTCCCCGGGGCGTAGCCGCGAGTACTCCTGTGAAGCGACGTCGCGGCTCGGCGGCGCAGCTAGGCTCACCGCTGTGCTGGCTGTGTCGACGGGCCGGGCCCGAGTCGTCGCGCTAGCCTTCGGCGTCGGGATGGCCTCCCTGGTCGGTACCCATTTCGCCGCCCTCCACCAGCCGGGGATGCGACCACTCGACCCGCTGGGCATTGCCCTGCTGCTCGTCGGGCCGGTTGCGCTGCTAATCCACCGGCGATGGCCGGTCACGGTCCTGGCCACAGCGGTCACCGCGATGGTGATCTACCGAGGCCTGAGATACCCACTTGGGCCGGTATATCTAGCCAGTTTCGTCGCGTTGATCTCTGCCGTGGCCCTCGGCCATCGGTGGTCCGCGGTCGCGGTCGCCGCCGCTGGCGGAGCGGTCACGGTCGGCTGGCTCGCCTTGCAAAATCCGGACCATCCGCTGCCGTGGGGCGGCATCGGCGCGGTGACCGCCTGGCTGACCGCGGTGATCGCTGCTGCCGAACTGTGGCGGGCCCGCAATCAGCGCCGGGCCCAAGACCGTGCCACCCGAGCGGAGATCGCCCGCCGGAAGGGCAGCGACGAACGCGTCCGTATCGCCCAGGAGCTACACGACTTGCTCGGCCACCACGTCTCACTGATCAACATCCAGGCGGGGGTGGCCCTGCACCTGATGGACGGCGACCCCGAGCAGGCCCGCACCGCACTCACCGCGATCAAAGAATCCAGCCGCGATCTGCTCCGCGAGATGCGCACTACCCTCGGCGTCCTGCGTGGCGTCGATGAACCACCACCACATCATCCCGTCGCCGGTCTCGCTCGGCTCGACGAACTCGTCACCCACACCCGGGCCGCCGGCCTGCCAGTGGAGGTCGAGGTGCAGGGCATCGCTCGAGACCTGCCCGCCGGAATCGATCTGGCCGCCTACCGGATCGTTCAGGAGGCGCTCACCAACGCCCGCAAACACGCCGGTCACGCCCACGTCACCGTCCGGGTCGGCTACCACGACGACTCGCTGCGCGTCAGCGTCGACGACGACGGCGCCGGGCCGACCGGTGACCTTGACAGCGGCGACGGGCTGGCCGGGATGCGTGAACGCGCCACGGCCCTCGGCGGCACCCTGCAGGTCGGTCCCCGGGCCGGCGGCGGGTTCTCCGTCTCCGCCGTGCTGCCCACCTATAGGCCTATTCAGGGCGGGCCGCAGTGATCCGCGTCGTCTTGGCCGACGACCAAAGCCTGGTCCGCGCCGGATTCCGCGCCCTGCTCAACGCCGAACCCGACGTCGCCGTCGTCGGTGAAGCCACCGACGGCAACGACGCCGTCCGGACCGCCCGCGAGACCGTCCCTGACATCGTGCTCATGGACATCCGGATGCCCGGACGCGACGGCCTCGCCGCCACCCGCGACATCGTCGCCGACCGGGCCCTGGCCGGCGTCCGGGTCATCGTGCTCACGACCTTCGCCGAGGACGCCTACATTTTCGAAGCCATCCGTTCCGGCGCGAGCGGATTTCTGGTCAAGGACACCGAACCCGCCGAGCTCGTGCACGCGCTGCGAGTGGTGCACGGCGGCGACGCGCTGCTGTCTCCCGCCGTCACCCGTCGGCTCATCGAGGAGTTCGCCGCCCGCGCGAAACCACCCGCACCCGACGCGCAGCGCGCCGCCCTGCTCGGTGCCCTTACCGACCGCGAACGCGAAGTCGTCACCCTCGTCGCGGCCGGACTGACCAACGACGAGATCGCCGCACGACTCGTCGTCAGCCCCGCCACCGCCAAGACCCACGTCAGCCGCGCCATGATCAAGATCGGCGCCCGGGACCGCGCGCAGCTCGTCGTCCTGGCTTACGAAACCGGTCTCGTCCGCCCCGGCTGGGCACGATAGAAGGCGCTGTGTTCATACCAACGCAGCGAGAGCCTGGCCGCCCCGCTGAGCGAGCTGGCCAGTTGATCAGCGTTAGGCAGCACCCACGTGCCGCTTGAGGACCGGTAGTAGCCGACCGTGGTCAGCTGTCCGACGCTGGCAGGAACATTGCGTGTGTCTGCATTGTTGGCACCGAGCGTGAGCGAAGTGACGATGTACACAACCGTGTGGTGCGGCTACTGCCGGCGGCTCAAAGCACAGCTGGCGCGCGCCGGCATCAGTTTTCGGGAAGTTGACATCGAGCACGACGCAGCGGCCGCCGCATTCGTGGCAGGCGTCAATGGCGGCAATCAGACCGTGCCGACCGTGCTGCTACCGGACGGTTCGGTGTTGGCGAACCCCACCATCGGCCAGATCACCGAAGCCACTGCCGCCTAACTCATCGCCCGTGATGAGGCGCTGGCCTCCGGCGCCCGCCCCCGCCCAAGCACTGTTCATCCTCACCAGGACCGGCCGCTCCCTGGGCGCGTGCCCACTCGGCGGCGGTGATTGGCCGGCAGCAGGGAGTCCCCGGCTGGTTACCGACGGGGCGAATCCGCACCTTCGACATTTACCGTGCCGTCTCCGTGGCCGGCGGCCAGTGAGGCGAACGTAGCCAGCGGATCCGTCGACGCGACAAC
>JGI12053J15887_10001499_pt1 | contig 10914 bp, 8 predicted proteins | sample MedBloCAOM1_O3_FD_15887 | JGI IMG/M metagenome (IMG submission 15887) | reverse complement strand
TGTCCCCTAGGTTCAACCAAGGTCGTCGATAGCGTACCTTAGCGAGAGGTGATTTAGCAAGTAGCCATCAGTCATGGCCGTTTCAAGGAAACAATAACACTACAAAAAAAACGTTCCGCAAAAATCTAAACAGTCATTCTGAACGTCTGTACAGCTTAGCGCCGGTCTCGCTGAACATTTGTACAGATTAGCGATTGGTCGTGCCGCTGGGCGCGGCCGCCGTGCCCTGCGTCTCCGCGCTCGGATTGATCCAACAGGTGTGCACCCGTCCATTGAGCGTGTCGGTGGCTTTCGGATCGATGTTTCCCTGACGGACGAGGCAGCGGAAGGTTGCCTGGATATGGCCCGCCGGACAGCCGAACCGGTCATAGAGGTCGAGATGGCGGAAGGCGGTATCGAGATCGTCGCGCCAGAGCAGGCTGACCACCCGCCGGCCCAGCCACAGGCACTCCGGATTGGCGGCAGGGCCGCCCAAGAGTCTCTCGGCTTCGGCGAATTCGTCGATCTTCTTCTGAGCTTCCTTGGGATCGCTGGCCTGCGGCTTCTCGGCCGGCTTTTGGTCCGTGCTCTGGGCAAATGTCGGCCAGGCGACGAACAACATCGCCGCGCTAAGGCCGGCGGTGAGGAGACGCAGACTGGAACGGGGCATGGTTGCTCTGGATTTGCGGGCCTTGCCGACCGGTTGGTTCCTTCACATGCGGACCTATTCGGTCAGCATTACGGCGAACGTCGCGGCCTCGATTGCACGATGATTAAAGCAGCCACGTGACGTGACGCCAAGATGGGAAAGAGAGGGAAGACGAAAAAATCGCCGTGCGCCGCTGGGACCGGCGCTTGGCACCGCCGTTGGGGCACGATAAGCGAGGCGTTCCGGGATGGGCGGGACTGGCCGCAATGGGCGTTGTGAGTGCGCTTTTCGCGATTGCCGCTGCGGCGATCGTGGCGGTATGGGGATGGCTCGGATCCACGGTCCAGATGCCGCCGTCGCCGCTCGCATCGGGCGGGAAGCTTTATTGCATCTCGTACGCCCCTTTCCGAGGGGATCAGAACCCGTTCGGCCCGGATGTTCCCATCGATCCGCGGCAGATCGACGAGGATCTGGCCCAACTCAAGCAGATCACCGACTGCGTACGGACGTACTCGATCGATCACGGGCTCGACCAGATCCCGGAAATCGCCAAACGTCACGGTATGAAGGTGTTACAGGGCCTGTGGCTGTCCAACCAGCCAGATCGCAGCCGCCACCAAGTCGAGACTGCGATTGCCCTGGCGAAGCGATTTCCAGACGTGATCGCCGCGGTTATCGTCGGCAACGAAGTCTTGCTGCGGGGCGAGATGTCGAGCCCCGAGCTGGTCCGGATCATTCGCGAGGTCAAGGCGCAGGTCTCGATGCCAGTGACCTATGCCGACGTGTGGGAATTCTGGCTGCGTCACCGCGAGGTCGCCGCGGCGGTCGATTTCGTCAGCATCCATATCCTGCCCTACTGGGAGGACTTCCCCATTCCCGCGCGCGACGCGCCAAGCCACGTCGATGCCATCCGCAGGCAGATGGTCGCCGCCTTTCCCGACAAAGACATCCTGGTGGGCGAATTCGGCTGGCCGAGCGCCGGACGCATGCGCGAAGGCGCCTTGCCGTCGCCAGTCAACCAGGCGCGGGTGATGCACGAGGTGCTCGCGCATGCCAGGCGCGAGAACTATCGGGTGAACCTGATCGAGGCATACGACCAGCCCTGGAAACGCCAGCTCGAGGGCACCGTCGGCGGCCATTGGGGCATCTACGATGCCTACCGCCGGCAGGCGAAGTTCGCTTGGGGTGGCGCGGTTTCCAACCATCCGCACTGGGGCTGGCAGGCCGCGGGCGGCGTGGGGCTCGCTGCCGTCGTTTTTGGCACTGCGCTTGCCGCGCGCCGGCGCATCGAGGTGGCGGCAAATGCCGCCGGGTGGTTACGTATCGCGGCAATTGCGATTGCCTCCGGGGCCTCGATCGGTTGGACCGTCGAGAACATACCGCTCGAAAGTCTCACCCTTGGCGACTGGCTGCGTTGCCTCGCCTGGGCCGCCGTCGCGTTGCTGGCGCCGGTCGCAAGCGCTGCGGCGCTAGCGTCGGGCGCGCGGCCGCCGAGTTTCGCGCAGATCCTCGGCCGCGCGGAGCAACGCCCCCGCGCGGCGAAATCGCTTTCCGTCGGCCTCATTTTGCTGGTGACGGCCGTACTTTCGGTGCAGGCGGCGCTTGGCCTGGTATTCGATGGCCGCTATCGGGATTTTCCATTCGCACCGCTCACCGGCGCCGCGGTTCCGCTGCTCGTGCTGGGGACGTGGAAACGGCATTCGAACGTGCCGACGGCCGAGAAGGCGATGGCGGTCACACTGGCTGTGTCAGCCATCTACATCGTGGGCAACGAAAGCTTCGCCAATTGGCAGGCGTTGTGGTTCTCGGCTGCCTTGCTCGCGCTGGCTCTTACTCTGGTGCAGGCGCGGGACGCGCCAGGCTGAGGATCAACAGCGCGGCCGCCAAGCCGGCAAGATCGGCATTATGCAGGACCAGGCCGAACGCGGTGGCAGCGAGCGCGACCCATATCAGCGCGATCGATGGCCGGACCAGATTGAGCAAGGCCGCAGCGAGCGCGACCCAGCCGAACACCGAGTGGTTATACAGGACGATGGCGAGCCTGAAGGTCGTGCACAGCCAGGTGCTGAGGCCGCCTTGGCAGGCCAGCGAGACCTGCGCATATTCGATCGCGAGATAGCGCAGATAAAGCGCCTCGCCGAGCGAGAACAGGCCGACGAGCAGCAGCCAATTGGTCTGGCGGGCGGTGGGCAGAAAGAGCCGGGATTGCATGACTGGCTGCACTATGCCGCGGGCTTTCTATCGGGACAACCATTGCCCATTCGGTACGGTCGCAGGCGCTCCTGCACCCGCGCTCAAGGCTGGCAATTCCGAGACGCTGCCTGCTCGGGGGAGGCGAATGGGCCGCTTTTTCCCGAGGCTTGCTCGCGCATTCCGCCTTTTCCGCTGCAACGCACTCGGATATGAGGGCGCCGGCGCCCATCGCGCCAGGGAGGCCGGCCATTGATCAGTGAACGCACCTGCCTTGCCATCGTACTCGCGGCCGGCGAGGGCACCCGCATGCGCTCGGCGCGGCCCAAGGTATTGCACCGGATCGCCAGCCAATCGTTGCTTGCCCATGTGCTCGACGCGGTTTCCAAAGCCGGCGGCACTGCGACGGCAGTCGTGGTCGGGCCGAGCAGCGATGCGGTGGCGACCGAAGCCAAGCGGGTACTGCCGGATGCCGAGATCTTCGTGCAGTCGGAACGCCGCGGCACCGCCCATGCCGTCCTGGCGGCAAGGGATGCGATCGCGCGTACGCCCGACGACGTCCTGGTGATTTTCGGTGACACGCCGCTCATTCGGCCGCAAACCTTGATTCGGCTTCGCGAAGGCCTCGCCGAAGGCGCGGCCGTCGTGGTGCTGGGCTTTCGTCCGACGAACGCCACCGGGTATGGGCGCCTCGTGGTTGAGGGCGGCGAACTCGTCGCCATCCGCGAGGAACTCGATGCTTCACCGGCAGAGCGCGCGATCGAACTGTGCAATGGCGGTCTGATGGCGTTTTCCGGTCCTTGCGCGCTGCCAATCCTCGAGCGGATCGGCAACGACAATCGCAAAGGCGAATATTATCTCACCGATGCCATCGCCATTGCCCGCGCCATGGGCCACAAGGCGATCGTCATCGAGACCGAGGAGGACGACGTGCGCGGAATCAACACCAACGCACAACTCGCGGAGACCGAAGCCGCGCTGCAGCAGCGCCTGCGCAGGGCGGCGATGGAGGCCGGCGTCACGCTGGTCGCGCCCGAGACGGTGTTTCTGTCGTCGGACACCAAGTTCGGCCGCGACGTGGTGATAGAACCGTTCGTGGTGCTCGGATCCGGAGTCATGGTCGAGGACAATGCGCTGATCCGCTCCTTTTCCCATCTCGACCATGCGCATGTGGGCAAAGGCTCGGTGGTCGGGCCTTACGCTCGCTTGCGTCCCGGCGCCCGCCTGCAGGATGACGTGCACATCGGCAACTTCGTCGAGATCAAGGAGGCCGTGATCGAGACCGGCGCCAAGGCCAATCACCTGAGCTATATCGGCGACGCGACCATCGGGGCTGGCGCCAATGTCGGCGCCGGTACCATCACCTGCAACTACGATGGTGCCGCCAAGCATCGCACCGAGATCGGCAAGAACGCGTTCATCGGCTCAAATTCGGCGCTGGTGGCGCCGGTGAAGATCGGCGAGGGCGCTTATATCGGTTCGGGCTCGGTGATCACACGCGACGTGCCCGCGGACGCGCTCGCGATCGCACGCGGACAGCAGGTCGTCAAGGAGGGTTGGGCGCGGCGCTTGCGCGACCTCAAGTCAGCAAACAAGAAACGCACGCCCGCGACGTGACCGCGAGCGTGTTGTCTTACCTTGTCACAAGTTGAGAACTATGTTGATTTCCTTGCGGCATTCGCCGCCGATACACCGTCGTCGGGGTAGCATCCGCACGATCAGCATAGGAGGCGGCCGCTCGCATGTGCGGAATTGTGGGCATTCTCGGGCGTGAGCCGGTCGCGGCCGCGCTTGTCGACGCGCTCAAGCGACTCGAATACCGGGGCTACGATTCCGCCGGCATCGCCACTCTGGAAGGCGGACGGCTCGGCCGCCGGCGAGCCGAGGGCAAGCTACGCAATCTCGAAGCCAAGCTCGCGCGTGAGCCGCTTGCGGGAAACATCGGCATCGGTCACACCCGCTGGGCCACCCACGGTCGGCCGACCGAAAGCAATGCGCATCCCCACGCCACCGACCGGGTGGCAGTGGTTCACAACGGCATCATCGAGAATTTCCGCGAACTGCGCGATGAACTTGTAAATAGGGGCGCGACATTCGGCTCCGACACCGACACCGAGGTGATCGCCCATCTCGTGACGGAAGAGATGAAGAACGGCTCCTCGCCGGCCGTGGCGGTGGCAGCGTCGCTGGCGCGGCTGCGTGGCGCATTCGCGCTCGCCTTCCTGTTCACTGGCGAAGACAATCTCCTCATCGGCGCTCGCAAGGGCTCGCCGCTCGCGATCGGCTATGGCGACGGCGAAATGTATCTCGGCTCCGACGCCATCGCGCTCGCACCCTTTACCGATGCAATCTCCTATCTCGAGGATGGCGACGCGGTCGTGCTCACCCGCAACAGCGTGGAAGTCCGCGACGCCAAGGGCGGCAAGGTCGAGCGTGCTGTAATCAAATCCTCGGCCGCGGCCTTCCTCGTGGACAAGGGCAATTACCGCCACTTCATGGCAAAGGAGATTCACGAGCAGCCGGAGGTCGTCGGCCACACGCTCGCGCATTATCTCGACATGGCCTCCGAGCGTGTGCGGTTGCCGGCCAATCTGTCGTTCGACTTTCACGGGCTCGAGCGGGTGTCCATATCGGCTTGCGGCACCGCCTATTACGCCGGACTGGTCGCCAAATATTGGTTCGAGCGTTTTGCGCGCCTGCCGGTCGAGATCGACGTTGCGTCTGAGTTCCGCTACCGCGAGGCTCCGCTGAAGGCCGGTGGGCTCGCGATTTTCGTGTCGCAATCAGGCGAGACGGCGGACACGCTTGCGACGCTGCGCTACGCCAAGGATCACAAGCAGCATACCGTTGCGGTGGCCAATGTGCTCACCTCGACGATCGCACGCGAAAGCGAAGCGGTGATGCCGACCCTCGCCGGCCCTGAAATTGGCGTTGCCTCGACCAAGGCCTTCACCTGCCAACTCGCGGTCCTGGCCTGTCTCGCGGTGGCAGCCGGCCGCGCGCGCGGGGTGTTGTCCGAGCAGGAGGAGAGGGCGCTCGTGCGTGCCTTGATCGAGGTACCTCGATTGATGGCGGAAGCGCTCGCCCTCGAGCCACAGATCGAGCGCTTGGCGCGCGACCTCGCGAAAAGCCGAGACGTGCTCTATCTGGGCCGCGGCACCAGCTATCCGCTTGCGCTCGAAGGGGCGCTCAAGCTCAAGGAAATATCCTACATCCACGCCGAAGGTTATGCCGCGGGCGAGCTCAAGCATGGACCCATTGCGCTGATCGACGAAAACATGCCAGTGATCGTCATCGCGCCGTACGACGAGGTGTTCGAGAAAACCCTGTCCAACATGCAGGAAGTCGCTGCCCGCGAGGGAAAGATCATTCTCCTCAGCGATCCCCAAGGCGCCCGTGAGGCGCACGTGGATACGCTGTTCAAGCTCACGCTCCCCGCCATGCCCGCCACAGTGACGCCATTAGTCTACGCCATTCCGGTGCAGCTCATTGCGTATCATACGGCCGCCCTGATGGGTAAAGACGTCGACCAGCCGCGCAGTCTCGCCAAGTCAGTCACGGTCGAGTGATCGGCCGCGACTCTTATGTATATCGTCGCGGCGTGCGCATGCGGGTAATCTCCGGCCGGCTTGGTAATGAGAAGATCGTTGTTGCATGAACGAGTTTGATCGCAATCCCGGAATCGTGCCGACGGTGCCGCCGGTCGATCCGCCGTCCGACCCGGCCAAGCCGGTGCCGATGCATCACGGCATGGTCGTCCGCCTGCGCAACTATTTCCTGACCGGCCTCGTTCTCGTGGGGCCGGCCTATATCACCATCAGCCTCACATGGTGGTTCATCAATTGGGTCGACGATCTGGTGCGACCGTTCATCCCGCTCGCCTATCGGCCGGAGACCTATTTGCCGGTGAAAATTCCCGGTACCGGTCTGATCATCGCGCTCACCGCACTGACGCTGCTCGGGTTCCTGACGGCCAATTTCGTAGGTCGCAAGCTCGTCGCGGCCGGCGAAAACATTCTCAACCGCATGCCGGTGGTGCGGCCGATCTACAAGAGCCTGAAGCAGATTTTCGAGACGCTGTTTGCAAACGGCGGCTCGAGCTTCCGCCGTGTCGGTCTGGTCGAGTTTCCCTCGCCCGGCATGTGGTCGCTGGTTTTCCTGTCAAATCCCGCAAGCGCCGATATCGCGGTGCGGCTCCCGGATACGGAGCACGTCGCGGCTTTCATGCCCTGTACCCCCAATCCGACCACCGGCTTTTTCTTCTATGTGCCGCGCCGGGACGTTGTCGATCTCGACATCACTGTCGAAGCCGCGATGACGCTGCTGATGTCGGCCGGAATGGTGCAGCCCGGCGCCGTCGACCAGCAAAAGAAGCTCGCCGCACTCGCCGAGACTGCGCGCGTCGCGCAGGTGGCGCAGTCGAACCGCGCCGCTGCCCCGGCGAAGTGACCTTAGCCCGCCCGGATCAGCCTGATCGCCTCATCGCGCTCGAACAAATAGAGCAGATGGCGCAGCGCCTGCCCCCGTGACGAAGCCAGTGTCGGATCCTTTGCCAGCACCAGCGCGGCGTCGTCACGCGCAGCCCCGATAAGCTTGCCATGGGCCTCGATGCGGGCGATGCGAAACCCCGGCATACCCGACTGTCGCGTGCCGAGCACGTCGCCTTCCCCCCGCAGTTTGAGGTCTTCCTCGGCGATACGGAACCCGTCTTCGGTCTCCCGCATGATATTGAGCCGCGCCTTGGCCGTTTGCCCGAGCGGTCCCTTGTAGAGCAGTAGACAGGTCGAATGCTCGGCGCCCCGTCCGATGCGTCCCCGCAGCTGATGGAGTTGGGCGAGCCCGAAGCGTTCGGCATGCTCGATCACCATGACCGTCGCCTCCGGCACATCGACACCGACCTCGATCACGGTGGTGGCGACGAGGAGCCGCGTTTCGCCGACCGCGAAGCGCTCCATGGCACGGTCTTTGTCCGCGCCCTTCATGCGGCCGTGCACGAGATCGACCATCGCGCCGAAGCGCTCCTTCAGCGCGGCGAAACGTTCTTCCGCAGCGGCGAGATCGGTATTTTCGGTAACCTCCACCAACGGACATACCCAGTAGACGCGGCGGCCCTCGGCAAGCGCGCGCCCGGCAGCAGCGACCATTTCGTCGAGCCGGCCGAGGGGGATCGTTCGCGTATCGATCGGCTTGCGTCCGGCGGGTTTTTCACGCAGTTCCGACACGTCCATGTCGCCGAAATAAGTCAGCACCAACGTGCGCGGGATAGGGGTCGCTGTCATCACCAGCACGTCGACCGCTTGGCCTTTCTTCGCGAGGGCGAGGCGCTGATGCACCCCGAACCGGTGCTGCTCGTCGACCACGGCGAGCGCGAGATCCCGAAATTCGACCTCCTCCTGGAACAGCGCATGGGTGCCAATGAGCACATGGGTGTCGCCCAGGACGAGCTTTTCCAGGATGTCCTTGCGCTCCCGCCCGCGCTCGCGTCCGGTGAGGATCGCGACATTGATGCCGGCGGCAGCCGCCAGCGGCGCTATGGTATTGAAATGCTGCCGCGCCAAGAGCTCGGTCGGGGCCATCAACGCAGCCTGGCGGCCGCCTTCGATCACGGCCGCGGCAGCAAGCAAGGCCACCACGGTCTTGCCTGATCCCACGTCGCCCTGCAGCAGCCGCAGCATGCGTTCGGGCTTGGCGAGATCGGCGACAATTTCGCCTACCGCGCGCGTCTGCGAAGACGTGAGCGAGTAGGGCAGCGTTTCGATCAGTTTTTTCCTGATGTGCCCGGTGCCAGTGGTCGCGCGGCCGGCGGGGCGCCGCAGATGGGCGCGCACCAGGGCAAGTGCCAGCTGTCCCGCAAGGAATTCGTCATAGGCCAGCCGCGACCAAGCCAACCCTTCCGGCAGCAGATCGGCGGGTTCTGCCGGCCGGTGCACCATACGCAGCGCGTCTGCGAAGGCCGGAAAGCGTTCGCGCGCAACCCAACTCGGCTCCTGCCATTCGGGCAATGTCCGCCCGCGCGCAAGCGCTGCGTCGGCGGCTTTGCTTATCTGATTGAGGCTGAGCCCCTCCGTCAGTGCGTAGACGGGCTCGACCAGCGGCAGCTTCGCCAGATCGACCTCGGCGACGACGCGGTCGGGGTGCACCATCTGCCGCATGTGGTCATAGAGGGCGACCGTGCCCGACACGTATCGCCGCTCTCCGACCGGCAAGAGCTTCTGCAGGTAATCCTTACGCGCATTGAAATACGTCAGAGTGAGATCGCCGGTCTCGTCGCTGGCATAGATCTGATAGGGCGCCCGCGGCCGGTGCGGCGGTGGCGGCCGGTGTCGATCGACGGTGACCGCAACCGTGACGACGGTGTCGGGCACGACGTCGCGCAGTTTCGGCCGCGCCCGGCGGTCGATCGCGCCGGTGGGCAGATGAAATAGGAGATCGACGACGCGCGCCTCCTCTTCGCGGCCGAACAGCCGGCGGTAGAGCTTCTCGAGCTGAGAACCGACGCCGGGGAGCGTCGTAATGAGGGCAAAAAACGGATTGAGCAGGCTCGGCCGCATGAGCATCCCGACTTTCGTTGCCAATGCTCGCGCGCCTGCGCCAGATAGGCAATGCGGTTGAGTGCGGCGGGGCTACGGACCTGGGCAGAAGTGGGGGCGGACGGGGTTGTCTGTCGCACCGTGACGCGTCTTCGTTCACAACACATGGTACGGATCGGCTCCGGCAGGACACAACCATACGTCGACAATTCCAATCGCGTCCTTGCCGCCCCCAATCGGCAAAACACGCTCCGGCCACCAGAACCAATGTCGGCTCCTGACATTCTGCCTTCGTCTCGCTATATCACCGTCGCCGGGCAGATATCCGCCGTCGTTTCGCGCGATCGGTGTCTGACGGCGCGCGGCGAGATGGCCGATGCAGCCCTGTTGAAAGCGCGAGGGAAGTCGACGTGGGGCGCCGGCTATTGGCTTTGCACAGGAAAGTGACGAGGAACCGATGACCGGCACGACACGTTCGAGCGAAGGACTAGATGTTCGCCGGCGCAAGGTCTTGTTCCGCTCCTGGCATCGCGGGATGCGGGAAATGGATTTGATCATGGGCCGCTTCGCCGATGACACGGTTGCGCAGTTGACGCAGGAGGAGCTGGCCGACTTCGAGCAGCTCATGGAGGTGCCGGACCGCGAGCTGCTGGCTTGGGTCACAGGCGAGGCCGCCGTGCCGGCGGACCACGACACGGCGCTGTTTCGTAGGCTGCGCGATTTCAACCATCGCCGCGAGCGTACGAGATAAGCATGGCGCGCACTCCCGCACAGCTTCTGGTCCCCGCCCGCCCGCTCACGCTCGCGGGCGTCGCGGACGGTGCCGAGGGGCTTGTTGTTTCAGATCTGGCGCGTGCCGTCGCGGCCCGCGCTGACGCGCCGGCAACGAGCCTTGTCGTCGTCTGCCGCGACGGGCCGCGCATGGCCGCGCTCGCGCGCGCGCTCGGCTTCTTCGCTCCTGACCTTGTCATCGAGCAGTTTCCCGCCTGGGACTGTCTGCCCTATGACCGGGTCTCGCCGCATGCGGGCTTCGTCGCCCAACGCATGACCGCGCTGTCACGACTGGTGCGCGTCAAGGGCCGCGGTCGCCCGTCGCTCCTGCTCACAACGGTCAACGCCATCCTCCAGCGCGTGCCGGCACGGGACTTCGTTGCCAGGCAAGCGCTTTCGGTCACGCCCGGCAATATGCTCGCGATGGACGGCATCACCGGTTGGCTCGAGCTTAACGGGTTCGTGCGCGCCTCGACGGTGCGCGAGCCCGGCGACTACGCGGTGCGCGGCGGCATCATCGATCTCTATCCTCCGGGCATGGCCGAGCCGGTAAGGTTCGATTTCTTCGGCGACACGCTGGAAACAATCCGCAGCTTCGATCCCGAAAGCCAGCGCACTACGGATCAGTTGCGCGCGCTCGATCTCGTGCCGGTAGCGGAGTTCCAGCTGACGACCGAGACCATCCGCCGCTTCCGGACGGGCTATGTGGAAGCGTTTGGTGCCCCCGTGCCCGACGACATCCTTTATCACGCGGTGAGTGAAGGCCGCCGTCATCCCGGAATGGAGCACTGGCTG
>JGI12053J15887_10001498_pt1 | contig 10915 bp, 11 predicted proteins | sample MedBloCAOM1_O3_FD_15887 | JGI IMG/M metagenome (IMG submission 15887) | reverse complement strand
CCAGCTCGCCGCGTCCTGCGCAACGGCAGGCGCCACAGCAAGCGCCATGGCAGCCGCCAGCAGCAGCGCAAGACTCCGCCGCGTGGTCCTCATTGTCGCGGAACGTCCTTCAACAGTGCTGCCCATTTTGGAATATCCTTCGTCATCATCGCGGTCAGCGCGTCGGGCGTGCTGGCGACGGGAATGAAGCCGACTTCGGCCATCCGTTGCCCNACTTCCGGCGACATCAGTGCATCGGAGAAATCCTTGTAGAGCTTGTCCACGATCTGCCTCGGCGTTCCCGCCGGCGCCAGNACGGCGGTCCATTGGCTGTCGGCGGCGTCGAAGCGCTCGAGGCCGGCGGCCTCGGCGACGGTCGGCACCTCCGGGAGCTTGGGCGAGCGCTTATCCGAGCTGAGCGCGAGCGGCCGCAGTTCGCCGGAGGCGATCTGCCCGAGCATCGTCGCCATCACGCCGAAATAAGCCTGCGTATTGCCGCCGAGCACCGAGATCACGGCGTCGCCACCGCCCTTGTAGGGCACGTGGTTGAGCTTGATCCTGGTCTGCTTCATCAGCATTTCCATCTCGAGGAATGGCGCGCCGCCGGTCCCCACGCTGGCATAGCTCAACTCGCCCGGCTTCGCGCGGGCGAGCGCAATGAATTCCTGCAAGGTCTTGGCCGGGAAGCTCGAACGCACGACCATGACGTCGGGCGTCCGCGTCACCTGGGTGATCGGGGCGAAGCTCTTGATGGCGTCATAGTTGAGCTTGAGCAGGCTCGGCGTCGCGGTATGCGCATTCGAGACCCAGACCAGGGTGTAGCCGTCGGGCGCGGCGCGCGAGACGAACTCCGCCGCGATGCTGCCGTTGGCGCCCGCCCGGCTCTCGATGACGATGGTCTGGCCCCATTTCTTTTGCAGCGCGTCGCCGACGATGCGCGCCTGGATATCGACCCCGCCGCCGGGCGAGAACCCGAGGATGAATCGCACCGGCTTGTCCGGATACTCCGCCTGCGCGGTGGTCGCGCCGATCGCAAGCACCGCCGCCAGCATCCACTGCCGGCATCTCCTGCCCTTCACGTCGTCCTCCCTGTTATTCTCCATAGCGTTTTCCGGCGAAGTGGACTTCCGGTTCGCCGCAGAAAACGCGTCAAACGCAAGGACTCTATAACGGCAGCTTCAGCCGGTAGGCGCGCGCGGCGGTCCCACCGAACAGCGCCGCCTGCTCATCCGCCGAGCAGCCTGCCGCAATCCGCTTGAACGCGTTCCAGATCACCGTGTAGCTGCAAACCTCCTTGTCCGGCGGAAAATCGCTTTCGAACATGCAGCGATCGGGTCCGAACGCCTCGATACAGGTTTCGAAATAGCGACGCCATGCCTGCGCGAGTTCCTGCGATGACGCCTGCGGCGTCCGGTGCTGGAAGCCAAAGCCCATGACCGGCAGGCCGAGGCCGCCCAACTTCATGAACACGTTCGGACATCCCGCCAGTTCGCGGATGTGCTGCTGCCAGAATGCGAAGACTTCATCGCGCTTGCCTGCATAGGGCCCCACCCCGGCCGGACCGCCGGTATGGTCGACGATAATGCGAACCGCCGGCACCGCACGGACGAGCGCGAGCAGTTCCGGCAATTGCGGATGATAGACGTAGGCGTCGTAGCAGAGATCATAGTCCGCCAGGCAGCCGAGCCCGGCGCGAAACTCTCCGTCTTGCATCACTCCCGGCGGGCCGGTGCGCGCGATCCGAAGCTCCGTGGCTTCGTGCCATGTCAAGAGGTTGCGCACCCCGCAGAACCGGCCGCCGCCCGCCGCGATGCATGCCTCGATCACCGGCCGCACCCGCTCGCCCAGCCGCAGGTCGGGACAGCCGACGATGCCCGCCCCCGCATGCGTCGGCCCGTACTTGCCGCTCGCGAACATCGCGGCAACGCCGTTGAGAAACTCGGTCTCGCCGACCGGCCGTAGCTCCGGCGGTCCGCTCGCGCGAAACATGTCGCCGCTCTCGATGATGACGGTCGCGCGAATGTTGTGGCCGCAGGATGCAAGGTCCGCCAGGAAATCGAGGAACAGATAGCGCGCGCCGGGGCGGTCGCGGACGTGATGATGCGGGTCGATGATCGGCAATTCCGGCGCCAGGGCTGCTTCGAGAGAAATGGCTGCTTCCGTCGCCCCCGCCGCATCGGCTGCTTCGCGAGTTGCGGTCATCGCGCTGGCTCAGCCTGCCGCGGGCGGCCACATCCGTTCCGCCAGCACCGGCGATCGTGGCGCATGGGTCAGCGCCGGGATGAACTCTTTGGTCCAGGCGATGCCGTCGGGATGACGCCGCTCGACTTCGGCCTGCACGCGCTCGCGGGCATCGCGCGACGAGAATTCGTACATGATGACGTGCTTCACCCATCCGGACGTGGCTAGCAATTTACGCGCGCCGATGAATTCGGGCGCCTCCTGCACCGCCGGCAGACGGAAATCGGCATACCACGCCAACAGTTGATCCTCGGACTCCGGCGGACAGTTGAAGCTGCCGAGCTGGATGCACGGGCCGGGCGGCATCGTGTCGGCGGCCTTATGGTTCGCCCCGTGGACACGAATCTCCTCTGTGAGCACGCATTGGCGCTCGCCCTTGCGCATTGCCAGCATTTGCTTGTCGTGGCCGGAAAGATCGCGATCGAGCCGGCTCGCGGCGCCGTTGCGAAATGCATCGACGCCTTTGGTGAAGGCCATCGTGCTCTCGCCGCCGAAGACCAGGACGTAGTCGCTGCCGTTCGGCACCGCCGGATCTTTCGTCCGCAGCATATGCGTTCCGGGAGCGGTCAGGACGGTCTTGAAATGGGCGGCCCACAGCACGCCGGGCCTGCTCAAGATCTTGGGAATGTAAGTGCCGTGCAGCCAGGCGATATGCTCGCCTTCGGTTTCCTTGGGAAGATCGTGCCAGGAAATCCAGAAACCCCGGTCCACCGCGCGTTGCATGAATACGTTCCCTCGTCGTACAGTTCTTGCGTCTTGTCGTCACGGACTACAGCCGATTGCCGAGAACGTCGCAAGCTCGCAGGAAGCGGCCGCTTGCATTGTGGAGCCCGCCTGCCCTATGCCAGAAGTTGGGTGCGACCGGTCGAAAATCGATGGCTGACACCATGACATCTCAGGTGGCTCGCTCGCTCGGACCCGCGGCTCCCCTGACCAGACGCCNTTTCATAACGGGTGCCGCCGGCGCCTTGGCGGCTGGCTGCGTCACTAGCCCCGCCCGCGCGGCCGTTCCCGCCCCCTACGACTGGAACGCGGCTCCGCCGACCGCCGCAAAATCCGACTTCGTCGATTGGATGGTCAAGAATCGGGGCGAGGATCGCGGCTACCTCGGGCAGCGCTTCGACCGCTATCAGCAGGTTTTGGCAAAACGCGACCTCTGGGACCAGCGCGATATCCGGGCGTTCCTGCTGACGCCGCGCGAGGAGTTCGTCACCAAGGCCAATCTCGGCCGCGCCTACGAATGGCACTATCTCAATATCGGCTACGGTGTGACGATTACCGGTCCGCACACCGTTGCCCGCATGACCAACTCTATGAACGTGCAGCTCGGCGACAAGGTGCTCGAGATCGGCAACGGCTCCGGTTACCAGTCGGCCTACCTCGCCAATCTGACCGACAAGGTTTGGTCGATCGAGATCATCAAGCCGCTCTGGGAGCGCACCCGCAGCCTTTATGACTCGCTGATCGAGCGCGGCTACACCGAGTACAAGTCGATCACGACCAAAAATGCCGATGGCTACTACGGCTGGGAGCAGGAGGCTCCGTTCGACAAGATCATCGTGACCTGCGGCATCGATCACATCCCCCCGCCGCTGCTCCAGCAGCTCAAGCCCAACGGCATCATGCTGATCCCGGTCGGCCGGCCGGGATCCCACCACGTGCTCAAGATCGTGAAGCAGCAGGCCGCCGACGGTACGTTCAATGTCGCGCGTTCCGACATCTACAACGGCGGCTCGGTCTCCTTCGTGCCATTCACCAAGCTCGAGGGCGAGGCGATCAAGGGCACGCACTACGGGAGGTGAGCCTGTCGGCCGGGGCCGTCATTCCGAACAACCGCCCGGGGCAACCGCGGCCATCCCTCCATCCGACCAGCCGCAGCGCGTCCCAGATCAAGGCCTGGTTGCTTGTGACCACCGGCCTTGCGAGCTCCGCCTCCAGCTCCTCGATCACGCCGAAGACGGAAATATTGGCGCAACTGACGAGATAGGCATCGGCATCGGCACGCTCCGCCTCGATCGTCCGATCGCGCCAGAACTGCGGCAGCGTCGCGCAATAGGCGTCGCTGCCGGCGAGCGCAAAGCCCTTGGCGTGCAGGACGTCATAACCGCAGGCGCGCAGGAATTGGGCCTCATGCTCGGTCGTCTCGACGCTATAGGGCGTGATCAGGACGATGCGCTTCGCCGCGAGCGCGTCGAATGCGTGTTGAATAGCGGTGATCGTCGTCGTCCCGTGCGGAGCGCCAGCGCGCGCGAGCGTCGCCAGGATTTGCCTTTCGCCCTCAACGCCGCCCTCCATCGAGTTCGCGGTGCAATGGAACGCGACCACATCGCAGCGCGCATCGACGAGCGCGCGCGTCGCCTCCTCGACGCGGGGCAAGAGCTGATCGAATGCGAGATGATTGGACCCGGTCATTCGCAGGCGCGTGACATGTGCCTGCACCCCGTCCGGAAAAGCCCGCACCATCTCCTGCTCGACCATCCGGTTCGAGGACGGAATGATGAGCCCGACCCGCATGGTCATGGTCGGCGTTTCTCGCGCAGGCCGGCCCGCTCCAGGCGCGGAATCACCTCGTCGCAGAAGAACGGCAGCTCGTCGACGTAGTTCACGAACGAGAGCGCAACCCCGGTCAGTCCCGCCTTGCTCAGGTCGATGAGCTGGCCCGCCACATGATCGGGGTCGCCGACGATGGGCAGTCCGCCCATGCCCTGCGCATAGCCGGTGCGGGCCTGCTGAAACTCCTTTGGTGGCGTGTTCTGCGCCGTGATGTTCTTGAGCGCCAGGATGTCGTCGACCGCCCGCCAGTCGGCGTGCTCCACGATGGAATAGTGGTAGTAGTCCTCGGCCTCCTTCTTGGTCGGCCGGCAGGTGATGACACCGACCGTGTAGACGCCGAGCTCCCTGCCCTGCTCGGTGGCCTGGGCTTTGGCGTTGGCGACCTTCTGCGCGGTCTCGTCGAGTGAGGTGCGCGAAGCCTGCAGGAAGAACGCATCGCAATTCCTGATGGCGAAGGCCTGGCCGACCGGCGAGGCGCCGGCATTCATGATCACCGGCCGCGCGCCGCCATAGGGCTTGGGCTTGCCCTTGATGCCCTTCATCTTGAGGTATTGGCCCTCGAAATCGAAGTCCTCCTTGTCCGACCAGATCATCTTGATGACGTCGATCCATTCCTGCGCATATTCGTAGCGGGATTCGTGATCGCGCTGCTGGACGCCGAACATCTGGAACTCGCCCTCGTTCCAGCCGACCACGATGTTCAGTCCGAACCGTCCCTCGCCGATATGGTCAGCGGTGACCATCTCCTTGGCGGCAATGACCGGGTTGAACAGCGGCGCATGCACCGTTCCGAACACGGTGAGGCGCTTGGTCAAGGCGAGCAGGCCGGTCGCCCAGGTGATGGTCTCGAGCGTCGCGCCCTGGTAGTCGGTGTCGCCGCCATAGCCCTTCCAGCGCCCGATCGGGAGCAGGAAATCGAGCCCGGCTTCGTCCGCCATGCCGGCGAGCTTGCGATTGTCCGGCCAGCTCCCCGACCAGCGCTCCGGCACGAGCGTGACCGCCCGCCCCGACGAGCAGTTCGATCCGAACAGGCCGATCTTGAGCTTGTTGGCATTGTGCATCGACATGCGGTCATGCCGGGTGGGAGCGGGAGCGAGCACGGTTCCTCCTGAGATAGTGTTCGATACAGCCAAGTCTAAATCAGGCTCAAGTCTAAATCAGGCTAACGCAAGCCTGCGGCGTTTTGAATGGGACGCCCGTATTAATCGGTTGCCACCGAAAAGCACAACGGTGACAATTGACCGAACAACAAGAACACATCGGAGGGGTCATGAAGTTGGCACGTCGATGTCTTGTCCTTGCCGTGCTCGCGATCTGGGCCGGCGCAGCCGTGGCCCAGGAGGCATCAAGCTTTCCCACCCGGCCGATCCACATCATCGTGCCCTTCCCGGCCGGCGGTCCGAGCGACATCGTGGCGCGCGTCATCGGCCAGAAGATGAGCGAGGACTGGGGCCAGCCGGTGGTGATCGACAACCGGCCCGGCGCCAACACCATCATCGGCGCACAGGCGGCGGCGAAGGCCGCGCCCGACGGCTACACGCTGTTCATGGCGATCGACTCGACGCTGGTGATGAACCAATTCCTCTACAAGGGCCTGCCCTACGATCCCGTCAACGACTTCGTTCCGATCACGCCGACCGCCAAGACCATCTCCGTGCTGGCGGTGTCCGCGAGCGGTCCAAAGACGGTCAAGGAGCTGATCGACACGGCCAAGGCGCAGCCGGGCAAGCTCAACTACGGCGCCGGCACCATCACCGCGCAGCTCATGGGCCATCTGTTTCACAAGGCGGCCGGACTCGACATCGTCTATGTGCCGTTCAAGGGCACGCCCGAAACCGTCAATGGGCTCCTCACCGGCAGCGTCCAGCTGATCTACGCTGCCAATCTGATCGTGGCGCCACTGATCGCGAGCGGCCAGCTGCGGGCGCTGGCGAAGCTCGATCGCGATGCGCCGCCATCCATGGCCGACATCCCGACGCTCGCCGCCGCCGCGGGCTTGCCCGCGCTCGAGGACATCTCGATCTGGCTCGGCCTCGTGGCCCCCAAGGGCACGCCCAAGCCGATCGTCGACAAGATCAACGCCGAGGTGGTGAAGGTCCTCAGCGATCCCGCCGTCAAGGAGAAATCGGAGCGCACCGGCAACTATCCCGTGACCGCCACGCCCGAGCAATTCGCAGCCTTCATCCGCTGGGAGGCGGACCGCTGGCGAAAGGTGATCCCGGAAACCGGCATCAAGTTCGATTGAGCGGATTTGCTGTACGGTCGTCCCCAACGCATGTCGGCTGTAGCCGATATGCACACTTGCAGAGCCGATCTCGGGCAAGACCCGAGATCGGATGAGAGGAACGCCATGAGACCTTATTGCTTCGGCCTATTCGTTTCGTGGCTTTTGGCATTCTCGCCGGCCGCCGCGCAGGAACGCGCGGACACCTTCCCCAGCCGATCGATCAAGATCGTCGTGCCATTTCCGGCGGGCGGGCCATCCGACGTGCTCGCCCGCATGATCGGCCAGAAGATGACCGAAGACTGGGGACAGCCGGTGGTGATCGAGAACCGCGTCGGCGCCAATACCGTGCTCGGCGCTCAGCAGGTCGCGAAGTCGGCACCTGACGGCTACACGCTGCTGATGGCGATCGATTCGACTCTGACCATGAACCAGTACCTCTATCGAACGCCGCCCTACGACCCCTTCAACGATTTCGCTCCGGTCACCCTCACCGCAAAGACGATGCTGCTTCTCATCGTCAATGCGGCGAGCGAGGTGAAATCGGTGAACGAGTTAGTCGCCAAGGCCAAGGCGCAACCCGGCAAGCTCAACTTCGGCGCCGGCACGATCACCAGCAAGCTGACCGGTTTGCTCTTCAACAAGGCCGCCGGCGTCGAGACTGTGCTGGTGCCCTACAACGGCAGCGCCGAGGTCGCCCAGGGCGTGGCCACCCGCAGCGTTGATTTCTCCTTCGACGGCCCATCGGCGTCCCTATCCATGATCCAGGGCGGCCAGTTCCGCGTGCTCGCCAAGTTCGACCCGCGCCCGTTCCCGCCGGCGCCCGATGTTCCCGTTATCACCGCCGACGTGCCCAAGCTCGACGAGATCACGGTCTGGCTCGGTCTGGTGGCTCCCAAGGGCACGCCCACGGCCATCATCGACAAGCTCCATGCCGAAGTGGCGAAGATCCTGGCCGANCCCGCGATCAAGTCGAAGGCCGATGCGTCCGGGATTTTCCCAGCCACGAGCACGCCGGCGGAATTTTCAGCCTTCATCCGCAAGGAAGCGGAGCGATGGTCCACGGTCGTCAAGGATAGCGGGATGAAGTACGATTGAGATTGAGATCGCAGCGGGCCCCGGAAAACGCACATGCTCACAGCTCGCATACGCACCCTCTTTTTTCGCGTCGCTGCGCTCTTGGCCGGCTTTGCTGTCGCCGGCATGCTTGCGAGCGCGAATGCGCTGGCACAGAACCTCGACGCTGCTGCCTATCCCAACCGGCCGGTCCGCATCATCGTGCCGTTCCCCGCCGGCGGGCCGACCGACATCCTCGCCCGCGTGGTCGCGCAGCGGCTGAGCGAGGTCTGGGGCCAGGGCGTCGTGATCGAGAACCAGCCCGGCGCCAACACCGCGATCGCGGCGGCGCGCGTCGCCAAGATGCCGCCCGACGGCTACACCCTGTTCGCGGTGATGGACGTGACCATGGTGCTCAACCCCGTCACCAACAAGACGCTGTCCTACGATCCGCTCAAGGATTTCGCGCCGATCACGCTCGCGTCCAAGAACACCTCCCTGCTCAGCGTGCGCGCCGAGGACGGCCCGAAAACGGTGAAGGAGTTGATCGCGCGTGCCAAGGCCAATCCCGGCAAGCTCAACTACGGCGCCGGCATCATCACCACTCGCTTGGCCGGATATCTGTTCAACCGGGAAGCCGGCATCGACGTGCAGTACATTCCCTTCCAGGGAAGTCCGCCGACGGTGCAGGGCCTGTTGACCGGCGCGGTCGATTACATCGTCGACGGCGCCGCCACCAGTCTGCCGCTGATCCAGAGCGGCAAATTGCGCGCGCTTGCCAAGCTCAACAGCCGGCCGTTGCCGGCGCTGCCCGACGTCAAGCCGCTCGCGGTCGAGGCCGCCCTACCCGCCCTTGATGACATCTCGACCTGGATCGGGTTCGTGGCGCCGGCCGGCACGCCACGCGCCATCGTCGACAAGATTCAGCGCGAGGTCGTGACCATGTACGCCGATCCCGTCATTGCCGAGAAGCTCGAGAAGTCGGGCATCAACGCCGCCACCTCGACGCCCGAGGAATTCGACGCCTTCGTGCGCAAGGAGCTTGACCGCTGGGGCCGGGTGTTCAAGGACAGCGGAATCAAGCTGAACTGACCTGCCCGCCGCTCCCGCGCTGCCCTCACAAACCATCCTGGTCGATCTCCCACGGAGTTGCCATGCCGACATCCTCCAAGCCGAAAGTCCTGATCTTTGCGCCGCGCGAGGAGCCGCCGGAGACCATCAGCGCGCTGGAAGGACTCGGCTGCGAGATCGTCGTCGGTGACCGCGACTGGCAACTGCCCCGCAGCAGCCATGAGGAGGCCGTGGTCGAGGCGGCGCGCGACGCGGTCGCGCTCATGGGCACGTCCATTCGCCACACTCCGATCACGCGCCGGATCATGCAGGCGTCGCAGCGGCTGCGCGTTGTCGCCAAATACACCGTCGGGGTCGACGACATCGACACCGAGGCTGCGACCGAGCTCGGCGTCATGGTGTGCCACGCGCCGACCGAGTCCAATTGCTTCGGCGTCGCCGAAACCACGGTCACGTTCATGCTCTCGCTGCTCAAGAAGGTCGCCCNGCGCGACGCCGACGTGCGCGCCGGCAAATGGCGCACCGCGGACAATTTCGCTTATTTCGTTGGCAGCCGCGTGTCGGACGGTTTCGCCGGGCAAACCATCGGCCTGGTCGGGCTCGGACGTATCGGCACGCGAGTTGCTCAGTTGCTTGCCCCTTGGCGCGCGCGGCTGATCGCCTACGACCCCTACGTCCCGCCGGCGCATTTCTTGACCCATGGCGTCGCGCAGGTCGACTACGAGACGCTGCTGCGACAGTCCGACGTCGTGTCGTTCCACGTCGTGCTCACCAGGGAGACCCGCTACATGTTCGGCGAGAATGAGCTCAAGCTGATGAAGCCGAACGCCATCGTCCTCAACACCGCCCGCGGCAAGGTGCTCGACGAGAAGGCGCTGGCGCACGCGATCGACGAGGGCCGCGTCCGTGGCGCCGCCATCGATGCCTTCGAGGAGGAGCCGTTGCCCATGGGCTCGCCGCTGCGCAAGCTCGGCGACCGGGTGCTGCTCTCGCCGCATTCCGCCTCCTATACCGAGGGTGGGGAGCTGCGCCAGGGCGTGGCCTGGGCCACCCGCTCGGTCGTGACCGCGCTCCAAGGTGGCATCCCCGACAATGTCTACAACCGCGACGTCATTCCGCGCTGGAAGGAACGCTTCGGCGGCGCCAGCGTAAAGGGCTGAACCGGCCGTCCCAATAATGGCCTGATTTGGGCTGAACAGAGTCAACGAATGCTGCGCGGAATCGCTAAAATTTTATGAATAACCAGTGACTTAAGGTATGCAAATACTGCATAACTGCACCGCAACATGAACTCTGTTGCGACGCAACATGGAACCCTATTTATGTCGGGACAGAACCGCCCGGCGAGGGGACCGGGAGAAAGGCATCCGACATGTTGCTCGCAATCATCAACTTCATCCANGCCTGGAAGCGCTACAATGCCAGCCTGAACGAGCTTTATCAGCTCGGCGACCGGGAGCTGGCCGATATCGGCATCACCCGCTCGGACATCCCGCGGATCGCGTGGGACAGCGCCAACGTCCAACGCTGAGTTGGCGCATAATCCTGACGCAAGCGCCCGCCTCGTGCGGGCGCTTTCGTTTTGCGGCGGGCCGCAGGTGGCTATGCGGTACGCCGCACCTCGCCGCCGCGCTCGCCCGGCGCCCAGGCGAGCGCTGAATTCTCGACCTGGATGCGCAGATAGGCGGCGCCGGCATAGAGCGCGAGGAACGTGAGCCCGTAGATCGGCAATCCAAGCGCCAACGGCGCCAACACCAGCTCGCCGACGACGACCACGTAGTTCGGATGCCG
>JGI12053J15887_10001496_pt1 | contig 10922 bp, 8 predicted proteins | sample MedBloCAOM1_O3_FD_15887 | JGI IMG/M metagenome (IMG submission 15887) | reverse complement strand
TCATGAATAGCCAACAGGCGGCTCGCCAGCGGCAGGCCTTCCGGCGGTTCCACCGAGCCGCAACCGATGAACATCAGCCGGTTGCCGTCGATCTCGATCACCCCCCAGCCGGTACGGCGCAGGCCCGGATCGATGCCAAGAATGCGGACAGGATGGCGAATCGGCTGATGGGTCATGGGATAGTGATAACGCCGGAGCCGAGGCGGCGAAACTTGAAACAGACCGTCATACCCCGCGAAAGCGGGACGGCCCTCTCCCGTCATTGCGAGCGCAGCGAAGCAATCCAGTCGGCCAAGGAGCAAGACTGGATTGCTTCGTCGCTGCGCTCCTCGCAATGACGCGCCTACCCGCCCATTTTCGCCATCAGCGCGTCGGAAACCTCGAAATTGGCGTAGACGTTCTGCACGTCGTCATGCTCGTTCAACAGATCGATCAGCTTCAACAGCTTCTCGCCGGTTTCGTCGTCCACCGGCACCGTGTTCTGCGGCTTCCAGGTCAGCGCCGCCTTGCGGGCCTCGCCGAACTTCGCCTCCAGCGCCTTGGCGACGTCGCGGAACGTCTCCTGCGAGGCGTAGACCTCGTGGCCGTTCTCGCTCGAGGACACGTCATCGGCGCCGGCCTCGATCGCGGCATCCAGCATCGCATCGTCGGAGGCGACGCTGGCGTCATATTCGATGACGCCGGTGCGATCGAACATGAAGGCGACCGAACCGGTTTCGCCGAGATTGCCGCCGGCCTTGGTAAAGTAGGATCGGATGTCGGACGCCGCGCGGTTGCGATTATCGGTCAACGCCTCGACAATGACGGCGACGCCGCCCGGCCCATAACCCTCGTAGCGAATCTCGTCGTAGTTTTCCGCGTCACCCCCGCTAGCCTTCTTCACCGCGCGTTCGATCGAATCCTTCGACATGTTCTCCTGGCGCGCGGAGGTGATGGCGGCGCGCAGCCGCGCATTCATGCCGGGATCAGGCTGGCCCATCTTGGCGGCGACGGTGATTTCCCGCGCCAGCTTGCTGAACAGTTTCGACTTCTGGGCATCCTGCCGGCCCTTGCGGTGCATGATGTTCTTGAACTGGGAATGTCCGGCCATGCGGTCTCTTTTTCGGATTCGTCGGGGACGCGGGGTGGAAAGCGCGGCGTTATAGGCCCGTGATCCACCAAAATCAAAGATTTGCGGGCGTTTTCGGTATGGCAGTAGTGCCTGCTGCCTACGTATGAGGCAATAATTAACCACGACTTCACGCCCGAATGCGACGATGCCGGTCTCATTTACTTCATGTTGCCCGAAAGAAGCCCATGGCGTTCGGATTGTTTCGAAAGCGTCTGCCGAACCCGGCTGTGCCGATCGCCGAACCGATGGCGGCAACGCCGACGATTGTCGCCGATGCGGCCGGTGCTTCGGACAGCGATTCCGCCAAGGAAATCCTCGAACTGCTCGAACTCGAACTCGGCGCGATGATCCGGCAACTCGAACGCGCAGCCAATTCGGTCACCGGCGGCGCCGAGGCGACGGCGGCGACGCTCTGCACCATTCGACAGCGAACCGACGCGCTGAGCGGACGCACCAGCGCCGCACAGGGCACCGCGACCACTTTTTCGCAGGCCGCGGACAACTTCACCCATTCCGCGCAAGGAATCGGATCCCAGGTGCGCGACGCCGGCAAGCTCGCCGACGAGGCCAGCGCCGCCGCCCGGGAAGCCAGCCTCAATATGGATCGGCTCCGGGAATCCTCGGCCGCCATCGGCAATGTCGTCAACCTGATCGCGCAGATCGCCAGGCAGACCACGCTGCTGGCGCTCAACTCCACCATCGAAGCGGCGCGGGCCGGCACCGCCGGGCGCGGCTTCTCCGTGGTCGCCACCGAGGTCAAGGCGCTCGCGGTGCAGACCCAGAACGCCACCGACGAAATTACCAAAAAGATCGACGCACTGCAGCGGGACGCGGCGGGCTCGGTCGATGCCGTGCACCGGATCTCGCAGGCGATCGAGGCAATCCGCCCGGTATTCGAAAACGTCAACGGCGCAGTGGCGGAGCAGAACGAAACCACCAGCAAGATGTCCGATAATGCCGCCTCCGCATCGCGCTTCATTGTCTCGGTCGGCGACAGCGCCGCCGAAATCGACAGTGCCGCCAAGGAGGCCGAGGCTCATGGCAAAAACGTCGCCGCGGCCGGCAATGCCGTCACCATGTTCACGCAGAAACTCAAAGCCCGCTGCGCGGTGCTGCTGCGCCAGGGCGACCGCGACGACCGGCGCAAGAGTGAACGGCTGCCGTGCCATCTCAGCATAGAGATTCAGACCGCGCGCGGCCTGATCACGGCACCGGTCTATGAGATTTCCATGGCAGGCATCCTGATCGCCGGACCGGACGCCGAGCAGCTGCCGCTGAACCAAAGCCTCAATGCCACGCTGGAGAACGTCGGCGCCTGCAGGGTTCGCATCAGCGAGCTTTCAAAGGCGGGCGCGCAGGCGCGATTCGAGAGGCTGGATGCGGAGCTTACCGAAAAGATCGAAGACAAATTGTGGTCGATCCACGACGAGAACACCGAATTCGTCACCCGCGCCATGGAAGCCGGCACCGCGCTGACCAAAATCTTCGAGGATGCGGTCGCGAGCGGCGCCATCTCCGTCGACGATATGTTCGATGCCGATTACGTCGAGATCGCCGGCACCAATCCGCTTCAGCACCAGACCCGGATTCTCGGTTGGGCGGATCGCGCGCTGCCGCCGTTTCAGGAAGCTTTCCTCGCCAAGGACCCGCGCATGGTGTTCTGCGTGATGATCGACCGCAACGGCTACCTGCCGGTGCACAACAAGATCTACTCGCATCCGCAGCGTCCGGGCGACGTCGCCTGGAACACCGCCAACAGTCGCAATCGCCGCATCTTCAACGATGCCGCGGGCCTCGCCGCCGGCCGCAACCTCCGCTCTTATCTGATCCAGAGTTACGCCCGCGACATGGGCAACGGCAAGACCGTGATGATGCGCGAGATCGACGTGCCAATCCGCGTCAATGGCCGGCACTGGGGCGGCTTCCGCACCGCCTACAAGCTTTGAGCCATACAGGTAGCCGAGAGTTATCAACCAGCAATCGAATTTGTTCACCCCGGAGGAATGCAGCAATGCCGGTTGCGCAGCCCGCAAAATTGGAAGTGACTGCGGCCAGCCCCGCGGATAGCGAACGTCTGGTCGATCAGCTTGCGAACCGGATCGGCGGCCTTGGGGTTGAACTCGCGGATGTCGCGGGAAATCTGCAAGAGGTCGCCGGCCGGGTGTCCGGCCAATCCGAGCGGCTCGGACATCTTCAAAAGACCGCCGAGACGATGGTGTCGGCCAACCACGATATCGCGACGGCGTCGCGGGCGGTGCAAACCGCCACTACGGCTGCCGTTGGTGAAATCACGCAATCGCGCGCCGCGGTGGAGACAGCGGTCCAGCATATCGCCGAATTGATCGAAGCCGTCGGCCGCATCGAATTTCGTCTCGGTGCGGTCGGAACGGCGCTGGCGCAGGTGGCCAAGGTATCCGGGTCGATCGAAGCCATCGCCAAGCAAACCAACCTGCTTGCACTGAATGCGACCATCGAGGCCGCCCGCGCCGGCGCCGCGGGAAGAGGCTTTGCGGTCGTCGCCAGCGAAGTGAAGAGCCTCGCCGAAGCGACGCGCCAGGCGACGCATCTGATCGGCGAAACCGTTCGCGATCTCGACGGCCAGGTGGGCAACCTGATCGGCGCGAGCAGCGACGCCTCGGTTCGGGCCAAAAACGCCGGCGAAGGCGCCCAGCAGATTCAGGGCATCATTGTCCGCGTCCAGGACGGCTTTACGGCGGTCGGCCATGAGATCGATGGCGTCGCCAAGGCGGCGACTTCCAATCTCGCCGATTGCGACATGGTGATCAATGAACTCGGCACCCTGGCAAAGGGCGTCGATCTGTCATCGACCGAGCTGAAGCATGCCGATGACAGGGTCGCCAGACTGCTAGACCTCTCCGAGGGGCTCATCGAGCTGATCGCCGATAGCGGGGTGGAGACATCCGATGCGCCGCTGATCCGCGTCGTGATCGATACCGCAAAGCGGATTTCCGCAGCGTTCGAGAGCGCCATTGAACGCGGGGACATCAGCCTGGATCAATTGATGGACGAGCAATACCGGGAAATTCGCGGCACCGACCCCAAGCAATACCTCACCGACTATGTCGCGTTCACCGACCGGATCCTGCCGCCGATTCAGGATCCGATTCAAAAGATCGATCCCAGAATCGTATTCTGCGTCGCATGGGCCAAAGGTGGATATCTTCCGACCCATAATCCGAACTATCGCCTGCCGCAGGGACCTGACCCGGCCTGGAATAACGCGAACTGCCGCAACAGGCGGCTATTCAACGATCGCGCGGTGCGCAAGGTAGCCGGGAATACCAGGCCGTTTCTGCTGCAAACCTACCGGCGGGACATGGGTGGCGGCAAGTTTGTCCTGATGAAGGATCTCTCGTCGCCGATCAACGTCCGTGGCCGCCATTGGGGCGCATTCCGCATGGGTTTTCGGCAGTCCTGAGAGCGGGCGAACCGCAATCGAATTCTGAGCGCGTGTGGCCGGCGTCGATTGCTCTATTCGAGGTGATCGAGCGGCAACGCATGAATACAACAATGCACTTGCCACCGGACCATCGCCGAAGTCCAGGAACGCTCCGCGCCAGCAGGAGATATTGCTGGTAGATTTCGCTTCACCCACGCAAGCGATGGTGAAGGTTCGAGTCAGGATCGATACGATCCTGTATCTCGACTATCTCTCGTACCACTGCATCAATGGCGTATGGCTGGTAACCGCCAAGTCTTTTCATCAAGTCTTTTCATCAAGTCTTTTCATCTTGAGCGGAGATACGAAGTGCCGACCGACTGATGCATCGACGAAGCTTTGCTTGCAATGCCCGGAAGCGCTGTCTGCGCAGCTGCAGGCTTCGTGCGGTTATTGGTAAGCTGGCCAAGGAACGTCTAAAGGAACGTCCAAAGGAACGTTCAGGAGCTCAAAACCTAACTCGTCCAAAATCCCGGCAGCGTCGGCTCGAGCCTGCCGCCGATTCGCACCGGCGCGATCCGCAGCGCCAGCCCGGTTGAATCGTCGGTCTCGACCGCGACGCCGCTTAGCGTCGCGACGCCGAGCGCTGGTTCGAATCGGCCTGAGGGAATGCCCGACGTGAAGCGCCGCAGCGGCTCTTCCTTCTGCATGCCGATGATCGAATCATAATCGCCGGTCATGCCGGCGTCGGTCATGTAGGCGGTGCCGCCGGAAAGGATCTGATGATCGGCGGTCGGCACATGGGTGTGGGTGCCGACTACGAGGCTGGCGCGGCCGTCGCAGAAAAATCCGATGCCCTGCTTTTCGCTGGTCGCCTCGCAATGGAAATCGAGCACGATGGCATCCGTCGCCGCGCCCAGTGGACAGGCTTCGAGTTCGCGGTTGATGACGGCGAACGGATCGTCGAACGGCGTCATGAAGACGCGGCCGATGGCGTTGATGACCAGCGCGCGCTTGCCGTTTTTGGCGTCGACCAGCGCGGTGCCGCGGCCCGGGGTGCCCTTTGGAAAATTCGCCGGTCGAACAAGCCGCGGCGCGCGTTCGATGAACACCAGCGCCTCGCGCTGATCCCATGCATGATTGCCGAGCGTGATCGCATCGGCGCCGGCGTCGATGAATTCCTGGTAAATCGGCTCGGTGATGCCGAAGCCACCGGCCGCGTTCTCGCCATTGACAATGACGAGATCGAGCGCCCAATCGCGGATCATGCCGGGCAAATGCTCTGAGATGGCGGTGCGGCCGGCCCTGCCGACCACGTCACCGACGAAAAGAATGCGCAAGTTAGGGACTCCGGAAATCGAACACTTCGGTTTCCGTTAGCACATAATCCAGCGCCACGTCGTGTGACTGTGCAGGAATGACGTCGATTTCCTGCACCGCGAATGCGACGCCGATCGCGGTAATGAGTTTCAATTTGCGCAAATGCTGGAGCGTGCGGTCATAATGTCCGGCGCCATAGCCGATCCGGTGGCCCAATCGGTCGAACGCCGCCAATGGAACCAGCACGATATCGGGAACGATTTCGGCGGCATCAGGCGACGGTTCGAGAATGCCGAGCGGACCGCGCTGCAATTTGTCGTTGGCGGCCCATGCGCGAAACCCCAGCGGTGAATCGCGCGCTGCGATCACCGGCAGCGCCAGCTGCATGCCCTGCGCGGCGACATTCAGCATCAAGGAAGCAGGATCGATCTCGCTGCGGATCGGCGCATAGCCGGCGACGACGGTGCCAGGCACAATTTCAACCGGAAGTCCGCGCGAGCCGACGGCCTGCGCCGCGGTCGCGCGCTGCTCGCTGCTCAACGCATCGCGCCTCGCGAGCGCGGCGGCGCGGAGATTTGCTTTTTGTGTTTCCAGGGAAGTAGAGAGGTTTGGCATTCACCACCGTCATCCANCGTCATCTTCGGCCCGCCGAACACATACTCTGGCGTCATCATCCGNGNAAGCGGATGATCCAGTATTCCAGAGCACTCGTGATGGAATCGCGAAGCTGCGGCGTACTGGATACTCCGCTTTCGCGGAGTATGACNGTGCTCGGGGGATCAGCGGCAATAAACTCGGCGGCAACAAGAAAAGTGCGAAGCCGCGATGGCCGTTGGAGCGCTCGATCCCGGAGTTCCCTACGAAAGTAGGTGGGCACCATGTGACCGGATCCACGGACCCGGCCAGGGACAGTTCCCGGAAGGATCGATAAGGCCCCGGGGATATATGGCTCCTGACGCGCGACACAGCTTCGCCCGATCAATCTAACCACGACGGAACCAATCCGCCAGCGTTAACGCGGGCAATGGTCAACCAATCGCGACCCCGCCGCCGATGGTGCGGTTGAGCACCTGCGTCGTCTTCTCGATGCGGTCGGCCGCGGAGTTCAGCGCTTTGGCGACCGCGGCTTGCGTCGCCCTGGNGCGTTCCGCTGCCACCGTGCGGACATTGCGCAACGATTCGAGCTCCTGTTCGAGACCGCGGATACGCTGGNCGGCATCGANCATTTCGTCGCATACGGTCAGCGCCGCCATCACGATCAGGCGCGCATCGCCGATCTCGCCGAACTTGCCGCGCAGCGTGCCGATCCGCGATTCAAGGCTCTCGGCGAGCTTCAGGAGCTGCACCTCCTGCCCTTCCTCGCAGGCCATCCGGTATTGCCGGCCGTTGATGGTGACATTGATATGATTCATGAGGTCTCTCCGGCATCGAGCACCGAGCGGATGGTGCCGATCGCCGCATCCAGCCGCTCGGCGATCTCGCGATTGGTGCGCTCCAGCCGGCGCGATTTCACCAGCGATCCGTCGAGTTCGTCGGCCAGCCGCGATCGATCCGCCCCCAGTGCCTGGATCCGGACAGCCAGTTCGTTCTCGTCACGGTCGGCTTCGCGCCGCCGCTCGACCGCGCTTTCCAGCGCATCCAGCGCCGTCATCAGCCGCCGCGAGGCAGCGTCGATATCGGCCGAAGTTGGCTCGGCATGGCCGGAACCGTTGGTGGAATGATCGTTCATGCTAATAGCGCGAACCTTCAATGGGCCCCCCCGCACAGCAAAATCTGCGGTTCGGCAAGCCTTTAGAGGAGGAAATTTACGTGGCAAGCGAGGCAAGCGCAACGCCGCTTTGCAGCTATGCACCGCAAAGCAACTTTTCGGCCCTGCGGGGCGCTTCCCTGCCTTGGACTCCGGGAACACAGATGCTATCCAGCCCTGACTTCCCGTTGCCGGCTTGTGCCGAGACAGTCCCCCACGCGGCGAATCGCCACCAAGCACCTCCTTTCAGGCGGAATTTCATCATGACGCAGGTCGATCATTCCGGTATGGCCAACGCGATTCGCGGGCTAGCCATGGATGCTGTCGAGAAGGCGAAATCCGGCCATCCCGGCCTGCCGATGGGCGCCGCCGATATCGCCACCGTGCTGTTCACGCAGTTCCTGAAATTCGACGCCGCGAATCCGCGATGGCCGAATCGCGACCGCTTCATTCTGTCGGCCGGCCACGGCTCGATGCTGCTGTATGCGCTGCTGTATCTGACCGGCAATACGGACATGACGCTCGACCAGCTCAAGCACTTCCGCCAGTTGGGATCGCTGACGCCGGGCCATCCGGAGAATTTCCACACCAAGGGCATCGAGACCACGACGGGACCGCTCGGCCAGGGCATCGCGACGTCGGTCGGCTTCGCGCTCGCCGAGAAGATGCTCGCCGCCGAGTACGGCAAGAAAATTGTCGATCATCACACCTATGTGCTCGCCTCCGACGGCGACCTGATGGAGGGCGTATCGCAGGAAGCGATCGCCTTGGCCGGCCACTGGAAGCTCAACAAGCTGATCGTGCTGTATGACGACAACGGCATTTCGATCGACGGCCCGCTCTCGATCGCCGACTCGGTCGACCAGGTTAAACGGTTCAAATCCGCCGGCTGGCAGGCCGAACTCATCGATGGTCAGGATCGGCAGGCGATCGCCGCCGCGATTGCGCGGGCGCAGACATCCAATAAGCCCTCGATGATCGCCTGCAAGACCACCATCGGCTACGGGGCACCGACCAGGGCCGGCACCGCGAAAGCGCATGGCGAAGCGCTCGGCGCCGATGAGCTCAAGGGCGCCAAGGAGAAGCTCGGCATTTCGCTGGAGCCGTTCTCGGTACCACCAGACGTGTTGAAAAGCTGGCGCGAAGTTGGCGCCCGCGGCGGCGCCGCGCGCGAGGAGTGGGAGGCTCGCTTCGCCGCGCTGCCTGCCCGCAAGCGCACGGAATTCGAACGACGCTTGCGGCATGAGCGGCCGGCTGCTCTGGCGAAAGCGTTCAAGGCCCACAAGAAGGCGCTGATTGAGACGCCACAGAATATCGCCACCCGCAAATCGTCCGAACTTGCGATCGAGGCGATCGTGCCGGCGATGCCGGAATTTCTGGCGGGCTCGGCCGATCTTACCGGCTCCAATAACAACAAGGCGAAGTCTGCGATCGCCTTCTCGGCCAAAACGCCGAAAGGCCGCTTTATCCATTACGGCGTCCGTGAGCACGGCATGGCGGCGGCCATGAATGGAATTTTCCTGCACGGTGGATTCGCGCCAAATGGCGCGACTTTCCTGGTGTTCACCGATTATGCCCGCCCGGCGATACGGCTCGCAGCCTTGATGGGCACCGGCGTCGTCTATGTAATGACCCACGATTCGATCGGTCTCGGCGAAGACGGACCGACGCATCAGCCGGTCGAACATCTCGCAGCGCTGCGCGCCATTCCCAACATGCGCGTGTTCCGTCCCTGCGACGCGGTCGAGGTAGCCGAATGCTGGGAACTTGCGCTCAACCGAATCGATGGCCCGACGGTACTGGCGCTGACCCGCCAAAACCTGCCCCAATTGCGTACCACGGCGCCGTCGGACAATCCGTGTGGCCACGGCGCCTATGAACTGGTTGCCGCGCAAGGCGAGGCGAAAGTATCGCTGTTTGCCTCCGGCTCCGAGGTCGAGATCGCGGTTGCCGCGCAAAAGCAGCTTGGCGAGCGCGGTATCGCGTCGCGGGTGGTGTCGGTGCCCTCCCTCGAATTGCTGCTGGCGCAACCAGCGGACAGACAGAAGGCGATTATCGGCAATGCGCCGGTCAAGGTTGCGATCGAGGCCGCGGTGCGGTGGGGCTGGGATGCCGTGATCGGGCCCGATGGCGCATTTGTGGGCATGCACGGTTTTGGCGCCAGCGCGCCGGCCAAGGACCTTTACAAGCACTTCGGAATTACCTCCGAGGCGGCAGTTAATGCCGCGGTGAAGCTGTTGGGCTGACGGTTGAGATTGCCCGAAAAAAGGGTTACCTAGCGGTCATATTATCCGCTCCCGCCCGGCCGAACCGGGCGTCCGCCGCAAAACCCTCGTGGGATGGCCTAAGCGCCCTCCGCGGGGATGACAGAGGTCATTGAAGGAGAGAGAACAGATGGCAGTCCGGGTCGCGATCAACGGATTTGGCCGCATTGGCCGCAACGTGCTGCGGGCCATCTATGAGGCCAAACGCAACGATATCGAAGTGGTCGCCATCAACGACCTCGGCCCGGTCGAGACCAACGCCCATCTCTTGCGCTACGATTCAGTGCACGGCCGCTTTCCCGGCACCGTGACCGTGGACGGCGACTCGATCAGCCTCGGCAATGGCAAGATCAAGGTCACCGCGGTGCGCGATCCCAACACCTTGCCCTGGAAAGATCTCGGCATCGACATCGCGCTGGAATGCACCGGCATCTTCAGCGCCAAGGCCAAGGCTTCGGCGCATCTCACCGCCGGCGCCAAGCGCGTGCTGGTCTCGGCGCCGTCGGACGGCTCTGATGCGACGATCGTCTTCGGGGTCAATCACGACAAGCTGACCAAGGATCACCTGGTCGTCTCCAACGGCTCCTGCACGACGAATTGTCTCGCGCCAGTCGCAAAAGTGCTGAACGACACCGTCGGCATCGAGACCGGTTTCATGACCACGATCCACGCTTATACCGGCGATCAGCCAACCCTCGATACGCTGCACAGCGATCTCTATCGCGGCCGCGCCGCGGCGATGTCGATGATCCCGACCTCCACCGGGGCGGCCAAGGCGATCGGGCTGGTGCTGCCGGAACTGCAAGGCAAGCTCGACGGCGTCGCGATCCGCGTCCCCACCCCGAACGTCTCGGTGATCGATCTCAAGATCATCGCGTCGCGCAAGACCGACGTGAAGGAAATCAACGAGGCGATGAAGCGCGCCAGCGAACAGCAGATGAAGGGCATCCTCGGCTATACCACCGCGCCCAACGTCTCGATCGACTTCAACCACGATCCGCATTCCTCCACGTTCCACATGGACCAGACCAAGGTGCAGAACGGCACGCTGGTGCGGGTGATGTCGTGGTACGACAATGA
>JGI12053J15887_10001495_pt1 | contig 10924 bp, 10 predicted proteins | sample MedBloCAOM1_O3_FD_15887 | JGI IMG/M metagenome (IMG submission 15887) | reverse complement strand
AGACAGCGGTGCAATCGGGGGAAGTTTGTAGGAAAAAACTACCAAAAATAAATTCGCTCTTAACATCATTAACAATTCTTATTTAACAATCTCTTAGAAGATGTGTGTGTCATTTCACGAACGCCAATGCTGAATAGGGAGATGTACAGACCGCCCGGGTGAGTTACCGATTTCAGGATGCAGAGGCGATGCGCGGGAAGAATTTTTTGCCGTCAAGAATAATGCGCACGGCGTCAACGAGGTCATTGCCCGCGCGGGCTTTGGCGACGTAGCCCCAGGCACCTACATTGGAAAGCTCGCGCATCATTTGCGGAGAATCATGCATGGTGAAAAAGAGAATTCTTGTATTGGGTTCATCCTTCAGGATTTGCAAAGCGGCCTCGATGCCGCTCATCCCGGGCATGCTAACGTCCAGAATCAAGAGATCGGGGCGCAATTCCCTAGTCTTGCTGATGGCCTCGTTTCCTTCAATGGCTTCACCGCAAACCGACCATTCCTCCTGACTTTCGACGAGGCCGCGCACGCCGCGACGCATGACCTCGTGATCGTCGGCGATGAGAATGCGTTTACGAACATCCGGACGCTGGCGGGGATTGGCTTGAAAATTTTCCTTATCGCGAAAAAGTTCGCCTGCAGATTGCGCGACGGATTCTTCCGCTGAAGCTTCCACGGGCAGTGAAGCGTGCACGCGCGTACCTTCATTGCTAAATTCCACGTCCAACTGGCCGCCCAACTGGCGGATGCGTTCGCGCATGCCGGGGATACCGACGCCGAGAGTGGGCGTGCCGGCAAAGGAAGCACGCTCAGTTCCGTGCTTTACGCCTTTTCCGTGATCGACAATTTCGAGATGCACTTTGCGGGCTGATTGAAAAATGTGTATTTCCGCGCTGGGGCTGCCGGAGTACCTGTGCACGTTGGTGAGGCTTTCCTGCAACACACGAAACAGTGCGGTCTCGGCATCGCTGGTGAGCCTAACCAGCTCCTCGTCTATCGATACGGATAGATGAATACCACTGCGTTTTTTAAAACCTTCGGCGTACCAGAGCACCGCGGAAGCGAGGCCGCATTCATCAAGGAGCGGCGGATGTAAGAGATAGGAGAGGGTGCGAATTTCCTCGCCAATTTTGTCGACCACATCGCGAGATTCCGTCAAGGCGTCCTTGACATCGNCTTTCCTGGTGTCGACGAGTTTGGCGAGGCGATCGAGGGTCATGGAGAGNACGGCAATTTTTTGACCAGTNGTGTCATGCAGATCGCGAGCNATGCGGCGACGCTCTTCGTCCTGAAGTTTCAAGAGGCGCGCGGAAAGTTGCCGGAGCGAAAGTTCGCTGACGCGCAAGGCTTCGTTAGTTTCAATCAACTCCGTGAGTTCGGTAGCGACCACACAAATGGTGTGACCGCCCTGTTCCCGAACCGGGCTTAGAGTTAAACGAATAGTGCGCGGACGCTGTCTGTGGCTATCGAGACGAATTTCGCCGCGTACGATATTCAAATTGGCATTGGCGATGAGAACTGCCAACAGTTCACGGTCTTCGCCGAATACAAAATCATTCAGCGGGGCGCCGATGAACTTTTCGAGAGGAATGTCAAAAATTTGGGCAAAACTGCGATTGGCATAGAGCACCGTGCCGTCGTCGGCGAGAGTTGCGGCACCTTCGTCGATGGTTTCAACCATTAAGCGGTAGGGGTGTTCAGCACCTTGCAGAGTAAAAACTTGATCGCCGTGAGGGCCAGCGACCAGCACCGCGTCGACCTCGCCCATGCGGATAGCGCGAAGCGTTTCTTCGAGTTCCGCGATGCGAGCGTGCAGATCGGATACCTGCGCGGAACGGACCGGCTGTTTTTTCCGCTTACGCACTTCCCTACTCCTCATTCACCTTGATATCCAGGCCAAGAATTACGCGATTTTGATCTGAAAAATCGCCGACCAGCCGGCGCAATGGCAAAGGCATGGACTTGATGAGAGTTGGCGCGGCGATGATCTGGCCTGCCGCAGCCATGGCCGGCTGCTGGTAGATATCCACGACTTCGAGATCAAACTGGTTGGGAATGTATTTGTCGCATAGCGCGCGAAGATTTTCAACGGACTGCAGGGAGCGGGGGGTTTGGCCGGTGATATATAAACGCAGAGCGTACCGAGCGGCAGAGCGTTTTGCGGTTCGCTTTTGCACAGCGGAAGCGGTTCGCTTTTGTGCGGTGGATGCGGCTGATCTTTTTCGCTTAATTTTTGAGCCGTCTTTTACTTTGGGTGTCATGGCGCCTGGACTATTTTGTCTCCGGGCGAACATCGAGGCCCACGAGGACACGCTGGGTGTCAGAGAGGTCGCCGATAATTTTGCGAATGGGCTGAGGAAGGTTGCGTACCAAGGTAGGAATGGCGAGTATCTGGTCGTCCTGAGCGAGCTGGGGGGTTTTTACCAAGTCGATGACGTGGAGCCGGTAACGGCCTTGCAGATGCTCCTCACAAATTTTCTTCAAATTCCTCAAGGCGATCAAGGATTTTGGTGTTTGACCGGCGACGTACAGGCGCAACTCGAGGGNGGCATTTGCAGTGCCACCGGTTGCCGGAGCCTTGGGAGNTTTTGCTTTCACCTTTGGGCTCCTCATGAGTTTACGCCCTCATTGGCCGGAGTCACGCCACGCTTCTTGCCCATTTCCTGCCGATCGAGGGCCACCCTTTGCTGGCGTTCATTCCGTCGCCGGGTCTGGCGAGCAAATTCGGCGTCGCCGGAAGACAATTCATCGCGCAACGCGGCGATCTGCGATTCCAGAACAGTACGCCTGGCGGAAAATTCCTTGCGCTTCTCCTCCAATTGCTGCCGCTCGCGCACAACCTCGGCTTTCTCACGAGCTTCCTGCGCCAGACGCGCGGAACCAGTGTAAACGGCCCCAGATCCGACGTACGCGGGGAGCAAATGGACTCCGGTGCGACTTAGGACAAATTCGCGAATCTGATTGGAATGCGCCATGCCACGCGATTTTAAAACATAAAGGCAGCGATTGCGTTCGCCGTTCAGCTCCAGGTCGCGCAAAAGGATCCAGGTATCGGTGAGGGAGGAAATACCCACTTCGGTTTGTTCCTCTGCGCCGCGGTTGGCGGTGAGGGTGGTGAACATGGCGGTGATCTGGCGGTCTTTTAAAAAGTCGAGCAGGCGCATAAGCATGGCGTGGACTTCATTGGCATTAGCGCTGATGAGATTGGTGATGGGATCGACGATAACCACTTGAGGATTAAACTCGTCGACCAGATCGTGGATGCGCAGTAAATGCGTTTCCAGGCCATGTTGCGTAGGACGCCAGGCGCGGAACTGCAGCAGATCTTTTTTGATGTATTGATCGAGATTGATTCCCACGGAACGCATATTGCGCGTGACCTGCGCAGAGGACTCTTCGAATGCGATATACAAAGCGCGTTTGCCACTGCGGCAGGTTTCATGGGCGAAATGAGCGGCCAGCGTGGACTTACCGGAGCCAGAAGTTCCTGATACCAGGATTGAGGAGCCTTTGTAGAAGCCCTGGCCTTCCAGCATTGCGTCAAGATCTTTTACGCCGGAAGAAAAACGGTCTTTGGAGACTTTGTGTTCCAGGCCAATGGAAGACAGGGGCAAGACGGAAAAGCCCTTTTTGTCGATCAGGAAGGGATATTCGTCAGTACCGTGAGAGGAGCCGCGATATTTCACAATGCGCATACGGCGCGTGGAAATCTGATCGTTAACGCGATGATCCAGGGAAACTACGCAGTCGGAGACATATTCTTCCAGGCCATGGCGTGTGAGGGTTCCTTCGCCACGTTCGGCGGTGATCACCGTGGTGAGGCCGCGGTCTTTTAGCCAGCGAAACAAACGGCGAATTTCGGCGCGCAACATGCCCACGTTGGCAAAACCGGAGAAGATCGCTTCCACAGTATCGAGGACGACGCGCTTGGCGCCCACCGACTCCACGGCATGCTGCAGGCGCACAAACAAACCTTCCAGATCGTACTCGCCGGTTTCCTGAATTTCGCTGGGCTCGATGCGCACGTAATCGAGGAATAATTTCTTTTGAGCGACCAGCGATGGCAGGTTAAATCCCAGCGACTCCACGTTGCGGCTCATCTCTTCACCGGTCTCTTCAAAAGTCATCAAAACGCCTGGCTCGCCGAATTCCGTGGCTCCGCGAATGAGGAATTCCATGGCAAACATGGTTTTCCCGCAACCCGGGCCGCCGCAGACAATGGTCGGGCGTCCAGCGGGAAGGCCTCCGCCGGTGATTTCATCTAAGCCAGCAATACCACTGGGGGCCTTTTTTAACTGCGGGAAGGTGCGAGACGCAGTAGCGCTTTTGGGGCGTTTTGACGCACGAACCATAACGGCGTTTTGAGCCTCACAATTTGAAATCAATCGTTAGCGGTAACAGAGACTGATGCTGCGTAAAACTCATTATCCACAGAAATCAGCGCTATAACAATTGTGGTATCGAAGCTGAAAACTGTGGCCCCGGGCGGGGGTGGGCAAATCACCGAGGGAGGCATTCCCCTAAGTGGTGTTTGAGTTTGAACTGCCGGGCTACTTTTGGCAACGGCATAAAAATCGGTGGCCAGTCCAGAGGATGCGAATCATCGACGTAAAAGGAATGAAGAGGTACCATGCGGGCGCTATTTGGAATTGGAATTAGCCAGGAATTAGCCACACGGGGGAGAGTCGATCATGAGAGCTGCAAGGAAATTTTGGATTTTGCCGGTACTTTTTGCGGCCGCGCTGTGGCCCAGCCCACGAGCCTACGCAGGCCCGCCGCAGAGTGGCACGACGGCAGAGACAAAGGACGAGTTGTACGTGGTGGAATATTATTACAAGGCCAAATGGGGACATGCGGAGGAATTCCTTACGCTGTTCAAGAAAAATCATTACCCGGTGCTGAAGAAAGAGATTGAGATGGGACGCATATTGCGCGTGACCATGGCTGCGCCGCGGCTGCACAGTACCGAAGATGGGCGTTGGGATTACCGGGTGACCATAGTGTTTAAGAGCGCGGCTGTGGCGAATGACAATTTTGACACCGAGGCGCTGCTGCGGCAGCTTTATCCGGATCAGGAAAGTTATAAGAAAGAGGAGCAGCGGCGCTTTGTGATCTTAGATGGGCACTGGGATGTGCCTATCAAAGATGTAGTGCTCGAGAAGCGCTAGCACCGCGCTGATTAAGAGTGCGGTGTGGGGGCTACGGCTGCGGCTTCAATGATCGGATTGGGCAATTGGCGCATGGTGCGCACAAAGACTTCCACAATGCTGGCGTCGAACTGAGCATCAGCGCAGCGTTCCAGTTCCTTGAGAGCGTCTGAAGAGGGGCGGCCCTTTTTGTAGACGCGGTCGCTGGTGATGGTGTCATAGGCATCAGCTACGGCGATGATACGGGCGCCCAGGGGAATTTCCTGGCCAGCCAAAGCGTCGGGATAGCCTGAGCCATCAAAAAATTCGTGATGATGGAGAACCATCTCGCGGATGCGCGCGAGTGCGGTGAGGGGCTCGAGAATCTTGGCGCCGAATCTTACGTGGGATTTCATGGTTTCCCACTCTTCGGGATTCAAGGCGCCACCTTTATTCAGAATTGTTTCTGGGATGCCCACCTTGCCGATGTCATGGAGCACCGCGCCGAGACGAATTTCGTCGACTTCGGCATCGGTCATGGACATGGATTCGGCTATCAGCGCAGCGTAGGCGGAAACTTTTTGCGAATGGCCTTGCGTGTAATGGTCTTTAGCATCGATAGCGAAGGCCAAAGACGTTACCGTGTCGAGTACGGCTTGCGGCAGGGCCTGTGGCCCTTCGAGCACCGCGGGCGTATCACTTACAGTTCCCGTGGCAGCCAGCGATTCCGTAAATTGCTTCAGGCGCAAATAAATTTCCTCGAAAGCTTCAGGGCCAGTGGAGAACAGGCGCTTGAGTGTGACTCCGAGATAGGCCTCCAGAACGTCGCGCTTCCATTTTTTCGCTTCGTTGGGATCGAAGTGATCAGCCGTCGAGACAGTATTGCCACCCTGATGCTTGGAGAGATACATGGAGGCATCGGCCACCTGAATAAGTTCCTGGGGGGAAGAGCCGTGCAACGGATAGCAAGCGATGCCAAAACTGGCGCTGATATTTTTTTCGCGCAATAAGGAATCGGCGGCTACACAGCTACGGAGCTTGGATGAAAGTTGGCGTGCGTGCTCCATATTGGTTTCCGGCATGAGGATGACGAATTCATCTCCGCCGTAACGGGCCACCACATCGGAGCGGCGGCAATTGGTTTCAAGGATGTGTCCGACGCGTTGCAAAACAAGATCGCCCTCGAGATGGCCGTAAAAATCGTTGACGAATTTGAAGCGATCCAGGTCCATGAGGACGAGGGCAAATGCGCGAGCGGCGCGAGTCGAGCGCTTCCACTCCGCGTTGAGAGCTTCCATGAAGAAACGGTGCGTCTTAACGCCAGTGAGGCCGTCAGTGATGGCCTGTTCGCGGGCCTTCTGGAAGGACTCGGCATTGTGCAGAGCGCCGGCGATGAGGTCGGCGAGGGTGCGAATGAGCAGAATTTCTTCCTCGGAAAATTCGATGTTGGCTGAGGACTCGATGAAAAGTATTCCGTGCAGGTGCTCGGCATAAAAGATGGGCAGGGCCACGGCCGTCGCAGTGTCCGGCAGTAGTGGCTTAAGTGCGGCGTCGGCGACATTCGCGCCGCGATAGAAAGCCATCTCGCCATTGCGGGCAACATGTCCGATGAGGCCTGAGCCCAGTGGTATGCGTTGACCTAAACCTCCGCGACGCTTGCCGGCTTCGGCCTGAATGACGATTTCACGCGTGGAGTACTCGAGGACGCCGATGCCGATGTGATCGTAGGTCAGTCCATCCTCAAGTTGCTCGGCGATTTTGGCGAGCATTTCATCAGGATTAAGAGTGGCGATAGCATTTCGAGAAATTATATTGAGCAGGGAAAGGTGGCGCGCCTTGGTACGCTCCTCGTTGAAGAGGCGCGCGTTTTCGATGGCGATGCTGGCTTCGCTGGCGAGAACACGTAATAGTTCGAGATGACCTTCATCGAAGGCGCGCTCGTTGTCTGAGAAGACGGCCATGGCGCCAATGGCACGGTCGTAGGCCACCAGCGGAACGCCGCAGAAACAGCCGCGCGTGCGGATGGGATCGACGCCCAGTTTTTTAACTTCCTCGACATAGTTTTCACGAATCAAGACGGGCTGACGGGTGCGGATAATGTACTCGGTGATGTGATTGCCGGAAGGACGGGTGCGCCTGGGCATACGCGCACCGTCGATCATTTCCAGATCGAAGGTCATTTCATCGCTGTTGGACTCGAGCGACGCAATGTAAAAATTCTCGGCATCAAACAAGCGACGTAATTCTTCCCAAACTTTGCGCAGCAGATCTTCCTTGTTAAGCGTAGAGCTAAGAGCACGGCCAATCTCGTTGAGGACATGAAGCTCTTCGGAGCGCCGGGAAGTTTGTTGAATCAAATAGCTGTTTTCGACGGCCATGCCAATCTGATGGCCGAGGGCGAGAAGCAGTCGAAGCTCGGCAGCCGTGAATTTGCGGCTATCCGAAGTACCGAGTAGAAGAACGCCAAAAGCGCTTTCCTTGGCCTGCAAGCTGATAGCGACAACGCTGCGCAATCCCTGAGCTAGAGCAATTTCACGGAAGCGGCGAATGGATGGTTCCTTGTCGAGCGCGGAGAGCGAATCATCGCGCAAATCGCGAAAACCCAGCAGTCCTCCGAGGCGAGCGACCAACCCCACGAGATAGTCGTCCAAGCCCTCTTCCTGAACAGAGCGGCTGAAGGCGTCGTTCAGACCTACGGCCACGACGGATGTCGGGCCCTGGGGGTCGCCGTGATGAAGAAAAAGCGCACCGGAAGGAAGGCGCACGACACCGAGGACGCGGTCAAGAGCTTGAGAAAGCATGCGCTGGATTTCTCCGCCGACGAAACTCGAGGTGGCTAAATTGAGATTGGAAAGCGCCAGCATGTTGCGCTCGATGCGGCGTTTCTCTTCTTCATACAAAGCCATGACCATGAGCATGGCGACGAACGCGGAAGGCACGGCGGCGATGGACATCAACGCGGTCTGTTGGCTTTGCCCGGTGTGCGAGAAAAATAAAAAGAGCGACAGCCTCAGAACGGCCCAGCAGACAAAAGAAATAGCCAGCAAATGGTCGGCGAGGGTCTCATGGCGGCGGGTTTCCTGCCAAAAAATGAAGGCCACGGCCAGGAAAAGACATGCGGACGGAATCACAACGGAAATGGAGAAAAAATGTAGAGCGTTGCCGACGGTCCACAGGCCCAGGACCGCAGCGCAGATACTGGCCGCGAGAATCCAGGGCTTACGCTGGGCATACAACTGCGCGCCGAGGAAAAACCAGATGGAAACCAGAGCATAAATCCAACGAGTCAGCGAGGTTTCAAGGGGCCCTTCAGGGATCCAGCGCGAAAGGAACGGAGCGAGATAATGCAATGAATAGCAGGCCCAACCAATGGTCCAGATCAGGAGGTAGGACTGCCGTTTTATGGTGTAAATATAGGCGAAAAACCCGGCTACCAGAGCGGTAGCCGCGAGCAGGGCGAGCACGACTAAATTCTGGGGTATCAAGTTTCTGAACGCTTCCTTACACGCAGTGATTGCCTTGGCTCGGGCATGGCCGTACCAAATACGCACAACGCCCGAAGTGGCGCGTCACTTTGGAAACGGAGCGCGGCAGGCTTCGAGGTGTGCACAAAATAAAGTACTTGCGATTATGAGGCATAGAATTTTGGGGAACAAGCGTACCTAAGTACTGGTGGCCAAAAGATAACGGAATGAGTTAATAGCAAGAATAATGGCAAGACGCGAGGCGCTCGGACCGGCGTGCAATTCACGCCCGCAGACCGAGTTTGTGATAGGCTCTGGCATTCGTTGGGCGATATTTCTTGCGTGGTTTTTGTGCTGGTCGCAATTCCCATCATTGGACATATTTGTTGTCCGATTAAAGGAGAGTTGTCATGAACCGACTTCGCTTGGGGATTTTTTCNGGCGCGATTTTGGCGATGGGGATCGGGCTGGCATCCTGCGGAACGGAATCGTATCACCAGAAAGAAGAGCGCTACGTATTCGTNACCACCAATGCGCATCTGCCGTACTGGCAGGAGGCGGAAGCGGGCTTCCAAGATGCCGGAAAATGGCTGGGCGTCAAGGTGGAGTTCAGCGGGCCGGAGAAGTTTTCACCGGAGGAGGAGCTGGCGGCATTTCAAAAAGCCGTGAGTGAGAAACCCTCGGGCATTTTACTGTCCGCTTCGCGTAAGGAGATGTTCAGGGAGGCCATCGATGGAGCCATTGGGCAGGCCATTCCGGTGATCTGCATCGATTCCGACGCTCCTAATTCCAAGCGAGTAACGTTTATCGGGACCGACAATCTTCGTGCTGGGATGGAAAGCGGGAAGCGCATGGGCGATCTGCTGAAGGGCAAGGGAAACGTGGTGATCGTTTCCATCCCGGGACAAGATAACCTCGACGAACGGGTGCGGGGAGTCAACGAGGCATTGAAAAAATTCCCAAGCATCAAAGTGACCCAGACGATTGACGACAAAGGGGACCCACGTATCGCGAATGATCAAATTTCGGCGCTACTCGGTGCGAAAAACGCGAAAGAAAAAATCGATGGCATTATTTGCCTGGAAGCTTCGGGAGGACCGGGCGCAGCGGAAGCGCTACACCGGCTCGATCAGACGGGAAAAATTCCGATAGTGGCGTTTGACAAAGATCCCGAAACGCTGGACTTCGTGCAACAAGGAGCTATCGCGGCAACGATTGCACAAAAGCCCTACGTGATGAGTTATTACGGACTGAAGTTCCTGGACGATTTACATCACAACGCGGTGCATGAATTCAAGGAATGGAACACCGCCCCGGCGGCCCCGATACCAACGTTTGTGGACACGGGGACGGCTGTGGTGGATAAATCCAATCTGGCAGCGTTCCGCGAAGCATTGGCGGCTCATCCGAAACCGCTTTAAGTACAATTCGAACTTCCTCTATCGCGACACGGTGTGTTTCACCGGAACGCTTCGATAGTAACCTTGAAGCGTTAGCCTTTTTTGTGCTTGAAGTATTCCACCTGCTGCAATCTTTTCTCGGCTTCCTTTTTTGTCTTGTACGGGCCACCGAGGTTTTTCTTGCCCTTCTCGGAAAGAACCTTATAGCCGCCTTCTACTTTTTTAATCATGGTGACCTCCCAAAGCAGCGCAGATCCTTCGAAGAAATGCCATAAACGCTCCTGACCGTACATACGGTTTGTTACTGAGCGGCCGAACCGGCGTTTGGTCAATAAATTGTTTGGCGAGTAACCAAATGACACTCACGAGCATCGAAGGCTGATGCTCGGTTAGGCCAGGCTTCGAAGTTCGAGAACAAGTTCGACAGAGCTGGGGCGCTTACAGAATTTTCCGTTGCGCAATACGGTGATCCCGCACCGCTGTTCTATTGACACTGCTAGTAAGTCGGCCTACACTATCGAGTTTTTAGATGCCCTCAATAACTCACTGTGAGGGTGGGACTAATATGGACAAGAAACGATTAGAGTACTTTAAGAAAAAGCTGTCTACGCGTCGCGAAGAACTGATGAAGACTATCGCGCGCACGCAGGAAGAGGGCCGCACGGCAGATGATGATCAAACTGTTGATCTGGCGGACAAGGCGGCAAACTCATACACCAAGGAATTTCTCTTTGGGATGACCAACACGGATCGCACCATCCTCAACATGATTGATGCGGCGTTGAAGCGCATCCAAGTGGATGAGTACGGTGTATGCGCGAACTGCCAGGATGAGATGCAGCAGAAGCGGCTGGAGGCGGTGCCGTGGGCTAAACACTGCATCAGCTGCCAGGAGAAGATGGAGCAGGGCCTGCTTTAAGCCTCTATACCAGTCTAGCTC
>JGI12053J15887_10001494_pt1 | contig 10927 bp, 9 predicted proteins | sample MedBloCAOM1_O3_FD_15887 | JGI IMG/M metagenome (IMG submission 15887) | reverse complement strand
TCATCGCGGGCGATCAGATGCGCGAACGCCAGCCCCGAACCCGGCGTCGCCTTGAAGCCGCCATAGCACCAGCCGGCGTTCAGATAGAGCCCGTCCGTCGGCGTCCGGTCGATGATCGGCGATCCATCCATCGTCATATCGACTAGCCCGCCCCAGCTTCGCAGCATGCGGGCGCGGCCGATCGACGGCATCAGCGCCATGCCGCCTTCGCAGACGTCCTCGACGGTCGGCAGATTGCCGCGCTGCGCATAGCTGTTGTAGCCGTCGATATCGCCGCCGAACACCAGCCCGCCCTTGTCGGATTGGCTGATATAGAAATGTCCGGCGCCGAAGGTGATAACACCGGGAATCACCGGTTTCAGGCCTTCGGACACGAAGGCTTGCAGTACATGGGATTCGATAGGGAGCCGCATCCCCGCCATCGCGGCCACCCGTGAACTGCTGCCGGCCACCGCGATGCCGACTTTTTTTGCCGCGATCGCGCCGCGGTTGGTCTCGACGCCGGTGATACGGCCGTCTGAAATCGAGATTCCGGTGACCTCGCAATTCTGCACGACGTCGGCGCCGTGGTCGCTGGCGCCGCGCGCAAAGCCCCAGGCCACCGCATCGTGCCGTGCGGTGCCGCCGCGCGGCTGTAGCAAGCCGCCCTTGATTGGAAATCGCGCGGCATCGAAATTGAGAAACGGATAGAGCTTTCGCACGCCGTCGCAATCCAGCAGCTCAGCGTCGACACCGTGGATCCGCATCGCGTTGCCGCGGCGCGCATAGGCATCGCGCTGGGCGTCGGAATGATAGAGATTAAGCACGCCACGCTGGCTGATCATGGCGTTGAAATTGAAATCCTGTTCCAACCCTTCCCAAAGCTGCATCGACAATTCGTACAGCGGGATATTTCCGGGAAGCAGATAATTCGAGCGGATGATGGTGGTGTTGCGACCCACATTGCCGCCCCCGATCCAGCCCTTCTCCAGCACGGCGACATCGCGGACGCCGTAGCGGCTTGCGAGATAATAAGCGGTCGCAAGCCCATGACCGCCACCGCCGACGATGATGACGTCGTAGCGCGGCTTCGGGGCAGCGTCGCGCCACAGCGGCGGCCAGCTCCTGTGACCGGACAACGTCTTGCCGAGCAGCGAGAACAGCGAATAGCGCATGCGGGATCCCTCTTGAGGCACTGTCCCGCGTCCGTGGATTCGGGTATTGCTTGACAGCGACACTTACTTGTCCAGGAGCGTCATTGTCAGTTCCGGCCCCCCGTCCGGCCAAGGTCGGTTTTCTTCTGATCGACGGCTTTGCGCTGATGTCGTTCGCGTCGGCGGTCGAGCCGCTGCGAGCTGCCAACATCCTGTCCGGCCGACGCCTGTATGATTGGTTTCACATCTCGGTCGACGGCAAGGCAATCAGCGCTTCCAATGGGCTTTCGATCAAGCCGGACTGCGCGATCGCGACCGAGCAGCCGTTCGACATCGTGCTGGTCTGTGCTGGCGGCAATCCGACCAGGTTCTTCGACCGGGTAACGATGACATGGCTGCGTGGCCTGGCCCGCCGCGGCGTGGCGATCGGCGGCATTTCCGGCGGCCCGTTCATTCTCGCCCGCGCCAGAATGCTCGAAGGCTACCGGTGCACGATACACTGGGAGCACGTCCCGGCCTTCCTCGAGGCCTTTCCAAGACTGCAGCTGACCCGAAACCTGTTCGAGATCGACCGCGACCGCATGACCTGCGGCGGCGGCGTCGCCGGGCTGGATATGATGCATGCGCTGATTCGACGCGACCATGGCCGGGAGTTGGCGTTGCGCATCAGCGACTGGTTCTTGCAGGCCAATATCCGGCTCGGCGACGCCAGCCAACGGATACCGCGGCGCGACGGCGGCCTTGGTCATCCCAAATTGCTGAGCGCGATCGATCTGATGGAACGAAGGCTGCGCGAGCCCGCCAGCCGGGCTGAGATTGCGCGCGAGGCCGGAATTTCGGTCCGTCAGCTCGAAAGACTGTTCGCGGCGCATCTCAAGACCAGCATCGAGCGGCGCTATCTGACGATCAGGCTGCAGCGCGCGCGCACTCTACTGCGACAGACCGCGCTTCCGGTGACGCAGATCGGCGCGGAATGCGGCTTCATGAGCCCAAGCCATTTTTCCCGCGCCTACAAGCAGCGCTTTGCGCGAACGCCGTCAGCCGACCGCCTGCTCTAGGACGGTGGCGTCGCGCCACGCACCCGACTCCGCCCGGAAATTCCTGGTCGGCGGCCGTTCCATTTGTGTTAGGGAGGAAAATGGCTTCCTCTGGGGAACTTCAATGAAACGAAATTCCAAGTCGCCGCTCGCCGAAGCCGGCCCTGACCAGGCGGTCTATAGGACAGGATCAAACGCGCCGCACGAAGGCGTACGAAGCTTGGAGCGCGCATTGGGCGCCAAGATCCGGCTCATCAGACGCGAACGGGATCTCTCGGTACTCGATCTATCCAATGCATCGAACATCTCCGCAGGCATGCTGTCAAAGATCGAGAACGGTCAGATATCGCCGTCGCTGTCGACGCTGCAATCCATCGCAGGCGCGCTGAGCGTTCCGCTCAGCCTGCTGTTCGCGGCGTCCGAAGAGCGGCGGGACTGCTCCTACGTGCGCGCCAAGCAGGGCGTCGTCATCGAGCGCCGCGGTACCAAGGCCGGGCATGTCTATCAACTGCTTGGCCACGTCATCGGCGGCGACGTTGTGGTCGAACCCTATTTAATTACGCTCAAGGAGGATGCCGAGGCCTATACCGCATTTCAGCATGCCGGCGTGGAATTCATCTACATGCTGACCGGCGAGGTGATCTATCGCCATGGCGACAACACCTATCGACTACGTCCGGGCGATTCAATTCTCTTTGACTCAAGCGCGCTGCACGGTCCCGAGACGCTGGTTAAGCGGCCGACGACGTATTTGTCGATCATCGTCTACCCGAGAACGTAACGCGCCGACGGTATTTCGAGGAGAAGGCCAGCTCTTGCTTATTTTCTTGCTGGGAAAATAACATTCCTGTCGGTTGACGACCGACATTGAGCCCGTCTAAAGTCGGCTGGCAGGAAGGAGCCACCGATGTGCGGCATTGTGGGACTGTTTCTGAAGAACAAAGGCCTCGAACCCGCTCTCGGCGACATGCTGTCGCACATGTTGGTGACGATGACCGCGCGCGGCCCAGACAGTGCGGGGGTCGCGATCTATGGCGCGGCCGATGACGACAAGGTCAAACTGACGCTGCGCAAGGCCGATGGAACCTCGGTTGACGAGCTGCAGAACGAGTTCGTCGGGGCGGCGGGGTCGGCTGTCGATATCAGCATCAGATCAACTCACATCGTGCTGTCCGTAGCACGTCCTCGTGCTGCGTCGCTCATGCGATGGCTGAGTGCCCAGAAAGGCCGTCTGCAACTCGTCAGCGTCGGCGAGACCATGGAGATCTACAAGGAGGTCGGCCTGCCGGAACAAGTTGTCCGAAAATTCGGACTGTCCGGCATGAGCGGGACGCACGGCATCGGTCACACCCGGATGGCGACCGAGTCCGCCGTGACCACCAACGGCGCTCATCCGTTCTCGACCGGCGAGGATCAGTGCCTCGTCCACAACGGCTCGCTCTCCAACCACAACGCGGTCCGCCGCTCGCTGCAGCACGAGGGCATGGCCTTCTCGACCGACAACGATTCCGAGGTCGCGGCGGGTTATTTGACGTGGCGGATGAGTCAGGGCGCCAGCCTGCGGGACTCGCTGTCGTCGAGCCTCAGCGATCTCGACGGATTCTTTACCTTCGTGGTCGGCACGCGAAACGGCTTTGCCGTGCTGAGAGACCCGATCGCGTGCAAGCCCGCCGTCATGGCGGAGTCGGACGACTACGTCGCGTTCGGCTCCGAATATCGCGCGCTGTCGGTGCTGCCCAATATCGACAGGGCTCGCGTCTTCGAACCGGAGCCGGCGACCGTCTACGCCTGGGAACATCCGTAATGCCGACGCACGATCTGAACGTCACCGCGGTGCGCGCGCTCAACGAAGCGCTGCATCGGCTTCCGCCGGACACCAACGAGACGTTCTGGGAGATCGAGAACCCGCAAGGCAAACACGCGATCGGCGTCGGCATCGATGCCCCCGTCGATGTCGAGATCAACGGCCACGTCGGCTATTATTGCGGCGGCATGAACAAGCAGGCCAGGTTGCGTATTCACGGCAATGCCGGAACCGGGGTCGCGGAAAACATGATGTCCGGGCTGGTTCACGTCATGGGCGATGCGAGCCAGTCGGCTGGCGCTACCGGCTGCGGCGGGCTGCTGATCATCGACGGCGATGCCGCCGCGCGCTGCGGCATTTCGATGAAGGGCATCGACATTCTCGTGAAAGGCTCGATCGGCGCTATGAGCGCCTTCATGGCGCAGGCCGGAAGCCTGGTCGTGCTCGGCGATGCCGGCGACGCGCTCGGCGATTCCATTTATGAAGCCTCCATCTTCGTCCGCGGCGACGTTAAGAGCCTGGGTACCGACTGCATCGAAAAGCCGATGACGCCTGAGGATCGCGCGCGTTTGGCCGACGTGCTTCGCCGCGGCGGTCTCAACGGCGAAGCGAAAATCGATGACTTCCGGATGTATGGATCGGCCCGCCGTCTCTACCATTTCCATATCGACAACGTCACGTCCTATTGACGGAGGAATTCATGGCAGTCCCTCCCAACAGAACCGAGCCGCGTTTCTCGTCGACGTTCGACCGCTATACGATTTCAGAAATCCAGCGCGCCGCGGCCACCGGCATCTACGATATCCGCGGCGGCGGCGCCAAGCGCAAACTGCCCAATTTCGACGACCTGCTGTTTCTGGGCGCCTCGATCTCGCGATATCCGCTGGAGGGATACCGGGAAAAATGCGGCACCGATATCGTGCTGGGATCGCGCTTCGCCAAGAAGCCGATCCACCTGAAGATTCCCGTGACCNTTGCCGGCATGAGCTTCGGCGCGCTGTCCGCCCAGGCCAAGGAAGCGCTCGGGCGGGGAGCGTCCGCAGTGGGGACCAGCACGACCACCGGCGACGGCGGCATGACGACGGAGGAGCGCGGCCACTCGTCGCTGCTGGTCTACCAATATTTACCATCACGCTACGGCATGAATCCCGACGACCTGCGAAAGGCCGATGCGATCGAGATCGTGATCGGGCAAGGCGCCAAGCCTGGCGGCGGCGGCATGCTGCTCGGGCAGAAGATATCCGAACGCGTCGCGAAGATGCGAACCTTGCCGGAAGGCATCGACCAACGCTCCGCGTCCCGCCATCCGGACTGGACCGGACCGGACGATCTCGAGATCAAGATCGAGGAACTCAGGGAGATCACCGACTGGCAAAAGCCGATCTATGTGAAAGTCGGCGCCAGCCGGCCCTATTATGATACGGCTCTCGCCGTGAAGTCCGGCGCCGATGTCGTGGTGATCGACGGGATGCAGGGCGGCACAGCTGCGACGCAAGAAGTCTTCATCGAAAACGTCGGCATCCCGACGCTCGCCGCGGTCCGGCCCGCGGTGCAGGCGCTGCAGGAATTGGGGATGCACCGCAAGGTTCAGCTGATCGTCTCCGGCGGCATTCGCAATGGCGCCGACGTGGCCAAGGCGCTTGCACTCGGCGCCGACGCCGTCGCCATCGGCACGGCGGCGTTGATCGCGCTTGGCGACAACAATCCGAACCTGGAGGCGGAATATCAGGCGCTTGGGACCACCGCCGGCGCTTACGATGATTGGCAGGAAGGTCTCGATCCCGCGGGGATCACCACCCAGGATCCCGACCTTGCAAAGCGGCTCGATCCGATTATCGGTGGCCGGCGATTGGCCAATTTCCTTTCCGTGCTGACGCTGGAGGCGCAGACCATCGCGCGGGCCTGCGGCAAGAGTCATATCCACAACCTTGAGCCGGAAGATCTCGTCGCCCTCACGGTCGAGGCCGCGGCGATCGCCCGTGTGCCGCTTGTTGGGACCGACTGGATTCCAGGTCAGAGCAGGTACTGACGTTTCTTCGTAAGGTCACAAAGAGGACTTCATGACAATGGATCTCGTGCAGGCGGCCAAGGAAAAGAACATCAGGTATTTTCTGATCTCCTTCACTGATCTGGTCGGGACTCAACGCGCCAAACTGGTGCCGGCCGAGGCGATCGGCACGATGGCGAAAAACGGCGCCGGATTTGCCGGCTTCGCGACTTGGCTCGACATGACGCCTGCGGATCCCGACGTGTTCGCCATTCCCGATCCGGACAGCCTGATCCAGCTTCCGTGGAAGCCCGAAGTGGCTTGGCTCGCAGCCGATCCCTGGATGAACGGCAAACCCGTCGAACAGGCGCCGCGAAACCTGCTCAAGAGGATGAAGGCAAAGGCGGCCGAGAGCGCGCTGCAACTCAAGAGTGGTGTGGAGTGCGAGTTCTTCCTGATCTCGCCGGACGGCACTAGCGTCAAGGATTCCGCCGATCGGCAAGCGAAGCCCTGCTACGACCAGTCGGCGCTGATGCGCCGCTACGACGTCATCAGTGAAATCTGCGACGGCATGCTCAAGCTCGGCTGGAATCCATACCAGAACGACCATGAGGATGCGAACGGCCAGTTCGAGATGAATTGGGACTATGGCGACGCCCTGGTGACGGCCGACCGGCACGCCTTCTTCAAATACATGGTGAAGTCGATCGCAGAAAAGCACGAGATGCGTGCGACCTTCATGCCGAAGCCGTTCTCGCACCTGACCGGCAACGGCTGCCATGTTCATGTGTCGCTGTGGAAGGGCGATCAGAACGTATTCGAGGACGAACAAGGCGAGCTCGGCGTTTCCTCGCAGGGATACAATTTCATCGGAGGTATCATTCATTCCGCCGACGCCCTAGCCGCGATCCTCAATCCGACGGTCAACTCCTACAAGCGTATCAACGCCCCGCGGACACTTTCCGGCGCGACGTGGTCGCCGAGTTCGGTGACCTATTCCGGCAACAACCGCACCCACATGATCCGCATTCCCGAGGGCGGGCGGTTCGAACTCCGCCTCGCGGATGGGGCCGCTAATCCCTATACCATGCAGGCCGCCCTCCTCGCCGCAGGGCTGGATGGGATCCAGGGGCGCCGCGATCCCGGCAAACGGCTCGACATCAACATGTACACCGAGGGACATCTGGTCNGCGACGTCAAGCACCTGCCGCTCAACCTCCTCGACGCGCTCCGCGCGCTGCAGGACTCGAAGCTCCTGAACGAAAGTCTCGGCGAATATGTGCCGGCCTATCTCAAGCTGAAGTATCAGGAATGGAACGACTTCTCCCAGTATCTGACCGATTGGGAGCGCACGACCACGCTCGATTGCTGATGTTGGCGGGCCAATTTTCGGACATTCCTCCTGGCCGAACGCCAGTCGAGCATTGGTCCACAATAGGCCGATGTATACATTTTACCCAACTTCATCCGCTGGACGACTGCAGACCAGCCAGTTGGCCGGTCGCTGGGCCCACTTTGGTTCTTCTCACGCTAAAGAGACGGATGGGCTCTTTGCAACCGCGCAATACGTGGAAACCTTCGTCCACAAAAGCGTTCGCAAGTTCCAGACTACCCTCTGCTAACAGCGCCTCCACGAATTCACCGGTAACCAGCACCGAGGCATCGAGAGTTCGGCAATAAGCTNCAACGCGGCTCGCGATATTCACGGTGTCTCCGACCAAGGTGAGTTCGAGCCGTTTTTCGCTGCCAATATTTCCCTGCACGACCTCCCCGTAATGAATGCCAACGGCGATGCGGACGGCACCCTCGTTGCAGCGGGTGTGCTGGCGATTCCAGCATTCGAGCGATTTCACGATTTCCAGAGCACACACAGCCGCGTTCGTGGCATCTCGCAGGCTCGTCAGGGGTGGACCAAAAAATGCCATCAGTCCGTCGCCCAGATATTTGTCCACCGATCCGTGATTGGAGAAAACCGCCTCGCTCAGGAGATGAAGCAGATCGCGCAGCAAGCAGATGACAACGTCTGGAGGCTTTCCCGATGAATACGCGGTAAAGCCTATCATGTCCGCAAACAGAACGGTGGCGGGTTGGCGGCGTGCAAACGAAAAAGGCGTATGAATACCGACGAGTTGGTCAACTATTTTTGGCGAGAAGAAGCGAGCGAGGTTTGCGCGCTCCCGCTCAACCTCCTTGACGCGTTGATTTGCCGAAACGTTCCGAAGCACAAGGATAGTGGCAATCAGGATCGAAATCAGGCTCACCGCAGACCGCAAAGGGGCGGTCCCAGTCAAAGCAAATCCGTGCACGAGGACGTGGCTGAGGACCGTGAGGAGCGCGCAGGTGACGCCCATGATCACGACGCCACGGCGACGAAGGTCGTGAGCGGCAACCAAAACAACAATTACATAGAGGGAGGCAACCGCAAACTGGAGCGACGACCGAGTATCGACGAGAAAAATGCCGCCCGCGAGCGCAGCCGCCACGGGAAGGGAACGGAAGCCGGTAAGGTAGCATAGCATCGAATCATCGTTTTCCGTTCGCCGGACCGGCTATTGCCTGTACAGGAACCGCGAACATATTCGCGGTGTGTTTGCTTTTGGTCGCCGGTCACGGGACGAGCCTCGGCCGCCTGATCTCTTCAGATGATAAACTGTGGAGGCCCGGCAACTGCCAACGGGTGGGAGCTAATCGATGAAAGGAATCCACCAACATGAATCCTTGGTGGCAGCACGACGTCGGAGCTGAGCGCTACGGCAAGAACTCGGATCGTCGAGACACGGATGGTCATTACCGCCCATCCATGGGCAATGCTCTCCTGAATGCTCTCTAGGCAACTGAGCACGCATTGCGATTGCATTGAACTTCGAGCCTGCTTGTCTTTCGTGGCGGATTCCAAAGAAAGCCTTTCCGCCGTCACTTTAACTATTTTCTGCTATGGCTCGATGCCGCGGCGCGCCAGCTCGGCTTCGACGGCGTCAAAGGCGAGCTCGGCCGGCATCACCGCTAGATTGATCCAGAGGATGATCGCGACGCGCGTGACGATCAGGTAGTTGGTCATGCAAGTACTACTCCCGATGCGAGATGTCGACTAGCTCGACGGTGTAGAGGATCAAGCTCCTATCGTGATCTCATGGTACTGTGCACACCCGAAGCAATCTTGATCATTCGCGATCTGTTTTGAGGGAAACTGCGGTCTTGCTCTCAATCCTTCAGGCGAGGCACATCGCTGCGTCGCCCCAGCAAATCTGTGAGATCCCACCCACGGTCAGGTTCGACGCTCCCGGTCAGAACAGGTATTCAAGAAACAGATGCGGCCGACGAACTCACCGGCAGGGCGATGCTACCCCGGTCGCATGGGAGGTCGACGTGGGGTCAGACTCGGGATAACTCGCACTGACAAATCGGCGCTGACCGGATTGGCCGCGAACCTTCGAGGAAAGCTGCTCTCCACCCTAAATCCCCCTGCCATCCTGTTTGCCGATCACGCAGCGCCATGCCGCCAGGCGCTCGGCGGGATGTCGTAAGAAGCCGATCGAACGAGTGCTTTGGCCGCATCCGTGCTGTCTGCCCGGCGGTACGGCTTCGGAATCGAACCTTAACCAGGGCTGGTGCTTGGCGCGCCATTTCGGGCCGGGGCCACGCATATAGTGCACTTCTGGATGGTAACTGTCGCGTACGTCCAGGATCAGATTGCGAACGACGCTGGCGAAGTCCGAGACTGACTCTGCCGACTTGCGGGCAAAACGTGACAACGTGTTTGCGGCTATGGTTCTCATCGGCGTACTCCTCGGATTGTCATACCGCTTGGCACATCGTGATGACGTCATTCTTGCTCATTCCGCGGCGTTACTCTTGTCGGGACCTGCGGTGGGTTGCACAAATCAATCCCAAGTTTTCGACGAGAGGTGCACCGCTCCTGCGTGCGCGCGTGCGCCCTCACACGACAACTGCACCGTTATCCAAATTGCAGCAAGCACCTTCTCGACGACATGGGGCCGTCTCAATACTTTCACCACGACGTACCCACGGCGGGCAGGAGACGACATTTTTCTCAATCATCATCGATCTGTTGCATTTCAGCATGGTGATCGTGGCCAGCCCTACAGCTTCCAGCCCCAGATGAAGCTCGACGAAATCACGGGCGGAAGCCCATATGGACCGACGACAATCGCCGGTGGCGATCGTTCGCGCCAGCCGACCGCAACCGAACTAGACGACGCAGGGTTTCAAGGAAAGATCGTCGCCGAAACTGCCGGAAAACTCCAGAGTCGAGCGCTCGCTGAGTCCGTGAATTGAACGTGAACGTTAGGCACCCGCGAGCAGGCGAGTTGCTGGAGAAATGGCATCAAGTCGAGGCTGCGATGGCTCAAGATTTCTGGGTGGTTGCGCAATGCCATGCAAATCGGACCTGCCCCGTCGCCGCGCAATCCGCGATGTGCGAGGTAACATCGTCTCCGCATACGATGCGTCCTGGGACCTCGTGCCGCCGGTGTGACCAATCGTGAAGTCGCCAACACTTGGGACCATGGCCGCCCGACCGCACGTCATCGACGGCGGGCAGTTCGCTTCTTTTCGGCGTCGCATCGCGATTGCCAGCAGGATCGGCAAGTCGTTCGATGCGGCCCGCGCTGCCCTCCGAAAGCAAAGGTCACACGTTCGAATCGTGCGGGTGCGCCACTTCTTATTTTACAGCGCGATATGCGCGCGGGACTGAAACTTCAGATCTGCCTCATTCGAACGAGTAAGCGATCTGGAGGAAAATGGTCGCCGAATACCGATAGCCTTGCAGCTCGGAAATTCGATCCCAAGATCGCTGCAGCCGACGCGATCGAATTTGGAGACCGCCAAGTTGTTCGGTAAGCGCGTCGCCGATGAATTTCATCCGAGAGCGTCCCACTCTGGCGCGAAGGGCGGCCGGACGAAGCGCTGGTCTTTCGGCAGAGCGGCGATAGCGGCGCGATCCTCG
>JGI12053J15887_10001493_pt1 | contig 10927 bp, 6 predicted proteins | sample MedBloCAOM1_O3_FD_15887 | JGI IMG/M metagenome (IMG submission 15887) | reverse complement strand
CTCGCGAGGAGACCACGCGCGCCAAGGAGTGCCTCGAAGACATCATCGGGCAGGCGTGCTCGATTACCGGGCGGCGAGCTTCTCGGTGACGCGCGCCTTGCTGTGGGCGCTCGATGTGCTGATCGATCTCGGCTTCCGTTACGACTCCTCCATCTTCCCCATCCGTCACGATCGCTACGGACTGCCGGGCGCGACGCCGGAACCCAATCGCCTGACCGCACCGTCCGGACGCACGCTGGTGGAGTTTCCCATGTCGGCGGCGAGGTTCCTGGGCGTGCAGGTGCCGGTCTCCGGTGGGGGCTATTTCCGCATCCTGCCGTACTGGCTGACGCGCGCGGGCCTGAAGCAGATCGAGCGGCGCGGCCGCCCCTTCACTTTCTATCTGCACCCCTGGGAGGTGGATCCCGGACAGCCGCGCATCAGGGCGGGCGCGTTCTCGCGCTTCCGCCATTACACGAATCTCGGGCGCTGCGAGAGCCGGCTGCGGCGCGTGCTGGGGGATTTCCCCTTCACCTCGATGCGTGAAGCCCTGCGGCTGCGCGGCCTCCTGGCCGCCTGAGGCGCGGCGCGTGGTGTGGATTCTTTCAATAGACCAGTTTGTAGACTAGTCTATTAGGCAAGAGGCATTCTCATGAAGATCAAAATTGGCGCCTATGAGGCCAAGACCAAGCTGCCCGAACTGCTGCGTCAGGTGCAGGCGGGCAAGCAGTACACGATCACGAATCGTGGCAGGGCGATCGCCGATTTGGTCCCTAGCCAGGCTGATCGACCCAAGGACGCTGCTGCGGCCATCGACAAATTTCTGGCCTTCAAACGCAGCCATCCGGTACGCACGAAGCTCGACATTAGGGCACTCATCGAGGCGGGTCGTGAGTGAAATTTGTGCTGGACGCCTCGGTCACGCTCACCTGGCTCCTTAGGGACGCCGGCGCCCGCACCGAAGCCTATGCCTTCAATGTACTAAAGCAGATTCGTTCTCCTGGTACTGAAATACAAGTTCCGGTGACCTGGGGACTCGATATTTCCAATGTGATCGCGCGCTGCGAGCTTAAGGGTGCCCTGACGGAAGCCCAGAGCGAGGCGTTTCTGGAAATGCTCGATGCAGCACCGATTGCGATCGACGCTTCCAGCGCGGCCCATGCCTTGTCCGATACGCTGCAGTTGGCACGTCGCTACCGCCTCTCGTCCTACGACGCCTCGTATCTGGAGCTGGCATTACGCGCCGGACTGCCGCTGGCTACACTGGATGAGGCCTTACAACGCGCCGCATCTAAAGCCGGTGTAAAACTACTTAAGGCCGTCTGAACACTGTCCATCGCAGGCAACCTGATCGTCACCGACAGTCCCCCGGCCTCGAGGTTGCGCGCTTCGATGCGGCCGCCGTGCAGCGCCACCGCGCGAGCCGCGATCGCGAGCCCCAGGCCCTCGCCCGCAGCGCTCCCATGTGCGCGCGCCGCATCCACCCGGTAGAAAGGCTCGAAAATGAGCCCGAGCTCCTTCTCCGGCACACCGGGGCCGTGATCGCGGACGACGACTTCGACGAGGTCCCCCTGTTGCTCCTCGCCCGCCATGAGTCGCGCCGTGATCCCAACCATGGCATCCGCGGGACTGTGCCGCACGGCATTGCGGATCACGTTCTCGAAGGCGCTGCGCAGCAGCTCCGCATCACCCGACACCGGCAACGGACCCTGCGCCTGCACTTGCATGAGACACCCTTGCGCATCCGCCTCGATGGCCACATCCGCGGCGATGGTGCGCAGCAGCTCCCCGACATCGACGCTCGCCTGCTCGGGGCCGTGCACGGGGCGCTCCAGGCGCACGAGCTTCAGCGTGCGCGCAATGAGAGCTTCGAGCCGCTGCGCCTCGCACTCGATGCGGGCGAGGTGACGCTCCACACCACCGCCCTCGCGGCGCGCGAGCGACAGCGCGAGTTGCAGCCGCGCGAGCGGCGAGCGCAGCTCGTGGGACACATCGCGCAGCAGCTGCTGTTTCGCCTCGAGCTGCAGCTGCAGCCGCTCGGCCATGGTGTCGAGGTCCGCCGCCAGAAGCCCCAGATCATCCTGCCGTCCTTTGAGTGCCGGCAGCACGCGTACGTTGAGGTCGCCGCCTGCCATCTGTCGGGTCGCGAGCCGCAGGCGGTCCACGGGCGATGCGAGATAGCGCGCGAGAAAGAAACACACTGCCGCGCTGACCCCGAGCGCGATCGCCAGCACCGCGAGCGGCACGCCGGGCAGCTCCAGCTCACCGAAGAGGCGCGGGCTGCCGCGCACCGGACCGATGACGACGTGGTAGGTGCTGCCGCTGGCGGCGACCAGCACCAGCGCCCCACCGATGGGTGCAATGGCGCCCGCGGCCGCATCGCGCGCGCCGCTCAAGGAAGGCGGCAGCGGCCGTCCCAGCAGCTCCCGGCCTCCGGGCTCGACCACGAAGGTGCGGCCAAAGGGTTCCGCGGGCAGCGATTGCAGCCAGCTCCTGAGCGCTGCGGGTCCGCCGGACTCAAAGGCGCGCGCCGCCTGCGCATACAGCTGACCGCGCTGTACCCACGGGCGGTCGGTGCGGTGCGCGGTGGCGTTGACTGCAACCGTAACCGTGCCTACCAGGATCAGCGCCAGCGCCACCCAGAAAGCGAGAAAGATCCGCCAGTAGAGCGAGTGCATGACTAACCCTGCGAGGCCGGTGCGCGCGCGGGCGCGAGCGCCAGCGCGTAGCCCGAGCCGCGCACGCTCTGCAGGGTGACGCGGTCGGTGTACTTCATGAGCTTGCGGCGCAGGTTGCTCACGTGCGTGTCGAGGCTGCGATCGGTCGGCAGGAGCCGGCGCCCGAGCGCCTGGGTCATGAGCTCATCGCGCGTCACGGTGCGCGTATCCGCGCGCACCAGCAGCTCCAGAATCCGCAGCTCCGCGGACGTCAGCTCCAGATCCCGATCCGCGATGTCGGCGCGGCGCGCGCGCAGGTCGAGGCGCAGCGGGCCCCACACGATGGGTCCGCCCGCGCTCTGACCCTCACCCGGCATGCGCCGCAACACCGCCCGGATCCGCGCCACGAGTTCCCGCGGGCTGAAGGGTTTGGCGAGGTAGTCGTCGGCACCCATCTCCAGTCCCACCACGCGATCGACTTCCTCGCCCCGGGCGGTGAGCATGATGACCGGCACACGGCTGACCGCGCGGATCCGGCGCAGCACTTCGAAGCCGGAGAGCTCTGGCAACATCACATCCAGCACCACGAGGTCCACCGGCGCGCGCCCGAACTGTTCCAGTCCGGAGGGCCCGGTGCCTGCGGTGAGTGTGAGGAACCCCTCGGGGGCGAGGTACTCCGCCAGCATCTCGCACAGCTCCTGATCGTCATCGACGATGAGCAATGTCGGTTTTGACTCGCTCGTGCTGTCCGCCGGATCCATGACGCCGACGATACACGCTCTGACCGCTCCCCGACCCTGGCTGCCGCGAAACACAGATTTCTTTACACTTCTTTGCCCATTGCGTACGCCACGAAGCCAACACCTGTGCCAACGTGGGAAGATTCAGCTTCAGAGGCGCCGATGACCCCCGATTTCGTCCCGCATGACACCCACGCCGCCGACCCGCAGGCGCGCGCGGCGCGCCGCAGGCGCCTCACTTTCGCGGTGGTGGCCGCGGCGGTGCTGGTGGCGGTGATCGCCTGGGCCATGAAGCCCGCCAGTCAGTCCGCGAGCGGGCCGGGCGGTCGGGGCGCAGACGCCGGCCGGCCGATCCCGGTGCGCGCCGTGGCCGCCTCCACCGGCAGTGTCGATGTGACCGTCGATGCGCTCGGGACGGTGAACGCGCTCAACACCGCGACCATCCACAGCCGGGTCGACGGACTGCTGCTGCAGGTGCCGTTCCGCGAGGGGCAGCTGGTGAAGGCCGGGGACCTGCTCGCACAGATCGACCCGAGCACGTTCCAGGCAGGGCTCAACCAGGCCGAGGGGCAGCTCGCCAAGGATCAGGCGCAGCTCGCCGGCGCGCGCGTGGATCTTGACCGCTACATGGGCCTGCTGGCGAAGGATTCCATCGCCAGTCAGACGGTCGATGCGCAGAGATTCACCGTGCAGCAGCTCGAGGGCGCGGTGCGCTCCGACAGGGCGGCGGTCGAGAACGCGCACCTGCAGCTGACGTTCACGCATGTCAGCGCGCCGTTCGCCGGCCGCGTGGGCCTGCGCCAGGTCGATCCCGGCAACATGGTTCATGCCGCCGATACCAACGGGCTCGTGGTGCTGACCCAGACTCACCCGATCTACGTGGTGTTCGCGGTGCCCTCCGGGCATCTCGCACAGATCTATCCGCACTGGAGCCGCGGTGATGCGCTGCCGGTCGAGGCGCTCGACCGCGACGGCAAGGTATTGGCGCAGGGCAGGCTCGCCGCCGTCGACAACCAGATCGACACCAGCACCGGGACCATCAAGCTCAAGGCGCAGTTCGATAACACCAACGACGCGTTGTTTCCGGCTCAGTTCGTGACCGCGAGGCTCAGGATGGACACCGTGTCCGGCGCCACGCTGATACCGAGCGCGTCGGTACAGCGCGGAGCGCCGGGCACCTTTGTCTATGTGGTCAATGCCGACAACACGGTGAGCTTGCGCAAATTGAGCCTCGGACCTGCCAGCGGGGATCTGGTCTCGGTGCAGGAGGGCGTGAAGCCCGGAGAACGAGTCGTCATTGACGGACTCGACAAGCTGCGCGACGGCGCTCAGGTCGCATTGATCGCCGACAACGCCCGCGGCGCCGCGGCCCCCGGCACACCGACGCCGACCCCGGCACAGCGCCCGCACCGGCGCAGCACTGCCGCAGCAACTGCGCCCAGCGGATGACGTCGTGAATCCGTCGGCGATTTTCATCGAGCGCCCGGTCGCGACGTGGCTGCTCATGTTGTCGATTCTGCTGGCGGGCGTGCTCGGCTACCGGGCGCTGTCGGTCTCGGCGCTCCCGCAAGTCGACTACCCGACCATCCAGGTCACGACCCTGTATCCGGGCGCGAGCCCCGACGTGACGACTTCCGCAATCACCGCGCCGCTCGAGCGCCAGTTCGGCCAGATGCCGGGCCTGTCGCAAATGACCTCGGCGAGCTCCGGCGGCGCTTCGGTGATCACGCTGCAGTTCTCGCTGGCGCTCTCGCTCGACACCGCCGAGCAGGAAGTGCAGGCCGCGATCAACGCCGCAAACTCCTTCCTGCCGACCGACCTGCCGATGCCCCCGGCATACAGCAAGGTGAATCCGGCCGACGCGCCCATCCTCTCCCTCGCCGTCAGCTCCCCGACCCTGCCGCTCACCAAGGTCGAAGACCTGGTCGACACGCGCCTCGCCGCCAAGCTCTCCGAAGCGCCGGGCGTGGGCCTGGTGAGCCTGGGCGGAGGCCAGCGTCCCGCCATCCGCATCCAGGTGGACCCGGTGGCGCTCGCCGCGCACGGGCTCGCGCTCGAGGACGTGCGCAGCGCGATCGGCAACGCCAACGTCAACCAGGCCAAGGGCAGCTTTGACGGCCCGCTGCGCGCCTCCACCATCGACGCCAACGACCAGCTCAGATCCGCGGACGACTATCGCAACATCGTGCTCGTGTACAAGAACGGGGCGCCGCTGCGGGTGTCGGACATTGCCGCCGTGGTCGAGACGGCAGAGAACGTGAAGCTCGCGGCGTGGGCCGCCGACCGGCAACAGCCGCAGCCCGCACCCGCGATCATCGTCAACATCCAGCGCCAGCCGGGCGCCAACGTCATCCAGACCGTGGATCGCATCACGGCGCTGCTGCCGCAGCTGCAGGCGAGTCTGCCCGCCTCGATCAACGTCTCGGTGCTGACCGATCGCACCATCAGCATTCGCGCCTCGATCGCGGACGTGCAGTTCGAGTTGCTGCTGGCGGTGATTCTGGTGGTGCTGGTCATTTTCTTCTTCCTGCGCAGCGCCTCCGCCACCCTCATCCCGAGCATCGCGGTGCCGCTGTCGCTGGTGGGCACCTTCGGCGTCATGTACCTGGTGGGTTTCTCGCTCAATAACCTCACGCTGATGGCGCTCACCATCGCGACCGGCTTCGTCGTGGACGATGCGATCGTGATGATCGAAAACATCTCACGGCACGTGGAGGCAGGCGTCCCGCGTCTCAAGGCGGCGTTCGAGGGCTCGCAGCAGATCGGCTTCACCATCATCAGCCTCACGGTGTCGTTGATCGCGGTGCTGATCCCGCTGCTGTTCATGGGAGATGTCATCGGGCGGCTGTTCCGCGAGTTCGCCATCACGCTCGCGGTCGCGATCCTCATCTCGGCGCTCGTCTCGCTCACCTTCACGCCCATGATGTGCGCGCGGCTGCTCGAGCCGCCACACCCGGAAAAGGAAAGCCGGGTGCTGCGCATCGCCGGCCGCGGCTTCGAGAGCCTCGCGGAGCATTACGGGCGCTCGCTCACCTGGGTACTCGACCGCCAGCGCATGACGCTGCTGGTGGCCGTCGGCACCCTGATCCTCACCGTGATCCTGTATGTGTTCATCCCCAAGGGCTTCTTCCCACCCCAGGATACCGGCCTCATCCAGGGCATTACGGAGGCGCCGCAGTCGGTGTCCTTCGCGGCCATGGCGCGACGGCAGCAGGCCCTTGCGCAGGTGCTGCTGCAGGACCCGGCGGTGGAGAGCGTCTCCTCGTTCATCGGCGTGGACGGCGTCAACACCACCCTCAACAGCGGGCGGCTGCTCATCAACCTGGTGCCGAAGGGCGCGCGCAGCCTCGATGCCACCGGGGTGATCCGCCGCCTGCAGCCGCAGCTCGCGAGGGTGGACGGCATCACCGTCTACATGCAGCCGGTGCAGGACCTGACCATCGATGCGCGCGTCAGCCGCACGCTCTATGCGCTGTCGGCCGAAGACCCGGACATGAATGAGCTTGCGGTGTGGGTGAAGAAGCTCGTGGCGCGGCTGCAGACTCTGCCGCAGCTCGCGGACGTGGCGAGCGACCTGCAGGATGAGGGGCTGCAGACCTACGTGGAAATCGACCGCGATGCCGCCGGACGCCTCGGTGTGACTCCGGCGTCGATCGACAACGCGCTGTACGACGCCTTCGGCCAGCGCCTGGTGTCGACGATTTTCACGCAATCCAACATCTATCGCGTGGTGCTCGAACTCAAGCCCGAAGACCAGCAGGGCCCGGGGCCGCTGCAAGGCCTGTACGTCGCCGCCGTAAATGGCAACGAGATCCCGCTCGCGAGTGTCGCCCGGATCAGTGAGAGAACCGCGCCGCTGGCGATCAATCACCTGGGGCAGTTCCCGGCGGCCACCATCTCGTTCAACCTCGCCCCCGGGGCCTCGCTCGGCGGTGCCGTCAGCGCCATCAAGGCGGCGCAGCAGGCGCTGCAGATCCCGGCGAGCGTGCAGATGAGCTTCCAGGGCGCGGCGCTCGCCTTCCAGGGCACGCTCGGCAGCACGCTGTGGCTGATCCTGGCCGCCATCGTGACGGTGTACATCGTGCTGGGTGTGCTCTACGAGAGCTACATCCACCCCGTGACCATTCTCTCCACGCTCCCCTCGGCCGGCGTCGGCGCACTCCTCGCGCTCATGATCGCAGGCCAGGACCTTTCGGTCGTGGCCATCATCGGCATCATTCTCCTCATCGGCATCGTGAAGAAGAACGCCATCATGATGATCGACTTCGCGCTGCAGGCCGAGCGCGGTGAGGGCAAGCCCCCGCGCGAGGCGATCTACCAGGCGGCGCTGCTGCGGCTGCGGCCGATCCTCATGACCACCATGGCGGCCATGCTCAGCGCGCTGCCGCTGATGCTCGGCAGTGGTATGGGCTCGGAGCTGCGCCGCCCGCTCGGCATCGCCATGGTAGGAGGGCTCGCGATGAGCCAGGTGCTGACGCTGTTCACCACGCCGGTGATCTACCTGTACTTCGACCGCCTGGCGCAGCGGTTCGAGAGCTGGCGCACGCAGCGGCGCGGCGCGACGCCCCCGGACGCCGGCGCGCCGGCGACGCAGGGCACCTGAGCNNNTANGANNCNCNCGGACGGCCCTTCATCGAGCGCCCGGTCGCTACCACGCTCCTCACCGTGGGCGTGGTGCTGGCCGGCGTCGCGGCGTTCGTGCACCTGCCCGTGGCGCCGCTGCCGCAGGTGGATTTTCCCACCATCTCCGTGGAGGCGGGACTGCCCGGCGCCAGTCCCGAGACCATGGCCGCGACGGTGGCGGCGCCGCTCGAGCGCTCGCTCGGGCGCATCGCCGCGGTCACCGAGATGACCTCCTCGAGCTCGCTCGGCGCGACGCACATCACGCTGCAGTTTGACCTGAGCCGTGACATCGACGGCGCGGCGCGCGACGTGCAGGCGGCGCTCAACGCCGCGCGCGCGCTGCTGCCGAGCGGCCTGCCGAGCAATCCTACCTACCACAAGGTGAACCCCGCGGACGCGCCCATCATGATCCTCGGGCTCACCTCGAAAGCCCTCACGCGCGGCCAGATGTACGACTCGGCTTCCACCGTGCTGGCGCAGAAGCTGCTGCAGGTGAACGGCGTCGGGGATGTCAACGTCGGCGGCAGCTCGCTCCCCGCGGTGCGCGTGGAGCTGAATCTGCCCTCGATGAACGGTTATGGCATCAACCCGGAGGCCGTGCGCGCCGCAATCGCCGCCACCAACGCCAACCGCCCCAAGGGCGCGCTCGAAAACGGTGACCGGCGCTGGCAGATCCTCGCCAACGATCAGTCGATGTATGCGAAGGATTACATTCCGCTCATCGTCGGCTACCACAGCGGCGCGGCCGTGCGCCTCGGCGATATCGCGCAGGTGAGCGACTCGGTGCAGGACCTGCGCAACGACGGGCTCGCCAACGGGGATCCGGCCGTCATGCTGATCCTGTTCCGCCAGCCCGGCGCCAACATCATCGATACCGTGGATCGGGTGCGCGCGCTGCTGCCGCACCTGCGCGCCACCATCCCGGCGAGCATCTCGCTCGATGTGTACATGGACCGCACCCCGACGATCCGTGCGTCGCTGCGCGACGTCGAGCGGGCACTGGTGATCTCGGTCGCGCTCGTGGTGCTGTCGGTGTTCATGTTCCTGCGCAGCGCGCGCGCCGCCATGGTGCCGCTGGTCGCGGTGCCGGTGTCCCTGATCGGCACCTTCGGGGTCATGTATCTCGCTGGGTTCACCCTCGACAACCTCTCGCTCATGGCGCTCACCATCGCGACGGGCTTCGTGGTGGACGACGCGGTGGTGGTGCTGGAGAACGTGTCGCGCCACGTGGAAGCGGGCATGCCGCGTCGGCAGGCGGCGCTGCAGGGTGCGCGCGAGGTGGGCTTCACGGTGTTGTCGATGAGCCTGTCGCTGATCGCCGTGTTCATCCCGATCCTGCTGATGGGTGGCGTAGTCGGCCGGCTGTTCCGTGAATTCGCGATCACGCTCTCGGCCGCGATCCTGGTGTCGCTGATCGTGTCGCTGACGACCACACCCATGATGTGCTCGCGGCTGAGCGAGGAGCACGGCGGCGACCGTGCGCACGGCCGCCTGTACCGCTTGAGTGAGCGCGCCTTCAACGCCGTGCAGGACGGCTACCGCCGCTCCCTCGACTGGGCGCTGGCGAACGGTGCCACCGTGATGCTGATCCTGGCAGTCACCGTGGCCCTGAACGTGTATCTGTACATCCGCGTGCCGAAGGGGTTCTTCCCGCAGCAGGACACGGGCCTGATGATGGGCAACATACAGGCCGATCAGGCCATCTCCTTCCAGGCGATGCGCGGGAAGCTGCAGCATTTTGTCGACGTCGTGCTGCACGATCCGGCCGTGAACACCGTGGTCGGATTCACCGGCGGCGGCGCGCGCAACAGCGGCAACATGTTCATCTCGCTGAAGCCACGTGCGCAGCGCCAGATGACCGCGGACGCCGTGATCGCGCGTCTGCGCGGCAAGCTCGGCCACGAGCCGGGCGCGAACCTGTTCCTGCAACCGGTGCAGGACATCCGCGTCGGCGGACGCCCCGCCGGCGCGCAGTACCAGTACACGCTGCAGGCCGACACCATCACCGACCTGCGCGCCTGGGAGCCGCGGGTGCGCCGCATGATGAACTCCCTCCCCGAGCTCGCCGACGTCAACACCGACGCACAGGACAAGGGACTGCAGACGAGTCTGGTGATCGACCACGACGCGGTCGCGCGCCTGGGTCTGAACCAGTCCGAGATCGACGGCACGCTGAACGACCTCTTCGGCCAGCGCCAGGTGTCGACCATCTACCATCCGCTCAACCAGTACCACGTGGTCATGGAGGCGGCGCCCGAGTACTGGCAGAGCCCGGACACGCTGCGCAACGTGTACGTGACGAGCACCGCGACGACGGGCGCCAAGGGGACGGGCACCACAGGCCAGCGTGTGCCGTTGAGCGACTTTTCGCATTACGAGCCGACCTCCACCCCGCTCGCGGTCAACCACCAGGGCCTGTCGGCGGCCTCGACCATCTCCTTCAACCTGCCGCTGGGCGTGTCGCTGTCACAGGCCACCCAGGCCATCAACAACGGTTTCGCGAGGCTCGGGGCGCCCATCACGGTGCGCGGCACCTACCAGGGCACCGCCAAGGCGTTCCAGGACGCACTCAGCAATCAGCCGCTGCTCATCCTGTCAGCCCTCGTCGCCGTGTACCTGGTGCTGGGCATTCTCTATGAGAGTCTCGTGCACCCGCTGACCATTCTGTCCACGCTTCCCTCCGCGGGCGTGGGGGCGCTGCTGGCGCTGCTCGCCACCGGCACCGACTTCACCATCATCGCGCTCATCGGGGTGATCCTGCTCATCGGCATCGTCAAGAAGAACGCCATCATGATGATCGACTTCGCGCTGCAGATCGAACGCGAGCGCGACTGCAGCGCGCGCGAGGCCATCTACGAGGCGTGCCTGCTGCGCCTGCGCCCGATTCTCATGACCACCATGGCGGCGATGTTCGGCGCGCTGCCGCTC
>JGI12053J15887_10001491_pt1 | contig 10934 bp, 12 predicted proteins | sample MedBloCAOM1_O3_FD_15887 | JGI IMG/M metagenome (IMG submission 15887) | reverse complement strand
GTCGCACCACAATGTCGGCGGGTTGCCCGAGCGCATGAACATGAAGCTGGTCGAGCCGCTGCGCGAATTGTTCAAGGACGAGGTGCGGGCGCTCGGCCGCGAGCTCGGGCTGCCCGACGCCTTCGTGGGCCGCCATCCCTTCCCCGGNCCGGGGCTCGCGATCCGCTGCCCGGGCGAGATCACCGCCGAGAAGCTCGACATCCTGCGGCTCGCCGACGAGATCTACATCGAGGAAATCCGCCGCGCTGGCCTCTACGACGACATCTGGCAGGCCTTCGCGGTGATCCTGCCGGTCAAGACCGTGGGCGTAATGGGCGACGGGCGCACCTACGACTTCGTGGTCGGCTTGCGCGCCGTCACCTCGACCGACGGCATGACGGCGGATTTCTACGCCTTCGACATGAAGTTCCTGGGCCACGTCGCGACCCGGATCATCAACGAAGTGAAGGGGGTGAACCGGGTGGTGTATGACGTGACCAGCAAGCCGCCGGGGACGATTGAGTGGGAGTGACGGGGAGTACTGTGGAGTAGAGTGGGACGGAGTAGCGTATCAAAGGCGATATTGTCCCAGCAATAGTAGTCGATAGGTGCCGTATCATTATGAGCTACTGCCTATTTGACGCCAGTATTCTCGCTCAGTTGAATTCATCATTATCCAGCACAACATGATAGCTTCGCCACGTCCTTGGCGAAGCCGAGCACTGCGAGTTTCAGCCCCTCGACCGTGGCGAGATACGGAACGATCGCGTCCGCGAGGTCGCCGACAGTGAGGTCCTGTCGAATCGCGAGAGCCGCGGTCTGGATGCTGTTGGTGTCTTCAGGGGCGAGGATGTGGGCGCCAAGTAGCCGGCCGGTGCCGGCGTCCGCCACGAGCTTGACGAGGCCGCAGGTATCGCGAGCGGCGAGCGCGCGTGGCACTTGGTCGAGACCGATCGTCGACACGCGAACGGTACGTCCGGCGTCGCGCGCGGCTGCCTCGGTCTGACCGACGCTTGCCACCTGCGGGTCGGTGAACACGATGGCGGGCATGGCTCCATTGTCATAGCGCAGGTTGTCGTCGTTGAGCGCGTTCTTAGCGGCGCGCTTCGCGCATAGGCGGCCATGTAGACGAACCAGTCGCGCCCGGTGACGTCTCCGGCGGCATAGACACCGGCCTTGGTCGTGCGCATGCGATCGTCGACGATAATCCCTCTCTTCAGCGAGACAGCAATGCCGTGCTCGGCGGGCTCCAGGTCTTCGATGTTGGGAGGTGCGCTCGGGTCGCGACCTGCACTCGATCGGCATCAATCGCGGTGTCTAGACCGTTGCGCGCGATGGTTCCACGCCGATGAATTTCGCCAGCGCCCAGGGTCTCCACAGCGCGAACAGCAGCGTGGCGGCAGACCAGCCGTCGGCCAGCTTCAAACGCTAGATGGAAGGACAGGCTATGCTTCTCGAGAACAAGACAGCGATCATTTACGGCGCCGGCGGGGCCATCGGCGGGGCCGTGGCCCGGACCTTCGCCCGCGAAGGCGCGAAGGTTTTCCTCTCCGGCCGCACGCTCAGCAAGGTCCAGCGCGCGGCCCGGGAGATCGTCGCGGCGGGCGGAACGGCGGAGGCCTTCCAGGTCGACGCCTTGGACGAGGAGGCCGTCGAAAGCCACGTCGCCGCCGTGGTCAAGGCGACCGGGCGGGTGGACGTGACCTTCAATGGCATTACGGCGGTCCCGCAACCGGGTACCCAGGGCATTCCCATCGCTGAGCTGTCGGTAGACGCTTTCATCGCGCCGATCACCCTCTACCTGCGGTCGCACTTCCTGACGGCGCGGGCGGCGGCGCGGCGGATGGCCGAGCAGGGTTCGGGCGTGCTGCTGATGAACACGCCGGAGCCGGCGCGCCTCGGATTGGCCCATGTGGGCGGGATGGGGCCGGCCTGGGCGGCCATGGAGGCCCTCAACCGCAACCTCTCCGCCGAGTTCGGCGCCCGCGGCGTCCGCGCGATCTGCATCCGCTCGACCGGCATGCCGGAGACGGAGACGATCGACGTGGTGTTCGGGCTGCACGCGGACGCCATGGGGATCACCCGGGAGCAATTCCAAGGCTTCGTCGAAGGCATGACGCACCGTCGGCGCTCGACCACCGTCTCCGAAGTGGCGGAGATGGCCGCCTTCCTGGCCTCCGACCGCGGCAGCGGCATGACCGGGACCGTGGCCAACCTGACCGGCGGGCTGATCGTCGACTAACGGGTGGACCGTGCGAGGGACTTCAGGCATCAGGCGCGCCGCATTCGGAGCGGAGAAATCGCGATCGACCGATGAATTCCTCGCAGTCCCCCGGTCTCCACAACATCCACGGCGGCAATGGTTGTGCCGAAACTTAGGAAAGAGAAGCCATGAGCTACGAAAAGATCTTCGAATACGACCTCGATATCACCGGGGTGACGGATTACGGCGCAGACATGGAGGCCTTGTTCACTGGACGGGAGAGGGTGCCGCTGCAGGGCGCCCAATTCGACGTCACGCTCGCGGGGCCTGTCAAGGGCCGCGTGACGGGCGCCATGCGCGGCGTCGACTACCTGCGTGTGCGTCCGGACGGCCGCCGCGAGCTCGAGCTACGGGGCGCCATCGAAACCGATGACGGGAGCCGGATCGCGTTCACGGCAGAGGGTGTCGGGTCCCCTCGCGATGGTGAGCCGATCGTCGACCTGACCGTGAAGATCGATCTACTGACGGCCGCAGCCGCCTATTCGTGGGTCAACGCGAAACCGGCCTGGGGTTCAGGGTACGCGAACCTGGCCACGAACAAGATCCACGTCGACGTCTATCTGCACTGAGGCGCGGGCCGGCGGCCGTGCAAGCCTCCATCGGCGCGGCAAAGCTGGACGAACGCAGCCACGACTCCGTTCGCATATTAAGGAGAATTCTCCATGAGCCAGACCACCCCGATAGAGATCTTCGGAATCCCTCAAAGCAACTTCGTCCGCGCGGTGCGCATGGTCGCGTCCGAGAAGGGCATTGCCTACGTCCACCACCCGGTCCGCCCTCACACGGCCGACGCCTTGGCCATCCATCCCCTCGGCCTGGTGCCAGGCCTCCGGCACGGCGAGATCCGTTTGGGCGAATCCCAAGCGATCGTCGCCTACCTCGACCGGCTGAAGACCGATCCTCCCATGGGACCCGCGGGCTCGCCGGCAGAAGCCGCCGAGATCGCCCAATGGATGTCGATCGTCGCCACTTCTGTCGATCGCATCATCATCCGCAACTACGTCGTTCCGTATGTCTTTCCAAAAACCGCCGATGGCTCGCCGGATCGCGCCGCAATCGAGGCGGTGCTTCCAGAGCTTCGCGATGTCCTCTCAATGCTTGACGCACGGCTGAAGGGTCGAGATTTCCTCGCTTCAAATCGCTTCACCTTCGCTGACGCACTCTTGCTCGCCATCCTGAGTCCGGCGCGGCGCTTCACCGAGGTCGCTGCGCTAATCGCCGAGACCGCCGAACTCCAGCGCTACTTCGACTTGCACGCCAAACGCTTGAGCTTCGTCGAGACCGCACTGAACTAGACTGAGAGCAAAAAGTCTTCGCCAACCGATGAGTTTCCGCCGGCCCGGGGTCTTCACAACATCAGCGGCGGTCGATCAGAGGAGTTCTGGACCATGTCATCGGAGAACGAGTTGCTGACGGGCAAGCGCGTGGTCGTGCTGGGCGCCAGCCGCGGCGTCGGCCGCGAGATCGTGTGGCGCGCCATGGCCGAGGGCGCGCAAGTCCTGGCGGTCGCCAGGCAAACGCGCGGCTTGGCGGAGCTCGCGAAAAAGGTGCCGGGCGTCGATACGCTCGCGCTGGACGCTGCCTCGGACACCGCGCCGCGGAAGGTCTTCCAAAAGGCGCGGCCCGACCTCTTGGTGATCTGCGGCGGCGCCATCCCGCCAGTCCGTCCGCTGCCCGAACTCACCTGGGCCGAATTCGGCGTCAACTGGGAGATCGATGCCAAAATGACCTTCCAGTTCTGCCGCGAGTCATTGCGGGCGCCGCTCGCGCCGGGCTCGGTCGTGGTGATCATTTCGAGCGGCGCCGGACTCGGCGGGTCACCGATTTCCGGCGGCTACGCCGGCGCCAAGCGCATGCAGATGTTCATCGCCAAGTACTGCCAGGCCGAATCCGACCGCCTCGAGCTCGGCATCCGTTTCGTCGCGCTTGTTCCCTCCCGCGTGATGCCGGAGACGGACCTCGGGCAGGCCGCGGTGAACGGCTACGCCCGATACCTCGGCGTTGCGGCGGAAAAGTTCCTCGAGAACATGGGCCCGCGACAATCGCCCACGGACGTCGCCGAGGCGGTCCTCGACATCGCGGTGAAGCCACCGGCGGAGCCGGGATCGATCTTCACCATTTCGGCCGATGGCGTCGCGGCGGCGGGCTGAAGATGCCAAGATGGACGAGCTGCGCAGCCGGAAAGTCGAGGGTGTTGCCATGAAAGACAAAACACCCGCGAGGTCTGTGGGCGACACTCCGCCCAGTCGCGACGACTTCGCCAGGGTGGCCNAGATGCACCGTCGCGCGCTCAAGCTGCACTGCTATCGCATGCTTGGGTCTCTGCACGAGGCTGAGGATGCGGTCCAGGAAACCATGCTACGGGCCTGGCGGGGTTTCGACGACTTCGAGGCGCGCGCGTCGATCAAGAACTGGCTGTACCGGATTGCGACCAACGTATCCCTGAACATGATTGCGAGCCGTTCGAGGCGCGGCCGGCTGATGCCCGATCAGCTGGATGGGCCGGCGACCCAGAGGCCGCAAGGGCACCCGGATACCGGGACCCTGTGGATCGAGCCCTATCCCGATGCCGAGCTTGAAACTCTCCCCGATCCCGCCGCAGGGCCGGATGCCCGCTACGAACTACGTGAGTCTGTCCGGCTCGCGTTCGTCGTGGCGATCCAGCAACTGCCCCCGCGCCAGCGGGCCGTGCTGTTAATGGCCGACGTCATGGGCTGGTCCGCGATCGACGTCGCCTCCATGCTCGATGCTTCGGTGGCGTCGGTGAACAGCGCCCTGCAGCGCGCGCGGGCCAAGCTGGCCACGCTCGACCGCGACGTTCGACAGGCCCCGATGACAGATGAGCATCAGCGGAGCTTGCTCGAGCGCTACGTGCAGGCCTGGGAGAGCGGGGATCTGGAACGATTCGTGGCGCTTCTGAAGGAAGACGCCGTTTATGCGATGCCTCCCTGGCGAGAATGGTATCGCGGTCGCGGCTCTATCGGCGACTTCTTTGGGGCCGTCTGGCCGGCGTACCGGGGTTTTCGGCTTGTGCCGGTCGGCGCAAACCTGCAGCCGGCCTTCGCCCTCTACACCCTCGGCGCCGAGGGGCGCTGGAACGCGCACTCGATCCAGCTCCTGTCGCTGGACAAGGACGGGATCGCGACCTTCACGGCGTTCATGCAGCCGCTCGCCCAGAAGCTTTTCACGGCATTCCAGATGCCAACCATCCGGGAGACCTGATGGGTAGCTTCGTGACGGTCTTTTTTGAAGCTGAAGGACGTCGATCCATCGGCGCCGGACAGAAAAATCGACCGATTGATGTCGGTAGTCGTCGAAACCGAGCAAATTTCGAATCGCCGAAATTTCCCTATCAATTCAAGAGCATGATTTTCTGACGGATCGGAGAGACGGTTCTTGGTCGTGTGGAGAAAAAATTTTCGCCTAAATTCAGCGTGTTACGGTCGCTCAGAACAATCGAGTGGGAGTGAGGGAAACAATGACAAAATAACACCTTCCCGCACTTCCATTGAAGTCGCGTCCTTGCCTTCGAATTTCGTCGCACGTATCGCCTAATGTCTGTGCGGCGTATGCTCCTATGGCAGTCGCACCTCAATCTGAACCAAAGCAGCGCGAAGGGAAAGTGCCATGTGCTTGTAGGGGGGCGGTGGCGTAGGCTGGCGTAGAAATCGTGCGCCCGCTTCTAGTGCAGATGCCTGAGCTTGTCAGGGTTTCGCACCACATAGATCGCTGCGATTTTTCCGTCCTCAATGCCGAGCGCGGTCGTCGAAAATTCGCCATCGGCTTCCAGCGTGATGAACCCTGGCAATCCGTTGACAAAACCAACACGAACAAGTTTCGACTCATTCTTGTGGAACAAGGCCGCCAGATGCTCCTGGAGCTTCATAACGGCATCGAACCCTAAGACCGGCTCCATGGCTGCCGGACGCTTGCCGCCGCCATCGGCATGAACACTTACATCATCCGCAAGGATCGCACCGAGCGCTTTCATATCGCCGCTGCGCGAGGCGGCGAAAAAGGCCTCGGCAAGCTCCAGGCCACGTTTCTTTTCCACCTGGAAGCGAGGTCTCGCCTCGCGGACATGGGTGCGCCCGCGGGCAGCGAGTTGGCGGCAGGTCGCGGGGTCACGCTGGATGGTCGCTGCGACCTCCTCGAATCCCAGCCCGAACACATCATGCAGCAAAAAGGCTGCCCGCTCGAGCGGAGAAAGGCGTTCCAGCGCAAGCATCAGCGGCAAGGTGACGTCTTCGTCTTCTTCCTCTGCCACGAGGGGATCGGGAAGCCAGGGCCCAATATAGGTCTCGCGCTGGCGTCGCACAGATTTGAGCTGATCGAGACAGAGGCGCGTGACCGTGCGGCGCAGGAACGCCTCAGGCTCGCGCACCTCGCTGCGGTCGGCCCTCATCCAGCGGATGAAGGCCTCCTGCACCATATCCTCGGCATCAGCCACGGAGCCGAGCATGCGGTACGCAACGCGCATAAGCTTTGGACGCAGCGGCCCGAAATTCGCCGCCGCATCATCGGACCTTGCGTTCGCCATCAAGCGGCGGCCGCCTTGGCCTTTATCGCTGCCGGATCGACGAAACCACCGAAACCAACCGCGATGCGGTTCCACCCGTTGATGACGTTGATCATCAATGTGAGCTTGACCTGCTCCTCCTCGGTGAAATGGGCCTTCAGGGCCTCGTAGGAGCTTTCATGCGTATGTCCTTCGCAGAGCCGCGTCAGCGCCTCGGTCCAGCCGAGCGCGGCGCGTTCACGGTCGGTATAGCAAGGAGCCTCGCGCCAAGCCGGCAGCAGGTAGATACGCTGCTCGGTTTCTCCCCTTTCGCGCGCATACGTCGTATGCATGTTGATGCAGTTGGCGCAGCCATTGATCTGGGAGGCACGAATCTCCACAAGCTCGCAGAGGCTCGGGTCGAGGCTGGAGGAAATGGCGAGCGATGTGCGGTGCCACTCCTTCATCAGTGAAGGGGCAGCGGCAACGGGATCAAGTCTGACGGTCATGGTCGGTTTCCTTGTGTTGGTGACGACATCATGACGAGGCAGGATCCGCCAATGTGACATGCACGCGAGAACTTTTTTGATTTCTGCCGCAATCTCGAGAGGCAGCGCCACGGCGCAGCTTCAGGATTTCCACGACGGGTCAGATTGCGCCGTATCCGGAGCGCCACGGATCGATGCATCGGGCGCCCAGTCTCCCGCAAGCAAAACCGAGCGCGCCCCGCGCTTCTCCGGCGCGACAAAGTCAGGGGCAAAGTAGATATATCTACCCTCAACAGCCACGACCCTTAGACATGATCCTCTCGATGGCTGCCCGAGCGCTGGCGCTGATCAAATCACGGATTGCCTCTGGCGGCCTTGCCACCGAAAGCATCCGGTACATCGCGCAACTCGAGAGGGCGAAAATCAGGTCAACTGCTTCGCGCTGAACCGAAGGGGACGCCCTATCCTTTGTTATCCGCCCGACGAGCACTTCAAGCGATCGCCGCCGGCGTTCGTTTCGCTCGAACAAAGCCTGCGCGAATTCCGGGTCGATCGCCATTGCATCGTGCAGCCTCCACACGGCTGGATCGGAGCCCCAGAAATCACAGAAAATCTCGACTAGCTGGTCGAGCCCGCTCAAGGGGTCGGGATCGGCCATGGCGTCGTTGAGACGGATGAGGCGCCCCTTTCGCGCGATGTTGTCGAATACGGCTTCAAGTAGTCCGCGGCGCGAGCCGAATTGATTGTACACCGTCAGTCGCGTCACGTTCGCAGCTTGCGCTACAGCGTCCAATGAGAAGGAGACGATGCACTCTTCCTCACGGAGGAAGCGAGCAGCAGCCTGAATGACTGTGTCGCGCTTCTCGGCCGCAGCCTCGGCCCGCACCCGACTGAAATAGGAACGTTTCGACATCGCCACCTCTTGCTTTTCACTTAACATGATGTATATCGAATGTCACCACAGTGCGGGAGTGCGTTCGTGCAACTGACATTGGCAATTGCCCTATCCCTTCACGTTCTTTCCGCCACATTCTGGGCCGGCTCCACATTCGCGCTAGCTCGAATCGCTGGAGATGGCGTCGGCCGGCTGTTCGCTCCCCAGATGGGAGCCGCTGTCGTTGCCATCGCAACGGGAGCTTATCTTTGGATAACGCTCCATGAGGCGGCGTTCGGAACCATGGAACGATTGCTTATCATCGGTGCCCTATGCGCGATCGTTGCTGTCGTTGTCCAGGCCGCATTCGTCGGCGGTGCTCTGGGGACGCTGTCCAAACGAGATGGCGCGAATCGACAAGTGCCGCTGCGTGTCGTCATCGCCCATCGTGTTGCGGCACTACTGCTGGTCGTCGCCACCGCAGCAATGGCGGCGGCGCGCTACGCCTGACGCAATGGGAACGATAAAAACCAGCGACTTGCTCGGAAAGACGACCTGTCATGCCAATGTCGATATCAGTGGAAAGCGAAAATTATGACGTCATCGTGCTGGGGGCCGGTTATGCCGGGCTGATGGCGGCCTTGCGACTCGGTAGGCGGCGGCTAGGACTCCGCGTTGCGCTGGTGAATTCCGAAGAGACGTTCGTGGAACGGGTACGGCTCCAGGAAAGCATGGTCGCCCCCGTGAAACCGCGCATCGCATCGCTGTCGGCGTACCTGGCGAGAAAGCCAATCGACTTCATCCGTGCCCACGTTGTCGCCCTTGATGTCGAACGGAGACGGGTCCGCGTTGAGGCGGACGGATCGCTGCGCGATCTCGGGTTCGATCAAATCATCTGCGCGCTCGGGTCGCGTGTCGATGTGCAGAACGCTCCGGGTGTGGAGGAGCATTGTTTTCGACTTGATGCGGGCACCGGTCCGCGGTCGGCGGCGGCGTTAAGGACGAAGCTGCTGGCAAACGCGGAACGGCGGTTCCGCGTCCTCGCCATCGGCGGCGGGCCGCTCTCGGTCGAAGCGGCCGCCGAGGTCAAGACGGCGTGGCCCCAAATGGATGTGAGCTTGGTGAGCGCGTCGCGGGCCGGCGCTTTCACGAGCGCCAAAGTTGAAGCATCCCTGCGGCGTGATCTGTCAAAGCTGGGCGTGACGCTGATCGACCATGAGCGTATAGGGGAGGTGCGTGAGACCGAGGTCGTTTCGGTCAACGGGCGACGTCTTCCTTATGATATCTGTATTTGGGCAGCCGGCATGCGGGCGTCGCCGATCGCCAAGGAGGCGGGTCTAGACGTCGATGCGCAGGATCGGATCAGGGTCGGCCCAGACCTGAGATCGCTATCCCACCCGTTCGTGTTGGCGGTGGGCGATTGTGGTCATCCGATCGCTCCAACGGGAGCGCCATATCGCGCGTCTGCGCTGACCGCGGCGGTCTCCGGCGTGTACGCCGCCGAACAGGCTATTGCCAACAGAGTCGGCCGGCCCCTTCCACCGTTCAGCTTTTCAACCTTTGCGCAGGCGATTGCCATCGGCCGGTACGCGGCAGTGTTCCCCCTCGATGCCAACGACCACCCGATCCTATTCGTGATCGGCGGCCGGATAGCGCGGCGACTGCGGGCCGTCCTCATCTGGTTGGTTCTGCATTTCGTAACGTTCGAGCGGTCTTTCCCTGGCGTTCAATCGTGGCCCGGCCGTAAGCGGGTGTCAAAGCGACAGGCTACCGTAGCAGTGGAAAATCCCCGAGTCGTTCACCCGAAAAAGAACCAAAGGAGCGGGTAGCCATGAATTTTGCGACTATCGGGACTGGCTCGGGCACTACGACGGCTTCTGGCGCGAGCGGTTCAATCAAATGGAAGATTTGCTCAGGGAGATGGATCAATGACTGAAGCTGTGGCCCTGCGCTCATTGATTGTTGAACGCACGCTGCCTTACTCACCCGACAAGGTGTGGCGTGTGCTGACGCAGCGGACCCTCATTGACCGGTGGCTGATGAAGAACGACTTCGAGCTTCGCGCCGGCCACCATTTTAATTTTCGCGCTCAGCCAATGTACGGATGGAACGGCGTCACCGACTGCGAGGTTCTGGAGATCGTGCCGAACGAGCGGCTGGTCTACAGTTGGAGCGCCTCCGGCGAGCAGGCCAAGGATGGCCTCAAAACGATCGTGACCTGGACACTCACGCCACTCGACGACGGTACGGCCATTCGGATGGAGCAATCTGGCTTCCGGCCCGAGGACGAAGGCGGCTATCGCGCCATGGGCGGCGGCTGGCCGGGCATGCTGGCAAAAATGGAAGAGGTCGCATCGGATGCTTAGCAAACCGCGTGAGGGGCTTTATCAGACTAGACTAATGCGCCTTTGCTTTGGACTATCAAATAGTCGAACTTGTAGGGCGCGATCGTAATGCGGCTCAAGAACCGGGACTATCGTGAATTTTGCGAGCGTGTGGCCGATGGATTGAGGTTGCTGTGTTCACGGGCTTCCACAGTGCAGTCGTGCCGAGGTTCGCACTGCTCACATATTGCCGTGCCCGCGCTTGATGATCTGGCGGATCACCGGTGCCGTGACCTGATCGGAGATCTGGATGTTCCAGATTTCGCTGTCGCCCTGCGCCACGAAGTCGGCGAACAGCTTCGGGACGACCGACACATCGCGGATCTCGTGGCCGCGCAGGCCGGAGGCGCGTGCGACGTTTTCGGGCCCAGGACGGACCTCAATCAGCCGGTCGGTGGCTTGCCGGTGTACACCGCCAGTTGAGCGTCGAAGGCCCGCTTGTAGGCGG